>Ga0075163_10011265_pt1 | contig 11659 bp, 11 predicted proteins | sample JI1023141ADNA_FD_71478 | JGI IMG/M metagenome (GOLD analysis project Ga0075163, IMG submission 71478) | Wastewater effluent complex algal communities from Wisconsin, to seasonally profile nutrient transformation and Carbon sequestration -... | ecosystem: Engineered > WWTP > Effluent > Algae... | reverse complement strand
GCTATGCCCCGGGCTTCATCTGGCTGGTCGCCGGAGTCTGCCTGGCCGGCGCGGTCCACGACTCGATCGTGCTGTGGGCGTCGGTGCGACGCGGCGGCCGTTCGCTGCCCGACATCGTTAAACAGGAGATCAGCCCGTTCGCCGGGTTCGTCGCCGCGATTGCGGTGCTCTTCATCCTGGTGATCGCGATCGCCGGCCTCGGCATCACGTTCGTCAACGCCCTGGCGGACAGCCCGTGGGGCGTCTTCACCATCGCCATGACCATTCCGCTCGGCATGTTCATGGGCATGTGGATGTATGTGTGGCGCAAGGGCAAGATCACCGAAGCCACCGTCATCGGCGTGATTGGCCTGCTGTTGGCGGTGGCGGGCGGCGAGCCGCTCAATCACCCTGACTCCTGGCTTGGCAGCTTCTTCCGCCTGTCGCGCAATGAGATCGTGCTGGCGCTGTGCCTCTACGGGTTCGCGGCGTCGATGCTGCCGGTGTGGATCCTGCTCTCGCCGCGCGGCTACCTCAGCTCGTTCACAAAGATCGGCACCATCGCACTGCTCGCGATCGGTGTGATTGTCGTCAACCCGGTGCTGCAGATGCCGGCGCTGACCGAGTTTGTCAACGGCGGCGGGCCAATCATTCCGGGGCCGCTGTTCCCGTTCTGCTTCATTACCATTGCCTGCGGCGCCATTTCCGGATTCCACGCGCTGATCAGCTCGGGCACGACGTCGAAGATGCTTGACAAGGAGTCGGACATCAGGCCGGTTGGCTACGGCGCCATGCTCGTCGAAGGCGTCGTCGGCATCATGGCACTGATTGCCGCCTCCTCGATGGCGCCCGGCGACTATTTCGCCATCAATACATCACCAGAGGTGTTTGCGGCGATGACCTTCCAAGGCGAACACCTGCAGCCCGTGCACGTGGCGGAAGTCGAAGCGTCGGTCGGCGAAATCGTCACCGGTCGCACCGGCGGCGCCGTCTCGCTCGCCGTCGGCATGGCGCAGATCTTCGCGAAGCTCCCCGGCATGTCGGGCCTGCTCGCTTACTGGTACCACTTCGCGATCGTGTTCGAGGCGCTCTTCATTCTGACCACGATCGACTCGGGCACGCGCGTCGGCCGCTTCCTGCTGCAGGAATTCATGGGCCGGGCCTACAAGCCACTCGCGCAGCCCAGCAACCTCGTCGGCGGCGCGCTCGCGACAGGGCTCCTGGTTGCCACCTGGGGTTACTTCATCTACACCGGGCAGATCAGTACGATCTGGCCCATGTTCGGCGTCGCCAACCAGTTGCTCGGCATGGTGGCGCTGGCGGTGGGCACCAGCATCCTGATCAACATGGGGAACGCGAAGTACTTCTGGGTGACTCTCATGCCGCTGGCGTTCCTCGGCGTGAATACCCTCTACGGCGGTTTCCTCAACGTACGCGACAACTACTATCCGATTGCCATCGGCGCCGACACCGCGCGTCACACCGAGGGCTGGATTCTCACCATCTGTACCACGATCATGATGATCCTGGCGGTGTCGGTACTGGCGGCCGCAATCCAGAAGTGGGCCAGCGTGCTCAGCGGCGGGCCGGTGCCGGCGACGGCCGAGCAAAAGGGATAACCGTGATGGCGGCCGGCCGGCCGTCAGGACCGGTGTGCGCGCTTGTCGTTCCACGCGTGACACCTCACGGCAGCAGCAACGCCACGAGCGTGAGGAGAGCGGCCAACGCCAGTGCGCGCCGGTGAATGCTGCGCGCCTGGCGTCGCAGGCCTTCTCGTTCGTCGGCGTTGGCCACCGGCCGCTCACCATCGTCGAGATTGCACGTCCCGCGTGCAGCCAGCGCCAGTCAGGTCTTCTCGCGAGCCTGGAGCAGGCCCAAGCCTGCCATCCAGAGCGGCAGGAAAACGATAAGGCGCCACCAGCGCGGCGCTTCGTACCCCACCATCACGAAGCCGAGAAGCGCGGCAGCGCCAGCCGAAGCCAGCCCCATCATTCGGCGCAAGCGAATCTCCCGGCGACCGATGTTTGCCCGTCGGCCCATTGTTGTCTCTTACCGGGGGAGGGTGCCGGATGTTCGATGACCTGGCCTGCCTCGGTAGGCGACGAGCGCCAGCAGGACGAGCAAGACCGCCGGGGTAACGGCCATCGTCGGCGTGCCGCGAAACGCCTCGGTATAGACAGCCCCGATCATCGCGACTACCAGACACGTCGCAGCGTAGAACGAGTATCGAGGAATAAGGAGGAGAAGGCCACACCCCACCTCCCAAGCCCCCACGAACAGGCGGAACCAGGACGGGTAGCCCCACAGCGCAAAGTGTTCCACATGCATCTGCGTCCCGATGAGCTTGGTTCCGCCTGCAAACAGGAAGAGCACGCCGAGGAGTATGGTCAAGGTTCTCCAAATCATGTCGTGGCTCCTTGCAAAGCTTCAGGCTTGCAGCATACCATTGGACGGCTGTTCAATATGACGGCGCATTCCTCTTCGCGCAGACATCGCCTCTCCCCGCCCCCGTCGGCGCCGCGAGAGGTGGCGGGTGCGTGCAAGACTGAGCCGGGCACTCCTTCCTTGAGCCGGTCCGCGTTGTTGACACGACAAAAACTCTTGGCTGCTGCGACCGAGGAGTTTGCCGAGAACGGCTTTTCCGGGGCGCGGACCGCCAGGATTGCTCACCGCGCGGGAATCAATCGAGCGATGCTGCACTACCACTTCGGCTCGAAGCACGCGCTCTTCGAGCAAGTTGTGCGACTGGCCGCAGCCGAGATTATCCGAGACGCAAACTGGAATGTGGACGATCCGATCGGTTCCTTGCTTGGCTGCGTCAGTGCCGTGATGCGCGATCCCAAGCGAATGCGACTGCTCCACTGGGGGAGTCTCCAAGGGGCCGCCACAGGCGTCGATTTGGCTCCGATCGGCACTGAACCATTCGAATCCCTGGCCGGAGTGTTTCTACACGACGCACACGGACGGCACAAGGCCTGGATCGTTGTGTGCGCCGCGTTCGCCTCATTCGCCTTCCCGCGTTTGACCGAACGCGCCGTCGGCACGTCAGTTGACGACCTCGGTTTTGGAGTCGTTCATCGGCGGCTGGTCGAGACAGTCACCGGATGCCTGAAGAGCAAACGATGAGCGAGCGAACCGCTGAACCACGGGACTTGGCGACTGACGGTCACGCTGTCAGGCGCCCGCCGGAGCGGGAGCACGTGACCACACGACAGCGGGCCAATGTCGTCCGGCACAGCGACCATGCACCGATGGTGTCCGCTCTGGGCGTATTGCCGGTGTACTGCGCCATCGTCACGAAGGCGTCTGGTCTCGACGTGGCCGGTCAGTCGAGCCGGGCTGCGGCCGCGACGCTTGCCCGCCTCGCCTTCGACGGGGTGCGACTTCCGACGGTCCGCCTGGTCCTGAGTGGCAACCGTTCGACTCAGAAGGGGCGCGCGACCGTAGCGCGACCCAGCCGGGCGCCAAGAGTTGCGGAAGCCGCGAAGCAGAGAGGCCGCGAGTGAGAACGCCCCGCCTCGCGAGGCGCGTAGTACCGCGACTGGCCGAAGGCCCGGATGCGGACCTGTCGAGCACCTTGAGCGGGTGGTATCGCTTCGCGCCGTACCGCCACTTCCGTTTGCTTCCCAAGAGCGCTCAAACGGCGCTAGTCCAGCGGGCAATCGAACGGATTCTGCGAACGCCGGATGCCTTTGCGGTGACCGGCGGCAAGAGGCACACCGCCGCCGTCGCGATCGGCCGGCCTCTCACGTGGGACAGCCGGTACTTCGGCGTCCCGATGGGTCGGCTCGACTATCTGATTCAGGCGCCGGACGCCACCCGCTCCGACGTACGAGCGGCGCTGTCGCTGGCACTGGACCAGTTTCGGGCGCTGAGGATTCGACACGTGGCCGTCAAGCTGGATGTCGAGGACGGAGAGGCGCTGGCATGCCTGCAGGAGCACGGCTTCCGTCTCATGGACTCGACCCTGACCTACGTTGCGCATCCCAGGCGCGACGCTCCGCGCGCCCTCAGGTGCCTCGGCCAAGTTCGCCCATTCGATGTCAGCGACATTGAGCAGATACTCGACATTACGCGCGAGGCCTACGCTGGGTACCAGGGCCGCTTCTTTCGCGACCACCACCTCCCTCGCGTTCGCGCCGAGGCTTTCTACGTGGAGTGGGCTCGCCAGTGTTGTTCTGGCGGCATGGCCGATCGAATACTCGTTGCCGAGGGGACAGGCGGGCGCCTGCTGGGATGGGCAAGCGTGAAGTGGGCAGACACCGAAGCCGTCCTGGGCCGGTCGCGCATTTCGAAGGGAAGCTTGGGCGCCTGCCGTCCTGATGTTCCTGGCGCGTATGCGGGGATAATCGCCGAGCTGGCGCGTGACAATCACTCGGCCGGTGCCCTTACTGAAGCCCAGACACAGAACACGAACGTCGCGATGATTCGGCTGCTCGAGTCGCTAGGAGCACAGTACGTCCGGGGCGACTACGATCTCCACGCGTGGCTCGACTAGTCCGGCGTGAGGGTTCTCCCTGCAAGCCCCAGACGGCGCGTTCGACGCAGTGCGCTCCCATCCGCCGCAGCCATAGGGTGATCTCGGCGCTTGATGGCCGTTGGAGCCGCGCGATCTGCCGGCGTCAGGTTGTTCAGTCGGATGACGCTCGGTTGCGCCCGTGCAGGGCACGAGGGCAGTCTGATTTGAACGGGCCGACCGCTGCTTCCGTCTCCGACCACTTCGGCCGGTCCAAGGACAGCCCGAGGACAGTCTGGCGAGCGTACGCTTCCCCGACCTGTTGACAGCCGGACGCACGCTCCGCGTGGTACTCTCCGGCAACATATCGTATGTCACCCTCCTGCATTTTCGGCCCACCTAGCGACGGACACGATCGGCGTACGGCAATGACCGCTACCTACGCGAGCCTCGGCCTGACGATGCTCGCGACGCTGCTGCTCGAGATCGTCGACAGCCGTCTGCTCTCGGTCGGCACCTGGCACCACCTCTCGTTCGTCGCCATGTCCGTGGCGATGCTCGGCGCGGCGGCCGGCGCCGTGGCGGTGTTCGTCTTGCCGGCTCGGTTCCCGCTCGATGACGGCCCGCGCCAACTCGCCACCTGGGTCGGGCGCTTCGCGATGGTGCTGCCGATCTCGCGCCTCTGTCGCTCGTGATCCCGATGCCCGACGGCCAGCATTGGACCTCGATCGACCTCGTGGTGCTGACGCTCTCGCTCGGCATCATCGCCACACCCTCCCGCGCTCGGCGGAATCGTGACCACGCTCGCCCTCACGCGCAGGCACGCGCCGGTCGGCCGGCTTTACGCGGCGGGTCTCCTCGGCGCGGCCATCGGCTGCTTGGCCGCCGTGGCGCTGCTCGATGGCATGAACCTGAGCGCCGCGGCGATTGCCGCCACCGCCGTGCCGTCCCTGGGCGCGCTGGCCTTCGGGCGTGCGGCCGGCCTGTGCCTCGGCCTCGCCGTGCCGGTCACGCTTGCGCTGGCGCTGGTCGCCATGGGCGGGAACGTGTGTGGCGAAGCCGTGCGGATGATGTATCCGAAGGTCCGGCTAGCGTGGAACAAGCCGATGCTGTGCAGCCTGTGGAACAGCCACGGCACATCCTCGCGTTCCTTCCCGAGGTGGGTCCGGCGTTCTACTGGGGCGGCGGCGACGGCGCCTCGCAGTTCACCAACACCCAAGCGTTCGTGGTCGTGGACGGTGAAGCCGGCACGCCAATGACCGAGTGGGACGGTAATCCGGCCTCACCCGACTGGGGGTCGTGCCACGTCACGGCGCTGCCGTACCAACTGGGCAAGGCCGGGCGCGTGGGGATCGTGGGCGTGGGCGGCGGACGCGATATCCTCGCGGCCATCTGGAGCCGCAGCCCGTCGAACACGGCGGTCGAGATCAACGGCAATGTCGTAGCGCTGCTCACCGAACACTCGCGCCGCTTCACGAAGATCGCCCACCACCCGGGCGTGACCCTCGTGCACGACGAGGGGCGCGCGTACCTGACGCGCTCGCGCGGCCAGGTCGACGTGCTGCTGATGTCGTCGATACGTGGGCGGCCACCGGCGCCGGCGCCTTCACGCTCAGCGAGCACGGGCTCTACACCCGCGAGGCGGGGAAGATCTTCCTCGACCGCCTCACGCCCAGCGGCATCATCAGCGTGTCCCGCTGGTTCTCGCAGGGACAGGCGTCGGAGACGAGCCGCCTCATCGCGCTTGCCGTCGGCGCGCTCATCGAATCGTGGCGCCGCTCATGGGTTTCTGCTTCCCCCCACGGCGCCCGCCTTGTGCAGTCGCGCGATGAATCGGCGCTCGCGTGGATGTGGGGGCGCCAACGGCATGGCCGCCGCGGTGGCGTCGATTGCCGCGGTGATGATCTCGATGATGCTCGGCATCGATGCGAACCTGTGGGCGGCCGTAGTGTGTCACGCGGTGCTGCCGCTCGTGGGCGCTGGTGTGGCCACGCTGCAGCCGGCGGGCACGCACGCGAGCGATCGTGGACCACATGCGCCGGCCTCCGGCCCGGCGACGCCGGGGGCGACGCGCGCGTGACGCGGATCGCCGGCTGGGCGCTCGTGGCCGTGGCCGCGCGTCTGGCCATGTCGTGGGCCAGCGCCGAGAGCGGCGTCTTCGCTGACATGGCGCAGTATCACGAACGCGCCGTCCATCTCGCCACGACGGGCACGCTCTTCCCTGATGCGCTGCGCGGCCCCGGCTATCCGGCGCTGCTCGCGCTCGTCTATCGCCTCGGCGGCGTGTCGTTCTGGGGGGCGCGGGTGGCAAATGCGTTCGTGGGCGGCGCGCTGGCGGGTGTCACCGGACTGCTCGCCCGGCGTGCAGGTGCGGGCGAGCGCGCGTGGATCGCGAGCGCCGTCGTGGCGCTGTATCCCGGGCTCGTGCTGTCGTCCGTGTACCTCATGCCCGAAGGGCTCTACACGCTGCTCGCCACGCTAGCGCTGCTGGTCGTGCGGCATCGGTCCGTGCCGCTGGCCGCCGCAGCGGGTGTGGTGACTGGGATCGCGATCCTGACGCGGTCCGTGGGCGTGGCGCTGCTCGTCGTGTGTGTCGCGGTTTCAGCGTGGATGTGGCTGACGGACGTGGCGACGGCGAAGCGCGCGCTGGCGCGGGTGGCGGTGTTTACCGGCACGTGCCTGCTCGTGCTCGCGCCGTGGCTCGCCTTCACCACGCGCGTGGCCGGCGGTCCGCTGCTCGACGCCACGAGCGGGATGAACGTTCTGCTCGGCAACCACGACACGGCGACCGGCCGCCTCAACATGGCCGACGACGCACCGCTCCGGCAGCAGCACGTCGTCGGCGCCACGAGCGAGGCCGACGCGAACGCGCGCGCACTGAGCGCCGGCGTCGCGTGGGCGGTGGCGCATCCGGGCGCGTGGCTACGGCTCGCCGGCGCGAAGGTCAGCTGGCTACTGGGCCTCGAGGGACGCGAGCATGCGTGGGGCTACTCCGTGGGCTACTTCGGCCCGCGAGGTCCGCTGACGGTGACGCTCTGGGGCGTCCTGCTGATGGCGGCGTTCCCGCTGCTCGTCGGTGCCGCGGCGCTTGGTCTTGCACGCGCGCGCGGACGCCTCGAGGCCGTGCACATCGCACTGGGCACGTTCGTCGTCGCGACCATTGCGTTGCACGTCGCGAGCTTCGGCGAGAGCCGCTTCCACCTGCCGCTCTTGCCGGTCTTCGCTGTGGCGGCCGCCCTGGGCGCGACGCCGCTCGCCACTGCGTCGCGGTTGCGGCTTGTCGCGGCCGGCGCGGTTTTGACGGTGCTCGTGGTCGTGTGGGCAGGCCAAGCGCCGGAGCTCGTTGAAGCGCTGTCGGCGCTCCGCGCCCCGAACGGTGCCTCTACCCCGCGCCCCTACTGAGGATGTGGAGCTGACGTTTTGGGGCCGTCCTCGCCCCGAATCACTCGGCAACCTGCCCGCCCAATTGAACGCCCAGCAGCCACCCGGTGACCAAATGGAAGAATGGTGGGCTGGTTCTGGACCCGGTCAAGCGTGGCCAATCACCGCTGAGGTCGCCGATACGGGACCGCGAACGGAGACGAACAGCGCGTTGTTCGCATGGCCCAGGGGAACCCGGGTTGGCGGTAGCAGGTATGGCCAGTCCGCCGCTGGCAGCGTCCGGCCAGACCTAGAACTGGTCGGTCACGCGATGTATCAGCCTGTGGCCGCGGGTCGGTGCCGACGCCGATATCGGCTTACTGAAGGTCCTCAGCCGCGTGGAACGCTTTGACCACACGCACCAGTTCGGTCTGCGGCATCAGCAGCGCGCCGCAGGCGAAGCCGGCCTCACTCCGTCCAGTCGGTCGGATTGCCATGAATATGGTCGAGATGGCACGTGTTGCCGGTGTCCTCGGGCTGGCCATCAAAGAGCTTATTCCGATCGTCGCCGAGCGCGAAAACGAAGCCGATGCTAGTGCGCTGCGCGACGCGAGTCAAAGTCAGGAGGACGGACCACGACCGGGACCGATACGTTGGAAGAGTGAGCGGGTCAAGGCCGCTTGCGGTCGGAGAGGGGGCAGTTCGCGAGGCGCAGCTTCTCTGTCCTGCCTTCCAGCCTCGGTCTACGGGCAACGTGAGTTCCCCGGTGGCGAAGCGCAAGTCGAACTCTGCGGCCATCAGCATGAAGCCGGGCGCTGGGCACTGGTCCGGTTGAGGCGAAAGGCAAACGTGTCGCCGGCCCTCGGCCTCGGCAGATTTCTCGACCGACGGTGGACCCCTCCGGAATGTCACGCCGTACCGTTGCGTATATGGCGCCACGTGCGCAATACGTGCGCCTGCCTTGGCTCTTGAGCGGATCTGGCGGGTCTGGAGGAAGCGCAAAGCCCGTAAGTGACTTCTTTCAACGAGGAGGCGAAGTTCGAATCCCACCCTCTCCGCAAAGCACACCTCCGACTTGGCGGCTTGCGCCGCTCACTCACAAGAACGCCCACCAGAACCGACTTCTTGCGCCCAGCTGATCGCCGGTGGGGGAGCGTTCCGTCCGGCGCCCGCCCGTCGGCTGGGCCGGACTGTAGGCCGAACGCCGTTCAAGCTGGGGAGGACGTCAGCGGCACGCTAGACTGACGCGCAAGCCGCCTAGCGCACCGAATGCGTGATCTACCCGGGACACGCGTGCGGCTTGGAGCGGTGGCAGCGGATAGGCGCGAAGATGTGGATGAAGGCGCAACGGGAGAGATGCCGATGAGCATGAGCGCACCGTTTCTACAGGAACTGGCTGCGGAGGCCGCAACCACCCGACGCGTGTTGGAGCGCGTACCAGAGTCCAGCCTCGCGTGGCGTCCCCACGCCAAGTCGATGTCGCTGGGTCAGCTCGCCCTGCACGTGGCGACGCTTCCGCGGATGGTCTCGGACTTCGTGGCGGGGGACACCCTGGACTTCAGTGTCGCGGCCGCCGCGTCACCCACCATCGACGGGCAAGGCGCCCTGATGGCGGCGTTCGACGACAGCATTGCCCATGGGCAGGGCTACCTCGCGTAGCTGTCAGGCACCCGGGCGATGGCGACGTGGACGCTGAAGAGCGGGAACGCCGCGTTGTTCTCCGCGCCCCGAGTTGGCGTCCTTCGATCGTGCTTTTCAATCACTGGTATCACCACCGCGGCGAGCTCGTGGTCTATCTCCGCTTGCTGGACGTGCCGGTTCCGTCGGTGTACGGGCCCACGGCGGACGAAAATCCGTTCGAGTCCCCCCAGCTGACTCCACGGCCTGAGACGATGGGCTCGCCCAGCGGATTCGTGGCCTGCTGCATCGACCAGGCGTTTACGCAGCGTGGGTTGGTCGCGGCTTGGCTGGGCAGGCTCCAGGCCGCAGGAGTCGCCGACGCGAAACCGCCGGCCAGCGAGATGCTCGAACATTCGCAGCCGCTGGCTGTGACTATTGACGTGACTCGTCGCAAGACGATAAGCTGACAGCTCTCCAAGCTGAACAGCGGTTCAATAGACAGTTCGCCTCTCGTTGCCACGACTGATCTGCGGTGGTCATGAAGTTTTATCTCATCAACCCATCGCTTCCTCTCAGCTTCACGTCAAACGAGTACGGCGCACCGATGGTGTTTCGCAAGTATTCGACACCACCACTCGGATTGCTGACAGCGGCCGCCCATTACGCCACCAAGACGGTTGATCTCGCCACGTCGCCGAAGCCACGTTTCGATTTCGTCTCCGTCGTCCTGGTGATCGCCGTCAGTACAGAAAGAGACCTTGACGATGCACGCACCCATCAAGCACGTGGAGAAGTGTCTATCGATTGCCGCGAACGGCGCCTGGGCGGTGTTCGCGCGGCTTAACCGCCTTGGTCAGGCTCCCGCGTTCACTCCGGCGTGGTCCGACCAGCCAATGCTGAAGTCGCACCAGAAGACCAGGCCGCCGTTGGGCTGGCCGCGCACGACCGACTCCCTCTGTCCGACGTGCGTGCGCGATGCCCGACAGGCCATCCTCGACGGGCAGATGCCGGTGTCGGCCCTGCTCAACGAGAAGGTCGGCGAGATCAAGGCGACGATCCTCGAGCGCGACGGCCGGATCCTGATGGTGAAGGACTGTCCGCTGCACGGCCATTTCGAGGACGTGATGGCCATCGACACCGAGTTCTTCAAGCATCTCGAATCGGTGTTCCCCGGGCGTGACATCCGCGCCCACAACGACGAGAAGCTGCACAACCACGGCAGCAGCACCATCAAGTACGGACGCGGGTCGGTGCTTACCGTCGACCTCACCAACCGCTGCAACATGATGTGCGACCCGTGCTTCATGGACGCCAATCAGGTGGGCTTCGTCCACGAACTCACCTGGGAGGACATCACGCAGGTACTCGACAACGCCGTCAGCATCAAGCCGAAGCGGCAGATGTCGGTGCAGTTCTCCGGCGGCGAGCCGACGCTGTCGCCCTACTTCCTCGACGCCATCCGCTACGCCCGCAAGGTCGGCTACACCTCGGTGCAGGCCGCCACCAACGGCATCGAGTTCGCCAAGAGCGCCGAGTTCGCCCAGGCGGCGGCCGACGCCGGGCTGCGCTTCGCCTACCTGCAGTTCGACGGCATCGGCAACGCCGCCAACGCGCACCGGCGGGTCGGCAACCTGTTCGATGTCAAGCTGCAGGCGATCGAGCACCTCCACGCCGCCGGCGTGGAAATCGTCCCGGTGATCACCATCGTCAACGGCGTGAACAACGAGCAGGTCGGGCGGGTGATCGAGTTCGCGCTCGACAACCCGAAGAAGATCAACTTCCTGTCGTTCCAACCGGTGAGCTTCACCGGTCGCGACGAGGCGATCACGCCCGAACGGCGGGCCGCCCAACGCTACACGCTGTCGCACCTGGCCCACGACGTCAAGAACCAGACGGGTATGGGTGAGCCGGCGCAAGACTGGTTCCCGATCTCGTTCATGGGCGCCTTCACCGACTGGGCCGACCACATGCACGGGCCCGACCACCCGTGGGGCAACGTGACCTGCGGCTGCCATCCCAACTGTGGCATCGGCATGGCGGTGATGGTCGACAAGGAAACCAAGGAAGCCGTGCCCGTCACCGCGTTCCTGAACGGCGAGCAACTGGCCAAGGACGTGCAGGCGGTCACCGACGCCGGCCGCGGCCGCTGGCTCTCGGTGGCCGGGATGGCGCTGGCACTGATGCGGAACTACGACGCCTTCAAGTCACCGACCCACTTCCGGCTGAAGGACCTGCTGGCGAAGT
>Ga0075163_10011264_pt1 | contig 11659 bp, 7 predicted proteins | sample JI1023141ADNA_FD_71478 | JGI IMG/M metagenome (GOLD analysis project Ga0075163, IMG submission 71478) | Wastewater effluent complex algal communities from Wisconsin, to seasonally profile nutrient transformation and Carbon sequestration -... | ecosystem: Engineered > WWTP > Effluent > Algae... | reverse complement strand
CTATTAACAAAAAGAAAAAAAGAAACAAAAAAAGAAAAAATTTATAGTAATAATAGTAATAGTTTTAATTTATCAATTAAGAAATCCACTTTGGCTGTCTAAGGATTGGGGAGTAGTACACTGTTGGATTATTAAATATATCTCGTTGATACAGATTACATTTAAAAGACTCATTTATTTCATAAATGACATGTACTGCACTTAGTGAATGTCCTCCTAATTTGAAGAAATTGTCCGTAACACTTAATTGATTTATGTTAAGGATATTTTTCCAAATATTTATAACCTTTTCTTCAACTTCATTCTGAGGCAACTCATAATCTTTGTTTAATTTATTATCTATCTTTCTAGCAGTTAGTGCTTTTCTATCTATTTTTTTATTAGGTGTTAATGGAAATTCTTGTAGTTCAACAATGATTTTTGGAATCATGTATTCTGGTAGACTCCTTTTAAGATGTTCAGCAATCGAATTCTCATTTAATTTTTCTTGCATCTTTATAAATGCAATTAATATTTTCTCATTATTTAGTTCTTGAGCAACAACAACCGCCTCTGTAACTGATGGAATATCTAAAAGTTTTCTTTCAATGTCTCCAAGCTCAATTCTATACCCCCTAATCTTTACTTGAAAATCGCTTCTGCCTAATATTTCAACTTCTCCATTATTATTCCATCTTCCTAAATCACCTGTATTATGTAATCTTTGATCTGTATATGATGAGGCATAAACAAACCGCTCATTGGTTAATGGTTCATTTAAATAATAACCTTTTGCAAGCCCGTGTCCTCCAATATATATACAACCTGAAGCTCCAATAGGCAAAGGATTAAGCCACTTATCTAGAATAAAAAAAGAAGTATTATTTATAGGCTTTCCTATATTATTAGCATCTTTAGGAGAAGCAATTTTTTTAATGCTAGACCAAATTGAGGTTTCAGTTGGTCCATACATGTTCCAAACTTCTTTACAAGATTCAATAAGCCTTTTTGCTAAGAGCTCACTTAATAAGTCGCCACCACAGAGTATTTTTAATGATCTATTCCCTTCCCATCTTGCGTTGAATAGCATTTGATAAAAACTTGGAGTTGCTTGAATTACTGTTGGAGATATCTTATTGATATCATTTATTATTTTACTCGTATCAGATAGAATATTGTTGGTAGCAATATATACTGTTGCACCTGATATGAGTGGTAAAAGCAATTCTAATATGGAAATATCGAAAGAATAGGTTGTTACTGCATAGAGTATATCATCTGAGTTAACTCCTGGCTCATTTCTCATGCTACATAAAAAATTTACCAGAGACTGATGACTTATTTCTATTCCTTTGGGATTACCTGTTGATCCGGATGTATATATGATGTAAGCAGTATCCTGAGGTATTGGAAGAGAATTCTTTGTAAAATCATTTGAGTTAGTCAATAGTAAATCTTCTAAATAGAAATAATCAGCATTATTTAAATAGAATTTATCAGAGTTTTCTTTATCAATAATTATAGTTTCACATTTACTATGTTGAATGATATAGTTTAATCTTTCTATAGGAAAGTTGAGATCAAGTGGAATATAAGGATGTCCAGATTTAACTACACCTAATATCACACTTAATAAATGAACTGATCGATTTAATAAAATAGCTATTGGACTTTTTTTAGCTACAACTGTTGATTGTATAAAAGACGCAATACGATTGACATATTGATTCAGCTCTGCATAAGTTAATTTTCTGTTTTCATCCCTTACTGCTACTTTACCCGAAAATAACTTTGTCTGTTCATTAAAAAGATCGATAATCGTCTTATGTTTTGGATAACTTATAACTGTGTTATTGAATTCATATAGTATCTTATCTTTTTCAGATTTAGGGATATAATCTATATTTTTTAGTTCTTTATGCGGATCAATTATTATTTGATGTAGTATATTTTCAAAACCACCTACAAGCTGATTGATGGAACTTTCATTAAAGTAGCTTTTATTGTAATCAAGATCAATCTTTACGTCTTCTTGCTCATCAAACTCTCGTATATAAATAGCTAAGGCTACTCTTTCAGATTCATGAGTTAATGGAATAACATTAGTTATAGTATTCAAAAAATGATCTGCATAGTTTTGTTTTTCATAAGACAGCGTAATATTAAAAATTCTATCCTTTTCTTCATAGAGCTTTAACTCTTGTATTAGTTTGCCTAACGGAAATCTTTGATGGCGATAATCTCGCTTAAGCTGATTTTTTATTCTAATAGTTAACCGTTCAAAAGATTCTTCCAAATCAAACTGAATTCTCAAAAGCGTTACTCCCATAAATAACCCAACAGTTTTCCTAAAATTGCTTTTACTTCTATTTAGTACGGGTATTCCTATAGCAAAATCATTTACGTTATAATATCTTCCAAAGTAAGTATAAAGAATACCTAGAATCACCTGAAATGTAGATGCATTTAATTGCTTTGCGACGCTATTTAAGCTATTATACGTTTCTCTCTTTATTAAAAGTTTCTCTCGATGACTATGAATTTCCTTTTTATTGTCAATCAAATGGATAAATGATTCTGGCAATACAGAAAATCGTTCCAACCAATATTTTTTATCATTTTCAAAATGCTGCGAATTTTTATACTCTAGATCATCTAACGAGAATTCTTTATAGGAGAAAGGATAAGTAGAAGTAATTTCACCTTCTTTCAATAGTTCATTGTAATTGTTCACTAATCTTTGAAACATTAGTGATGTCCCCCATCCATCTGTTATAATATGGTGATAAACAGAATATAAATAGTAAAAATCATTTCGCACTTTAATGAGTGTAAATTTATGTAGTAATTTATCCTTTGTTAAGCTAAAAGGAATTTTGAAATTATTATTTATATAATCTAGTGCTAATTTTTGAGAATTAATATCACCAGAATAATCAATATATTCCAATTCTGAATGATGTTTAAAGAATATAGAAAAGTAGGGAGTATTATTTTGTTGCTTTATTACAATTCTATAAGCATCGTGTTGATCAATTAACGTCATATATGCTTTCTTGATTAAACTTACATCAATACTGCCACGAATCTCGATCTTAGCACCAATATTGTAAAAGGGTATATCAGGATATAAAATCTGATCGTAGTAAATATCTTCTTGTGGAAGAGTAAGGGGAAAAAACTCTTTTAATTGCTCCATATTAGAGAAGGATTAAATGCTTTACTTTTAGTATTGATGTCTTTTACTATCCTGCCATACTCAAATTTTAGTATTCTGTCTGCATAATGAAAATAAGCGTCGTCATGGGTAACCGCAACAATAGTCTTTCCCTCTTCTTTTAATACTGGTATTAATTTTTCATAAAAATACTTCCGAAAGTATGGATCTTGATCGGCAGCCCACTCATCTAAAATCAAAACCGGATTATTCTCAAGCAGAGAAAAAATCATACCCATTCTTTTACTTTGTCCTTTAGAAAGTTTTCTTCGAGCTGAAGATTCTTGATCATCGCTAATTATAAAATCTAACTTCATTAATTTTAATAATTCGATATACTGTTGATTGTTTTTTAGCGAATAGTCATCATAGTTTTGCGAGAAAATATAGTTATCTGTAAATATAGCCGACAATAAACCTTGATACTGATGATTATTATTTTGAATAGGATGATCATTTAAAAGTATGCTACCTGATGAAGGTTTATATAAACCAGTTAATAAGTTAATAAAAGTACTTTTTCCACTACCATTTCCTCCAATGATGAAAATAGTCTCTCCTTCATGTATAGAAAGATTTATTGGCCCTAGCAAAAAGGAATCATTATGCTCAAACTGACAATCTTTAAATTGTAGTTTCTTAAATTGAGCAACTTGAAAATATCTTTCTTCTTCCTTAATCGTATTAATACTAAGCTCTTTAAAAAAAGATTTAACTCTTTTAAATGCAACCTGAAGTCGGATATACATATTTTGCATTGTAATTATTCTGTTGATTGGACCTGACATGAATAATAACACTATTATAAAAGACACTATTTCTTTAATTTGAATAAAACCGAGTAATGGAAGCAAAAAAATAATAGCTCCAAAAATCACGTAAAGTCCATATTGGCTCAATAGATTAACTGCATTAAAATTATTTACTATGAATTTGTCTAAAACTTTAGCTTCTTTTCGATTAGAAGAAATAAAATTTTCTGTTAAATTATTTCTTCTTATTTTACTTATTTTCAATTCTTTAAATCCCTGCAAAATATCATGTATGAATTTGTTGAAAAAATCGTTATACTTTCTTAGCATATTCAGTTTTTTTGACAATTTTTTACTAACTACAAAATAAATGTACGCAATAAGAGCAATTAATAAAATAGTTGTCAGAGCTCCTTTAAATGATAGGGTAAATAAATAACTTATACATAATATTATCATTAGTAGCGAATTAAGGGTATTGGTTATAACGCCTGGTGAAAACACAAAAACTCTCATATCTTCTATAATTCCATATACTCTTTCTGTTCCTAATTTTTCTAATTGTTTTAAAGGTATATCTAGAAGTTTCTTTGCTAATAATAACTCATTATCATATACAAAGTTGTAAGCAATATCGATAACTTTTCTTTGAAGAAAGAGATTTAATAAATAAGAATAAATAATAAAAGAGAAGAAAGAAATAGTGAGAGAGTCTTGCAGAAAAGTTTTTTCATTTGCTATTGAAATACTTATTGTATATATAATACCTAAACTAAAAAACGCATTTAGTATTGAATATAATACAAGTAATGAAATATGCTTATATTTAACCCTTATCATTTGAAGTAATAATGACTCTTAAAAAAATATTTACTATTAGTTATTAAAAATATTGTGCTTCATTCAATTTGTCTATAAAATTTTAATTCCTCCCCCCAAATACATAATGGCATCAATTTCTATTTTTACACCCTTAGATAATTGCTGTACAACCAATCGAATTCTTGCTGGAAATGGTTCTGAGAAAAATTCAGGAATGATTTCATCAAGAAATGAAGAGTAGTAAATGTCTGTATAATTCTACTCCCAAGATTTAAAATTAGACATCCCCGTCCAAATGCTTCTTTCTCCACCATAGGGATTTCGCCCATGTCCAACTTTGAGATTATCCAAAATCAAAAGATCGTCCTTTTGCCATTTAAACATTATTTTTTCTTGTAAATAACTTTTATTAATTATATCTATCATTTTTTGTGGTATTTCTTTTTTATCTCCAAACAATGCATTTCTAGAAGGTTTAAATTTAGAATATAAAGGATTTAACTTGTCAAATATGCTCTTTCTATACCTAAAAATATGTATTTGATTAAACCAAGAAGTTAAACCAGTTATAGGATGTTCTAATATTGCAGGACGTATTTGCTTTGCTATAAAATTTTCTTTATCAATCCAATCAATTATTATATTTGAATTTATACAATACCTTTGGAGCTCTTCCTTATTCTCAACTTGAAAAACGTATTTCCAATTCAATTTTTTTGGTCCAAAGTTTCTTACATACATTATTTTCTTCTCTAAAAAAACATCAACTAAATCTTTAGGCAAAGCATTAAAAACTTTATTCATATCACATATTGGGGTTTCTCCATTAGATGTTGGAGGAATATTACAATAAAAAAATATATATGAAGGCCACCTATGTGCAAATGCGCTTTCACAATGTAATAGTATGTTCATATTGCTAGGAGCATCCGTTGATGTTAGTATATTGCCATTAACTGCGCTTCTTGTTGCATTTCTATCTATATTATTTTCCAACTGTCCTATAATAAGTTCTACAACCTGCTTTAATTGTTTTATATCCGCTATGTTGAAATTTCTTAGTAATAATGCTCCATGTTCTGTTAGCTTGGATTTTATATAATCTAAATTATCTTCTACCCATTTAAGTATATCAATTTCTTTATTTAAAGCTTGCAATAACAATGGGATATTCGATTGCTGATCCAAAAAAGCTATTTTAACGTTTTTATTCATTTTGTTGTTTTTTATTGTTTATATATTGAACCAGTTTAAAATAAATTTTGGTATAATCTTATGTTGTTTTATCAAAAAATTTCTAAAGCTATTTTTCCCAATTATCACATTTCTTTTATTACCACTTATAGATGAAATAATTGCTCTTGCACATGCAATTGCATTCATTGCTTTTTTCATTTCATTTTCCTTCGCTTTATAATTAATATTTTTACCTATTAATGCGTTAATTGAAATATTTGTATTAATCCAGATAGGTTGAATCATTAGAATTTTAATTTTTGTATTAAGTAATTCTTTTCTTAAAGAAGCAAAAAAACCTTCGATTGCAAATTTTGATGCACAATAGCCTGTTCTATAAGGTATACCAATCAATCCTGCTATGCTACTAATGGTAACAATATTTCCTTCATTTCTTTCTTTAAATTGAGGTAATACTAACTTTGTTAAGGAAACTATACTAAAATAGTTAGTCTCCATTAACTTTCTATATGTTTCCATTGGAGTATCATCTTCCAAACATCTCTGTGAAACCCCTGCATTATTAATCAAAATATCAATCTTACCATACTTATTAATAATAGTATTATAAATAATTTCTTGTTGTACAGAATTAGTTACATCTAAATGAAATAATTCTATGTTTTCATTATTCGAGCAAGAAACTTTTACACGCTCTAATTCTCCTATACATCTAGATGATAGTATCAGTATTACATCTAATTTTGAGTATTCAATTGCCAATGCTTTTCCTATGCCTGAAGATGCTCCTGTAATCCAAACTACTTTTTTAAGATATGCCATTATATTTTTGTTCTTCTATAATACAAGATGATTTACTATATTAATAAGTCTCTAAACACTTGTTTATCAAGCCACAAACTTGTGCTGCATTTTTAGAAATAAAAAAATGATCCCCTTTAAATTTATAAAAATATATTTTACAATTGGTTATCTCTTTCCATAAAAGAATATTTTTTTCATTTCGATTATTATTTTTCTCCACCATAACCGTTATAGGGACATTTAATTTATCTTCTTCTTTATATTTATACGTTTCAAGAGCCGTAAAATCAGCACGTAAAATAGGTTCTATATAATTTAACATATTTTGATTATTAATAAGTTCGCTCGGTATTCCTCCTAATTCAATTATTTTTTTTAGAAAAATATCTTTAGGTAATGAACAAAAAGTATCTTTTTTAGGAATTAATGGAGCATCACTACCTGAAATAAACAAATGTAATGGCAAAGGTTTATTTTTTACTGATACTTTTTGAACCACTAAATAAGCAACAATAGCCCCTAAGCTATGTCCATAAATTACGTACGGTTTATTCATTAATTCCTTTACATTTTCATATGCATCTTCTACAATACAATTGATATCATTTAAAAGATTTTCTCTTACTCTTTTACCATGACCTGGATATTCGAATTGAATTAAATTAATTTTATCATTAAGATGATTTTTAAAAAAATTAAAAGAATATCTATTCCCTCCGGCATAAGGGAAACATAATAAATTGATACTATTTATAATTATTTTTTTCAATTGATTCTTTTATAAATATTGAAATTTCTTTAACAGTGCTATATGTATAAAAATCAGGCATATCAATATTTACACAGTATAAATCTTTATACTTTTGTTGTATTTTAACTGCGTTTAGAGAATTGCCTCCTAATTCAAAAAAATCGTCTGTCGAGAGTATTTCTTCTTCAGCCAATACTTCTTTCCATATTGCAATAATATTTTGTTCAACATCTTTATTTATATGGAGAATATTTGTTGATTCATTTTTATTCATACCGTTATTTTTTTTAGAAAAAGTAGTAGTAAAATCATTTTTATTGGAAGGAGAAATACACCAACATCTTTTTCTATCAAAAGAATAGGTAGGAGCTTCTACTTTATTATAGCTTTTAAAAGCATAAGCCTTATGCCAATCAAATAGTACACCCGAATTATATAATTGCTTTAAACTATTGAAAATATTACTCGGCGTTAAATTTATAACTAAAGTATGTGTAATTCTATTTATTTCGCTTGAAAGATCTCCACTAAGATCAATTCCAATAAAAATGGAGGAGTTTAAACAAATGTTATTATCGATATAATGTTTTAATTTATTATAATCTGCTTTTTTTTCTGTAGATTCATTAAGTTTATGCATGGCTTCTTTAAATGTTACTGCATTTGAAATATAATCTTTAACTATTTTACCTATTCCAGAAGCTATAACAGTATTTGGATAAATTCCCATATCTGTAATTAGTTTATATAATGCATAGGTATCAGAAAAGGTGAAGTAATTAATACTATTTTTTATAGCGGTATTTTCATTAATTTCATCTATCGCTTTTTGAAAAGCTGGATATTGGTTGTATAGTTTTTTTCTAATACCTTCTGGCAATAATGAGTCTGAGAGAATAAAAATGTTTTTTTTAGGTTCTGTTTCTTTAAAAGGAATGAAATTTTGATTAATTAAATCTGATAATGCATTAATTAAAATTTGTTTATTGTTTTTTGTGTATATACAATGTCTATAATTATAATCTGATCTTCCTGTATTTAAAGTATAACAAATAGTACTTAATTGCTCTGTTGCATCTTTTAAATAATTTATTAATTCTGTTAGAGTATTTTTAAATGAATGTATAGATTTTGTAGATATTTTCAAGATTATATTTTCATCTTCTTCTGCTTGCTTAATTGGGGGTATATTTTTATATTCTTTCAAAATTATATGAGCATTGGTGCCACTTAGCCCAAAAGAGCTAACGCCACATATTCTATTATTATCTTCATCTTCCCAATTGCTACTCTCTGTATTAACAAAAACAGGAGAATTATCAAAATCGATAAAAGGATTGGGTGTGTGAAAATGTAATGAAGGGAACAGCTTTTTTTTCTTTAACGATAATATAGCTTTAATTGTACTTGCAATGCCTGCCGCATGATCTAAATGCCCTATATTCGTTTTTACTGAACTTATTGCACATATTTTATTTTTTGATGTGAAAGTTTTAAATGCATCTGATATTCCTTGAATTTCAATTGGATCGCCTAACGGCGTGCCTGTACCATGTGCTTCAATATATTTTAGTTTTTCAGGATCGATACTTGCTTTCTTCCAAGCTTCTAATATTACTTCTGCTTGTGCTTTTGAACTAGGAGCTGTAATTCCACTAGATCTATTTCCATCTTGATTTACAGCTGAACCCAAAATTATGGCATGTATATTATCTCTATCTTTTACAGCAGCATCTAATTGTTTAAGTACTAATACTCCACCTCCTTCTCCTGCCCCAGTTCCTGTTGAAGATGCATCAAAAGCTCTAGTTTGGCCATCTTTAGAAAAAATTCCTATCACATCTCCTTCGTCTAAAATACAAGTGCTTGTTACTTTAACAGCTCCGACTATTGCTATATTGGATTCTCCTAATAGAATATTTTTACAAGCTTCGTTTAATGCCACTAGTGATGATGAACATGTTGTATCAATATTTATTGCTGCCCCTCTTAGATCGAGATGATATGCTATTCTGCTTGCAGACATTGCTTTTGTATTACCCACTATTTGTATGGCATTAAAATCTTGAATTAGGCTGTAATAATCTGTATAAGAAGGAATTGCTATATAAACACTTGTTTTGGATCCTTTTAAACTTTCTAGACTATAGCCTGCATTTTCAATAGCGCTTACGGTTAACTCTAAGAGAATTCTTTGAGAGGGTTCTATAGCGTTAGCTTCATCTTTAGAAATATTAAAAAACTTATTATCAAATTGATCAATTTGATCTAAATAGCCTGCAATTTTATAATTACTAAAAGGATTTAAGCCTGCTGTTAACAGTCTTTCCGTTTTAGGATGCTTCACACTATTTTTACCATTTTTAAGATTAACATAAAATTTTTCTATGTTTTCAGCTTCTGGAAAAATTCCACTTATACCTATTATTGCTATTTTATTATTTATCATTCGATAATAATTTTTTAAATATCTATACTTTCAAACATTATTTGTTTATTCTCTGAAAGGTTAATACTATTATTTTTAATGCTTAAAAACTCCACAAATTTTAAAACAGTAGAATAATTAAATAAATCTACTATTAATATTTTGTTTTCTGGAAAGGCTTGTATTATTTTTTTATACAATTCTATAATTTTAAGTGAATTACCTCCTATTTCAAAAAAGTTTTCATTTATACTAATATTTTTTAGATTCAAAATTTCTTCCCAAATATTTATTATTGCTTTTTCAACTTCATTTCTTGGTGGTAAAAATTCAACGCCCATTATTCTATTTTCTTTTGGAGAAGGTAGCTTCTCTCTATCAATTTTACCATTGAAAGTAAGAGGTATATGGTCTATTTTAATGAAATGAGCAGGAATCATATAGATAGGAAGTTTTTTGGCTAGTATACTTCTTATTTCTTTCACATTTAAATTCTCCTTACTTACGATATAAGCTATAATATCTTTATTTCCCATACTATCAACATTTATCTTGACAATAGCCTGTGGTATTCCTAATGTATTTTGTAATACATGCTCTATTTCTCCTAACTCTATTCTATAACCTCTAATTTTAACTTGTTGGTCTTTTCTACCAATAAATTCTATATTACCATCAGGCAGCCATTTTCCTAAATCTCCTGTATTGTATATACGCTCGCCCTTTTTAAATGGACTTGGTATAAATTTTTTTTGAGTTAAATCTTCATTTTTATAATACCCTTTGGCCAACCCTCTTCCACCTACATAAATAGATCCAATAGCTCCTATTGGCAATGGATTTAAACTCTGATCCAAAATATACAATTGTGTATTATTTATAGGACTTCCTATATTTAAAGCATCTTTAGCCTTTTTTATATTCTTAATGCTTGACCATATTGTAGTTTCTGTAGGGCCGTACATGTTCCAAACTTCTAAACAGTTCATAAGTAATTTTTCAGCTAAAGACTCGCTTAACAAATCACCTCCACACAGTATCTTTAACTGTTTACTTCCTTTCCATTCAGCATTAAATAACATCTGATAAAAACTTGGAGTAGCTTGAAGTATAGTTGGTTTTACCTCATTGATTTTTTCAATAAGTAATTGAGTATCTAATAAGGCATTTCGAGATGCTATATACAAACTTGCTCCTGAAATTAATGGTGCAAAAAATTCCAAAATAGAAATATCAAAAGAATAAGTAGTAACTGAAAACAAAATATCTTGGGGGGCAATACCTGGTTTTTGCTGCATACTGATAAGAAAATTACATAAAGAGTTATGTCCTATTTCTACTCCCTTTGGAACTCCTGTTGAACCTGAAGTATAAATAATGTATGCCGTATCTGTAGGTAATGTTAGTATAGATATATTTGTTTCAAGATTTTTAAGCTCGTCTAAAATTGATTCTATATTCAAAACAGAACCAGTTTTGACATTTTCGAAAGAATAATCTTTTTCTTTTATTAATAGTTTAGTTTGGCTATTTTGAATTATATAGTTTAATCTTTCTTCAGGAAGAATTGGATCTAAAGGGACATATGACTGTAATACTCCCCAAAAGTTAGACAGTTAATTAAGGTGGGAAAACGAGTAAGTTTATCCCTTAAAAACATGTCAAAAAATGCAAACAGAAAGAAGAAAATTCAGTTCATCGTTCAAAGC
>Ga0075163_10011263_pt1 | contig 11660 bp, 28 predicted proteins | sample JI1023141ADNA_FD_71478 | JGI IMG/M metagenome (GOLD analysis project Ga0075163, IMG submission 71478) | Wastewater effluent complex algal communities from Wisconsin, to seasonally profile nutrient transformation and Carbon sequestration -... | ecosystem: Engineered > WWTP > Effluent > Algae... | reverse complement strand
GACGGCGATCGTGCTGAAGGTGGACGTGACCACGGGAACCGTCAATTACACTGTCGCCGCATCGGTGGAGCAACTCGGATGAACAAGATTTGGCTTCTCGGCGATTCGATCACCTATGAGTACGGCACGTACTTCAAGCCGCAGTGGGAGGCGTCGCATCCCGGCGACATCGTCACGGTGCTGGGCGTCGGCGGCGAGACCTCGCGTGGTGGCAAGACCCGCGCGCTCGGCCTGCTCTCGGCCGCGACTGACTTACCCACCGTGGCGGTGTTGTCGTGGGGCACGAACGACTGCGTGACGCTGATAGACCCGAACGATCAGCACATTGACATATCGGCGCAGCAGACCGCGGAGAACCTGCGCGACATCGCGCTCGGCTTCCGCGCTGCCGGCGTGCAGCCGATCGTCGGCCTGCCGATCGGCTTCCCGGCGGTGAGTTCCGTTCCCCCGGAGCCGCCGGAGTGGCGCATCCTCATGCGGAAGCTGACGGAGTGGTGCTCGGACCAGCGGCAGGCACTGCGCCACATCCTGCGCCCGCTCGACATCGACTTCTTCCCGATGCCACGGCGCAACGAGGCGTCGTTCTGGGCCGACGCCTTCCATCCGACGTGGCCGAACGCAGAGGCCATCGTCGCGCCGGAGATCGCTACGGCGCTGACCGCACTCGGCGTCGTGTAGGGCGATGATCATCGAGGCAGCAGCATGGGGATGCACGCTCGCGTTCGCGCTGGCGTTCGTCGCGTGGAGGATCGGACGATGAAGCCATTGATGATCGCGACTCTGCTCCTCGCTGCGTTGGCGGTGTTCATTCTGTGGGGAGCTGCGCACGCGGGTTTCTCGCTGCTGCCCGAGTCGGCCAAGTCGAACCTCGAGCGGTGCTACCGCCGCTGCGAGAAGAACAACCCGCCGATCCCGTCTCCGCAGCCAACGTACAGCCCGAGGCCGCAGCCGTGCGAGGTGTTCTCGTCGGCGGTGGTCAAGGATTTCGAGGACGGGCAGGCGCGACTCCTCTGCTTCGACGTGTCGGGCGACGGACCTGCGATCGTGACGGTGGCGTCGCAGAACCACGGCAACGCGAGCTGCGCAGATGCAGAGTCCACGCTCTCGTCGCCCAGCGGCAAGGCATACTACTCGCACGGCACGCAGATCGGCGGCGCACTGCTGCGCGAGACGGGACGCTGGTACTTCTGGGCGCACCTGTTCAGTGCCTCAAATCTGCCCGGTTGTCACACCTACACCTTCACGGTGACGAAGTGACGAAGTGGTTCCTGCCGGTGCCGAACCCGAAGTTCGCGCCCGACGAATGGCCGGGGCTGATGGTGTTCGCGTCGACCATCCTCGGCGAAGCCGCGGGCGAGCCCATGGAGGGGAAGCGAGCGGTTGCGGCTGTCGTGATGAACCGAGTTCGCGACGAACGGTGGCCTGACCGACCGGAGGACGTGTGTCTACAGCGGCTGCAATTCTCATGCTGGAACGTCGGCAGCCCGACGCTGCCGCGGATGTTCAACCCGAAGCAGTTCGTCTCGGAGGAAACATGGAGCGACTGCCTGCGTTCGGCGCTGGAAGCGTCGTGGGGAGCAGCGGACGAAACGGGTGGGGCGAACCACTACTTGAATCCGCGCTCCCTCCCGAGTGTCCCTTCGTGGGCGAGCGACGACAAGATCGTCGCCCAGATCGGCCGCCACGTCTTCTATCGCCTCTGAAGCCAAGGATTTGGACCAGAATCGCAAGATCCCTGATGTCGACTGCCCAAGGACCAACCTGGCAAACGGTCGCGACGACGGTCGCGTCGATCCTGATGAGCGTCGCGCTCGGTGCGGGCGGGTACTTCGTCACGCAGCAGGCGGCGAAGGACTCCCGGCAGGACATGGTGCTCGACAACGTGACCACCAAGCTGGTCGACATCTCGATCGCCTTGGTCGCGCTCAAGACCTCGCAGGAAGAGCAGAAGGTGCAGCAGGCCAAGGAGATCGCGCTGCGCGAGGAGCGTGACCGGCGTGAGCTCGAGGAGCTGCGTCGGTCGAAGGACAAGGAGAAGCGATGAACAGGCAGGTGGTAGGCAAGACGATGATGGCAGTCGGCGGCGCCGGTGCCGCGGCGCAGCTCGCGGGCGTGAACCCGTTCGTGCAGGGCGGACTGCCGTCGAACCACAACGACTGGATGGCCGTGCTCGCGCAGATCCTCGTCGCGGCGATCGGCGCGATCCTGAACGGCAGGGGGGCGGGGCAGTGAAGACGTGGTTCCTCGAGCGCTGGAACGATCCGGCGAAGTTCACCGCGACGCTGCGCGCGGCGATCGCCGGTCTCGGCTCGCTGTTCGCGCTCGACGTGATCCCGACCGGAATCCCCGGCGCCGGGCCGAAGATCGCGGCGATCCTGCAGGCAATCGCGCTGGCCATGGCGGCGGGCGACAAGAACGCGGCGAACAAGCCGCGGGGGGTGTGAAGTGCCTTTCTTCGGATCAACGCCGTCAGGGCCGGCACCGCAGCCCGGCGGGGTGCCGGGGCAGGTGCGCAACACGCGCGCGAACTACCCGCCGGCCGGCACGGGCGCCGGTGAGGCGAACCCGACTCTCGGCTACGGACTCGCGCGCCCCGCGCAGCGCGTGGTGACGGCGTCGCCTGTTGGCGTGTTCAACAACGGCCCTCGCCCCGGAGCGATCGGGCCTACCGGATACCAGGGTGGCGCGGCGGGCACCGTCGGCGAGATCGGCGGCAACAAGCTCTTCCGCCAACTCCGCCGGCAGATGCGCCCCGGTGAGGTGCCACCCGAGGTGGCGCCGGCGGTCCCTCCGATGCAGCCCGACCCGGCAGACCCGACGGGCGCCAACCGCCCCGGCTTCGAGTACCGCCGTGACCGGCGGCAGGCCGCGCGCATGGCCGACGGCACGCCTGTGGCGCCGCCGCCGGAAGCCGACCCGACCGGCGCGGGGCGCGCAGGCTACGAGTGGCGCGACGCACGTCGGCAGGCGAACCGGCAGGGCCTCATCTCGCAGAACGAGGACGGCTCCTACTCGCCGGTCGGCGCGACGCCCGGTCCGGGAGGCCCGCCGAACTTCGCGACCGGTGCGGATCGCGCCGGCATGGGCTGGCGCGCGGACCGGCGCGCCGCGAAGGCCGCGGGACTCTACCCGAACGGCGCACCGAAGGGTGGGGCGCCGGGCGCGCCGGTCGCCTAGACCTCGATCGGCTCGTCGCGGTAGCGGTCGCCGAGCTCGCGGCGCACGGCCCAAAGCCGACGCAGCGCGAGGACTTCCGTCTCGAGCTGCAGGATGCGCGCGTTCAGCTTCCAGACGTCGTCCTGCGGCGGCTTCGTGGGCTGCAGGGGGACGTCGCGGAAGCGCGCGCCGGCGACACCCCAGAGCGTGCGCTGGAACAGGTGAAGCGCTTGCAGGGACTCAGCGAGGCTGCGCTGCAGGTTCGTCAGGGCCTCGCGCTGCGTCGGTGTGAAGCGGGCAGGGCGCGTGCCGCCCTGGGGGATCGTGACGCGGCTGAAGATGACGGCGAGGGCGGCGCGGTCTGCCTGCGCGGCCTTGATCGAGGCGCGCAGGCGCAGGATGGCGAGGGCTTGCTTGGTTGTCAGGACGCGCAGCGTACGCGGTCCACGCTTCGGCTTCGGTGGCCGGCCGTCCTTCGGTGCGGGCATCCTAGTACTTGCGGCGCTTCTCGCCGGGACGCAGTTCCCACGAGTACGGGGGCGTGCCCCATGTGATCTCGGCTGCGGTTGGCTGCGAGCCCTCGCGCCAAAACGCCTTCATGCGCTTGACGTTCTTCTTCCGCTGCGGCTTCCTACCGCGCATCGTCGTCCTCGACCGGGATAGCCGCCCCCACCATCTTTCGCTTCGGCCCCGGTGGCAGTCTGCGCGGTGGACACTCTGCGTCGAGATGCCGCCAGCGGCGACCGCTGCGCGCGTCGTTCACTGCTCCTTCTCCGACGCAGAACAGACATGCCAGTTCTCGCGTGGACAGAGGGGACGGTGCTGCGAGTAGAGCGGGCCGGGGCAGCACTTGCCGCAGTTGCATAGCTTGACCGCCTGCACGTCGGGCGCGGGCTGCGGAACTATCGGCATTGATGGCAGCCGAACAGGCCCATGTATGGGTAGTTGCTGACTCAGGTCGGGAAGTACCTCCACGCCGACATCGAACATTGCCCCAGCGGCGAGCATCACATCACTAATTGCGTCCAGATCAGACCGGGCGCAGAGCAAGTCGCCGAGGCTCTCGGCCTCCACGCCCAACCGCTCGCACAGCAGCGCCCGCGCTCGCTCGCGCCCTAACGCCTTTTCGAGTGCGATCACGCGACGCAACATCGCTTGCTGTAGTTGGTTCTCATTGTTCGCTTGGAAGTACGCCAAGGTCCCGACACCAATGGTGCCGCCCCCTCGTCGGGGAAGCTCCTCGTCAGGCGCGGGCTGCTCGCGGAGGCGCAGGTACGCCATCGCGGCGCGCTCGATCGCCGTCCGCTCTCGTTCGTTGCGCCACCCATTCACCGCCAGCGCCCGCCGCACCTCATCCGGGTCGATGTCGGGCGTCGGCGGCGCAACGGGCGCGCGAACCAGATCGACCGCGTACTTCTGGCAGTCCAAACACGCGACCTCGGTGCGCTCCGTTTGCTTGCCGCATAGGACGCACGTCGACCATTCTGGGACTTCCGGCGCGGGCTCGGTCGTGTCGGGCGGCAGCAGTGGTCCGACCCAAGCGTCGAACTCGCTCACGTCGCGGCCTTCCTCCTGCCCGTTGAGCACCACGTACTGCTCCGGCTCTTCCTGGTTGCCGTCGTAGACGTACAGCACGGCTTCCCATCTCCGATTGAAGCTGTGCCGTGCCCACCACCAGCCGTCGCACGTCGGCGCGTCGTGGTGCTGCGCTGTCGGCCTCGGAACGGACGCGATGATGTCCGACAGCGACTCGCGCACGTCCTCGGCATCCATGTCCGGCAGCCCTGACTCCTCGCACACCATCAGCACCGCCTCCGCGACGGCGCGGGCGTACTCCTTGATCGGGTCGGTCATCGCGTCACCTCCGCGAACGGGTCGAACGCGGCCTCACGCTTGCGCTCCTCGCCGCGACGGTCGTACGCCGCGGTCTGCCGCACGCTCGCGTGCCCGGCGATCTCCTGCACGGTCACGATGTCGACCTTCCGATCGAACAGCGTCGAGATGAACGTGCGACGGCAGTCGTGTGGCGTGAGCGCAGCCACGCCGGCCGCAGCGCGCAGCCGCTCGAGGCGGTGGTTGATGGCCGACGTGTCGAGCTTCCGGTAGCGCGTGCCGCGGTCGTCGCCGCTCACGAACCGATCGAGGATCGCTCGCGCCTCGCCGGCGAAGAACACGGTGCGCTGCTTGCGGCCCTTCCCGTGCCGCACGAGCAGCTTCCCTGTCGCCCGGTCGTAGTCGGATAGGTCGCTCGACAGGAAGCCCGCGCATTCGGCCTTGCGCAGCCCGCCGGCGAGCATCAGGACGACGAGCGCCTGCTGGAATAGGGGGGCGTGCCTCTGCGCCGCCGCGGCGCGCAGGAGGGCTGTCTGCTCGTCCTGCGGCAGGCAGCGCCCGACGCGGTGCGGAGACCACTCGGCGCGGATGTCGCGCACCTCGAGGATCCCGCCGAGCTGGTCGCGCGTGATGACGCCCTCGCGTGCGAGCTCGCGCGCCAGCGAGCGCACGGCGCGCACGGTGCGGTTCACGGTGGCCGTGGCGTAGCCCCGTGCTGCGAGGCGCTCGCGGACGTGCGACAGGGCGGCGTGGTCGAGCTCGGCCCACGGGACGGACGCGACGTCTCGCGTGCCGTTCACGGCGAGCGGGACGAGCTGCAGGGCCTTCGCGTAGGTGGCCGCGGTGGCGTGCCAGTGCGACGCGAGGAAGCGCGCGATCGCCTGCTGTGCGTTCGGGCGTGACGGGAAGGGGATCAGCTCGGCGAGCGCCACGACGTCAGTCCTCGGCCTGCTCGACGCCGTAGCCCTGCAGGCGCGGGAGCGTCGTGTCACGGAAGCGCGACAGCAGCGCGATCAGGGCCGGGAGCTCGGCCACGTCGAACGTGAACGACGACTCGACGACGGCCGTCTCCTGCTTCCTGGTGAGCGTGAGTCGCGACACCTTCGTCTCGCCGTCGCGCGGCGCCCAGAGGATCAGCTTGTCGAGCGCGGCCGTGGCCTTCGCGTCGAACACCTCGCGGATCTTGTACTCGGGCTCGGCGGGCTTCTTCTTCTCGGCCATGACAGACTCCTTGCATCGACGGTGCGAATTATCTTGCCCCGTCAGGTTCGATGTTCTACCTGTCGGGTGCTTCGTTCCTGCCTCGGCGACTCGACCCCGCCGAAGCAACCCGACCCGACCGGCCGCGATGCCTGTGAAATCAGGTGTCGCGGCCGTTGTCGTTCTGGGTCGGACGGGCGCCCATGACGATGCTCACGGTTGCCGGGCTCATTCGTGGCGGACGTGCGATCTTCATGCCCGTCGCCTTGCCGTAGGCGAGCGCCGCTTCCGCCTCTGCGCGGAGCGCGCGATATGCGTCGGCGTCAGCTCGGTCCGCTGCGACCTTCGCGGCCGCGTCGAGCGCCGCATTCTGGATCCACTCGATGCATGAAGAGCCTCGGTGTGTGGGTTCCCACGGTTCGTATCCATCGTCCGACCAAAACTCCGTGCTGTGGAACGCTTTGCCGGCACAAGCGACTGCGGAGAGGATTCGATCGATGTCGTCGTTGCCGGTAGGGTCAAACGCGAAGTAGTACGCGTGCAGCCTCATGCCGACGGCCCCTCGGTGGTTCGGTAGTCGTCGACCCGGGTGCTCATGCCGGCTCGTCCTCACCGAAGTAGAAGGCGTTCAGGGCGTCGTACAGCGCGGTGCGCGCGTCACGTTCCTTGACGGCGAATCCCTCCGCGTCGAACGGGTCTCCCGAGTGCGCAGTCATGACAGCGGCCATGATTGCGTTGCGCTCGGCGGCCTGGAACGCTTTCGCTGCGCGCACGACACGCAGCAGGGCTGGTAGCGCTTCGTCGATGACGCAAAACACGCTCAATTCGACGCTTCCGGCACCATTATTGCGCGCTCCCTTCACCAGCCGTTCCAGCTCGGCGATGTCGATGCGTGGCCCCGCTTCGCTCATTCGGTGTGCTCCTGCGCCTTGCGAGGGCGCTTCTTGGCGCCCTTCGGCCAGCGCGCGCGGTTCGCCTTCTTCGCGTTCTTCGCGGCTGCCTCGGCCTTCGCTGGGCTCGTCTTCGCCCCGCCGCGCGCGCCGGCGCAGGCGGGGCAGATCAGCGGGCGGTGGTGGACAGGACACGTCGGGTCGCTCATGCGTTGGATCATTACCAGTCGTGGATGGGGTGACCTTCGGCATGGCTGCAGTGGTCACACTTCATAGGATCTCCGCCGACGTGCGGATGCAGTCGGTGTTTATCCTCGACCATCGTGCAGTTGCTCATCCGCCCGATTGGCCCGCCGGCCATCTCCGCCACGCGTTGCGCCGTCATCGGTACCCACGGCTCGATCTCGTCCAGTGCGCAGCCGATGTCACAGTTCTGCGCGTGTTGGCCGCGCGGGAATCCCTCTCTCATGCAATTGTAGCAGCCAAACTCTTGCACGGCGGCGAGAAAGCGACGTAGTGCGAGTAGCTCTGGGAACATCCTTAGATCCTGTTGGAAGGGGCGAGGATGTCTTCGTTTCGCCATGGCGCCGGTGGGGCGTTGACCATGCGCAGTAGTGCCGCCCGTTCGTGCTCCAGGAATGATTCATTGCTGATCAGCCGCTCTAGCCAGCGGCGAGCCAGCTTTTTGCGTTGTCGCTTCCTACGACGCATACTCATCCCGCCGCGAAACTCGCGCCGTGGTTCTTGCCGGCATAGACGCTCACGCTGTCGCGACGCTCGATCTCGAGGATGGTCATGCCTGCCACTCCGCCGGGGACTTCACGAGGAAGCCGTTGGCATCGAGATAGGGGCCGTCCAGCAAGTCGCGATAGAGCTTGCTCGCCGTCCGAGCCGAACAGCCGCTGAGAACCTCGATCGAGCGAGGCGATACCCGGTTGTGTCGCGGCTCCGCCCCACACGCGATCAGGGCCTGCCGAAGATTGCCGTATGCCGTGTCCATCTTGCTCCCGGTGGCCGTCGCGGGGCTCATGGCTGCCCCGCCGCGATCATGATGGCCACCGGGAGGATTGCCGCGGCCGCGAACACCGCGAGGGTCGCAGTGCAGAGGCCGATCAGCGCGAGTGCGTCCTTGACGTTCGTCATGGCCCACTAGATACCCAACCCCTTCGGGGCTTGTCAACACATTCCTTGTCGAATCCCGAAAACCTCAACGCCCGCGCGGGAAAATAGTCGTCGCTCAGACTGACCTGATGCGCCCCTCGCGCACCGAACGCGCATGCCGGCGAGCGCGCCACTCGCGCTTCCAGCGCTCACGAGGCGTCTCGCCCTCGAGCAGCCACGCCGCGGCATCCGGGTGCATCGGCAGGACGTAGACCTTCCAGCCGGTCGGGTAGACCCAGCCCGGCAGGGGGCGCGCCTCGGCCCGCTCGAGCGCACGTCGCAGGTCGTCGACGGTCACGCCTTCGTCCACCGCTCGGCGACCCACGGCAGCCAGGGACGCGGCGGCCAGTCGCAGCACGCCAGCCCGTGCGTGACGTACCAGTCGGCGTGCTCGGGGTCGCGTCGCGCCAGCACGCACAGCCTCTCGGCCGGCGAGGCGCGCAAAAAGCGCTCTTCCCATGCACGCCCACACAGCGGGTCGTTGATCGTGAACAGGCTCACGAGGCCCTCGCTCTCTCTCGGTACTCGCGTGTCGTCCCGAGCCGACAGGCGTGCTCCCGCCCCCATCGCTGCGCACGATCGAGCGCCTCCACCTCGGCGGCGTCTACAGCCTCGCGATCGACGCAGGGCTCGTAGTCGGGCAGCTCGACGCGGTACAGCCCGCGCAGCCCGCAGCGCGTGCACAGGGCTCGCGTCACGACGTGCCAGCCCGTGTGCGCGACGTCGATGCGAAGCTGGCTCACGACCAGCACCCCGTGATCGTGCGCCAGCCGCACTGGGTGCATCGCCAGTGCAGGTGCGGGCGCAGACGTCGCCAGCACCACTCATGAAAGCGTGTCGACCAGTACGCAGGCAGCGCGTGTCGGCCGCAGCCCTGACACTTCATCGACGCCTCCGCGGCTTGAAGGGCGGGCAGATCACTCGCATGAGCCATCGCTCGGCGCGCGGCGGCCAACTGGCGTTGAGCAGCAGCTTGAGCGCGATGCGCCGGTGTAACGGGAGGCGCCTCACGACCGGCCCTCCTTCCGTACCGTCCTCTCCTCAATGAACCGCTCGACCGACGACAGCGGGATCCGAACGGTCTGCGGCCCGATCAGCACCTTCGTCAGCCGGCCCGTGCTCGCCCACTTCCGCACCGTGTCCTCGGTCAACCCGAGCCGCACGGCCGTCTCCCGTACCGTCAGCAGTCGGTCCATGGTCGACCCGTCCACTCAGCCTCCGTGCTGGACCGCGAGGTCCGTCACGATAGGGTCAGCGCACGTGCCGGTCGTCCCGGATTCGGGCTCCGCCTGACACGTTCCGATGTCCCGAACCAACGTTCTACTGTGCCAAACAACGTCCCGAATCGGCCCGATCTGCACGGGGGCCAGCCCTTCCGATGAGGCATCGGGAGGGAATGGACATTCCCTCCTGCTTTCGAGAGGGGCGATCATCCTTGATTTCACTGAGGAATCCTTTCTGGGGGCCCCAACGGGACCCCTATCGGGGCGGGGTCCCATCCGCGGCGTTCCCCCGGCCGTCCGATGCAATCGCATCGCGGTACCATCCGCCGAGAAATGTCTGGATCTCAGACAGTCCATTCTGAGACGCTGTTTGAAAATCACAGTGTGACTCCGTTCGGGACTTTCGTCCTGGTGTGGGCCCCGAGCTTCTCGATGAGGGCACGCAGGGCGAGCTCGTCGACGCGCTGGCCTGTGAGGCAGGTGAAGAGGTGGAGGGTGGCCTGCGTCAGGTCGTGCACGCGCTCCTCGAGGTGAGCGATGCGTTCCTGGTCGGTCATGGCTTGGCCTCGAAGTCGGGGCAGTGCCCTGTGTTGCGCGCGCGGCAGGAGGTGGGCAGGCCGGTGACGAGGTCGCGCGCGTTCTCGTGGCGGCAGCCGGGCGTGCCGAGCGAGACGTAGTCGCCCATCCAGCGGCAGTCGGCGCAGATGGTGCGACGGGGCTTGCTGGGCCACGGCGGCGGTGCGCCGGGCCACGAGAAGATCGGCGGCTTCGGGACGCAGGCGTGACCGTAGCCGGGATGGACGCTCGTCCCGCAGGCGGGGCAGGGGCCGACGAGGCTCACTGGATCACCACACCCTGCGACGAGAACGTCAGGTAGCCCGGCGTGGGCATCCCGGCCCACGCGTCGCACATGATCACCGACTGCTTCTCCGGCGTGACGACGAGCCGGCCGGCGCCGCACTCGGAGACGACGCGGTACTCGACCGTGCGCGCCCTCGTGCAGGTCGGCATCCCGTTGTGCTCGTCCGCGCAGCCCGACAGGGCGAGAAGGGCGAAGAAGACACAGATGGCCTGAATACAGCCCCCCCTACCCCCCCATGGAGCAGGTGTCTGTCCCTGCCGGCGTGCTTGCCTGGAAGGAGGATAGGAAGGGTCATCGGTCGGGGCTCTCTTGCCTTGCTCCCCGACTGGCCGGATCCCCGGCTTGCGCTGCCCCGCCTCGCTAGAGGCTCTCCCCGTCACGCATCGAGATGATGGGCGACAGGGGGAGGCGTAGAGGGCGTTCAGTCTGGACGTCAAGATGGTCTCCTTTCGTCGTCGGTAATGGGGTCATGCCCCGACGTGCTGCTTCAACAGTCGGAGCGCGTCTTGCTTCGCGCGGTAGCGGCGACGGTCGCCCGCGTCCTGCGTCGCCTTCCATCGCTTGAAGCTGGCGACCGGGTCGACAACGCGGTTGATCTCGGCGATCCAGCGCGGGTCGCCGCTGCGGTCGATGCAGGTGTGGAACTCGGGCGGTGCGCAGTCGGCGGCCGGCATGACCTGCGGGATCGCGATCGGCTCTCTCGTCGCGAGCTCGGCGTCGAGGTCGTACGCGCCGGCGTGAATCTCGCCGCCGAATCCGCTCGTGACGCGCAGCGCGCCGTCGTCGCCGACCCAGAAGAGGGTCTGCCACCCGTTGCCGTCCTCGCTCGCGAGGTGGACGCGATCACGCACGGTCTAGTTCCCCCTCTCGTTCGGCATCACGCCGCGGTACGCGCTCGTGCGCTGGTACAGCAGGCAGTGCAGCATCAGGTCGGACGCATCGACGCCCTGCGCCGCCGCGCCCACCACATCACCGCCGGGCGTCAAGACCACCACCCAGCCGCACGACAGGCTCACCGCCGTGCCGCGCCCTCCGACCCCGTTGAACGTGTTGTGCTCGACGATCCCGAGGTCCACGTCAGGCCGCATCCTCGACCTCGCGCCACGTGATCGTCGCCTTCGGGTAGCGTCGCTGGATCGTGCGGACGAGGCTCTCGGCGCGCTGCGTGGTCGCGATGCCGCGACCGTCCGGCACGTCCATGAACTGCACGAGCGGGTCCGTGTCGGCCAGCTTCACCTCGACGCGGATCTTCACGCTGCCACCACGCGCGCACGGCGTGCGGCGGCCTTGCGCGCCTCGGCGACGAGGCACACGCGGCACGCCTTCCGCTCCCGC
>Ga0075163_10011262_pt1 | contig 11661 bp, 10 predicted proteins | sample JI1023141ADNA_FD_71478 | JGI IMG/M metagenome (GOLD analysis project Ga0075163, IMG submission 71478) | Wastewater effluent complex algal communities from Wisconsin, to seasonally profile nutrient transformation and Carbon sequestration -... | ecosystem: Engineered > WWTP > Effluent > Algae... | reverse complement strand
ATCGTTTTCATTCATGGCATTGGTAACGGGCGATTAAAATCTGAGATCCGCAAAGAACTGAAAGTGGGAGGATTTCAATTCAGAGATGGGGCTTACGAGCGCTACGGAGCAGGGGCAACAGAAGTTTTCATCTAAAATCACACAGGAATAACCTCTGTTTCCTTGAATGCTTCCAACTCTTTTAAGGAGCCTTCAATCCATTTTTTCCATTCAGGAGCTACTCCATTTTCACGTTCATGATAGCGATCAAAATCGGCTTGTTTACGTTGCAAATCATCCATCAACTGCCGATAGATACGTTTCGCAGCTTCCTGGTTTTTCACTCTCGACAAACGGCTTCGCATTTTACGGGCATAGATCTCCGTGATATTGAAATGCGCCTGTTCATGCTCCAGGGTTTCCGGATCATCTCTGTCAAGCAACCATGAATCATCAGGCAACATAAAGGCATACAGTTCATAATGAACAAAATCTCCGGTTCGTTCAAATGAATAGGCTATTCCGGTATTGATAAATCCCTCCAGCATACGATAAGTTCGTTTACCGGTTTTTGTTTTGATAGGCCTTCCGGGTGATGTTTTCCGGAAATCGTTCTTCGACAAGCAGGTAACGGAGGTCCAACGAACCTGTTCCCGCGGTGACCGATCTGTTTTAAACGAGACCGACACCATCAGTAGAAATAATAATGCAATCCTGATCATAGTGATGTCCTGCAATATGTATTTTTAACGATCAATATTAACGCATTTACCCATACCCTATGCAGATCACCTTTCATGGCGCCGCACAAACTGTAACCGGAAGTAAACACCTGATAACAACGGGAAGAAATAAGCGAATATTATTAGACTGCGGATTATTTCAGAACCGTGGCAATGATAATGCCGAACTCAACCGCCACTTCGGTTTTGATGTAACTTCTGTTGATATAATGATTTTATCGCATGCGCATATTGATCATTCGGGAAACATACCTCAGCTGGTACGTCAGGGATTTAAAGGTCCGATCTACTGCACTCCCGGCACTTTGGATTTATGCAGTGTGATGCTCACCGACAGTGCACATATTCAGGAAAACGACGTAAGTTATCTCAATAAAAAGAGAGCCAGAAACGGACAACCTCCCATCGAACCATTATACGACGAAGAGGATGTAAAAAAAGCCATGAAGCAATTTGTAGGCATTCCGCTGAATCAATGGACCGAAATCGATTCCCATATCCGCTTAATGTTTACTGATGCGGGACATATACTTGGTTCGGCTGCGGTCAATTTACAACTCGACGAACCTGAAGGTCCACGTACTTTGTTCTTCTCCGGAGATACAGGAAGGTATGACGACATCATTTTGCGTTCACCACAGCCCTTTCCACAGGCAGAATATATCATCACAGAATCTACTTACGGTGATCGTTTACATGAAGTGCGTCAAGATGCCGAAAAACATCTCCAACGAATTGTAGCCGACACTTGCGTTACACGTAAAGGCAAGCTGATTATTCCGGCATTTAGTTTGGGGCGCACCCAGGAAGTAGTGTATTCCCTCAACCGCCTTTACAACAGCGGAGAGTTACCTCCCATTCCGGTGTATGTAGATTCACCACTTGCCATCAGCGCCACGGAGATTATGCGTAAGCACAGTGAGTATTTCAATCCCGACATGATCCAGTACATGAAGAAAGACGATGATCCGTTTGGCTTCGAGACATTACATTATATACGTGAAGTGGAAGATTCCAAAGCCCTCAATGAGATGGAAGGACCATGCATCATTATCAGCGCATCCGGAATGCTTGAAGCAGGCAGAATTAAACATCATGTAAAAAACAATATCAGCAATCCTGACAATACTATACTGATTGTTGGCTACGTGCCACCCGGATCACTCGGAGGAAAGTTGATTGAAGGAGCAGCTGAAGTAAAAATTTTCGGTAAACCTTATAAAGTCGAAGCCCAGGTAGCCGTCCTCGATTCCTACTCTGCCCACGCAGACTACAAAGAGATGATGAATTATTTATCGTGCCAGGACCCCACAAAAGTCAGGAGAGTTTTTCTGGTACATGGAGAGCCCGAAGCACAGCTCACCTACAAAAAACATCTTAACGGCATGGGATTTAGTGACATCGTGATCCCCATGTTAGGCGAATCATTCCAGCTGGAATAGAAATACTGATAATTATCATTCGATGCGCTGACGTACATTATTAAAGAGCCGGTAGGGTGAATTTATTTTTGAAGCATTAAATCCTACAAGCTATGAAATCAAATATCGGAATGACTGACCGCGTAGTCAGAATGTTTCTTGGCATCAGCGTTGCCATGTTACTCGTATTTCAAAACTCCATCTGGGCAATGGTGGGACTGATTCCATTCATTACAGGAATTGTTGGTATATGCCCCCTGTACAGCATCTTAGGCATCAATACTGATAAGAGCGGCGCTCATTCATAAGTCAAAGATGAGCGGAGCAGCCATTAATCCCAGAAGTTGTTCCGGGATTTTTTATTTTTAAGCGTTTGTAAAAGTGCAAAGGCCACCTATGGAGAATCTACAGAAGATTGAAATTATCAATACCTTATTCAATCATGCCAACGAAGGCATTATTGTAGCCAATACCCGTGGCATTATACAGTTAGTGAATCCGGCAGCAGGAAAAATGCTGGATTATTCCGAATCAGAACTGATTGGGAATTCCATTGACTCATTAGTGCCGGACCACATCAAGCCAAAGCACCAGCAGCACAGAGAACATTTTCAGGAGCATGCGCATGCGCGGCCGATGGGTGTCGGGTTAGACTTATACGCCCGGAAAAAGGATGGCAGTTTGCTACCGGTTGAGATCAGTCTGAGTCCATTAGATATAAAGGGTGAACGTATGTTCATTGCCTTTATCATAGATATCTCTGTCCGCAAGCAGATAGAAATAGCTATCCAGGACAAACAAAAAGAACTTGAACGCGTTGCTGCTGCCCTCATCGCTACCAACGAAGAGCTCGAGAAAAAAGTAGGTGACCGGACCAAAGTACTTCAGGAGGCCATTCGCGAATTAGAGAAATCGAGAAACGAGCTCAGTCAGGCTCTGGAAAAAGAGAAAGACCTCAACGATTTAAAATCGAGATTCATCTCCATGGCTTCTCATGAGTTCCGCACCCCATTAACCACCATCCTCTCCTCTGCAAGTCTCATCCACGAATACAATTTACTCGCAGATGCCTCTGAGAAAAGAGACAAACACATCAACCGTATCAAATCAGCAGTAAACAATCTGAATGATATACTCAGTGATTTTCTCTCCATCAGCAAACTGGAAGAAGGAAAAGTACATGCAGATTTCCGCCGTTTCGACATCTCAGAAAATATCCGCGAAGTCATCGGCGACATGCAACTAAATGCCAGAGCCGGACAGGAAATAGTCTATGAACACAAAGGACCCGGTAATGTATACCTCGACCCCAAGCTATTAAAAAACATCCTCATCAATCTCATCAGTAACGCCATTAAATTCAGTCCTGAAAAGAAAAACATACAAGTAAGATCACGTGTTGACGACTATACTATCAGCGTTGAAGTAAAAGACAGCGGCATCGGCATCAGCGAGGAAGATCAGAAACACCTGTTTGAGCGCTTCTACAGAGGTAAAAATGCCTTCAACATACAAGGAACAGGCCTCGGACTACACATTGTAGGAAGCTATGTAGACCTGATGAAAGGCCATATCATTTTGCACAGTGAAATTGAGAAAGGAACAACGATTAAAATAACCTTCCCCCACCAAACCGAAAGACCATGACAAAGAAAATTCTGCTCATTGAAGACAATGAGGATGTAAGAGAAAACACGGCAGAAATTTTAGAACTCGCCGGATTTAAAGTACTAACTGCTCCAGATGGAAAAGAAGGTGTTGAAATCGCCAAAAATGAAGTGCCGGATTTAATCATCTGCGATATCATGATGCCCGGACTTGATGGATACGGCGTACTACATTTATTAGGCAAGGATCCACATCTGGCAACCATCCCCTTTATTTTCCTCACAGCCAAAGCTGAACGCAGCGATATGCGCAAAGGTATGGAGATGGGAGCTGATGATTACATCACCAAACCCTTCGATAAAATAGAACTGCTGAATGCTGTAGAGAGCAGAATCCGCAAAGCAGATGCATTAAAGAAAGAATACAACCAGGATCTGGAAGGATTAGGTAGTTTCATCAGTGATGTAGCCGGATCCACTGCCCTGAAAAAATTCCTCGAAGGCAAAAAAGTAAATCACTACCGCAAAAAGGAATCCATTTATCTGGAGGGAAACTATCCTAACGGGTTGTATTTTGTCACCAAAGGAAAGATTAAAATTTTCAAAACACATGAATACGGTAAGGAGCTGATAACAGATTTATTGAAAGATGGCGACTTCTTCGGATACACCGCATTGCTGGAAGAAAACCCTTACAATGAATCAGCCGAAGCGCTCGAAGATTCAGAAGTAACGTTTGTACCAAAAGATGATTTCCAGCAGATGGTATTTGGGAATGTAGCTGTCACAAAGAACTTCCTGAAAATCCTCACCAAAGGGGTATTGGACAAACAAGAGCGATTACTCGACCTTGCTTACAGTTCTGTACGGAAAAGAACCGCAGAAGCCCTGGTATTACTTCAGGATAAATACCAAACCAAGGAAGGAGAACCATTCTCTATGTCGATAGCCCGGGATGATTTAGCCAATATAGTTGGAACAGCCACCGAATCGCTCATCCGCACACTCAGTGATTTCAAAGAAGAAAAATTAATTGAAATCAAGGATGGTAAAATCCGGTTACTCGATGAAAAGAAACTGCGCAACCTCAAAGCATAAAACGACATTTAGCAATCAAAAAAAAAGCTGTCTCAGTTGAGGCAGCTTTTTTTTTGATAAGGTTAGTTTCTATTCTACATCGCGATCATTGTAATCGCTTGCTTTATCATTTTTAATCTGGGTAGAAAGTTCCGCCCCCTCATTGTTTTGCTGACGAAGAGTCCAGTTATCGGTAGCCGATGTTTCCAGCCATACATTACCTGATTTACGAAAAACCTGAACCGAAAGGCCGTATACTTCCAGAAACTGATCCTCCAGTTCATTTACGGTCATTTTATCATCAATCTTCAATTCGCCTTCCACATGCTTTACCCGACAATCGCGAATATGACGACTATTGTCATACAGGAGACTTTTCATAGACCCTTCCCCTATTTTATGCGGAGCTTTAAAAAACTCCACCTTCAGGTAGGGAAAATAGGCATTGAAATCCGCCTGGACAGAAGCTAGTGTTTTTTCATCGCTGATCCGGAGAATCATATTTGAGTTTTGGTTAAATCTACCGTACATAAGGTTGTGGATTATGCCCACTTTTAGATAATAACTTGCAAAAGTGAACTTTGGTTTAAATATGCCAAATGATATTTATCATAACCGACGAACACATGATCGTTTTTTCATATTCAGGATATTCATTATCAACCAGATTGCTCTGTTGATAAAAAATTTTCCCGGATTGATTTCATTGGTACTTCATCAGGATAATCGATAAAGTAGTGTTACCGGCAATTCATTTGTTTAAGAACTTCACTAATACTTTACACAAGTTTTACTGGTACAAAAATGAACATACCTTTTCTGAATAAATATGACTTGTATCAAACCATAGAATGACAATACCCTGTTTGAGAACCATCAACCGGAGATATGATTTTTCTCATGAACCAATGTTCATATGAGGCGTATCCTTGCCATGTAAAATGGTGATCTATGTCAAGACCTGTTAATACTGCTACAGTAACCTCCTGTTATCATTGCGGAGAAACCTGCAACGAAGATGCTGTAAAATTTGACGAAAAGGACTTTTGCTGTCCGGGATGCAAATTGGTATATGAAGTACTCGCCGAGAACAATCTCTGCAATTATTATTCACTGGAAAACCAGCCCGGGAACACTCAAAAAACAAACTTTTTCGGAGAGCGGTTTGCGTACCTTGATGATCAGAATATACAACAGAAGCTCATTCGATTTCAGGACAAGGAATCCATCCATATCCGCTTCCATATTCCGGGCATGCACTGCAGCAGTTGTATCTGGTTACTGGAACATCTCAACCGATTGGACAAAGGCATTATCCGTTCGCAATCCGACTTCATTCGAAAAGAACTCACGATTGTATATGATCCAACCCAAACCGGATTACGTTCCATCGTAGAAAAGCTACATCAAATCGGTTATCCGCCTGAGTTGAATCTTCAGCAAATAGAGAAAAAGGATAAAAAGAAACAAAGCCGGAGTCGCATCTATAAAATAGGCGTTGCGGGATTTGCATTCGGAAATATTATGCTTCTCAGCTTCCCGGAGTATTTTTCGGGTGGAGTTTACCATGGTGATGATTTTAAAGAAGCCTTTGGATACCTGAATCTGCTCCTTGCCATTCCGGTATTTCTTTTTTCTGCCAGTGAGTTCCTCGAAAATTCACTCCTTAGTTTCCGCCAGCGTGTGATCAACATCGATGTACCGATAGCGATTGGTATTGTAGCGATGTTCATCCGCAGCACGTACGAAATACTAAGCGGAACCGGTCCCGGATATTTCGATAGCATGACAGGATTGGTATTCTTCATGTTGATTGGACGAAATTTCCAGAGCAAAACGTATGAATGGTTATCGTTTGACAGGGATTATAAATCCTATTTTCCAATAGCAGTGACCCGTTTCAGCGGCACCCGTGAAGAGGCCATTGCGGTACAAGACATCAAAGTCAGCGACCGGTTACTCATCCGCAATCAGGAGATCATTCCTGCTGATGTAATGTTACTCAGCGACCAGGCAGAAATCGATTATAGTTTTGTGACCGGCGAATCAAATCCGGTAACCTGTGAAAAAGGCGATCGTTTATTTGCAGGAGGACGATTGATTGGAAGTCCGGCCAGTGTACTCGTACAACAGGAGGTCTCCCACTCTTATCTCACCCAACTCTGGAATCAATCATCCGGAAAAGCCGTCTATAAAAGTGGATTTCAGTTACTCGTAGAGCGCATCAGCCGATGGTTTGTGGTTGTCACCTTATTGATAGCCGCCACCTCTTTTGCCTGGTGGTACATGCAACACGACACCACGCGAGCCATCAATGCCTTCACCGCAGTTTTAGTGATTGCCTGCGCCTGTGCACTGGCATTATCTGCTCCTTTCACCTTCGGAAATATGCTGCGTATTCTTGGCAAGAACGGCATCTATTTAAAAAATACCGGAGTACTTGAGAAACTTGCCGACATCGACACGGTACTATTCGATAAAACAGGAACACTCACTGAAGCCGACAAAGCCACCATAGAATATAAAGGAGAATCGCTCTCTGAAGCCCAACAACGTGCGATATCCAGCTTAGCCAACTCCTCCTCTCACCCACTTAGCCGAATGCTATCCAAACATCTAGAAGATACCCGTCAACACCAGTATCTTTCTGATGTCCGCGAAATCCCCGGCAATGGAATTGAAGGGAAATCGGGAAATTACTTTGTACGATTAGGGAACTCCAGCTTCACAGGAGATCCACAACCGGACACCAATGATTTCAGGACATCCAGAGTCGGAGTCAATATCAACGGCGAACACATGGGCTACTTTTTATTTCACAATCATTATCGCCCGGAAGCAGCAACATTAACCAAGGAATTAAAAAGTAACGATTACCAGATAGCTGTCATCAGCGGTGACCATGAACATGAACGTCCGCATCTGGAGGCCATGTTAGGTCAGAAAGAAGGATTACGCTTTGAACAACAGCCCGGCGACAAACTGAACTACGTAGACAAACTCCAGAAAGAAGGAAAAAAAGTAATGATGGTAGGTGACGGCCTCAACGATGCCGGTGCATTGCTCTGCAGCCATGTCGGATTAGCCATAGCCGAAGACATCAACAACTTCACACCCGGATGTGATGGAATTATTCTCTCCAAACGATTCGGCAGTATCCACCGGTTACTGCAATTTGCCAAAGCCGGACACCGCATCATCATCATCAGCTTCATCATATCACTTGTATATAATGCTGTAGGACTCTGGTTCGCCGTACAAGGCACCTTATCGCCTGTAATTGCCGCCATACTCATGCCCATCAGCACAAGTAGTCTGGTAGTATACACTGTCATATCCAGCAGCCTAAAAGCCCGTCAACTACACCTACGCGCCGGTAACTGACAAATATCAGTTTCGTCACTAAGGTTCATCATACTGTCATTGAACTGTCAAAAATAGTTTTGCACGTCATGAGTGTTATCCTGATTTTAATCGCTTTCAGTCTGCTCGTAGCAGGTTTATTCCTGTTCGGATTCCTTTGGTCGGTAAAAACCGGACAATACGATGACGACGTATCCCCTGCGGTACGCATCCTCTTTGAAGAAGAAATAACAACACATCCTAATCCTACTAATTCTAAAAAACCTGACGCTGTATGACTATCGAAAAATTCAGCTATGACAACCGCATAGTAAAGAACTTTGCGCTTGCCACTGTTATCTGGGGTATTGTCGGCATGCTGGTCGGACTGATTGCAGCCTTGCAGATTCCATTTCCGGGACTGAACATAGGTGAATACCTCAGTTTCGGACGCGTGCGCCCCGTCCACACTAACGCCATCATCTTCGCCTTCGTAGGTAATGGTATTTTCATGGGTGTTTATTATTCGTTGCAACGCCTTGTAAAAGCGCGCATGTTCAGCGATGTATTAAGTAAGTTACATTTTTGGCTATGGCAGCTCATCATTGTATTAGCCGCCGCCACCTTAATAACCGGCCACACAACCGGAAAAGAGTATGCCGAACTTGAATGGCCGATTGACATACTGATTGCCTTAGTATGGGTGATTTTCGCCATCAACATGGTAGGAACCATTATAAGACGCAGAGAACGTCACTTATACGTAGCCATCTGGTTTTACATCGCAACCATAGTAACTGTTGCAGTCTTACACATTGTCAACTCAATTGAAATTCCTGTAAGTATTCTCAAGAGTTACTCCGCATATGCAGGTGTACAGGATGCGCTCGTACAATGGTGGTATGGACACAATGCGGTAGCATTCTTCCTAACCACTCCATACCTCGGATTGATGTATTACTTCGTACCCAAAGCGGCCAATCGTCCGGTATACTCCTACCGACTTTCGATCATTCACTTCTGGGCACTTATCTTTTTATATATCTGGGCGGGACCTCACCACTTACTATACTCAGCACTTCCTGATTGGGCACAATCATTAGGAACCGTATTCTCCATTATGCTTATTGCACCATCGTGGGGAGGAATGATCAACGGTCTGCTCACACTACGCGGAGCCTGGGATCGGGTACGTGAAGATGTTGTATTGAAGTTCATGGTAGTTGCAATCACAGCATATGGTATGTCGACTTTTGAAGGACCCATGCTGTCATTAAAGAATGTAAATGCTATAAGTCACTTTACAGACTGGACAATAGCCCATGTACATATAGGGGGACTTGGCTGGAACGGTATGCTTACATTCGGAATTTTGTATTGGTTAATACCACGTCTATACCGCACAGAATTACATTCTAAGAAGCTGGCTTCTTTTCATTTCTGGATAGCTACGCTAGGTATATTATTCTATACAGTACCTATGTATTGGGCAGGATTTACACAAAGTTTAATGTGGAAAGATTTCACCCCTGATGGCGTATTGCGTTATCCTAACTTTCTCGAAACTGTAACTCAACTATTACCCATGTATAAACTTCGGGCATTGGGTGGTCTACTTTACTTTGCTGGCGCAATAGTCATGGTATATAATCTGATTAAAACAATGAGCGCAGGCACCCTATATGCAGAAGAACCAGCAGAAGCTGCGGCACTTGATAAAAACGAACAAATACATGATGGACACTGGCACCGTTGGATTGAGCGTAAGCCTGTTCAGATGATAATTCTCAGTGCTGTTATGATTCTGATTGGAGGAATTATTGAGTTTGTTCCAACCTTCCTCGTAAAAGAAAACATCCCAACAATTGAGGCTGTTAAACCATACACACCACTTGAATTACAAGGACGGGATTTATATATCCGCGAAGGATGTTACACCTGCCACTCACAATTAGTGCGTCCATTCCGTTCAGAAACCGAACGCTACGGAGAATATTCCAAAGCCGGCGAATATGTATATGACCATCCATTCCAGTGGGGCTCTAAACGTACAGGACCGGATCTGATGCGCATTGGCGGAAAATATCCGAACGTATGGCATTACCATCACATGATTGATCCAACCACCATGTCACCTGGTTCTATTATGCCAGCATATGCATGGATGGCAGAGCGCGAACTCGACATCAACAGCACTCCTGCAAAAATCAGAGCTATGCAAACTTTAGGCGTTCCCTATCCAGAAGGATATGACACCAAAGCAAACGATGATCTGATGAAACAAGCCAATGAAATTGCCGCTGATCTCAAAAAGAACAATGTAAACATCGCATCAAACACTGAGTTAGTTGCATTGATCGCTTACTTACAACGTATGGGTACAGATATTAAAACTGCAACCGTAGCTGCTAACTAATAAAACCGAAAATCATGTTCAGAAAATATTTAGAAAGCATTGCGGGTGTAGACATCTATCCGATCATCTCCCTGCTGATATTCTTTATCTTCTTTGCACTGCTTATTACCTACGTGGTTAAAACAAGCAAGGAACACATTGAAGAACTCAGTCACCTACCATTGGAAACCGATTCAAACAACGAATAAACCTACCTGTATGAAGCGTAAATTCAAATATATATTTGTTACCGCAGCTTGCCTAACGCTGCCGGTAATGATAGCAGCTGCCCAGGATCCTGCAGCTGCAACCACCGCTGCAGAAGCAGCACAACCGGCAGTTCCGGAAATATTTTACAATCCCAGTTTCTATCTGGTATCCTTTGTATTCATCATCATGTTTGCCGCCATCGTATCACTCACACGTACGATTCGCACACTGGCAATTGCGATGTTACCTGAAGACAAGAAAAAAGCCATCTCTGCTGCACGCGAACAGGCTGCTGTTGCAGAGAGTGAAGCACCAAGTTTCTGGACTCGCTTCGATCGTAATGTATTAACGAAAGCAGTACCGGTTGAACGTGAAGCTGACGTAATGCTCGATCACGATTATGATGGCATTAAAGAATTGGACAATTCACTTCCAACATGGTGGGTTTGGGGTTTCTACCTCACCATCTTCTGGTCTGTTGTTTACCTGGTTCACTACCATGTGATGGATACAGGTCCATTACAGATTGCAGAATATAACAACGAAGTAGCCATGGCTGATCAGCAATTAAAAGAACGTCAGGCGAAGATGGCAGATCTGGTTACTGCTGAAAATGTAGTAGTAGTAAACACTCCTGACGGACTTGGAGCGGGAAAAGAGTTATTTACTAAAAACTGTGTTGCCTGTCATGGACCAAACGGAGAAGGAACAGTAGGACCTAATCTCACCGACGAATATTGGATTCATGGTGGCGGAATTAAAAACGTATTCCGCACAGTTACTGACGGTGTACCAGCAAAAGGAATGATCAGCTGGAAAGCACAATTGACTCCTAAGCAGATCCAACAGGTATCCAGTTATATTCTCACCTTACAAGGCACTAAACC
>Ga0075163_10011261_pt1 | contig 11662 bp, 9 predicted proteins | sample JI1023141ADNA_FD_71478 | JGI IMG/M metagenome (GOLD analysis project Ga0075163, IMG submission 71478) | Wastewater effluent complex algal communities from Wisconsin, to seasonally profile nutrient transformation and Carbon sequestration -... | ecosystem: Engineered > WWTP > Effluent > Algae... | reverse complement strand
TTCTCGACCAAGGGCTCGGCCGGCACCGGCCTGGGGCTGACCAACGTCCGCGCGACCGTCGAGGGCTGCGGCGGACGGGTGGTCATCGAGTCGGAGCCCGGCCACGGCACCGCGGTCCGGTTGGTGCTGCCGGTGGTCGACGTCCCGCGCGAGGCGGTGGCGGCGACCGGCGTCACCCGGCTCGGCGGCCGCCGCGTGCTGCTGGTCGAGGACGACGACGTGATCCGGTCGGCGTTCGCGCGTGGCCTGGCGACGGCCGGCGCCACCGTGACCGAGGCGGCGTCGGTCGGGCGCGCGCGCGCCCTGATCGCCGAAGGTCCCGGGTTCGACGCCCTGGTCTGCGACGGTGTCCTCCGCGACGGCACCGTGGCCGACGTGCTGCCGGGGTTCCGCGACCGGTGGCCGACGGCGCCGGTGTTGCTGTGCACCGGTCACGGCCTCGAGCTGTTCGCGGCCCGTGGCCTGGTCCTCGACGCCGTCCGGGTGGTCGCGAAGCCGCTGACCGGCGCCCAGCTCGCGCGCGCGGTGGCGACCGCGCTGGGCGACAGCGCGGCGCCCACGCGCCACGACGCGGCCCCGGTGCCGACGCTGAGCGCGCAGTGGCGAGCGATGGCGTTGAGTCAGGGCGCGCGCCGGTAGTGCATGGCGACCGCGCCGCAGCGGAGCGGCTGCGCCGAGACCAGCTCGAGCCGGCGGGTGGCGGGCAGGCCGCGCTGGTACAGGGTCGGGCCGTGGCCGGCGATGCGGGGGTGGACGAGGAACCGGTACTCGTCGATCAGGTCCAGCCGGTCCAGCTCGGCGGCGAGCGTGCCGCTGCCGAGGAGCACGCCGGCTGGCGTCGCGTCCTTGAGCTGCTGGACGCCGGTGCGCAGGTCGCCGACGACGTGGTGGCTGTTGGTCCACGGGAAGTCGGTTCGCGTCGACGACGCCACGTACTTGGGCTTGACCTCCAGCTTGGCCGCCCACTCGCGCATCGCCGGCGGCGCCGCCACGTCGCCGCGGGCGACCGCCGGCCAGTAGCTCTCCATCATCTCGTAGGTGACGCGGCCCCACAGCGTCGCCCCGGCCTCGTCCATGAGGCGGGTGAAGAAGGCGTGGGTCTCGTCGTCGACGATCCCCTCCTGGTGGTCGACGCAGCCGTCCAGGGTGACGTTGATGCTGAAGGTCAGGAGCCCCATGCGGCGGGTCTAACACCCCTGGCGATCGAACGGCAGGTCGGCGCGGCGCTCCTCACCGAGGAAGCTACGCCAGGATCCGGTGGCCGACGCGGCCGATGGCGGCGAAGTGGCCATCGAACGTGACCACGGTCGCGCCCTCCCGCGCCGACACCGCGGCGATCCAGATGTCGTTGGTCGGCACCGGCGTCCCGGCGGCGCGCAACGCGACCACGATGTCGGCGTAGATCTGGGCGGCCTCGTCATCGACCGCGAGCAGGTGGACGACCGGATTGGCGAGGAACCGCCCGAGCTCGCGCTCGTTGGCCGCCCGTCGCTTGCCGAGACCGAAACCGGCGCGGAGCTCGCCCAGCACGACCGCGGTGACGCCGATCCAGTCGGCGCTGTCGACGACATCGACGGCCTCGACGTGGCCACGCTTGAAGTGGCTGTACGCCGACGTGTCGAGCGAGAGCTTCATCGCCACAGCTCGGCGTCGATGGTCTCGAACATCTGGGTCGCGGCGTCGAACTCGGCCTTGTCCTTCGCCGACCAGGTCCCGGCCAGCTCGCGCAGGCCATTCGAGCGGCGGCCGCCGACACCGAGGCCCAGCGACTGACGGAGGACGTCGAGCACCGTCTGGTTGAGCGAGCTGCCTCGCCGGCTCCGCTCCCGCTCCAGCGCCTTGGCCAGCGCCGGATCGACGTTGCGCACGGTCAGTGCCTTCATTCGTGAAAGCTATGACTGCACCACCATGATGTCAACGTCGAACCCGCGCGGTGGCGCCGGCCGGCCGACGACCGGCGCGGGCGACCGGTCAGAAGTCGAGGGTGAAGAGCGACTTCAGGTCGGTGCGGTGGACGCCGAGGTCGGGGCTGAAGGTCATCACGCGGATGGTGTGCTTGCTCGGCGAGACGACGAGGAGCTGGGCGTAGCCTTCGTTGCCCCAGGTCTCGGGCGAGCTGGCGCCGTCGAGGAACGTGGGGTCGAGGAACAGGTAGTTGGCGCCGGTCGCGCGGTCGTGGCGATAGGCGCTGCCGCGCACGTGGTGGCCGCTGAGCACGAGGAAGACGTTGTCGTGCTGGCTGAACAGCTCGGCGTACAGCTCGGTGCCGACGTTGCCGCCGTTGATGGCGCGCGCGGTGCTGAACGCGCCGGTCGGGGTCATGAAGTCGTGGGTCACGATCACCGCGCGCTTGTCGGCGTGCGTCGTGAGCAGCGCGTTGGCCCAGTCGACCACGGCCTGGCGCGGCTGGTACTCGAGCGTGATGAAGACGTACGGCTCGCCGCCGAGGGTGGCGGTGAACCAGAGGTTGTCGGTCTTGCCGGCCTCGAAGAAGCCGCCGTTCCACCACGGCCGCGCCGTGTAGTGGGCCTGGGTGAAGTAGGTGTTGTAGAGCGTCGAGTCGCGGGCGGGGACGTTCGCGTAGTCGTGGTTGCCGATCGCGACCGTGTACGGGATGGCGGCGTCGTCGAGGATCCGGTACCAGGCCATCGCGCGCTCGTACTGGATCGGCTGCGTGTTGTTCACGATGTCGCCGACCTGCGTCACCATCTGGATGTTCCACGCGACCTCGTTGGTGGCCGCCCACTGCATGAGCCGGGTGATGATCTGCGACGACAGGCCGTTCGTCTCTTCGGCGTAGCGCTGGGTGTCGGGGATGAGGACGATGGTGAACTCGTCGCCCTCCGGGGGCCGCGGCGCTGGCAGCTCGACGCCGTAGTACGCGGCCAGCTCCTGGCGCACGACGAGGCGCTCGACGCCCGACAGCGCGCGATCGAAGACGACCGGCGGGTACGCGAGCCCGTCGAAGCCGCGGGTGAGCGCGGCGTTGTTGCCGATGGTGACCACGCGGTCGGCGCCCGCGGCCGGGAGCGAGACCAGCGGCGCGCCGCCGCCGAGCGCGACGTTGCCGACCAGGCGGCCGGAGTTGAGGTAGGAGAAGCCGGCGCTGGCGTCGAACACGACCTCGTGGAGCTCGAAGGCGCCGGCGCGGCCGACGGTGCCCTCGGCGTCGATGTGGTACTCGGCGGCCGTGGTCTGGAGCTGGGCCTGGACGCGCCCGGCGGCGAGCTCGCTGGTCGTCGGCATCGTCAGCATCGCGAACGGCCAGTCGCCGGTCTCGGGCGCGCCGCGGCCGACGGTGAACAGGTGGCCCTGATCCGCGGTGGCGTCGCCGCTCCACCGCACGGGCATGAAGAAGGTGAAGTGGCTGGCGCGATCGAGGGCGGTGGCGGCGCCGGTCGAGCCCAGGCCCTCGATCCGGTCGAACGACATCGCGCGGTGGTCGTTGCCGACCGGGACGATCCGCGGCGGGCGGCCGCCGACCGAGAACGCGTCGCGGCCGAGGCCGAGCTGATCGTGCAGCGTGGCGACCAGGACCTCGCCGCCGGCCGCGAAGTCGTCGAGGCCGGCGAGATCGAGGCGCGCGCCCACGAACGGAACGTCGAACGTCGCCCCGCCGGGCTTGATCGCGGTGAAGGCGGGGCCGAGCCACCCAGCGCGAAGCTGGCGGAAGCCGTACCAGACGACGCCGTCGTCCCACGGCTCGAGCGCGAAGCTCGGCCGGCAGGCGGCGAGGGGCGTCGGATCGGGCTCGAAGGTCGGCGGGCACGCGCAGGTGAAGCCGCCGACCTCGTTGGTGCAGTTCGCGTTGACGCCGCACCCGCCGGCGGCGCACTCGTCGACGTCGGCGCACGCGTGGTCGGCGCCGCAGGCGAAGCCGTCGGCGCAGCCGCCGCACGCGGTGCCGCACACCGGATCGACGCCGCACGCGAGGCCTTCACAGGCCGGCGTGCACGGCGGCGGGTCGGCCTCACCTCCGCACCCGCCGGCCAGCCCCGCGACGACGACAATGCCAAGCGCCCGACCCATGAGTCCACGATACGCCCTCGCGTCGTTGCGTGGGCAGCGGCGCGGCGTCAGGCGTGCACGCGCACGCGGCCGGAAACAGGACCGCACCTGGTCAGGGCGCGCGCCGGTAGTGCATCGGTGTGAGTCGCCGGGCGTCGTGGCTAGGGCTGGTGCCTTGCCAGCAGGACCTTGGGCGCGCCCAGGTGCTGAGCACCTCGGGCGACCAGGAGTGAGATGGCGAAGTCGAACGCGGCATCGGCCAGCTCGCTCACCTGCTCCGCCGTCGGACGGGCGCTCAAGACCGCGCGCACTCGCTTGGCGAGGCCGTCGGCCAAGCCCTGCTCGGGTGTCGTCAGTCCTTCCACACGGTGATACAGCGGGCCGCTGCCGTGGATCGACTTCCAGACGCAGGCGGCCAGGTCGACGGCCGCATCGAGGTTCTCCGCGGTCGAGTGCGACCTCATGATCCGCTTCGTATACGCTCCAAAACAATTCGACATGCCTTCTCCTCCAGGACGTTGAGTCGAGTCCGTCTCGCGCACGTGCCGGGGTCAGACGGCACCGGCGTAGAGGGGCGCGGCGGCTACCGCCACCGGCCCTCCGTGCTGCTCGATCGCGACGGCATCGGCGGACACCCTCAGTGCACCGGCCGTGCCGAGCCCAGCCGCCGCCATCGCCCGAGAATCACGACGGTGTTCGACCAGGCGCCGCCGGCGTCTGTGACACTCCCGGACGTTCACTGTGACACCCTGGGATCGCTGACGACGACCTGCGGCCGGCCTCGCGAGGCGCGCGGCTCGGCGGCGCGGCCACTGCACACGCGGGTCGTCGTGGACCACGCGGTTCGCAGCGGCCGGTACGGTAGGCTCCTGGACATGGCGCTCGGACTTCGTGCCGCGCTCTGTGTGCTCGGCGTCGCCGCCGCGAGCTGCGAGCACCGGCCCGCTCGCACGTATCGGTCGGCGCTGCCCGCGACCGCGACCGACGTCCGTGAACGAAGCTACGCCGACGGGTTCCTCCCCGATCACTCGTACTGCCTGAAGGCGACGATGCCCGCCTTCGAGCTCCCGCTCTATGCGGCTCGGGTGGGGCTCCTGCCCGCGACCCCGGCCCGCCTGGCCGAAGACGACGGCTGGTTGCAGCTCACGTGCCCCGACCGCGTCGAGTGGTGGGATCCACCCCACACGTACGAGGGCGCGTGGCTGCGTCACGACGGCGATCTGTGGGTCGTGGCGGTGCATCACGACGGACACCTGTATCTCTCGTCGAGCGAGCACTGACCGATCGGGCCACCGCCGCGGACGTCACCGACCTGCTCGAGATCCACCCGATGCCGCGACCGCGCGCTCGGGCGGCGCGGCGACCGAGCGACGCGCGGTAGAGTGGCGGCCATGGGCAAGCCGACCGTGCGCAAGGCGACCGAGGCCGACAAGGTCCTGGTCGAGGGCGGGCTGGGCGCGCCCGAGCTGGCCCGGCTGCGGCGCTACCAGGCGTGCACCCAGCTCAGCCTGCGCGCGCTGACGGCGCCCGACCTGGCGTGCGTCGCGCTGTTCCCGGCCCTGGCCAGCGTCGAGCTGTACGGCACGCGGATCGACGACTGGGGCGCGCTGGCCGGGTGCCGGACGCTGCGCCACCTGTTCGTCAACGGCGTGAAGGACCCGGAGCGGCTGACCCAGGTCAGCGCGCTGCCGCAGCTCGCGCGCCTCGGCCTGGCCAACCTGCCGACGGTGACGGCGCTGCCCGACCTGGCGCGCTGTCGCCGGTTGACCGAGGTCCTGGTGTGGAACTGCAAGCGCCTGCGCGACCTGACGCCGCTGTTGCGCGCGCCGCGCCTGCAGCAGGTACGCCTGGTGTCGACGCCCCACGCCCCCGACGAGCTGATCCCGCTCCTGGCGCTACCGCGCGTGAAGTACGTGGCCGCGCAGTTCGGGACCATCAAGGCCAACCAGCGGTTCGCGGCGCTCCTGGCCGAGCACGGCAAGCGCGCCTACCCGGCGGCCTGACCGGCCGGACCGCATGGTCGACGCGGCGCCGCGTGCCCGCCGCCGGGGCGCGACGCGGCGCCGGTCACGGCGGCGGCGGGGCGCCGGGCGCGAGCACGGTCATCACCTGGGTCGATTTGATGTTGCCGCTGATGGGCATGCCGGCGATGGTGCCGTTGACCGCGCCGCCGAGGGACACCGACCTCGGCCAGCCGGTGCGCAGGTCGATCACGACGGCGCCGTTGGCGTCGATGGTCATCGAGGTCCGGCCGCTGCTCTGCATCCGCGTGCGCATCGCGAGCTCGGCCTCGTCGCCGCGCACCTCGCGCAGCGTGAACGACGCGAAGGTCATCCGCGGCGCGTCGGCGCGCGTGCCCGCGGCCAGCCGGCTCAGCTCGTCGGCCGTGAGGTCGACCGTCACGCCCAGCTGCCAGGTACGGGCGAGGATCTCGTCCATCGCGGGCACCGTGCCGACGTCGTCGTGGTCGGCGGTGAGCTCGCGCAGCTCGGCGTCCGAGACCCGACCGCCCTCGGCGCGGGTCGCGGTCACCTTGCCGTCGACCACCCCGACCACGTACGCCTTGCCGGCGAGCGCGGATCGCTTGGCCTGCGTGGCGCCGGGCTCGGGCCCGCTGTCCTCGTCCTCGCGCTCGCGGTAGGTGACCGCGAGCTTGGTGACCACGCCGGCTGCGTCGACCTCGAGGATCTCGAGCTCGGTTCGATGGTGGCGCCTGGTGCCGACCCACGCGGTCCTGGCGCCATGGCGGAGCTCGACCTCCATGCGCGAGTCGTCGGTCTCGACCCAGCGCAAGCCGACGGGGCGCGGGGCCAGCGTCACGGTGATCGCGCTGACCGTCGGCGCCTTCGGCCCGGCGGCCGTCGACCGCTTGCAGGCCGCGAGCGACCCGGCAGCGACGGCGACGGCGAGCGCGAAGGCGGCGGCGAGGCGCATCGCCGCCTTGTATCAGACCTCCGGGTGGGCCGCGCGGCTCGCGCCGCGACGTGTCGGCGACACGTCGCCGACATGGCGGGGTCGTCGGCGACACGTCGCGGGCGGTCGCCTCGTCCGCCAGGGGCCGTCCGGGCGCAATCGCCGTCGGCATCGCAGGTGCACTGGCGTGTCGGGACGCGAGCACCCCCTCGCCGAGGAGATTCCCATGCCCCGTCCTGCTCACCGCCTCGTGGCGACCTCGCTCGCGGCCGCGCTCGCCGCCCCCGCCCTGCTCGCGTGCGGTCCGGAGTCCGCGCGTCGGCTCCCCGACCCGACCCCGCTCGCGGTCTCGCTGTCACCGGTCGGCACCGCGCCGCGCCTGTTCGTCGGCAGCCGCGGCCGCGCGGTCGTCGCGCCGACCCACGCCGACGCGGCCAAGGCCTACGTGGAGGGCCTGGCCCCCGAGTGGGGCGCGCCCGCCGGCACCGCCGCGCTCGCGCCGATCGCGACCGTCGCCACCGGCGTCGGCGACGTCGTGCGCCTGTCGCAGTCGGTCGACGGCGTGCTCGTCGCCGGCCGCGAGCTTCGCGTGCTGGTGCGGCCCGACGGGACGCTCGGCGCGGCGTCGGGCACCTTGATCCCCGCCGACCGCGCCCGCCACGGTCGTTTCGCCCTCGCCCCCGCCGACGCGGTGGCGCGCGCGGTCGCCATCACCCACGGGGCCGGCCCCAGCCTGGTCGCCGACGATCGGCCCGCCGCCGACGGCGACGTCTGGTTCCGCGGCGCGGGCGGCGCCGGCCCGCGCGTCGACGAGGCCCGGGCCCGCAAGCGCTGGTACGACGCCGGCGGTCACCTCGAGGCCGCGTGGGTCGTCGAGGCCTACAGCGCGGCCGACGCGGACGCGCCGCGGGTCGCCTTCCGCACCGTGGTCTCGGCCACCGACGGCGCCGTCCTCGAGCGCGTCGACCTCGGCGCCCGCGACGTGGCGTACCGGGTGTGGGCCGAGCCGGACGGCGATCGCCGGCCGCTCGACGCCCCGACCGCCGACGTCACGCCCCACCCCACCGGGCTCCCCGGCGGGGCGCTGCCCGGCCCGGTCCCGTCGGCGCTGGTCACGGTCGGCGGCCTCGACCACCCCGCCGGCGGCGGCCCGGCCGATCCGTGGCTGCCGGCCGGCGCCACCGAGACGGTCGGCAACCACGTCGACGCCTACGCCGACGTCGCCGCGCCCGACGGCCGCGGCCCCGGCGACTTCCGCGCCAGCGTCACCGCGCCCGGCGCGTTCGACCGCGCCTACGACATCCTGACCGGCCAGGTCGACCTGCGCGCCCACCAGGAGGCGGCGATCACCCAGCTCTTCTACACCACCAACTGGCTGCACGACGACTGGTACGACGCCGGCTTCACCGAGGCCGCGGGCAACGCCCAGGCCGACAACCTCGGCCGCGGCGGCGTCGCCGGCGACCGCCTCCTGGCCGAGGCCAGCGACCACAGCGGGCGCGACAACGCCGACATGTTCACGCCCGACGACGGCATGTCGCCGATCATGCAGGTGTACCTGTTCGCGGGCCGCGGTCCCGCCAGCGTGACCGTGCAGGCCGACGGCACCGTCCTGGCCGCGATCGGCGCCAACTTCGATCCCCCGTCGTCGGACCTCACCGCGCCGCTGGTCGCCGGCGCCGACGCCACCGCGCCGCCCGGCGATGGCTGCCAGGCCCTGATCGGCGACGTCGCCGGCCGCGTCGTCCTCGTCGACCGCGGGGCGTGCTCGTTCAAGACCAAGGCGGCGAACGCGCAGGCCGCCGGCGCCGCCGGCGTGGTGATCGCGAACAACGTCGACACGCCGTTCACGGGCGTGAACCTCACCGGCGACCCGGCGATCGCGACCGCCGTCACGATCCCGATCATGATGGTCACCCGCGCCGACGGCGTGGCCCTGCGCGCTCGGCTCGGCGCCGGCCCGGTCACCGTGCGGGTGCAGCGCGCGCGCGTCGATCGCGACGGCGCGCTCGACAACCTGGTCGTCGCCCACGAGTACGGCCACTACCTCCACCACCGCCTGACCGAGTGCTTCTCGCCGCAGTGCGCGGCGATGAGCGAGGGCTGGGGCGACTTCGTCTCGCTCCACTTCGCGGCCCGGCCCGGCGACGATCTCGGCGGCACGTTCGCCTACGGCGGCTTCGCCCACGCCGTCGATCCGTACTTCGGCGCGCGCCGCGTTCCTTACTCGGTCGCCCCCGCGCGCAACGCGCTGACCTTCGGCCACATGGCCAGCGGCGCCGCGTTGCCGACCGGTCACCCGGTGCAGACCAACGGGATCGACAACGCCGAGGTCCACAACGCGGGCGAGGTGTGGGCGTCGATGCTGTGGGAGGGCTACGTCGCGCTCCAGCGCAGCCGGTCGTCGTTCGCCGAGACGCGGCGGGCGATGGCCCAGTACGTGGTCGCCGGCCTCTTGCTCGCGCCGCCCGACGCGACGGTGACCGAGACCCGCGACGCGCTGCTCCTGGCCGCGCGCATGGCGAGCCCGGCCGATCACGACGTGCTCGCGGCCGCGTTCGCCCGCCGCGGCGCCGGCACCTGCGCGATCAGCGCGCCGCGGAGCTCCGAGGACTTCGTCGGCATCCAGGAGCGCTTCGAGGTCAAGGGCGTGATCGCGCCCGGCGCGCCGGTCTTGACCGTCGACGTCGGCGACTGCGACGGCGACCCCGCGCTCGACACCGGCGAGCGCGCGACGGTGCGCGCCACCATCACCAACCCCGGCGCCGCCGCGCTCGGGCCGGTGACCGTCACGCTGACCAGCGCGGCGCCCGGCCTGACCATCGACACCGCGCCGATCGTGCTGCCCGAGCTGCCCGCCTACGGCTCGGCCCCGGTCAGCTTCGAGGTCCGGCTGGTCGGCGGGGCTGCGGCCGGCGCCCGCGCCGGTGACCTGACCCTGACCGCCACCGCCGCCGGCGCCTGCGATCCGGAGGTGGCCGCGGTGACCACGGTGACCCTCGACGCCGATGCCCGCCCCGGCGCGTCGGCCAGCGACGCCTTCGACGCCGATCCATCGGCGTGGACGCCGACCGGCGACGACGCGGCCGCGGTGTGGACCCACGCGTGGGGCACCGCGCTCGACCGCCACTGGGCCGGCGCCGACCTGCCCCGGACCAGCGCGAACAGCCTGGTGTCGCCGCCGCTGACGGCGGGCGCCAGCCCGGTCTCGGTGTCGTTCGACGCGGCGTTCGACCTCGAGTCGATCCAGACCCCGCAGGTCACCGCCTTCTTCGACGGCATGGTGCTCGAGGTCTCGACCGACGACGGCGCGACCTGGCGCGACGTCGGCGCGATGGCGACGCCGGCGTACACCGGCGCGCTGGTCGCCCCGTCGCACAACCCGCTCGCCGGCCGGCGGGCGTACAGCGGTCGCAACCCGGGCTACCCGACGCCGTCGCGGATCTCGGTCGCGCTCGGCACCAGCCTGGCCGGCCAGACCTTCCGCTTCCGCGCGCTCGTCGCCACCGACAGCGCCGTCGGCGCGAACGGCGTCGCGCTCGACAACGTCGCGGTCACCGGCCTGGTCGACCTGCCGTTCCCGGTCCAGGACGACGACGCCGGGGCCTGCGGCCCGGTCGACCCGCCCGAGGGCGACGACGGCGGCTGCTGCCAGACCGGCGCCCCGGTCGGCGGCAACGGCCTGGCCGCCCTCGCGGTGCTCGCCCTGATCGGCGGCCGTCGCCGGCGCCGCGCCGCGCCCTCCGCCTGAGCCGCGCGCGCCCACTCGTCACCCGCGCCCCACCGCCCTCGTTCGCGAAGGCCACGGCGGGTGGCAAGCGGGCGCAAGCGATTGCGCTCGTCGGGCCGGCCGGCGTACGTTCTCGGGGATGGTCCCCATCGGCGCGACGCTGGCCGGCAAGTACCGGGTCGAGCGCGTGCTGGGGCAAGGCGGGATGGGCGTGGTCGTGCAGGCCACCCACCTGCAGCTCGGGCAGGCGGTCGCGGTCAAGTTCCTCCTGCCCGACGTCCTGCAGAACCCCGACATCGTGCAGCGGTTCCTGCGCGAGGCCCAGAACGCGGTCCGGCTGCGCAGCGAGCACGTCGCCCGGGTGATCGACGTCGGCACCCTCGAGACCGGCGCGCCGTACATGGTGCTCGAGTACCTCGACGGCGTCGACCTCGCCCACATGCCGCGCGAGTACCTCAACGTGGGCATGGTGGTCGACCTGATGCTGCAGGCGTGCGAGGGCCTGGCCGACGCCCACGCCGCCGGCATCGTCCACCGCGACATCAAGCCGGGGAACTTCTTCGTCACCCGCCGCAGCGACGGCTCGCTCCTGCTCAAGGTGCTCGACTTCGGCATCTCCAAGGCGCCGGTCGGCCTCGACGGCAACCTGACCGCGACCCAGGCCGTGATGGGCACGCCGGCGTACATGTCGCCCGAGCAGATGCGCTCGGCCAAGGGCGTCGACGCCCGCAGCGACATCTGGGCGATGGGCGCCGTGCTGTACGAGCTGCTCCAGGGCGTGAAGCCGTTCGAGGCCGACAGCTTCTCGGAGATGTGCCTGAAGGTCGCGATGGATCCGCACGGGCCGCTCACCGTGCCGCTGCCGCCCGGCCTGCCCGACGTGGTCTACCGCTGCCTGGCCAAGGATCCGGCCCAGCGCTACCGCAACGTCGCCGAGCTGGCGGCCGCGCTGGCGCCGTACGCGGGCTCGCCGATGCAGGCGACGATGTCGGTCGAGCGCGCCGCCCGCAC
>Ga0075163_10011260_pt1 | contig 11662 bp, 12 predicted proteins | sample JI1023141ADNA_FD_71478 | JGI IMG/M metagenome (GOLD analysis project Ga0075163, IMG submission 71478) | Wastewater effluent complex algal communities from Wisconsin, to seasonally profile nutrient transformation and Carbon sequestration -... | ecosystem: Engineered > WWTP > Effluent > Algae... | reverse complement strand
AACTCAATAACAATTGATAATGGAACTAGTTTTACAGTGTTAGAGAAAATTGCTGACACTATGTACATTATCCAGGTATTACCATTCCAATTAAAATAAGAGGTGGTTCTACCACAATTAGAAAATTTGATTTTACAGCCGATGCAAACATTGGATTATCTATTGGTTTTAAATTAAAATTTCCAAATGCCCCTAATTTTTCCATTTATGGAATGACAGGATTTTCAATTACTGCATTAAACCTCACACCAGAAACCAATTATCTTGTAACTAAAGATACAAAAATATCAGCTTTTACACCTAGTGTGAGTGTTATTTTTGCTTTTAAAGAAGTGCAAGCTGGTATTTTTTTAGGAACAGATTTTTTGCAGGGCGATTATAATAAAGCTTGGATATATGAAAACGCTCCTTGGTTTGGACTAGGGATTGGCTACAACATTTTTGGAACTATAGAAAAAAATAAACAACAACAAACTCAAGTAAATATACATTAATTAAATTATAAATATGAAAAAAATATTCAACTCAAAATTCATTTTATTTATTACTACCCTTTTATTATTTTCTTGTAGCTCCGATTCAGGAGTTATTGAAGAACAAGTTGTAGAACCGTCTAAATTCAAAGCCAGCCCATTGCACTTAGATGTAGATTTAGCAAATAAATCTTTGCTGATTTTAAATTCTAATGATGCTCAAAATCCTCATTTAACAGTATTTACACCATCATTAAATGAAAACTGCGAAACCAATTCTGTTGGAGAATTGAGAGAAGGGAGTATTTTACTTTTAAATAAAGTAGAAAGCAACATTCTAAAAATTGAAAATGTGTCTTCAATACCAGAAGAATATTCAAAATTTGTTTCTGTATCTTCTACAAGTGCAAAAAAAAGTGGTTTTAAACTTTTATATCAGAAAAGTACGGGCGATATAGATGTACCAATTATACACGGTGAAGATGATATTAGAGATATGAATGCATTAGGTGGTTTTGGATTAAATTTAAATTTAAATAATGCATACATTAAATTTATTGATAAAAAGTTTTTACTTTATTATCATAAATCACTTACAGAAACGAAAAATTGTGCAAACCAAAATGAAGAGAATTTAATCAATTTTAGTAATTGTGTATTCTGTGTAGATACAATTTCAAACGATTGTTATTTTTCTAAATGTATATGAAGCAACAATTGAAACTAATATTTATTATACTATTTTTTTCTTTCCAGCTAGGATTGTTTGGCCAGAAAAATATGGGTAGAAATACAATTTCATCTTCTGAAGGTCGAATTGAACAAATTTTGATTGGTACAGATGTTAATAGTTTAGAGATTCCTATTGCATTTATAAAAAGTATTATAAACAACAGAAAAGTTGGAGATACTTTGATTGTTTTCCTAGAAAATAAAAATTTGCAACTAGATGAAAATATAGATTACAGTAATTTGTTGAATGAAATGGACGCCGTTTTATACGTAAAAGTAACTCAAGATATTATAGACGAAACAGGTATAAATCCCACAGCTTTTGATTTTGGAAATCAAAATAGCACCATTCTTGCCAAGGACATTTTCTTTGATATTTTAAAAGATGACAAAAATTATCAAGTTGGAGCCGTTTCAGATTACTACATAGAAGATCTGAATATTGACTTTGATGCAGACGGTTTTCCAGACGACTTTAGACAAGATCAAAAATTAGATTTAAATAACAATAAAGTAGAAAAAGGAAGTGATTCATTGAAAGTGAATTTGTTTCCACCTATTTTAAAAGATGCTGAAATAGAAAAAGAATTTAGCAACAACTTTCAAATAGTTTATAAAATTAACGATTTATATTATGCTAAAAATGAGTTAAATACAACACTTATATATGATTTACTCGACACTTACCTTGAAAATCAAACATTGTTTGGACCGTATAAAAAAATAATCCATATAAACACCAAAAACAGAGTAGAAAGCGATCTTTCTTTATGGGTTCAAGATATGTTTATTCCAGTAAATACTAAAAAGGAAACGATTTGTCTTTATAATATTAACAATGAGAGAAATAATGAAAATAAATCATTGTTAGATTCTTTAACAAAAGTAAATGGAATCTTAAAAGATACTAGTTCTTTTAATCTAGAAGGTGGAAATATTTCCTTTTTAAACTCAAAGATTGCTTTTATAGGAAAAGATGAAGTTTTTGATATACACGAAAATAAAATAGATAGAAAAAAGTTACGAGCTATCAAAAATGAACTTAATTTAAAACAATTGTTTGTTATAGGTTCAGAAAACAGCTACTATAATTGTTCTAAGAATATCTCTTTTCAAGCATTTTTTCATTTAGATTTATACTTCAATTCCTTGTTTTATAATGATAGTGCTAATATACTGTTGGCACAAATTTATTTAGATAGTGCAGATGCTACAAATATTGAAATAGTAAAAAATTGCAACAATGAATTAGATGCCACAGCTATTCAACTCAAAAAACTTGGTTATAATGTACATAGAATCCCATTGTATTATTCTTTTGGAACTTATTATAGTTATAATAATAGCATTTTCGAAATTTACGACAATAAAACTTTTGCTTATGTTCCCGATTATGGGACAAATGTTCCCAAATACATAACAGATAAATTTAAAGAAAAAATGGACGCTTTAAATATTAAAGTCAGTTATATTAACACGATTAAATTTATAGGTAAAACGGGCTCTTTGCATTGCATGACCAAAGTATTAAAACGAATTTAATTCTACTGGTGCTATTTGTTTTCTAACCAATGTTGTACAGTATATATACCTATTTCTATTTGTTTATTGTGTATTAACTTATCTATTTCTTGTTTAAATTTAAAACGAATTTCTTGGTTTTGTTTTGCACCAACTTGGCTAATTTTCAAGATATTACTTACCAAAAACTTTTCATAGTTAGTCAAGTCTTCTCCTCTCCTTACCGACCTTGATAGTGATTCTATTATAAGATTTTCACCTATTTCTAGCCAACAAATCATTGCTAATATTTTTGAAAATGCTTGCAAATCTTTCCTAACATTAGATTTAATCGTATCTATTTTATTTAACCATTCTAAAGATTTTTTGTATTCGGCATTCATAAAAAATATCAATGAATAGTTATAATATAAAGTTAAACGTGATGAATCGTTAATTTTTTCGCTATATTTTTTCAAACCTTCTAAAACATATTTTTCAAAAATGATAGCATCTTGTATGTTTGAAGTATTTAGGAACAATAAAATTTTATAGAGCGCAAAATTTTGGAAAAATTCACCTTTTTCATTCTGATTATTCAATTTGAAATTTTCAATATTATTGAGCAAATTTTCTACTTTTTTGAAATCTTCTAATTGAAAAACAGCAGAAACATAATTGAAATATGATATGATATATCTAGAATTGGAAACATCTAAAAAATGAGAAAAGTCATTATAAAGTGTAACAATATTTGAACGAAATTCTTCAACTTTAACTTTGTCTTTTAGCAAATTGAAATAAAGAGCTTTTATAGTGTTGTACAAAGATTGAATTCTAAAAGATTGCGTTTTGGAAATATCGTCATCATTAAATTTAGAAAATATTTTTTCAACTTGAAGTTTGTTCTCTTTAGAAAAACTTCTTCTATTTTGCCTGATTGTTAAAAATAAAAAATTTTTAGAAATAAACATTTCCTGAAATAAATTCTCTTTTTTTATTAGAATATTTTTTTCATTTTCATAGCTGTTGATTCTTTTTATTGCTGCGTCAAAATCTCTTTCAATCAAATACTGCATTTGAATATCCAATATTTTTAGTTCTTCTTGAAACAACTCGTATTTATTGGCTAATTCTTTGGCTTTTTCAAGTTTTTTCCATTGTTCTTTAAACATGTTTTTGTTGCTTAGAAAACTAGCTTCTTTCAGTAAAATATTTACTTTATCGGTTGCGCTTTCATCGTCAATTTGGCGCATACTTTTCAAAATTAAATCTTTCAAGTATTTTTTTGCTTGCGGCAAATTCTTTATAGTATTGGCATTTTTAAGTTTATTTTTCAATACATTTTCATCATAAACATCAAGTTTACTAAATGTATCAAACAGTTCCAGATACTGAATATCTTTTGAAGTTGAGTAGTTAGAAACATACATTTTAAACAAACGTTTTTCACTGCTATCCAAACTTTGTATCAACCTATGTAAGCTATCTTCTTTTATCATATTTAACAAAAGTAATTAAAAAAATATTACCAAAAAAAACCTACCAATTAATACTTCAGTAGTATTATGAAAATTATAATCAAAGTGCTGTAAATCAAATATTTAATTCTTTAAAAATATTTTCAGGCTCATTATTTCTATCCTTTATTTGGTTTGAATACGTTTTGGTATCAAAATACTTTTGTGTTATTAACTAAACAAAATATTATTATGGAACTAACGAAAAGAGAAGTTGAGATAATAGAAAAAATATCAGAAGGACATTGTTCTAAAGAAATAGCAAATATGTTTTTTATAAGTGTACGTACGGTAGAAACACATAGGAAAAATATAAAACTTAAACTTGGTTTCAATAATTTTTATAGCGTGTTGACTTATGCTTTTTCAAAAAATATAATTGAAATACCAGATTAACACTCCTTCTATAACAAATTTTAAATTAGATCCTAAACTAAATTGATTTTTCAAATTAAACTAAATAAATTATTACTAATCATTTCAAAAATTAAATTATTATGAAAAAAATTAAATTATCTTTAATAACATTTGCAATTTTATTAGCTAGCTGTGAAACTTGCGATTTACAAAAAGCTTGTGACTTAGCTATTCCAATCATTGTAGATTTATATGATAGCTACGGTCAACCAATGATAGACAATTATGGTAATCAAGCTAAAGGACACAATGAACTTTACTACAATGAAAGAACAGGAGAATGGTTTAATTCAGACTATGCTCCTCAATATGGCTTATTAGTAGGTGATATTATTCAGGTAGGAACTCAAATTTTCAACAACTACGTAAGTACCGAATGCGAAAAAAGTAAAGATGCTGGTAGTTCAAATACACAACCACAAGCTCATATCCAATTGGCTAATGGTCAGCAAGCAAACATAAATCTAGAAACGTTTATGCCAACTGGACCAATAAAAGAAAATGAATCTAAATGGACGGCTACAAAAATACAGTTTTATGGTTCTGGAAATTATGGCTTCGATTTCAATGCTAATTATGATGGAAAATTAGATGAATTAAACTACAACAACAATCTTTATAATAGCAATGCTGGAAATTATGGAAAAAATAGCCAATTTGGTTTTTTTGTTGCAGAAAACCCATCTTTTCCTGGAACTACTGATAATATAAACGAATTTGTACAATCTTATAATGCTCCCAAAACTATTATAGAAATGGAAGAAATGGAAATTATGAAATTTGTAAATTCTCCAAAATATGCGCAATGGTTACAGTCTAAAATAGCTTTAAGTAGTAATAAATAATGCCAAGTAAACCAAGTATTTATTGGCTCAAAACTATTATAATGTAAAACTTACTAACTCTGTTAAGCTGAGTTCGATAAAGATTTGGAAAAATAAAAGTGAAGATTTAACAAGTTAAATTGTAGTTTTTTTTATTTAAAGATTGCAGTTTAAAAGACGTATTCAATTTTAGTAAACTTTGACTGAATAAAAATTTCTACCGAACTAATAGATTATTAATACTTTATGAATTCATTTAGAAATACTGAAGTTCTAATGTTAGTCGAACTTAGGTTACCAGTAATTAATTTTACAAAAAAAAAGGCTATTGATTTATTTCTAGTATTTAGTGACCAATGCTTTCAATTGACACGAGATTAATCTAGTGTTTAAATATAATTAGTGCTAATGGCTTAAGTCAAAATTTAAAAAAAAGATTTCACTAATGCCATATATAACACAATATTCTTTAAATTAGGTTAAAACCCAATACTAAAAAATGTACTATCTAGGATTTTTTAAAAAAACTAAAGTTGTTTGAATTGCAATTAGTTACTGCTAAACATCCCGACAAGCAATATTTATTATAAATGGAAAAAATAAACAAAGATGTTTTGTGGTTGAGACCTGTTAGATAAATATTTATTCGGTGTTTTTTTACTCAAAAACACCTCTTGCCATTCTCATAGCTTCCTCAAATTCCTTTAAGTTAAAATCTGAGCCTAAATTTTCCTCTCCAAATGCATTTACAAAGTGTTCAGTTGGCATATTTCCAAGTAAATCATCTTTTGCCATTGGGCAACCGCCGTAGCCAAAAATAGCAGTATCAAACCTTCTACAACCGTTTTTATATGCTGCTTTTATTTTTTCACGCCAGTTATGTGGATGCGTGTGCAGGTGTGCGCCAAACTCAAGTTTAGGATGATCTTTGGTTAAATTGCTAAATAATGTCGTAATTAGTTCTGGTGTAGCCACACCAACAGTATCAGAAAGTGAGAAAATATTAATGCCTAATGGTGCCAATTTAGCTGTCCAATCTTCTACAATATCCGTAGAATATTCATCTCCATAAGGATTTCCGAAACCCATAGATAAGTAAACGACCAACTCCTTTTCGTTTTTCAAACAAGCGTCTTGAAGCCTTTTCACTCTTTCAAAAGATTCTAAAACTGATGAACCTGTATTTCTTTGTTGAAAGGTTTCAGAAACAGAAAATGGAAAACCTAAATAATCTATTTCTTTATGTTTTACAGCTTCCAATGCACCTTTGGAATTGGCAGTTATAACCAATAATTTAGATTTTGTGTTTGATAAATCAACAGCTTTAATTACCTCTAAAGTATCTCGCATTTGCGGAATAGCTTTAGGCGAAACGAAACTTCCTATATCTATAGTGTCAAACCCAACTTTCAATAATTGGTTTGCATAAGCAATTTTTTTTTCAGTAGGAATAAATTTTTTAATGCCTTGCATGGCATCTCTTGGGCATTCTATAACTTTTATCATTTTCTGCTTAGTAACTTTAGCGAAGAAATATCTTCTTCAATTATTCTTTTCACACTTCATAACTTTAGCGTAGAAGTATTTATTTTATATAATTCTTTTCGTACAATTTTATCCAATCTTCCACACTCATTTTCTGAAACAATTCTGCCAATAAATCATAAGGAATATCTTCTATTTTTTTGAAACGAATACAACTTTTACCCATATCCATTTTAAATTTACAATGTTTTGGATATTCGCCCACAAACCAATTATAAAGATTAGCATCTGCGTACAAACCCATATGATATATAGCTATAAACCCTTTTTGCGAAGCAATATTTATGAACGGCAAAGGTTCAGGTTCTTTTTTGGCACAATGATAACCGTTTGGATATAAACTCAATGGAACATAATATCCTATAATTTTGTATAAAATGCCTTCTTCAAAACCTTTGGGTAAATTTTTTGAAGCCAAAGCACGTAGTTTTTCAATAGCTACTACTCTATCTTCTGGCAAATTCTCTACATATTCTTTTATTGTATTTATTTCCATTTTTTAATTTAATTTGAAATGAGGATTATAAATAATTCCAAAAATATTTCCCCAAGGGTCAAAAAATGATGCCATCAATATTCCTTCACCCACATCCATAATTTCTTCGTTTACTTTTGCTCCAGATTTTTCTATTTTTGCAAAATTCACATTCATATCTTCAACACCCCAATATGCTATAACTGAAGCTTTCTTTTCATAATCATCTGCCTGTGGCGAAAGCCCTAGCTCATAACCGCCTATGTTAAACCCAACATAGCATTCTTCTTCAAAATATGGTTTGGTTTCCAACAAATTACTATACCATTTAGTAGCTTCTTTTATATCATTAACAAAATATATAGTAGTTCTTAATCCTTGCATAGCTTCAATTTCAACTCCAAAAATAGCAAAATATTTTGTTTATTTTGTTAATAAAAAGGAATCTCGAAACGTAAAATTTACAATGCAAACATTATATTTGCAAAAATTAAAACAAAAATATGTCAAATTTAAAAGGTGCCAATTTCATTGAAAGACCAATTTCTAAAGAAGAAGTGTTTATTCCAGAGGAATTTACTGAAGAGCAATTAATGATAAAAGCAATGGTTTTAGAATTTTGTGAAAAAGAAATTCAAGAACCTTTAGTAAAAAGAGGTAGAGAATTATATGCTACAGATGATGCAGATCGATTAGAAATAGTAAAACTATTAGAGAAAGCAGCAGAATTAGGTCTTTGTGGTGTTGCTATTGATGAAAAATACGGAGGAATGAATCTTGATTTTAATACAGGATTAATATTTTCTGAAGCCATAGCAGCTGGTTTTTCATTTGCAACTACTATTGGCGCACAAACGTCAATTGGTTCATTGCCAATAGTTTATTATGGTACAGAAGCACAAAAAGAAAAATATTTACCTGGTGTAGCTTCTGGAGCTTTAAAAGCTGCATACGCTTTAACTGAGCCAAATGCAGGCTCTGATGCCAACTCAGGAAAAACAAAAGCAGTTTTATCTGCTGATGGAAAAAACTACATACTTAATGGACAAAAAATGTGGATTACCAATGGTGGTTTTGCAGATATTTTTGTTGTTTTTGCAAAAATAGATGATGACAAAAATCTTTCTGCTTTTATAGTAGAAAAAGCTTTTGGAGGAATTTCTCTTGGCGCAGAAGAAAAAAAATTAGGAATAAAAGGATCATCTACCGTTCAAGTATTCTTTAGCGATTGTCCTGTTCCGGTAGAAAACATGCTTTCTGAAAGAGGTGCTGGATTTAAAATAGCTTTGAATATCTTAAATTCTGGTAGAATAAAATTAGCAGCTGGAACAACTGGTGGAAGTAAATTTGCAATTACTAAATCTGTGCAATATGCTATAGAAAGAGAACAATTTGGTAAATCTATTGCAACTTTTGGAGCTATGAAGTTTAAAATAGCTGAAATGGCAACCAAAACTTTTACTACTGATAGCGCAGTTTATAGAACAGGTAGAAATATTGATTTAAAAACTGAAGAGTTTGAAAAAGAAGGACTTTCTGCTGGTGAAGCAAAATTGAAAGCTTTAAGAGAATTTGCTATAGAATGTGCTATTTTGAAAGTAAAAGGTTCTGACAATACAGATTATTGCGTAGATGAAGCACTTCAAATACACGGTGGAATGGGTTATGCTGTAGAAACGGGAATCGAAATGGGATACAGAGATGCTCGTATTACACGTATTTATGAAGGTACAAATGAAATAAATAGATTGCTTTCTGTTGCCGAATTGGGTAAAAGAGCTGTAATTTCTAAAGAATTAAATTTAAAGAAACCTGGTGCTAAAATTCCAAGTCAGTTGATTAAGAAAATGTTGCCATTCAATCACGAAAATGACTTTGAAATTATAGCAAATATGAAGTCAATTTTCTTGTTGCTTTTAGATGCAACAGGTAGAAAATATAAAGCAGAATTGGAGCACGAGCAAGAAATTGTTTTAAACCTTTCTAATATATTAGCTGAAGCTTTTATTGCGGAATCTGCATTTTTAAGAGTTCAAAAATTGAAAGATAAACAAGGTTTTGACCAAGAAAAATTGGACGTTATGCGTGCTATGGTAAAAATAAATATTTACAATGCTTTATCAATAGTAAGAGATTCTAGTAAAGAAATAGTAGATACTTATGCTACAGGAATGGAAAAAATAAAGATGTTTTACTTCATTAAACTTTTAACTAGAAAATACGATGTAAATCCAACAGCTTTAAGAAGAAAAATTGCTGATTATGTGATTAAAAATAAGGAATACTGTTTTTAAGAAATAATTAAATATCTAGTCCTAAATAAACGATAAAGTTTATTTGTCATTTTAAATTACTAATTAACAGCCAACAAAAACGTTTTTGTTGGCTGTTTTTGATTTATAGGTTCTTATTCTTATCATTTTTTGCTTATGTATTTCATTTGAAGTTTTATAATAACAAGAATTATGTGTTCTTAAATGGCTATAAACTCTGATAGTGTATTTAATGAGAATAAAGGTTTTTGCCTTGTTCATCTATAAGTTATGTCCGACTCCCAAACTTGCTCTGGTCTTGTTATTTCTTTATTTTCTATAAGTTTTTTATGCTTTTTAAATCGATAGTGTGAGTTGGAATTGATGTGTTAGGTTAGTTTGGGCTTAATCATCATATGATTCGATTTTAAAATGGCAAACAATCTATTCTTACAAACTCCAAATTTTTGTAATTCTTCGATGAGAAAAGAAAATATAGTTTTCTTGTTCTTATCCTTGGTATTTATGTTCTTATTTCTTTTACTAAATCAACAACTTTTATAGCTATTTTTTGACTGTTTAGTTTTGATTTTATAGCTCTATAATAATCCTGTCTGCTTACCCCAAGTATTCTACAGGTGCATGTTAGGCTTTCTTGTTTTTTCTTTTTTGAGAGGTCGATTGCTTGGGTTAGGAGTTTGGTCTTATTGAAATATTATATTCTTTTTCAGCTAAATCAATTATCATATAAAAATAATTGCATTCTTGTTGGCATTTTCTACTTGTTGTTCTAAAAACTTTTTTTGATTCTCTAGGAGTTTGACTTTTTATCCAAGTTCCATTAAATTTTGTTCTAGTGTTTTTTGGCATATTAGATGGTGATTGAATTTCCCAATCAAAGTTACCATATTTTCTTAACCATGTCACATTAGTAGAGCGTGCTTGTATTCCATACTTTCTTATGGAACTTGTTGTGTTGAGTTCTCTTCTTTCTATTTATTGAACTACTTGTAGTTAAAACGAAATGGAATAATCCTTTTGGGTTCGTTTTACATAATTTGTGTTGTCTTCTTTCAAAATGTTACTTTTTTTTGTAACGCTATTTCAAGACTAGAAATTTGACAAAAATAAAAAGGCCAGCCTTTGCAGGCTAGCCTTTTTAACTCAATTACAAAACTTACTATTTTTTTATGAACTTTTTAACCTCCATTGATTTTCCATCAACTAATTTAACATAGTAATTTCCTTTTGCTAAATGTGCTGTATTCACAACTACTTTATCAGTTAAGTCTCCTTTTAAAGCTACTTTACCTTCTGCATCAATAATTTCATATGTTACTGTTGATCTGTTATCTTGAATTTCAATTACTAAAACATCTACAACAGGATTTGGAAAGAAATGAATTTCTTTATCTTTAATTGTAGAAATACCAGTAACCACTACTTTAATTTCGTTTGATGCAGCAGAACTACAATTTCCTACTGAAACAATTGTATAATAAACATCTGTAACTGTTGCAGTATAAGTTTGATTTGTTGCACCAACTATTAAACCAGTAGAATTATACCATTGATTTCCTGTTGCTACATTAGAACTTAAAACTAAACCAGATACTGTAATTACAGGAGTTAATGGAGTAATAGATTTAAACGTAGCATTAATAGTATGATTAGCAGTTACATTACTAAATGTATATGTTCCACTTGAAGAAGCTGCGGCATCATAAACACCATCTACAAAAACTGAATCAATTTCATAACATGCATTTGCTGTAATTGTATAAGACTGATTATCACCACAGTTTACACTTGTTGCTCCAGATGGAGAAATTGTTCCATTTGAACCTGCACTTGCTGTAATTGTACTTGGTGCTAACATTTTAAACGTAGCATTAATAGTATGATTAGCAGTTACATTACTAAA
>Ga0075163_10011259_pt1 | contig 11662 bp, 8 predicted proteins | sample JI1023141ADNA_FD_71478 | JGI IMG/M metagenome (GOLD analysis project Ga0075163, IMG submission 71478) | Wastewater effluent complex algal communities from Wisconsin, to seasonally profile nutrient transformation and Carbon sequestration -... | ecosystem: Engineered > WWTP > Effluent > Algae... | reverse complement strand
CATAATTTAGTAATAAAAAATAATAATAAGACTAATTTAGTAATTAAAAAATAATAATAAGACTAATTTAGTAATTAAAAAATTAATAAATATGACATAATTTAATAATAAAATTAATAAAAAGACTAATTTAGTAATAAAAAAATAATAAAAAGACTAATTTAGTAATTAAAAAATAATAATAAGACTAATTTAGTAATTAAAAAATTAATGATTATGACATAATTTAATAATAAAATTAATAATAAGACTAATTTAGTAATAAAAAATTAATAATATGACATAATTTAGTAATAAAAAATAATAATAAGACTAATTTAGTAATTAAAAAATAATAATAAGACTAATTTAGTAATTAAAAAATTAATAAAAAGACTAATTTAGTAATAAATAAACTAAAGAGCCAGCCCCTTTGTTATTACTAAATTAATAATAACTAAAGAGACCTCTTATTATCTAATAAAATTTTCTGGGTAGAGTTTTTCCCTAGGGCCTTTTTGTCTCTTTTGTTTAAAAAAAACTAAATAATAATAAATGTGTATTATATACAAAGGCCTTTTAATATGAAGATAATCTTGCTAATTTTGTTATTAGTAATTGGTACTTTCTATTATTATTATTTAAATACAAATAAAGATTTAGTAAGTCAAGATGGTGGTGGATGGCCAAATCCCTGTTTACCAAATGGACTTGGTCCTGAACCTCTTAATATTGGAAAGAATGCAGATAGTTTCTTCTTTTCGCCACCAGACATTACTGGTTCTTGCCAGAGATATGGAAGTCCTTATCCAGATAGGAGCAGTTTAATTGCAATATCAAATAATAATGGTGATTGTTCTCAACCTAAGGTTTCGAATTTAGAAACTCTTATACATCCTGGTAAGGTTAATCAAATGTATTATTATGATAATCCATGTTTGACTAAACCACCTTATGGGACGAAGACGGCAGGTCTTGAATATATGATGAAATTACCAGAACTTAATGCACAACTATATAAGAATTGCGATGAATATAGCTGCCCCTCCCAGAACCCTTTCCTAAACTCAAATAAAGATGATAAATCATGCGAACCCTTACCAGCCTTAGCTAAACTATGTGCTTTTACGAATGGATCGGTAAGCCCATCCTTGAATGGTACAGGTCAGGCTTTTGGTGGTGATGCAGCAGAAACATTAGCAAGAAATGACATTACCGAAGAAATGTATCATAATCCTACTGAATTCTGTAAGAAGAATCCTAATCATCCTAGATGCGCACTGTTTTCTGGATTATTTACTCCATTTATCGGACCTGTTATTTATAACAATTCTAGTAATGGAATAGTTCCAATGGATGAAGTATTCCCAATACCTAGACCTACTCAAAGCAATGTTGATGGATTCTGTTTAGAGACGGATCCATTCTGCACTATCAATGATACTAGGAGTGTTACAATCTTACAAACCCAGATGATCGATCCTCGCTGCTAATAAGGGCTAAATCTTACAGCTTCAGCTTCGCTTTAGCAGATCGCCCTGCGGGTTGCCCTTCGGGACTACCGCCCTTATGAAACTAAAGAGACCCTGCTCTATTGGCCTCGTTGCGAGGCCAATGGGAGGGTCTCTAGGTAGTCCCGTAACAAAGTAGTGTTGTGTGTGTTCCACAACATCGGCGGTCTTTTTTTTTGGGGGTTGTTTACGCCTTCGTGGCAGACGGGTTCGCCGCACGCCAGGCCTTGATCAGCGCCAGCTTCTTCTCATAAGGCGCCTTCTGAGCAGGAGTCATGGCCTTCCACGCCTCGTTCGCAGTGCCGAACGGCTTTCCGCGGCAGAAGATGTGGTAGGCATTGGCCGCCTTGCACTTCTTGTCGTCATCGGAAAGCTCCTCGGTGACCGGAACCGCAACGGTCGCAACGGTCGCAACGGTCGCAACAGTCGCAACGGTCGCCTTCTTGGTGCGCTTCTCAGAGAGGTTCATGGCGGCAAGAAACTGCTTGTGGAGCGCCTTCCACGGAGCCTGGTCCTCCTTAGCCCAGACTCCCGCGTCCGGCATCTTGCCGTGCTGCTTGCGGAAAGCAGCAGTGAAGAGGTTGCACGCAGTCGGATGAGTGGTCTTGCCGGCGTACTTGGTCAGCAGCTCCGAGAGCGGAGTCAGCTCGACCGTCTTCACCTTGTCTCCAACAGGCTCAGCAGACTTCTTCTGCAGCACCTGCTGTTGCAGCATCTTGATCGTCTGCTCATTCTCCAGCAAGGTCTTCTGGAGCTCCTCATGCATCGGTCCGAATGCCTGAAGGACGAGCGTCTTCGCAACATTGACGAGCGCCTCAGCCTGCTCATCAGCTCCGTCCTCGAAGCTCGCAGCAAGCTGCTCAGCGAAATTCTCAACGGTGCCCTCGAAAGTGGCGAAAGTGGTGTTCATTAGTAGTGGGGGTGTTTGTTTGTTTTGGTGATATACAATAGAGGATTTGGTTTGAAACGCATCAATTTTATAATATAATATAAGGGCCTACAAGCTTAATATATGCTGATAAATCATAATATATATGCCATAAATCATAATATATATACCGATAAATCATAATATATGCTGATAGATCATAATATATATGCCATAAATCATAATATATATACCGATAAATCATAATATATGCTGATAGATCATAATATATGCTGATAAATCATAATATATGCTGATAGATCATAATATATGCTGATAGATCATAATATATTCACTGGGAGTATTAAACTACAAATTAGCTATTTGTATTATATATTTCATTAAAAATTGAAAAAATAAATTTCTTTCTCTTTTATTTATATTAATATAGGAAAAAGAAGATGACTACCAAATTACCACCAAGGCTGCCAAAGATTAAACCCATTCTGGCTAACAAAATAACCCACGAAAAAGTTATTAACTCCAGTAAAAATAATGGTACTAGCAGCAGTAACACTGCTACTAACACAAAGCTTCTATCTGATTTTCTGGAATCATCTGATAAGCTTAAATTTGCAGCTAATCTACCTACTGAAGATCTAGGTAGACTCTTAACATCTCTTTCTGATGCATATTATAATAGTGATGCACTAATTGAGGATAGATTGTTCGATGATATTCAAGAAGTTCTTAAATTGCGTGATCCAACTAATAAAGCATTGAAAAACATTGGAGCACCTATTTCAGATGATAGTCCTGATAGTGGATTTAGGATCGAAGATTATCCTGAAATAGCTAAACGTGGAACACTCTTTAATAATCCATTTTATAAGAGTAAGGTTAAGCTTCCTTTCTTAATGCCTTCGATGGATAAAATCAAATCTAATGATTCTAATGAATATTCCTCGTGGATTCAAAAGACGAAAGGAATAACTAATAGTTCTTACAATATTTCTGATAAACTTGATGGTATGTCGGTCGCCTTGACCTATAAAATAGATAAAAATAATAATGTAATTGTTAAATTATATTCTCGTGGTAATGGTCAGATTGGCGAAGACTTATCTGCCATTATCCCCTATCTTAATCTTCCCGATATTACCAGCGATATTATATTAAAGTATGGCAAAGATTCGCAAATCTTTATTCGTGGTGAAATTTTAATTAGTAAGAAGAAACGAGAACTTGAATTCGGTAACAAATGTTTGGCAACACGCAATGTTGCCAGAGGTATTATGGCAAGAAAGACACTACATACCGCATTTCTAAATTTGTTAAGTCTTGTCGTTTATGAATTAGTATCTCCTTGGAATTCAAATAGTATCACAGAAGCATTAAACTTACTAGATAAACTCGGATTTAATGTTGTTAACAATCATTTAGTAAATAAAATCTTATCTCTTGATGAATTACGGCAACTCTTAATAAAGCGAAAAGAAGAATCGGATTATGAATTAGATGGTTTAATTATAAGTCAAGATAGAGTACCAGTTAGAGATATTAAACCTGGCGATAAATATCCCTCTTATGCTATTGCTTTTAAATTTAGCTCTGAATCAGATGATATGGAGTCGGCTATTACGAAAGTCTTATTCGTAACGTGGAATAAATCAAAAGATGGCAAACTCAATCCTGTTGCTACTATTAAACCAGTAACTCTTGGTGGTACGAATGTAGAACATGTCACCGTCCATAATGCAAGACATGTTATTGATATGGGTATTGGCCCTGATGCAATTATTCGCGTCGTTAAAGGTGGTGATGTTATACCACATATTGCAGAAAGTTTATATCAAGTAGAACCACAAATGCCAGATGAAACTATTAAATGGAATTGGAATGAAACTAACAAGGCAATATCAATTGTTGATGCTGATAATGATGAGCAGGTAGTACAATCACGTATTGAATATTTCTTTAAAAAAATAGATGTTCCTGGATGGGGTCCATCGGCAGTCGATAAAATATTTAAGCACGGTTTATCGAAAGGAGTGGCTTTTGCACAAAGCAATATACACGAAATTTTAGATATGGATGTTCAAGACTTTAAATCAATACCTGGATATCAAGGAAAGATTGCTCAAAACTTATATGATAGTCTTAGACAGAAACTCTCGGACGTTAATATAACTACATTAATGGCGGCAAGTAATATATTCGGACCTGGTTGGGGTGAACGCCGTTTTCAAACTATCTTATCTGCTATTCCAGATTTATTAGAAGAACCTTTCGCTACCGAAATGGACAGAGAAAAACTCTTAAACAAAGTTATTAATGTTCAAGGATTCCAACGAAAGACTGGTGAACCACTAGTACAAGGGCTTGCTCCTTTTATCGCCTTCTTATATGGAATCTATCGTCTAGGTTGGATTGGTGTTTTCAGATTAAATCCTTTACCAGAAGTGTATATTCCTACACATAATGATTATCGTAATTCATTCGACACTATATGGGATGACTTACAATCCATGGGCTATTCATCAGATGATTATACTGACTCTGAGTACGAAAATGCCTCTATCTTACAGAAGAATATGTTCCAACAAATTAAAGATTCCCTAAAACCAAAAACAACAAACGTTATCCCAAAAATTAAATTACCCAAACTATCAATAACTCCCATAAAAGCTTCAACAGCTTCAACAGCTTCAACAGCATTACCAACCAAACAAACAACGAAACCAATAGCAAAAATGCAACCAACCAATAATAAACCATCATTAATAGGAAAAGTAATCGTATTTACTGGTGTCCATAAAGGGTTAGAGGATCAAGTAACTATGATGGGTGGAAAGGTAACTGGATCTGTTAGTGGAAATACGGATATCTTAGTCATTAAAGATAGTGATTTTACAAGTTCTAAGGTAACCAAAGCTCAGAATATCGGAACTAAGATAATGACCGCCGATGAATTTAAAGATCTATACTTATAAGGGCTTACATCTTTAGCTTCGCTAAGTCGGAGGGTCGCCCTTATGAACTTAGAAAAATATTTTACTTTGTTTAAAAAAATGCAAATATATTTATTAAACTTGAGAATAATATGATTTAATAAATATAATAATAATATAAATGGACGAGGAAAGTTTCTTAATGGAACTTGGCGTTGAAATATGCAAAGAATGTTTAAGAAAACTTAAGATTAGTCTTAAAGATGGTGTAATTGCTGAATTGTATCTACCTCATTTACATAGTCATAATATGTGTAAGAATTATTATCAATGTTCCTGTAATATGATTAAGTATTGTATGGATTTACAATGCATCAGATATGATAGATCCAAAGAAGGTCAAATCATTATAAAGTTTAGCAATATTGGACGTCGTCGCTTATTCCAATAATTTTATGCTTTAGTTGCTTGATTAATAATGAATTCTCTAACACCAATATCATCTATTTGTGTGTTATTTACAGATTCAGGATTATCTTCTAATTCTTGTAATCTTTCGTTAGCAGCTTTTTCAGTGTCATATACACCGAAAATTACACCAGCAGCTGGCCAATTCTGACCACAATCAGATACAATATATACTTTCATTCCATTCATTATGTTTTTATCTCTTATCTTATGTTTTAGATTTAAACCCAAGAGGTAAAAAAATCAATTTTCCCTAAAAGAATAATATAATATTATCTTTAATATTAATTAATCTTTTTGTAAATGCTTAAGCAAAAAATGATATTTTGATCTTTTTATCGTATACAATATTAAATGCAAGAATGTAATTTAGCTGTGATTCCTGATATAATTCTGGAAATCGAAGATAGATTAAAAGACTATTTTATGGGTGCAAGTATTTACGATTATCATAAAGATTATCATTATCATTATTATCATCACCATGATCACTACGATTTAGAAGATGCTACAGAACCATTTTATGCTATAACTCGATCTTCTCTTGATACAGTCTTACGAAAAATTATTAATGATGGATTGTATTCAGATAATGTAGTTAATAAGATATCTTCACAAGTAATGAATTATTTAACTGATAGTTTCAGTATTGATAATGATATTATCAAATATATTACTGAAATTATTGAAATAGTATGCAGTATTCATATCACATTTAATGTGGAAGACCTTATATCTGATGATGAAGACTGGACAGATATGGTAATAGATGTTGATCCAATAATTTATGAAGGGGAGTTGAAATGGTATAAATATCATTATGATATGTCAGGTGATATTTATCGGGATAGTGAACCCCTACCTATTACAGGACGCTATTGTGCACATTCTAAGCATGAAGTTTTGGCTAATCTATTGATGACTAATAAAGATATACAATGGCATTTAGCATTCGTAAATGCTGTGGAATGGGCCTGTCAAGATAGTGTGCGTAAAGAACTATATGGCAAATTTAGTAATGGGTTCAATGGATTTAATAGATTCTATAGATCCGAAAATTTACTTGATGATGAAACAGTTTTAGAATTGCAGTATAAAGCTAAAACAGAATATACAAGAAAAGGATATGCTGAATGTAGACAAAATATTCAAAGAATGTACAAATATTGGCCAATATGTGATTATCTGTATGATTGGCAACATAACGAATACACAACTAAGTATATGGAACCTTATCATTGGAGTAAACTTGCAGAAATGTGGTTATGTGTATGCGATATAGATGAAGATCCAATGCCACCTGATTTAAAGAATGATATTATACATTTGCCAGGAGGAGATATTTACGAAAATGCATTATCTAGTTTTAATAATAATTTGACCAAGAAATATTAGACGTTACCAAAAAAATCTATAGGGTAGAGTTTTTTCCCCTAGGGCTTTTTTGTTAAAAAAGGGCTAAAAGGATGCTGCTAACTTTTCACTCCAACTTCCAGTTGTATCACTCGAAAACTGCCATCCCATAAATCCTGCTGTAAATCCATCAGATACACCCTCTTTTAAATATTGAGCAAGATTATCAACAGGCACATAACCAGTATTATAATAATCCTCCTCTTTAACTCCTTTTCCAACAACGAGTTTTGACTTATCGACCGATTGTGCAATCTGTTTTACAGCAGTATTAGTCGCCCAACCATTCGACACATTAAATAATGTATCATAAGTATCATAGGTACTTGAGTCTTGATTGTAGAATTGAATATTATAAAAATCAATATCATCACCAACCTCTTGGTCTATCTTAAGATAACCTCCATTAGGATACTTAGAGACTCCCATAAAATATGGAGCCTGGGGGGCATGACTAATTACATAAGGTGTTGGCAGTAATTCTCTTAATTTTTGTGTGCAAAGAATTAACCATGGTTCTCCTGTACCAGTCTCTAATGCTGCATTATCTTCCCAATCAAGATCTACACCATCCAGATTATTATCGATGCAGAATTTAGCTAACCCTTCTGCTACCTGGACAGGATCTGTGCCTTGTGTTGTTGGAAAATCAGTTGCTCCAAAAGCAGATACTAATACTTTTACATTGTATTGATGATATAAGGAGATCCATGCTTCTTGAATTTCTTGTGTCGTAGTTCCCCATGGATTTTGCGGTGAAACATATGTAATTGCATTACACCATAAGAGAGCTGCATCAACAGGTCCTTGATTAGTAGTCCAAAAAGAAAGATTTATAGTATTGTATGAATAATTATGACTGTATGTTGGTACACCAATACTAGCAGCAATGGCTTCTGGTGGCCACCATGAATTTAAATAGTTAACATATGAGACAAAGTGATTGCTTATAGGCTCTGATATAACATTAATAAATATTCTGTTAGAGCTTCTCGTCTTGTATTTTAATAAGACTGAGTATCCGTAAATATAAGTTTTAATAGATAATTTTATATCTCCATTTTTGCTCTTATTTACGATAGATATATTATCATTTAGATTACTATCAGTCTCTATATTACCACTTTTGTCAATGGAAAATTTAAACTTTGAAATAAACTCATTTTTATTTTTATTAGTGAGAAAGTCTTTAAATTTAGTTTGAAATATATAATTATCATTATTCTTTGTAACGGATACTTTTATCCTATACGAATCAAGCATGAATCTTGCAACTTGTTTACTCTCTTCGTTGAAACAAAGTTCATTATGACATTTAGTGAAGAATTTACGATTCTTACCTATTCTTCGTAATTCCAATAGTTTATCTCTATTTTTATTAGACGACATTTTGATTATTATTATATAATAATACAATATAATAATATAATAAATAATAAATAATAATATATTTTACTTAAAAATAGAGTCTATCATAAGTAGCGCAACCAAGCTCTTAAGGAATTAACCAGCCTCGCGACTGTCGTTAGCGACTGCCTATCGTTAGTGCCTATCGTTAGTGCCTATCGTTATACAGCTTCAGCTTCGCTAAGTCGTAGCGGCGATCCGCTACGACTTAGCGAAGCTGAAGCTGTAAGCCCTTACTTAGTATGACATAGATTTAATAAATATTTTTTCATTTTCTTTATTCCAGAATGAGCTATAGTAATTATTATTAGAAGCTAGAATTAAGACATGTGTATTAAAATTGGCTTGAATTATGCGATTCTTACGGTATTCCCAATATTTATGTTGATTTTTATGGAATACTAATTCAGTTTTTAGATATGTAGATTTTTTAAGTCTTTGATAAGCAAAACTATCTAACCAATCTGGCATTATCCACATAAAAGCTAGATTTATATTTCTTTCTTCACTGCATTTAAGATAATTTAATATTAGTTGACTTGCTTGAACGAATACACTCTCAATAAAAGGTGGATTTGCCTCATAAAACCCTCCAGCCATAAAATCCTTATATGTACTTTGAAAAAAATCACCAGATGAACCAAATATGCGATCAATCTCGAATAGACTGTAATAATTATTTATATGATGATTTAGTGGTGAAGCAAATAACTCAGCCTTTAAATTACATTTCGTATATAGAAATTCGAATGTCTCTAATGGTAGTGACCATTGATAACTCAATCCATCTAATAAAGAATAACAATTCAACAGTTTCCATATATTAAATTTCACATTCTTTTCAGAACCCCTATAAAACTTTAATAATTTTTTTATCGTGTTTTTATCAACCTTATTACTAATACCACGATAATCTATAATTATTTCCATATTACCATCATATTCTCTATTGTCTCTATCTCCTTTATCTTTAGTGCTAATATCTTTAATATCTTTAGTGCTAGTGCTAGTGCTAGTGCTAATATCTTTAGTGTTAATATCTTTAATATCTTTAATACTAGTGTTAATATCTTTAATATCTTTAGTGTTAATATCTTTAGTGCTAGTGCTAATATCTTTAGTGTTAATATCTTTAGTGCTAGCGTTGATATCTTCTAATATAAGAATTTCTTGAAGATCGGGTGATATTCTTAGTGGTATTTTGTTGATACTATATATAGTTATGGCATTTTCATCATAGGAATAGGAGCTGGGTATACAGTCTGCACAATAGAAATTATATTGATATTTCCATCTTTGGCATTGTTGGATAATAGATGAATAAAAGTTGATTGCTAATTCTTCTGGAATACCTTTTTCTATTAAGAGAGAAACTGTTTTATTATCATTCTCTAAGTTTTCTGTTGGTAAAAATTCATCAATCTGTTTCTCCCGAATCCGGTTAACTATTACCCAATTAGACCACACTTTAATTGCTTCATTACTAGATAGATTACAATTTTGCAAGAAATTCTTTTTTATTAACCTTAATGTGGTTTGTCTAATATATTCAAACTCACTCATAGTCTATTTTTAGTTATTATTTTATTTTATTTAACTTAAAATAATAAATATACTTAATCAATTTATTTATACTATTTCTTGATCTTTAATGGCATTGGCACTAATTTAGCAATTCTTTTAATAGGTTTTTCGTCTTTAGTAACAGGTGCCTCTATTATTTCTGGTTCTGCTGGTGGTAGTTCAGGAAAATCTCGTTTAGATCGAGGTGATCCGGGAGATTTGATTGGTTTGCTAGTTTCCTGTGATACATCAGGCTCGGGTATTGCTTTAGGTATAGTTAAAGGTTTAAGAGGTTTTAATTTAGCAATCTTTATTTTTGGTAATGATTTAGTTGGTCCTGGTGTAACTGGTGTAACTGGTGTAACTGGTGTTATTTCCTGTCTGGGTGACCTTGCTTCTCTAGTTGCAATCGATTCAGGAGTTGCTGGCGCACTAGTATCTTTCTGTTTAATTATTGGCTTACGAATAGGAATTCTTACAATCTTTCCTGGTATGAATATTGGTGGAACAACTTCTGTAATTCCTGGTATTTTTGGCTCACTTTCTGGAATAATAGCTATTGGTTCTGTTGATATATCCTTTTCTGCTGGTTTAGTTGGTTTAACGGGTGATTTAATTGGTTTAATGGGTGATTTAGCAGGTATAACTCTTCCTCGGGGTATTAAACCTAGTGGAATTAATTTCTTCTTACGTGGACTAGTAATTTCGATATCTGAAGTAATTGGTGCTGCAATAGTACGTTTAACTTTACCAAGGTCTTGATCGAATAACAATTTACGACGTCTTGCTTCTTCAATCATTAATGTGGTATTTGCAGGATCAATCTTCTTTTTCTGATCGGACTTACCACATTCTGGTAGATAATATTGATTATAGAATTTATATGGTAATGATAATTCAGGTATTGTTTGATTCCAAATATATTGATAGTCTTTACTTGTGTTAGATGGTGTATATGCTGTGTTGATTATTAATCTCCATTTATCGCGTCCAACATAATAAAGCATTATAGTCCATGGTTCCAATGTTTGTGTAGTTTCTAAGCAATTTAGACGTTTTGAATCTTTAGTTTCACCGTGTAACAATTGATGTCTTAGTGTTATAAATTTAACATTATATAATCTTGAAATAATAGACAAATCATGTTCATTAAGTCTGTGATTCTTCGATGAAATTTCAGTGGATAAGGAGATTGTTGCATCAGCTTCATCATCATTAGTTACTACCTCTTTTAAGTTATATATCTTATCGAATTCAGCAGGATATCTAAGTTTCATATTGTCTAGATATAGTTTCCAACCTTCACGATTAACCGATCCATTAGGCAAGATTTCTGGTTCCATTTCCTTTTCAAGAAAGTTAACTATATTCTTCTTAATTGACAGAGCTGTCTCTTTTGGTTCTAAACCTAGGAATTCTGCCTTTTGATTCAATGCATTTGCAATATGTTCGAATATTAAATCTTCGGTACCTTCGAATACAATCTGTCTAAATCCAGTCAC
>Ga0075163_10011258_pt1 | contig 11662 bp, 10 predicted proteins | sample JI1023141ADNA_FD_71478 | JGI IMG/M metagenome (GOLD analysis project Ga0075163, IMG submission 71478) | Wastewater effluent complex algal communities from Wisconsin, to seasonally profile nutrient transformation and Carbon sequestration -... | ecosystem: Engineered > WWTP > Effluent > Algae... | reverse complement strand
GGCATATACAATAATGCTAAACATTAGTGCAGCAATATCAAACACAAGTGGTTTCTGAGTCAGTTCATTCTTAACAGTATTAGAGATCTTATAATCGACCTTATCATCATTATCATCATCATCTTCATGATGATGATAATTAGTATTGCTGTTAACTAGCTGTTTAATTTGGAAATTTCCGATAGAATCTTTTTGATCGAGATAACCCAATTTTCTGTAGTAATTGCGAACACCAACACCAGCAATTACGGCGACTCTCTTATAATCATATAGTTGAGCAATTCTTTCAGCCTCTTTCATGAGTTTCTTACCATACCCCATATGTTGATTAGCATCATTATCGTTAGTGTTATTATTATCATCATTACTTACAGAGTCTTTCTTAACGGGTACAACAACTCCATAAACATGGAGTTCGCGAATAAGAGCGGTATTTAAAAGTTCTGGAAAGATATTTTCTGGAACCACTGTATCAATCTTTCTGTCGGTGTTTGGCAATCTAAGACGAAGGAATGCCAAGATCGTAGCCCGATTATTAGTTTCATAGCTTAAGAAATATTCTACTCCATGACTTGCATTATATCGTCTAACGACTAGTTCTGGTGTATCTAAGACTTTCGTATCTTTAACTTCGCGGCATCTGATGCATTTGCATGGTTCTGCATTTCTGCTTTTAATTTCGGATTCTAGAATGCTTCTAAGATCTTCCTTATCATTACCGCTAGTAATATAGAGGCTTGGAATATCTCTGATAATTCGGTTAATTCGGATCCATGGATGAACCATACCTTTAACTTTAATTAAGAGTTCGATTAAAGGACTAGATGGAATCTCCCGCTTCTTTCCAATCTTAATCTTAATATCTGGAATAGTTTCATCTGCATAAGGTGAGTAGCGTCGGTTATCAACCTTAGATAATCCCTTTTCATTAAGTTCATGATCGTAATCTTCTTTGTAAAGATCATTCCATAATTTAATCTTCGTCCATGGAACGACAGCACATGGATAGACTTTCCATTGATCGGCTTGTAACATAGGATCTTCTAAGACGGTCTTAAACATTTGAAAATCTTTTTCAACATTACTAGAAGGTAGATCAGGCATTAAATGAATATCGACCTTGAAACAGTTATTCTTTAAGAGCAGGATAGCGGCCTTGACCTGTTCGATAGTGCAACCACGATTAATATACTTAAGAATATCATTATCGGTGTGTTGAACACCAATCTGAACTCGTGTAACTCCGAACCGTCGAAATCTGACAAGTTCTTCATAGGTAACTTCATCTGGTCGTGTCTCCAATGTTAGCCCGATAATACGACAAGTTGATGATTCATTAAGCAAGATTTCTTCATCGACCGATAATCTGGGTCTGACTCTTTCCATGTCATCAACATTATGCGAAGAATAGAAGGTATTTGCAGCATAATACAAATCTCTAATAAAAGATTCCTGATAATCTTTTGGATAGGAAGACCAGGTTCCTCCTAGAATAATAAGTTCGATCTTATCGAATACATGACCAGTCGTTAGATAAGAATTACCTCGATCATTAAACTGATCTACAGGATCGAATCGGTGTTGATTAGCACGAGCAATACCAGGTTCTTTTAAGAGGTAGCTTCTAGGTTGTCCAGGTTCAGAAGGGCAATAAAAGCAATCATATTTGCAAGAAAAGTTTTTGTTCTTCTTGGCAAGATCGATCGTAGTACTATTCTTCTCTAATAACTGCTCTCGAACATTTCGATCTACATTCTTCAAGTATTCATTGTTATGAACTGCATCAATATAACTATCTTCAGCACTAGAGGGCCAAGGACTCGTTGCTACAGTTACAACCATAACGCCAGAAAGACCTCTAACCTTTTTTGTTACCATGAATTTTTCGTATTCTTTATGTCTTTTAATCTTGTTTTGTTGGATCATAGTCTTATAAACATATAGGACTTTCATAGGAGCAAGCACGATATGTGCAGTTTTCTGTTGTAAATTAATGAATTTTTGCATTTCGACGTGTGTCTTAATAGGTGTTTTAATCAATTCATAAATAACTTTTTCTATAGTTTCAACTTCACTGGAATCGAAATTTCGAAAAGGCGGAATAATGATATCCTCGATATCATTATTCACAGATTCATGTGTCTGAGTACAAGGTGTACTCATCTATAGTATATTTTCCTCTCTCTTTTTTAACTTAAAGTTAAATAATACAAAAATAAATATATATCAATTTTTAATATATATTATATAAGGTCTGCAACTTCATAAAGAGATACTCTATTGGCCTTCACCTCGATAGGATAGTCCTGACTAGGCTGGACTTTGAATTAATTAACAATATAAGCTAGACGCGATAAACAAAGTAATGCACGATCGCACTACTTAATTAACATTGGCCTTAGTTAATCTTTGCTTTCGGCAATTTGCTCGTTTTCGGGGCACATGAAAAACAAATTAAAGCCCTTACAAACATTGTCGGCGCCGCCATATCGCACAGACTTGGCCCGCAAAACACGCCCAGTCGAATCAGTGTATGAGACGGTAGATAGCATAGCTTTGATTTTAGCAGCAAGGGTAGCTGCTGTTTCGTACTTGTCCAACGTAGCGTAGATTACGTCTTCACTATTTAGCAGGTGTTCGGTTGATCCGAATGGCGAAAAGTCGGCCTTGGCTACAAGTATTCCCTCTCGATCCATGTCCCATTCTTTGATTGTGGCAGTACCCAGGATTTTTTCGAGCTGGCAAAAAGTAATAGACATCTTTAAAAAATTCGTTTTTTATATATGACATAGGATATATATAAAAAATAAATCAAATTATACATATAATATAAGTGGTGCCCTATAATGATCAAAGTAATGCATGATCGCACTACTTTAATTTAAAGTATCTATTATTTTTTCAAAAGAGCGATGTAAAGCTCTTCAAAATCAGTACAGGCCATTTGAGTTCCAGTACTGATATCGTTAAAAACATCTTGGCTAACCAAGATTTCAAACTGTTCGTTAGAATCCTTAATCTTAAGATTTTCGATAAGATTAAGCAAGTGAAGAACTGCTTGGTCTCGAATCTCTAGAAGGAGAGGGCACAACTCTTCCTCATCATCGTCGTTTCCATCTTCATTCACGATAATTGCATCATCATCGTCAAGATATGAAGGCAAGAAAAGACCAGCTTTTATACATGCATATTGTGGTGAAGCGCCAGAATTAATGTAACTATCATAAATTTCCTGGCATTCCTTTTTTTGGATAGGGCATGTGTGTTTGTTAAAATCGGTCAAGAGCTTCTTTCCATTAAAGAAGATCTTACCATTTTCGTTTTTGACTACATGAGTCTCAGTGTCATTATTATCATTGTTATAGACGATCTTAATGGTAACAGTAGACATCGTAACTCTTTTCCTCCTTTATATATAAAACAAGAAATCAATAAATCAAATCAATTTTTATATATAAAATAAGGGCTGCAGCGCTCCAGCCCTTCATCTTTGAAGATGAAAAATGGGCCACGTACTCCTTATAAACTCATTATTTCATGACAGAATTATTCTTTTGATATGAAGATATATTTAAGCTTATGGATTGGAAATTCACATATTTGTACTATCTGTATATTTTTTTGGAGTGCCCATTCTTCAAAACTAGTAGAAAGAATTGGTGACTTTATTATTATATTCTTAACTTTATCATGCAATTTGTTTAAAAGAGTGATAACACTCTGTTCATTACCACTAGAATCGGTGATAATACTATTATTAAAATTGAATGGTTCGCCAGTCTTAAAGGATGTACCCCATGGTGGGTCGAAATACACCAAATTTATCACTTTCATAAATTTCTTGTCATTCAATTTCTGAATAGCATCCTGATTATAGGCTTCTATACTAACATTATTCTTTCTCTTATCTTTATCATCTTTATCATCATTATCCTTCTTATCCTTATCCTTATCTTTTAACTTATCTACGGGTGAGAATAGCACATTTTGTATGTTATTCTGTAAACACTGAAATACTTTATGATCGATCTCGGTAACAATAACCATCTTAAAAAAATTAGATAGATTTATTGCATCCATGCCTAGACCTCCAAACATATCCCATACACACTTAGAGTCTTTACCATAATAGTGGTTTGCAAGTTCTGAAATTTTTATGGAGATATGACAAGGTGTAACATAGCTTAATTGGCTCTGCAAATAAGACCATCTTTTCCAATCATCACCGAACAGAATTTGTAGTCCTTGTCTTTTTGGATTTATTTCATAAATTTCATCTTTTTGCATTTATCTTCCTATTTATTTTACAAATAAATTGTATTATTAATAACAAATAAACGAATAAAAAGTTAATTATCAATTTTTATGTAATTTAAGTTAAAGAGAGTCAGCATCTCTAATAATCTCAGATAATGGCCTAATCCAATGATTCATCATCATATATTTATATCTTTGTATAAAATCAAAAGCAAGTCTTAATTCAGTATCAGTAACACCACATTTATTAATTATCGATCTTTTCCTGCTCATAATCAATAGGTCATCAGTTAATAATACATCTAAGATTGAATGCACATTAGTGCCAAGAGTTTGATAAAGTTCATAAGTTCTCTTCTCCATTCGCTGTCTTCTCTGCATCGCTAATTCTTGTTTTGAATTATCCCAAGATATATTCTTCTGTAAAGCATTAAAATAAATATCATTATTATGTTTATTACGTCTCTGTATTGCTGCTAATTTTCTAGAAAGGATTGATCTATTTATCAAAAATTCAATATTGGGTTTAGAAACAAAATCATATTCATAATATTCACTATTTCTATTTTCATCATCCTCATCATTCTGATCATCCTGATCCTCATCATTCTGGTCATCCTGATCCTCATCATTCTGGTCATCCTGATCCTCATCATTCTGGTCATCCTGATCCTCATCATTCTGGTCATCCTGATCCTCATCATTCTGGTCATCCTGATCCTGATTCTGATCCTGATCATTATGATCATCGTTTTGAATCTCATAATAATCATACTGATCATTGTTTTGATTCTCATAATAATCATTCTCATCGTTCTGATTCTCATAATAATCGTTCTGATCTTCATAATCATTTTGATTCTCATATTCATCATACTCATATTTTTCGATGGGTTCTAAAAGGTCAGGCATGGTATCATTATTAATATCATTATTAGCATTATTATCATTATTAGTTGTGAGTTTAACAGGAGTTAATGGAATTGACCAAGATGAGGTCAATCCATAACACATAATTGAGTTATTATTGAAAGAATTTTTACTAAAGTCAATAACTCCTCCGTTAGTTATTTTATTATCTGCATTAATGTTTGAAATAATATCAATAAGTTTTTTCATCCAGTCATTAGGTGGTTCTTTTCCAAAATTTAATGTAATATCAGCTTCACCATCAATCTCATCAGAACTTTCGGAGCTTTCTGAACTTTCGCTTTCAGAGCTTTCTGAACTTTCGCTTTCGGAGCTTTCTGAACTTTCGCTTTCAGAGTTTTCGCTTTCGCTTTCGCTTTCGCTTTCGCTTTCAGAGCTTTCAGAGCTTTCAGAAATTATATCAGAGGTAATATCAGAGGTAATATCAGAGGAGGTAAATGTAATATCAGAGGTAGTATCAGATGTAGTATCAGAAGTTGTATCAGAAGTAGTTGATGAAAGACCAGATGTTATTTCAGACGAATCTTTATCTTCACTAAAATATTTAGAAAATTCTTTATCAATCTTATTGTTATTAGCTTTAGTTAAATTTTCAAGCTCATTACACATATTTATAATACGTTCAACTTCTTCATTGAATAAACGATCATCAAGCTCTGATTTTGTTTCGTCTATAATCGTCTCTGTTTCAACTTCATATGAAATTGTTTCGCTGCTACTACTACTTAAACTACTGCTACGGCCTAGCTCACTACTACTACTACTATCATCATTATTTAAATTTAGTGTGTTATTCTCATATGTTTGAATAACATTGGTCCAATCTAAATAGTTATTGGTGCTGTTGTTATTGTTATTATTATTATTGTTATTATTAATGGAATATATCGACATTAAAATTTTATTTTAAAATACAGTATCTATCTTATATTAACAGGTGAAATAATAAATATAATTATATATAATTATATTATTATATTTATTAATTTTTTACCTAAAGCTTATTTAAAAAAAAAAAGATTAATAGAAATCGAATTCATCTTCTATAATTGTGTTTAAACATGGTATAAAATAAATTATCATTACATATAGAATTTTTTGTTAATTAAAAAGAGACACAACACCCTATTTAAAAATAGGATAATGGAATTAAATTTACCAAAGGTTATTTTATCGCATGATTCACAAAATTTAAGCAATATATCTTTACATTCTTATCATAAAGAGACGCTAAGAATATCACGTACTAGTGAAAATGAAAATCATATAAAAAAACAATTAGAACATGGAATTTATTTTAATATTTCTCTAATTAGCTTGACTGTTACTTTTAATCCAGAAATTAAGAGTATATACCTGGAAGATGTATATGTCTATAGAGGTAGTAATTCAATAATGCATGTAAAATTAAGTAATGATAATCGAATAAAATTGCAAAAAGCTTTAAATAGTTCTAACTTAGATATTTTTATTAAGAATTATGCTAATGTTGTAGATAATAACTGCTTTAGCAAGACAAATATAACGACTGATAAATTCGTATCTGGTACTAATAATATTGCAATTGGTTTTTCTTCTTATAGTGTGAGTAGCTCTAATATTTCTGCAGGTCAAGATAATGTAGCGATTGGATATCCTTCATTTTCTAAGAGTCAGCCGAATATGGCAGAAACTTATAGCATATCAATAAATAAATAATATAAATAATAAAAATGAATAAATAAATTGAATTATTTTTTTCTTCTTTTAAGTTCAGATCTGAAAAAAGATAATAATAATGAACCAGATAATGATTCACGATAAAATTAAGTGCAAGATTGGCATGCATGTTGGAAAAGAAGATGTGGTAAAAACAGCTAAAGAATTATTAGAATGTGAAGCATATGCGATTCAGCTCTATCTGAGTAATAAAACGTCATTTAGTCCTGGAAAACCACTATCAAAGCAAGAAGTAGATACTTTAAACAATTTACGTACTAATGATGGTTTGTATATCGTCGTGCATGGCAAACTTATCTTAAATTTCTGTCAGAACGATTTAAGGAATATTCCTGCACTAACATGTGACATGATTGAAGCAGCTAGGATTAATGCAGATGTTATCGTTCATCAAGGAAAGAATGTTAATAAATTAAGTAAGGAGGAAGCCTTAACTCTTTATAGTCTAAATATTCAAGAGGCAATAGATCAGACACCAAATCTAAAGACGAAAATTTTATTGGAGAATTCATGTCAACAGGGTACTGAATTGGGTTATAATCTAGATGATTTAGTAACTATCTGGAGGCTCTTAGGCATGGCCAGTCTTAGTGATGTACATGAAAATGGACTTATAACAAATTATCAGGAAAGGATTGGTTTCTGTCTGGATCTCTGTCATGCATATGTTGGAGGTATGATTGATATGAGAGATTCTAAGAGTGTTACTGATTTTTTTGAATTATTCGACCAGAAAATTGGACTACAACATTTATGTGTTATTCATTTTAATGATAGTGAGATAAAGTTTAATGGGCATAATGATTCACATTGTGATATTTTGATGGGATATATTGGCAATCCAGATGCACCTATTAACGGAAATTCTTTAGGTTTTAGAAAAATCGTGGAATATTCTTGTAAATATAATATTCCATTGATTTTTGAGACACCTGGTATAATCCCCATGAATCTTCAATTAGCCTTAGTTCAGGGATGGGCATTATCACACTCATTGTCAGACCCAAGACTAGATTTTGAAAACCAATATTTAATAATAACACAAGAGATTCGCAACTCTTTCTGTAATAATCCAAAGTCTAGAAAAGGAAGAAAAGCTGTTATGTTGCCAAAAGAAACTGTAACTGCTAAAGAAATTGTTAAAGAAGCAATTGTTAAAGATGCAGTAAAAGAAGAACAAAAAATTAAAATAAAGATTAAATTGCCTTTAATTGCTCCTAAACTTAAAAGCAATAGTACAAGTAGTACAAGTATAAGTGCTAGTGCAACAAGTAGTGTGACAAGTAGTATGACAAGTAGTGTGACAAGTAGTATGACAAGTAGTGCAAGTAGTACAAGTAGTACAAGTAGTTTAAATACAATTAGTAAGCCAAAATTAAAGATAATGAGGTTACCAATTAAGAAAGTACCAGTGGAATGTAGAAAAAGTGTAGAAAGTGTAGACTTAGAAAGTACAGAGTGTGCTATATGCAATTCTGTTGAGGAATGATAGCTCTATAAAATTAAAATAAAAATTGATTATATTTATTTTTATCAAAATACATTGATTTTCGAACAACAAAACAGAAATGGTCTTATTTAAGAATATTAAAGTATTTATTCGTTATTATTGGCGTAAGCTTGCATTGCAACTCACAGTTATTTTACACTTATTCTTTATTGGTCTCTTTCTTATTATCTATATTCCTCCGTCAAAAGTTGAAATTCCTGTTAACATTGATTGGACTCCATCAACATGTAAATTCGTAGGGTATAATTTTACTATACATGATGATATGGGAAGATCCTGTAACATTTCAGCTAATCCTTATTATACAGATTCATGTCGTGCATATGCTCTTGTATTAGGTGAATCATTAAATGCCAGTGTCTGCAGTAATAACATACTTACTTATAATATTGAATATTATAATCCAATTGGTGTTAATTTTACTCGTTTCGCAAGTGCTATAGAAACGCAGTATCCAGTTAACAAGACGATTAATTGTAGTATTAATAAGGATTGTAAAACGTTTCAGGATTTAGTCCCCAATACAGAAATGGAAAATTCATTCCTTGCATTTCTAGTCGTCTTTCTAGGAGTCAGTTCTTTAACGATTAGTGGTATTATTCTTATATATTCTTTAGGTCTAGCCATTAAAGATTACCAAGAAATTCAAGCTTCAGGATTACTTGGAAGATTGAATACTAGTAGCTCTGATAATAGCGATAATGCAGCATATGCTTCTCTCTAATGTTTGTTTAGATTAGCAAAGAAGAGAGTAATGACATATCTTCAGTATAATTTAAAATCTTTGTGTTAAAAACCTGGAGGATGTTTAACTTTCGTAATAATTTCCCATTTGAAGAACATAGTAAAATCATTGGGCAATAAAGCATCGATAATTTCGAGTGTGACTAGAGCAGGAAGTTCAAGATCCTGTAATCCGATACAAGCACATGCAGCCATTTGCTTAAATATTTTCTTATAGCCTACTTGATATGCATCTGTAAAACCAGGAATCTTGCTTTCAGTAAATGCGCGTTCATAAATATAATTAAAGACTTTTGGAGTTACGGCACTAAACATATCGGTTCCAAGACGATTTAATAGTGCGTTAATCTGTAGTAATCCAGCATTAAGATCTTTTTCATATTGTTCTTCTGTGAAATGCCAAAATTTTTTTCCCATTGATTCTTCGGAATAATGGTAATATATAAGCCAATCTAGATAAGTTGCGATATTGTTAACACATGATACATCCATATTAGTAAAAATAAAATCCAAATAAGAATGTGAATAAGATATTCCTGAATTATGTGTGTGCACCAGCACTGGATAATTATATTCCATTAGGATATTCAACCGATTTTTATCACCGTCTGTGCCAATTGGTCTAGCAAATAAAGCTAAATAACAATGATAGTCGATTTGTGAATTTATTGTGCACGAAACGAATATAGGAATTAAGTGTGTGTATTCATCTGGACAGGTCCTAATAACTGGTGCTAAATTTCTAATAGTTGTTCTAGCTGGTTCCCTACCATAAAATGGTTGATTGTCACATCGGCGAGATCCAAAATCATCAGCACGTTTAATCATTTCGGGTAGACATTCGACTAATACATTTATAATTCTGTGCGAATCAGGTGTGTTATTAAACACTATTTCTTGATTTTGATTATTATGTTTAGTTGCACTATTAATAAAATCGAACACTAAGTTGCGAGCTTTTTCATCATATCCAAGTAACACCTCTTTAATTTTTAGAAATTCTCTATCAGTAAGAGTTGAAGCTTTACCACATGCAATATCTTTACCAAGTTGATACAAATCATTTTGATAAGGTTGAATACGGTTTTTAGGCATCTCCTTTCTTTTTCTGTTTCTGTTTCCTTTTTAAAAAGGAAAGGCAAAGAAATAAAATAATTAGTCATTTTTTATATATAATATATCTTCGTCAATCTTTGCTGATCCGATGATATTTACGTTTCTTATCCATCGCATCTTCGCTTTTACTTTCATTCTCACTTATGCCTTTTTTTATATTCTTCTCTTTAATAATATTAGACCCATATTGGTTGGCTATTAATTGTTCACATCCATTTTCGCTCTTAATTAAAGAATCAGGAAGATTGAGCATGAGTTTGGCTAAACTATACAAGAGTTTAATATTAGTCGTACCAGAATAATCATCATATTCTGATAGTGTCTTTAATATTTTAATAACTCTCTCTTTGTCGCTACAATGCTTTTGTAAGAGATTGACAACCTCTTGATTGCAGTTAAAAAATTCATCATATGGATAATTAACTGTAATATCGTATGATTTCTGATAGTCTTCCCATGCATCACTTTGTATATCATAAGATATAAAATCTAAATCATCAACATCATCAATGTCAGCAAATGCTGTGTTCTCAACGATTTCAATATCTTCATTAGCTTTATCACTACTATCTTTAAGTGTGTATAAATTACCATTTAATTGATGATAATCAGGATCGAAATTATTGCTATCCTTACGCCAAACACGTACATTAACTAAATCCATAATTTCTGCCTTGATAGTCTCTTTATTCATCTTTTCTTTTATTGCTTTGCTCTTTTGAAGAGCTTTAGCAAATTAAAAATTTCAAATTTTTTATCGCGTTCGATAAAGAACACAAAAATAGCTTTTATCCATAGAAAAAGGGCTTGTCAGCTTGCTGCGCCTATTCTATTAGTTATAGTAAAGATTTATTAATTGTTGGGCTATATCGTGATCGATGCAATGGTCTGTAAGTGTATAGACACCATGTATTATTGCATCATGTAATGTTTTAAATAGAGCTAGATTAACTGATATTTCGTTACTATAATCAGATTGTAAAAGAATCTGATTATCTGTAATATTTTTGATAAGCAAGTTAAATCTGTTAACCTTGACAGTTGAGATTCGTGATAAGCGTAGCTGTTCTTTAATATAGTTCTGGTATAATAGAGCTTCATCTTCGAGTTTTATAATTTCATCATAGATTCTGTTAATTCGTTCTTTTTCTTTTTCTACATACTTCGTGTTCCACATAACGTCGTCACTATTTAATTCATCTTCAATATTAATAATAAGAGTATGATAATTCTCGATTTCTTTGTTGATCTGTCTGATTTTTTCTTCCATTCTTTCTGACCTCTTTCTATCTTTTATCTTATAAGATAAGAAAATTAAAATTAAATTATCAATTTATAAATTTATTATAAGGTTTCAAGATCGATCTCTTCTATCTGATTATTAGC
>Ga0075163_10011255_pt1 | contig 11664 bp, 11 predicted proteins | sample JI1023141ADNA_FD_71478 | JGI IMG/M metagenome (GOLD analysis project Ga0075163, IMG submission 71478) | Wastewater effluent complex algal communities from Wisconsin, to seasonally profile nutrient transformation and Carbon sequestration -... | ecosystem: Engineered > WWTP > Effluent > Algae... | reverse complement strand
TCGGCGGTGCGGATCGCATCGGCCGCCTTGCCGCTCTGCGCGGTCGGGTTGGCGAACAGGACCGCGGGCGCGTCGCCACGCCAGGCATCGATCGACGGCATACGCCCAGCGTACCGCAGCGCGGCGCTGACCAGCGCTCAGCGCCGCGTCGGCGCGATCAGCTCGTAGGCCGTGCGCACCAGCGCCGCCACCATCTCCCAGTCGGGCGCGGTGTCGAGCACCACGCCGACCCAGCCCTTGCCGCCGACGTACGGCGGACGGAAGAACCGCGCGGAGTCGGCGTCGATCAAGGCGGCCTGCGCGCCCGGCGGCGCCGGCAGGTGCACGGCCAGGTGCGCGCTGCCGTGATGGTACGTGTCGCACATCGCGAACATCTTGCCGCCGACCCGCCAGGTCGGCTCGGCCCACGCCACCTGCTCGGTCACGTCCGGCAACGCCACGCAGATCGCGCGCAGGCGATCGATCAGCGCCAGCGTCGCGGTCGTGCGGGCCTTCGGCGGGTGGGTCGAGACGCGCGCCGGCGCGGCGGGCTTCGGCGTGCGCGTCGACGCCTTCGCCGCGCGGGTCGGCGGCTTCGCCGGCCGCGGTCGCGCGCCGGCCGCTTGCCACGTGAATCGGATGCCGGCACGCGGCGATCCTCGCACGCCGCGGCACCGCGCGCGCCCGTAACGGTCCGACGCCGCGGCGACGCCCTACATCCGCGCCGCGCGCGGTCGACCCATCGGGCGTGAGCCTCCTGGCCGGTCTGCGCGAACGTCGTCACCTCGGCGAGGTCGTGATCGAGCGCGACGACGCCCGCGAGCGGGTGGCGATCCTCGAGGAGGTCACCGCGGCAATGGTGGGGTGCGTGCGCGCGCTGGTGCTCGACCTCGACGAGATCGGCGCCGCCGACGTGCGCGCCGGCCTGGCCGAGACCGTCGCGCGCCTGCGCGGGCACGGCGATCCCGCGCAGCTCGCCGAGCAGGCGACCCGCTGTCAGCACGACACGCTCACCTTCGCCGAGCGCGAGCGCGACTACCTCGACCGCCGCGACGCCGAGCTGCGCCGCATCATCGAGGTCTTGACCGACGGCCTGGCCGGGGTCGCGACCGGCAGCGCCGCCTACCACCAGCGGCTGCTCGCCAAGGGCGCCCGGCTCGAGGCCGCCGCGCGGCTCGACGATCTGGTGAAGGTCCGGGCGGCGATCGCGACCGAGGTGCGCTCGCTGCGCGCGGCGGTGGCCGAGCGCCAGGCCGAGGAGCAGACCGCGACGGCGGCGCTGCGCACCGAGGTCGAGACGCTGCGCGCCAGCGTGGCCCAGGCCCGCACCGAGGCGCGCACCGATCCGCTGACCGGCGCCGCCAACCGCGCCGCGTTCGACGAGGCGCTGGCGCGCCGCTGCCAGCTCGCGACCGCCGGCGGCGACGGCTTCGCGCTGATCATGGTCGACGTCGATCACTTCAAGCGGGTCAACGACGACCACGGCCACGCCGTCGGCGATCGCGTGCTGACCGCGCTGGTGGCGTTCCTGCGGCCGCGGGTCCGGCGCGACGATCTGATCGCGCGCTGGGGTGGCGAGGAGTTCGCGGTGGTGCTGCCCGGCGCGTCGGTGCGGGTCGCGCTCAAGAAGGCGCGCGCGGTGCTGCGCGAGCTGGCCGGCACCGACTGGACCATCGACGCCGGGCCCAAGCTCCGCTTCACCGTCAGCGCCGGCGTCACCGCCTGGCGCGCGGGCGACGAGCCGGCGGCGGTCGCCGCGCGCGCCGACCAGGCCCTGTACCGGGCCAAGCACGCGGGTCGCAACCGCGCCGAGCGCGGCTGACGCGCCGAGCGCGGCTGACGGGCCCCGCATGGCGTACGATGGGCGTCCACGCCAACCCCACGGCGCGGTGCACGCCCGCGCGTGCGTCGCCCCAGCCAACGCGAGCTCATCATCATCATGCAGCGCATCCTCACGACCCTGGTGCTCGGCACCGCGTTCGCGGCTTGCTCGAAGGGCAGCTCCAAGGCCCCCGAGGCCGAGCCCAAGCCCGCGGCCCCCGCGCCGACCGCACCCGCGCCGACCGCACCCGCGCCGACCGCACCCGCGCCGACCGCGCCGCCCCCGACGGCGCCGCCGCCCGCGGCCGCCCCCGCGCCGCTGACCAAGCTGGACCTCGCCGCGCCCGAGCTCGACGCCGCGCAGCGCTTCGCCGGCTACGCGGTCACCGCGGAGCACGGCAGCCTGCCCGACGAGGTGTGGGACGTGCTGTGGGTGCGCGACGCCGCCGGCAAGCAGGTCTTCGCCGCCCACGTGATCACCGACGGCGGCAAGCCCCGCGCCGTGAACCTGGTCGCCGCGGTGCCCGGCCTGATGCCGAGCCTGGGCGACGTCGGGATGACGCTCGACGAGCTCCGCCCGAAGGTCGCCGGCCTCACCTGCGTGTACCCCGACGACGGCGAGAGCCCGATCGCCGCGCACCGCACGCACACCGATCCCGACAAGGGCTGGGTCGTCTGCTACGGCCCCGGCGAGGGCGGCGACCGCAGCCCGTTCGCCTACGTGTTCGTCGACGACGGCCAGTGGAAGGTCGACGGCGCCGACACCAAGGCGGCGGCCGACGCCAAGGTGAAGTACGTGGCCTGGGAGGACGCCAAGCACGGCCCGGCGATCGTGGGTCTGCCTGCGTCGGCGCCCAAGCCGACGCCCTGACCCGCGACGCCCCCCCGATACCTGCGGCCATGCCGCGCCGCGGCTTTCCGCCCGACGCGGGGCGCGGTAGAACGCCGCCATGGCTGTGCTGCCCGACCGACTGCTGTCTCCGAGCGACGAGCACGCGATGCTGCGCGACACCGTGCGCGCGTGGGCGCGCAGCGAGGTCGAGGCCCAGGCCATGGAGCACGACGAGCGCGGCGCGCTCAACGTGGGGCTCCTGCGCAAGGCCGGCGAGCTCGGGCTGCTCGGCGTGACCGTGCCCGAGGCCGACGGCGGCGCCGGCCTCGACCCGGTGGCGTCGGTGATCGTCCACGAGGAGCTGGCCTACGCCGACCCCGGGTTCGCGCTGGCGTACCTCGCGCACGCGCTCCTGTTCGTCAACAACTTCTACTGGGCCAGCAACCCGGCGCAGCGCGCCCGCTTCCTGCCCAAGGCGCTCGCCGGCCAGACCATCGGCGCGATGGGCATGACCGAGCCGGCGGCCGGCACCGACGTGCTCGGCATGCAGACCACCGCGCGGCGCGACGGCGACCACTACGTGCTGAACGGCCGCAAGACCTTCATCACCAACGGCCCCGAGGCCGACGTGCTGTGCGTCTACGCCAAGCTCGACGAGCGCATCACGACGTTCGTCGTCGAGCGCGGCACGCCCGGCTTCGCGACCGGCGCCAAGATCCCCAAGATGGGCATGCGCGCGTCGACGATGAGCGAGCTGATGTTCGACGAGTGCCGGCTGCCGGCGGCCAACCTGCTCGGCCGCGAGGGCGGCGGCATCACCAACATGATGCGCAACCTCGAGATCGAGCGACTGGGCCTGGCCGCGATGGCGGTCGGCATCGGGCAGCGCTGCGTCGACGTGATGGTGCGCTACAGCCAGGAGCGCCGCTCGTTCGGCAAGCCGCTCCACGACCTCGGCCAGATCCAGCGCTACCTCGGCGACAGCTACGCCAAGCTGACCGCGATGCGCGCGATGGTCTACGCGGTCGCCGCGACCTGCGGGCCCGACGCGCGCAACCGGCTCGGCACCGACGCGGCCAAGCTGTTCTGCGCGACCGCCGCCAAGGAGATCGCCGACGCCGCGGTGCAGGTGCTCGGCGGCTACGGCTACTGCAGCGAGTACCGGGTCGAGCAGTTCCTGCGCGACGCCAAGCTGATCGAGATCGGCGGCGGTACGCTCGAGGCGCACCAGAAGAACATCACCCGCGACCTGACCGCGCGCTGACCGGTCGCGAACGACGGCGGGCCACCGCGGGCGGGTGACGCCTGGGGTAACATCGCGGGCATGGCCGAAGAGAAAGAGTTCCTGGGCACCGGCAAGGGCCGGATGTGGACGTACCTCATCATGCTGGCGCTGCTGGTCGTCGGCGCGCTGGTGGCCAACCTGGTGTTCTCCAACCCGGGCGCCGCCAAGCACGGCGTCAAGTCGTTCCTCGGCCTGCCGTCGTACGCGCTGGTGGCCGTGGCCTTCCTGGTCGGCACCATCGTCTTCTGGCTCGGGCTCAAGATGGAGACCGACTGGCCCGAGGCGATCGGCGCGTTCATGATCGCCGGCTCGGTGGCGGCGCTGGAGATCATCATCGGCTGGAACAGCTTCCAGGTCGGCGGGCTGTTCGTGGTGCCGTACCTGATCCCGGTGGCGGTGTTCTTGATCCTGCTGGTCTACGGCGTGAAGAAGAGCGTGTGAACGCGGTCGGCGACGCGCGCGCCGCTGTGATCGCCCCGACAGCCGACGCCGCCGCGCCGGGGCCGCGCGACCGGCGGTGCTAGGATGCGCGGCCATGCGCCGTTCGCTCCCGCTGCTACCGCTCCTGATCCTCGCCGCCTGTGACGATGGCGGCGGCGCGATCGTCGACGCCGCCACCATCGACACGCCGATGAACGACTGCGGCTGCGTCGGCGATACCCCCGACCCGATGGTCACGGTGCAGGTGCTCGACACCGCCGGCCCGCGCGCCGGGGTGCCGGTGTACTTCCTCGACGGCCTCGGCGCGCAGGTGGCGATGGCCGCGACCGACGCCTCGGGGCAGGCCCACGCGACGATGCCGAGCGGCGGCTCGGTGACCGCGGTGATGACCGACACCAGCTTCGGCGATCACCTGGCGACCGCGCTGGGGGTGTTGCCCGGCGACACGATCTACATGCGCGCGCCGGGCGGCGGCACCGACATGCTGATCGATCTGACGGTCCCGGCCAACGGCACCAACGGCCACTACATGGTCGACACCACCTGCGGCTCGGCCGACGTCCTCACCGAGGTCGGCACGACGGCGACGTTCCAGGTGCAGCTGGTCGGGTGCGGCGCGACCACCGACTTCAAGATCAGCGCCGACAATGGCGACGGCGGCCCGATCTCGACGTTCATCGCCACCAACGTCGCGGTCAGCGACGCCGCCGCGGTGACGCTGACCGGCACCTACGCGGCCGACGTCGCCGTCACGCAGAGCTACAGCAACCTGCCGCCCACCGTGTCGTTCGTCAGCGGCGAGCGCGCGGTGATCGGGACGCGCGGCGCGATGTGGGCGACCGGCTTCGGCCTCGACGTGGTCGGCGGTGCCGCCAGCGGCACGCTCGACGTCCCGGTGCTGGGCGCGACCGGGCCGGCGCTGGTCGCGATCACCACCGTCAACCGCAACCTCGGCCCCAGCCGGTCGCAGGTGTTCGCGCACCCGGCCGATGGCGACTACACGCTCGACGCCACCGGCGCGCTGTTGCCGGCGTTCGTCGCCGCCGCCGAGTTCGACATCGCCACCCACACGCTGGCGTGGACGGAGGACCCGGCCGGCCCGACGGCCGACCTGACGTTCGCGTCGCTGCAGGTCAACCGCTCGCTGCTCAAGCAGTCGTGGACCTGGGACGTGGTCGCGCCGCACGCCGCGACCGCGGTCGTGTTGCCGGCGCTGCCGGGGGCCGCCGCCGACTTCAACCCGGTCGCCACCGACGACGTCTTCGTCAACGACCACCTGATCGCGACGCTGCCGGGCGGCTACGCCGTCGGCCGCCAGTACGCCCACCTGGCGACCAGCCTCGAGCACTTCGCCACCGTGATCGACGGCCGGCTGGTGGTCGAGCGCCAGCTCATCCTCGCCAAGCGCCGCTAGTCCGGTCGGAGCACTCGCCGTGCGCTTCGCGATCGACGCGACCGCCGCGGGGTCGGCGGCGCGGGCCGGCACGCTGCACACGCGGACGACCGCGGTGGCGACGCCGGCGTTCATGCCGGTCGGCACCCGCGGCTCGGTGCGCACCCAGGCGCCGTCGCAGGTGGCGGCGCTGGGCGCGCGGATGCTGCTCGCCAACACCTACCACCTGGTGCAGCGGCCCGGCCTCGACGCGCTGCGCCGGGTCGGCGGCCTGGCTCGGTGGATCGGCTGGGACGGCGCGATCCTCACCGACTCGGGCGGCTTCCAGGTCTACTCGCTGGCGCACGCGTGCACCATCGACGACGCCGGCGCGCGGTTCCGGCCGCACCGCGACGGGCCGATCGTCATGCTGACCCCCGAGTCGGCGATCGCGGCGCAGCAGGCCATCGGCAGCGACGTGATGATGGTGCTCGATCAGTGCGTCGCCACCACCAGCGACCGCGCCACCACCGCCGCGGCGATGGCGCGCACCCACGCGTGGGCGCGGCGGTCGCTGGCGGCGCGCGGCGACGACCCGCGCGCGCTGTTCGCGATCGTGCAAGGCGGCGGCTTCGCCGACCTGCGCCGGGCCAGCGCCGACGAGCTGGTCGCGCTGCCGGGCTTCGACGGCTACGCGATCGGCGGGCTCGCGGTGGGCGAGCCGCGGGCCGAGCGCGAGGCGCTGACCGCCGAGGTGACCGCGCGGCTGCCGATCGATCGGCCGCGCTACCTGATGGGCGTCGGCACGCCGATCGATCTGCTCGAGGGCGTGCGCCGGGGCGTCGACCTGTTCGATTGCATCCTGCCGACCGCGCTGGCCCAGCAGGGCGTGGCGTTCACGTCGCTGGGCAAGGTCGAGCTGCGCCGCGCGGCGCACCACGCCGACGACGGCCCGCTCGATCCGGCGTGCGGCTGCGAGGCGTGCGCGCGGCTGCCGCGCTCGTACCTGCACCACCTGATCAAGACCGCCGAGCCCAGCGGCTGGGCGCTGATCGCCGGCCACAACCTGCGGTTCTACGTGGCGCTGATGGCGCGGCTGCGGGCCGCGATCATCACCGGCGAGTTCGCGGCGGTGTACGCCGAGCTGGCGCCGCGGCTCGCCGCCGAGGATCCGACCCACCCGCCGGGGCCGCCGCCTCAGGCGCGGCGCGCGCGCGCGCTGACCCGCGGCGGGTACGCGATCGACGCCGACGCCGCCGGGCGCGGCCGGATGCGCCACGTCGCGTCGGGCGAGGTGATGCACTCGGTCAACGATCCCGACGCCGAGGCGGCGGCGCTGTACGTGGCGCAGCCGCGGGCGATCGCCGCGGCGCTCGCGGGGCCGCGCGCCGACGCGCCGCTGGTGGTTTGGGACGTCGGGCTGGGCGCCGGGCACAACGCGATGGCGCTGGTGCACGCGCTCGACGCCGCGCCCGGCCACGGCGCGGTCGAGCTGGTGAGCTTCGAGCGCGACCTCGACGCGCTGGCGCTGGCGCTGGCGCACCCGCGGGCGTTCCCGCACCTGCGCCACCCGGCCCCGCATCGCCTGCTCGCGCGCGATCGCTTCGAGCGCTCCGGGCTGCGCTGGACGCTGGTGCGCGGCGCGCTGCCCGCCACGCTCGCCGACGCGCCGGCCCCCGACGTGATCTGGTGGGATCCGTTCTCGGCCAAGGTCGACGACGCGCTGTGGACCGCGGCGACGTTCGCGGCGGTGGCGGCGCGGCTGACCCGGCCGTGCGCGCTGATCACCTACTCGCGCTCGACCGCGGTGCGCGCGGCGCTGCTCGCCGCCGGGTTCCACGTCGCGCGCGGCGCGCCGTCGGGCCCCAAGCCCGAGACCACCATCGCGCTGCACGGCGCGCCCGCCGCGGCCTGGGCCGACCACGCGCTGCTCGACGCCGCGTGGCTCGCGCAGCGCGCGCGCTCGACCGCCGCGTACCCCGCCGACGTCGGCCCCGCCGAGCGCGCCGCGTTCGACGCGCGCATCGCCGGCCACCCGCAGTTCGCGCCGCGCCTGTGAGTCCTTCGGTTGCGCACCGGTCGACGCGTCGGGAGTTTCGCGTCCTGGGGGGCTGGGCGACCAGCCCCCTGCCACTCAGGCGGCGAGCGTGACGGCGCCGTCGGCGATCGGCTGATCGAGCGCCCGCGCGGTCGCGGCCCGCGCCGCCGCCAGCGCCGCCCGACCGGCGGCGAGCTTGAACGGCCCCGAGCGCGGCAGGCCATCGATCACCAGGCTGACCAGCGCCGGCCGCGACGGCAGCGCCAGCGCCGCGCTGCCGCGACGGCGCCACGGCGAGCGCGACGCGATGTGGTGGAACAGCGTGCGGCCCGCCGGCATGCCGACCAGGCCGGGCCGATCGAGGATGCCGCCGTCCCACGACGCCCGGCCGTCGACGCGCACCGGATGGAACATGCCAGGCACCGCGCACGACGCGCGGATCGCCGTGGGCAGATCGCCGTCGGTCACCACCCGGGTCGCGCGCCGGCCGATGTCGAACACGCTGATGAACACCGGCTGCGCGCACGCCGCGAACGTCGCGACCGGCAGCACCCGCCGCAGGAGCGCGTCGAACTTGTCGCCGCGCAACAGGCCCAGCCCGGGCGCGGGATCCCAGAAGTCGCGGCGGTCGAGGCCGAGCAACACGTCGGCCAGCGCGCTCGGCGCGACGCCCGCGGCGAAGGCGCCCGCCACCAGCGCGCCGGCACTTGAGCCGCCGAGGTGCGCCGGACGCAGCCCGCGCTCGACCAGCGCGGTCAGCATGCCGGTGTGCGCGAAGAACGAGAAGAAGCCGCTCGACATGCCGAGGCCGAACGGCGCCTCGGCGAGCCAGTCGCCCAGCGTGATCATCGCGCTACTTGACCACGACCGAGGTCGTCGCGGTGAGCGTCAGGTCCCAGACCTCGGCGCCGCGCTCGGGCCAGTGCGGGCCGCGCGTGCCGGGCACCAGCGTGGTCCGGTACTCGCACGTGATCTGGTGGCGACCGGGCTTGGTCGGCTTGATCCAGCCGGTCAGCTCGGCCGCCAGCGGCACCTTCGCGCCCGGCGCGATCGGCTTGTACTGGAAGGCGCCGCCACCCGCCGCCGGGCCGAGCGGGATGACCGGCAGCGCGACCCCGCCGCGGCTGGCGGTGAACGCGAACTGCTCGTCGCGGCCGAAGTGCCGCCCGCCGTCCTGGAACCCGACCGTGGTGGTGCCGGCGTTGACCAGCTCGAGCACCATCGGCATCGGCTTGCCGCGGCGGACCGACGCCTGCTTGGGGCGACAGCGCAGCGTCAGGCCGGGATCGAGCGAGACGCGGTCTTGCCGCGTCACCTGCCACGCCGCGGCGATCGCGTCGGCGGTCGCGCGGTCGACCTCCCAGTGGGCCGCGCCCTTGCCCTGGCCGTAGCCGCTGCCCCAGCTGTGCGCCACCAGCCGCTGCGCGCCGAACACCAGCGCTGGCCCGGCGCTGGGCTGGGTCGCCAGCTCGACCACCGCCACGTATTGATCGTTGGCGTTGCTGGTCGAGAACACGCCGCGCTGGACCACGACCAGCGCCTGGCCGGACGCGGCGTCGAGCACCTGGCTCGCCGGCGGCGGCGACGGGCGGGTCGCCGGCGGCCGGGCCGGCTTGGCGTCGACGGTCGTGACGAACGCGAACGTGATCGCGACGGCGGCGGCCGCGGCGGGGAGCGAGCGGTGGATCATGCCGCGAGTCTACGCCGCGGGGCGCGGCCGCGCCGGCTCGACAGCGATCGCCGGATGCGCTCTAGTCCCACGGTGACCGAGCTGACCGTCCGCGCGATCACCGAAGCCGAGCTGCCCGCGGTCATGGCCTGCGTCCTGGACGTGTTCGGCAGCGACCCCGCCGCCGATCCGCAGGTGCTCGAGCGCATGCGCGCGCTGGTGCCGGTGCCGCGCACGTTCGCCGCGTTCGACGGGGCCGCGCTGGTCGCGACCGCGTCGGCGTACAGCCTCGCGCTCACCGTGTGTGGCGGCGCGATCGTGCCGACCGGCGGGCTCACGATCGTCACCGTGCGCCCGACCCACCGACGGCGCGGCCTCTTGCGTCGGCTGATCGCCGCGCACCTCGCCGATAGCCGCGCGCGCGGCGAGGCGATGTCGGGGCTGTACGCCTCGGACGGCAGCATCTACGGCCGCTTCGGCTACGGGGTCGCGGTCGAGAGCGACGAGCTCGCGGTGGTCGCGGGCGACGGGCTGATCGATCCCGGCGCGGGCGCGGGGCTGAGCCCGGTGGGGCTCGGCGACGACGAGGCCCTGGCGACGTTGCCGGCGATCTACGCCGCGGCGTGCGCGCAGCGGCCCGGCATGTACGCGCGCTCGCTCGACTGGTGGCGCTGGCGGCGCATCGCCGATCGCCCGTTCGCGCGGCGCGGTCGCAGCCCGCGGCGCCACGTCGTGGTGCGCGGCGCCGGCGGCGATCGCGGCTACGTCGTGTACCGGCAGCAGCTCGCGTTCGACGACGGCCGGCCCGCGGGGTCGGTCGACGTCGAGGAGCTAGTCGCGCTCGACGCCGACGCCGAGGCCGCGCTGTGGCGGCACGTCACGACGCTCGACCTGTTCCCGCGGGTGAGCGTCGCCAACGCCGCGGTCGACTGCCCGTTGCCGTGGCTGGCCAGCGACTACCGGCGCGTCGTCCGCCGGCGGCGGGTCGACACGCTGTGGCTGCGGATCGACGACGTCGCCGCGGCGCTGGGCTCGCGGCGCTACGCGGCCGACGGCGCGGTGACGTTCGCGCTCGGGGGCGAGCAGGGCGCGGCCGACGCCGCGACGTGGCGACTGGTCGTCGAGGACGGCGTCGCGGCCTGCGCGCCCGCCACCGGCGCCGCCGACGTCACGCTCGATCGCGCCACGCTGGGCTCGCTGTACCTGGGCGGCGTGCGGGCCGCGGCGCTGGCCCAGGCCGGGCGGATCACCGGGCAGCCCGCGGCCGTCGCGCTGGTCGATCGCATGTTCGCGTGGCCCGTCGCGCCGTGGTGCGCCGAGCAGTTCTGACGATGCGCGCCGGCGGCGCGGCGCGGCTCACGACGCGATCGGCACGAACGCGATGACGCTGTAGGCGATGGCCTCGTCGCGGCCGGGGTTGTGGTAGCCGTGGCGCTGATCGCCGCGGAACACCACCAGGTCGCCGACGTCGAGGCGGAACGTCTCGCCGGACGCGAACAGCTCGACCACGCCGCGCTCGCACGCCAGGTACTCGCGGGTGCCCGGCGCGTGGGGCACGCCAGCCATGCGCGCGCCGGGCGGCAGCACCAGCCGCTCGAGGTCGAGCCCGGGCAGCGGCTCGGGCAACAGCTTGCGGATGCGCACCGTGCCCTTCTGCCGCGTCGGCAGCTCGCTCGCGCGCACGTGGCGCACCGGCGACCGCGGCGAGGCCAGGAGCTCATCGAGCCGCACCTGCAGCGCGTCGGCCACGCGGGTCAGCACCGCCAGCGTCGGGTTGGCCATGCCCGACTCCAGGTGCGACCAGGTCGCGCGCGGGATGCCGGCCAGCGCGGCGATCTGCTGCTGCGACATGCCCCGCGCCTCGCGGATCGCGCGGACGTTGGCGGCGAGGTGATCGCTGGCGGCGCGCTCGGTCATGCCCGGGCACGATCGCACGCGCGCCGCGACGCGTCGATCGCCGGCGCGCCGACGCGCGGCGGCGCATGCGGCGTCCCGGCCCGCGCCCACCCGCGCGCCGCGGCCCCACCGCCCCGCCGGCCCCACCACGCGCGCCGCCGGCCACCCGAGTCGCCACCCCGCGCCGCGCCGTAACCCCGCAAGATCGGTCGACCGCCCGCTGGCCGCGCGCTTGCTCTACCCATCCGGATGTCGCGCCGGATCGCCTCGCTCGCCCTGGTCGTCACTGCCTGGGTCGGCGCCGCCGCCGGCTGCGCCACCGACGATCTGG
>Ga0075163_10011254_pt1 | contig 11664 bp, 4 predicted proteins | sample JI1023141ADNA_FD_71478 | JGI IMG/M metagenome (GOLD analysis project Ga0075163, IMG submission 71478) | Wastewater effluent complex algal communities from Wisconsin, to seasonally profile nutrient transformation and Carbon sequestration -... | ecosystem: Engineered > WWTP > Effluent > Algae... | reverse complement strand
GGACGCCGCCCACGACCCTCCAGACCACGCCGCCACGGGCCCAGTATGCCCGCGCCGCGGCTCGTCGGGCAAGCGCCGCGACGGCGAACCATCCTTATATAGTCAGGGCGTCTGCGCGGCGACCGCGCGCCGATCTGCGCCCGCGACGGCTGACATATGTGATCCATTTTTCACGGTCGACTATCATCGTTGTCGCGAGCGGAGAGATCTCCGAAGCGGCCGCGCCGCGACGGCGAGCGTAACATTGATAATCGCGCAGGTCGCATGATCCACGCGAACCGCCTCGGACGTGACGTAGCGACTGAAACAATGTCTCGACCTCCGAGCCCCCCCCTATCATCGCCAGTCTTCAATCGTGCGTCGACGCCGGGTCCGAAAGCAATCCAGCGCCGCGTATGTGGCACCGCGAATTTCTTGCGATTGAGCCCATCGCCGCCGCGAAGGCCCCCGTGGATCGGGCTTGCAGGCGCCTCCGAAAGCTTTTACTGATGGTCGAAGCTATGATGACAAAGACCGGCTTCCACGCGCTCGCCGCCGAGCATCAGGCCCAATACCTCAGCATCCTTGAGGCTCACGGCCACGACCTCGACGAGGCGCTGAATCATCACATCGACACCTCTCAGGGGAAGCGTCCGTACGTGTTGACGTCGGATCTGCAGCGCACGCACATCCTGCCGGTGTTCAAGGTCCTGAGGAACATCGCCGAGTTGAAGCGCGTGGCGGGGGTCCCCGACCACCACTTCGAGAGCGGGAACCTCAAGGACACCCACATCGATTACCCCGCCCCCTGGGACGACCGCCTGAACCGCCTCATCGACCGGGCGGACTCGAGCGAGCACCTGCACTCGATGCTGACGCAGGACCACCGCAAGGCGGTCCGCAAGGCCGCGCAGGCCTACGTGCTCGGCCACTCGAAGCACGCCGCCGCCGCCAGCTACGAGCCGATCATCAACGCGACGATGTTCCCGACGCTCATCGCGTCCTTCGCGGGGAACACCCTGTACATCAAGGCGGGGGACACCTACACCATCGCGCCGCCCGAGGGCGTCACGGCGGACCCGCAAAACCCGTACGTGGTGACCTTCGCGGACATCACCATCGAGGAGACCGGCCAACTCCTGTTCGCCGTGCCCACCGCCCTCAACGTGACCGGCACCTTCGCCAAGGTCCCCAAACCCTCGTAGTCGACGGCCCGCGCATCCACGGAGAAATACCCATGGCGACAACCCCAGATCTTCAGTTCCAGGCCCGCGACGGTCTGACCCCCGCGACCCCGGGAACCCCCGGGCAGGCCGGCACCGGCGTGCGCGGCCACGATTCCACGCTGACCGGCTGCGGTAACTGCAACTCCGCGGCGACGGACGGGGGCACCGGCAACACCGGCATCCCCGGCTCCCCCGGCTCCCGCGGCGGCGACGCCTCCGACTCGCCCGGCGGGCGCGTGCTCGTCAACGTCATCTCCGGCAATTTCCTGGTCTGGATCGGCGGCGGCAACGGAGGTAACGGCGCCGACGGCGGCGCTGGCGGCCAGGGCGGGGACGGGGGGCCCCCGGGCACGAACTCCGGCCCCTGCTCCGGGAGCCCGAAGCAGGGCGTCGGCGGTCAGGGCGGTCAGGGCGGTCGCGGCGGAGACGGCGGAAATGGCGGCAACAGCGGCAACGTGACGATCCTGTACGGCAGCAAGGCCGACGGCGCGACCCTCAGCTTCAACAACGTCGGCGGCGGCCCGGGTCTGCCAGGGAACCCCGGCGCCGGCGGGCCCCCGGGCGGCGGCAACGGCAACAATGGTGCGGGAGCGCCGGGGACCGGACCCGCGAATCCCGGCACCAAGGGCACACCCGGCCAGGTCCTGTTCCAGCCGGCCAACAGCTGAGATCCACGCATTCCTCGCGCCCCCGCGTCGACGCTGCCGTGGGCCGGTCCCGGCGGCGCCGATACCTCGTAGTACGACCGAACATCCGCTGTCCGCGGGTGCCATTCCCAGCGTCAAGCATTCGAGAGAGACCAGCGCATGAACGAGCAAATCGACCTGTTGATCCAAGGCCCCGAGGTAGCCGCCAATCCCGACGCCGGGACCGTGCCGCCGACGCCCAAGCCCGCGCCCGACGGCGTCGATGGCACCCCCGGCTCCTGCTCCGGCGGCAAGAACCCGACCTGCGTCTGCGCGAACGCGAAGGCGCCCACGCCGGGACAGCCGGGCGTCAACGGCGACAACGGCACCCCCGGCAAACCGGGGGCCAGCGCCCCGAACGTGCGCATCAACATCGGCACCCTGAGCGTCGCCACGACCCCGACGAACCCGGCCGCGATGCTCTACATCCTCAGCCAGGGCCGCTCCGGCAGCGCCGGGACCCCCGGCGGTAACGGCGGTAACGGCGGCAACGGCGGGAGCGCCGGCAAGAACGTCTCCGGCTGCCTCGACGGCACGCCGGCGCCGTGCCTGCCCGGTCGTGGCGCCCCGGGCGGCAACGGCGGCAACGGCGGCAACGCGGGCAACGGCAGCGACGGGGGCAACGGCGGCAACGTGACCGTGATCGTCGCCAAGATCGTCGGCTCCCCGAACATCGACGCCAACTCGCTCGGCGGCGCGGCCGGTGCCATCGGACCCCAGGGCGGCCGCGGCAACGGCGGAAGCGGCGGCGCCAACGAGGCCGACCCCACGACGCCCTTCGCGGACGACGGCGTCGCCGGCCTCGACGGCCAGCCCGGGACCGTGGGCCGGCCCGGTGCGAAGGGCACGATCACCGTGCACCTGCCGACCTCCCCCATCCCGTGACGCTTCGACCGGAGGACCCGCTCCATGCTGTCTGCCACCGCCTCTCCGAGCCAGGACGCCGCCACCCTCGCAACCCTCGCGGGGCTCGCCCTCTACAGCTTCAGCGACAGCGCCGACCTCGCGGCGCAGCTGGCCGCGATCGACGCCTCGTGGCAGCTGCTCGGGCTGGTCACGGTGCCCGGGGTCGCGCCGCGGGGCCTGCAGGCGTTCTTCGTCCGGGTCTCGCTGCCGTCGCAGCCCCGGCCGGTGGTCGTGCTCGCCCTCGGCGTCCCGTGGCAGAGCATGATGAACTGGTACCCGGCGATCTATCACCAGACGTTCTCGCTGCCCGCGTCGATCGTCGGGACCAGCACGACCGCGCCGCTGACGACGGCGGGCGCGGCGACGCGGACCGACCCGCTCGCGAGCCTGCGCGCGACCGTCGACGACGCGCTGCGGCTCCCGCGGCTCGGCGCCGGTGAGATCGCCCAGGCGCCGCCGCTCGCCGCCCACCAGCGCCTCCACCTGACCGCCGCCGCCGCGAGGCTCCGCGCGGTCGACGAGGCGCTCGCGCCCGCCGACCCCGGGAGCCCCCGCAGCGCGCTGCGGGCCGCCGTCCGCGAGCTCACCGGGCTCCACGACGGCGCCGCGACGGCCCTCGCCGGCGTCGAACGGGCGGCGCTCGGCGCCCGCGTCAAGGCGACGACCACCGCCGACCGCTCCGCCTACGACCGCCTCCACGACTCCGTCGCCGCCGCCTCGGTCCGGACCCTGCGCGCGGCCGCCTCGCTCGACGCGGCGCCGCGGCCCGGCGCGACCGGCACGCTCGCGGCCCAGAACTCGGGCCTGTTCGACCTCGGCTACCTCCAGCTGTACAACAAGCTCCGGACGGCGTTGTGGGCCCAGCTCGCGGCCCTCTCGGGCTTCGACCTGACCGCGATCCACGTCGTCGGCCACGCGATCGCGGCCCCGCTCGCGCAGCTCGCCGCGCTCGACCTGCGCCCGGGCAAGCCCGGCACCACCACGCCCGCGAAGACCATCGCGGTCACCACCTTCTCGACCCCGGCGATGGGCGACGCCGACTTCGCGGCGTGGTTCTCGACCGCGGTGCCCGGCAACGCGTCCTACCGCGCCCAGGGTGCCGGCTCGCCGATCGACTTCTTCCCGACCCCGGGCGCCGGGCTCACGCCGGCCGGGAACCAGCAGGCGTTGACGGCCGCGCTCCCGAGCCCCGACGACCCGTGGATCGAGCGCAGCAGCGGCTTCTATCAGGGCCTGCTCTCCGGCGCGTCCGCGGGCCCGGCCGCGCTCGTCGCCCCCGCCTCCATCGCCGACGCCGCGGCCCTGCGCGACCGCGTCGCCGCGGTCGCCGCCGGCGCCAGCTACAACCCCGATCTCGCGTACACGCTCGCGCTGCTGGCCGCGCTCGCGTACCAGCGCTTCCAGCACCCGGACCTCGGGCTCACGGGCTTGCCGGCGCCGTGGACCTTCGTCGCCGACATCCAGACCGCGGCGCCCGGGCCCACCGGCGGCGTCGCGGCCGGGATCACGTTCGCGTCGATCTTCACGACCCCGACGCAGGTCGCCGTGGCGCTGCGCGGGACCGCGACCTGGGAGGAGCTGTTCGCCGTCCAGGGCGACTTCCAGCTGGTCCCGCCGGGCTACTCGCAACCCGCTCCCGGCACGTTCGGACAGGGTCAGGTGCTCCTGTACGGTCAGCTGCGCGACGGCCTGCGCGCGGCGCTGGCAAAGATCCCGAACCTCGACACCCGCGACCTGTTCATCACCGGCCACAGCATGGGCGGCGGACTGGCGACGCTGTGCGCGGTCGACCTCCAGGCGTCGCTGCGCCCGCCGACCGCGCTCTACACGTTCGGCGCCCCGCCGGTCGGCGACTACGACTTCCTGCGGTGGTTCACGACCAGCCCGCTCGCGGCCAACACCTTCCGGGTCACGCGCAACTTCGACGTCATGCCCGCGGTGACCTTCACCTACACGCTCGTGCAGGCGCCGACGCCGGCGGTGCTGCTGCCCGGCTTCACCGCCGACGACGACGCGACGTCCCACCCGATCTCCACCTACATCGAGCTCCTGAACCCGCAGGCGAGGAACCAATGATCACGACTTCGCCGGACCCGGAGAGCACGACGCCCACCCAGCCCCGGGCGGCGCGAAGCGACGCCGGCGCGAGCATCACCCTCGCGGCGGCCGACCTGAACCCCGTGATCGCGACGCTCGGCCAGATGGTCGGCCTGCTGACCCCGACGAAGGATGCCTCGGGCGCCGCGCAATTCAGCCTCGTGTTCGACTGGTTCTCCGACCCGCTCGCGCGCACCAGCGCCGGCGTCAAGAACAACGGCGACCAGGTCGTCGCGCTGATGGCCCAGCTGCTCGGTGAGGTCGGCGGCACCGCGCTCGGCATCCCGGTCAGCAACCCCGGGCTGCTCGGGACCTGGTACCCGATCAACCTGCCGGGCTCGACCACGCCGAGCGGCCTCTACGCGGTCGCCTACGAGCTCGGCGCGCAGCAGGACGGCGCGACGGTCAAGAGGCAGGTGCTCGGGCTCGGCACGCTCTACACCCAGGCGATCAAGGTCCCCGCCGCGAGCGTCGGCCCCGCGGAGATCGACGTCGACGTGTGGGGCATGCTGCCCCTGGTCCAGGTCGGCGGCGGCAGCTTCGAGCTCGCGCTCGGGGCCGCCGGCTCCCCGCTCTCGCTCGGCGTCGCGGTCGTGGCCCCCGGCGGCCCGATCCTCGACGTCGCCGGCTTCTCGTTCGCGGGCGTCAAGATGACCGGGACGATCGACGTCGCGGCCGCCGACCCGCTCGGCTTCTCGACGGTCGTGCTGCAGCTCAAGCTCCCGGGCGAGGCGAGCGCGAAGGACCGGTCGCTCGCCCAGCTCGCCGACATCGGCGCCGACGAGCTGCTCACGACCGCGGCGGCCCTGGCCCTCGGCGCGCTCGGCACGGTGACCGGCGCCGGCGACCGGCTGCAGAACCTCCTCCCGGTGCTCGGCCTGCGGTCGACGACGAAGGTCCCGACGCTCGGCTGGGTCGAGCTCGCCGGGCTCGCCGCGAGCGGCGGCGACGTCTCGCGCCCGTTCCTCGACTGGTTCACCGCGCTGGTCTCCGACGGCGCCGCGATCTCCGACTGGCTCGGCAGCCTGAGCAAGCTGCTCGGCGTCGCCGCCCCGGCCGTCACCGGCGCCGGCACCCGCGCCGACCCCCACAGCGTCCCGATCCTGTCCGCCGACGTCGGCACCCTCGCCGTCACGATGGCCAGCGCCGTCGACGGCCAGGGCGCGCGCCGGCTCTACCCCGGCCTCGCCTTCACCTCGAAGCCCGCCGCGCTCGGCACCTCCTCCGCCGTCCTCGCGCTCGAGGCGGCGCTCGAGCTCGGCGAGTTCGACCTCTCGCCCGGCAGCGCCGTCGTCTACAGCCCCGCCTCGCTCGACGGCCGCGTGGGCATCGCGCTGCGCGACGCCGACGCCAGCAAGCCGCTGTTCCAGGGCAAGGTCGATGCGCTCGAGTACACCTTCGGGACCCTGCGCGGCGGCGTCGAGATCGCGGCCAACCTGCAGGTCATCCCGCACTTCGAGCTCACCGGCGTGCAGACGCCGGCCGGCAAGTACGCCGTCCTCGACTTCACCCAGCCGGGCCAGCTGGTCCAGACCCTGCTGAGCGAGCTCGTCGCCGCGATCGTCACCGAGCTGAGCGCGCTGCTCGGGCTCGCCGACGGCGACGCGTTCGGCGCCGCGATCGCCGCGCTGATCGGGCTCCAGCAGCCGAAGCTGCCCGACGGCGTGACCTGGCCGGACGAGCTCGCGCCGCCGCTGTCCCAGTCGCAGCTGCTCGCCGCGCTGCAGGACCCCGTGGGCGCGATCGGCGGCTACTACGGCAAGCTGCTCGCGACCCAGGTCGGCGGCAAGCCGGCGTTCTTCTACCTCGTCGGCGCGCTGGGCTCGCTGCTGCAGCAGACCGTCGCGCCGATCGTCGTGACCGGCACCGGCACCGCCGCGGACCCGTGGACCGTCGCGCTGTCGCAGCTGCCGATCGCGCTCGTCGTGTCCGCCGTCCCGGTCGTCGGCGGGACCATGCGCCTGAGCTTCGGCCTCGGGGTCGCGCCCCCGCTGGCGACCGGCGTCGCCCTCGACGTCACCCTCGACATCTTCAGCCTCGACCTCACCGCCTCCGGCGCGGTCGGCGGGGCCAACTTCCTGCCCGACATCGGCGCCGCGCTGCGCCTCACCGGCGCGCTGACCAGCCCCGCGGTCCTCGGCGCCGCGGTCCAGGTCAGCGACGCGGGCCTGCAGGTCCGCTGGAGCCCGTTCGCCGGGCTCGCCTGGTCGATGCACGCGGGCGGGCCCCGGCTCGTCGTCGACGGTCAGGCCGCCGCGACCCTCCCCGACCTCGACTTCGACGCCACGACCTCGCTGCAGCAGCTCGTCACCCAGCAGGCCGCCCTGTTCGCGCCGATCCTCGTCGCCCTGCTCGGCCTCGCCGTGGCCCGCACCGGCGCGCCCGCGGGCGTCGCGACCGTCGGCCTGCTCGGCCTGCTCCCGAAGCTCGGCCAGCTGCAGCCCGCGGTCCTGCCCCCGGGCCTCGCGTGGCCGGCGACGATGCCCGTCCTCGCGCTCCCCGACTTCACCGACCCGATCGCGGCGATCAAGGCCCAGATCGCCGGGCTGTTCGCCAGCGACGCCAACGCCCGCGCCGCCCTGTCGCTGCTCGCCTGGGCGGTGCAGCCCGCCGCCGGCGTCCCGGCGCTGTCCGGCGCCGGCAGCTTCGCCGACCCGTTCCAGGTCCCGCTCGGCTTCGCCAGCGGGCTCGGCGGGCGCGTGTGGTACGACGCGGCCGCGAAGATGCTCGGCCTCGGCCTCGGCCGCAGCGCCGCCGCAAGCATCGGTGACCTGCAGGTCGCCACCGACGTGCGGCTCGCGGCGATCGAGCTGCAGCTCGGCGGCCAGCCGCTCGCCGGCGTCGATCCGGTCCCGTCGCTGACGCTCACCGCCGTCCTCACCGGCCAGGGCGCCCTGGCCCAGGCGCCCGGCGTCCCCGACATCGCCAGCTTCGCCGTCGGCGTCCAGTTCGCTCGCCCCGCCGGCGACTTCACCGCCGCGCCGATCGTCACGCTCGACGCCACCAGCTTCGCCGACTACCTCGCCGCCGCGCCCAGCGACCAGCAGGTCTACCTCACCCGGCTCAACGCCGCCGTCCAGGCCGTCACCGCCGCCGCCGCCGCCAATTCGACGTTCCAGACCGTCTACGCCGTGCTCACCGCGCTGGGCCTGGTCCTCCCGCGCACCGCCGGCTCCGACCCATACGGGGTCAATTCGGGCGGCTGGCAGGGGCTCGTCGCCGACCCGCTCGGCTACCTCGCCGGTCGCGCGACCACCGTGCTGATGGACCCGACCCTGCGCGGCCAATTCAACGCCGTGCTCGCGCGGCTGCTCGGCCTGATACCGGGCCAGCTGCCGCCGTCGCTGCGCGACGTGCCCGCGGCGCTGCTCGAGGTCCTCGCCGCCATGGGCTACGTCGCGCCGGCCGGGCTCGGCTACGCGCCGCTGCCCGCCGCGATCGTCGCGCTCGCCCGCAACCCGGTCAAGACGCTGACCGACCGGTTCACCGCGCTGGTCGGCTCGGCCGACGCCGTCGCCGCGCTGATCGGCGCGCTCGGCCGTTACGCCACCATCCCGGACCGCTTCGGGATCTTCACGCTCGCCGTCACCGACGGCCGCGTCATCACCGTCGGCGTCGCCGCCGACGCGCCGTTCGCGATCGGCGCGCTCGTCCAGCTCTCGGGCGCGGTCGCCTTCGACCTGCGCCAGCTGACCGTCAGCGCCTCCGCGCGGCTGTTCGCGCCCGCGATCGGCGTCGCCGTCGTGCCCGACGTCCAGCTGCGGATCCCCGGCCGCGACGGCGCCGCGAACGGGGCCCCGACGCTCGCGTTCACGACCTCGCTCGCGTGGGGCGACGGCGTCATGCCGTCCGCGCCGCCGCTGCGGATCTGGCCGTTCGACGCCGGCGACTTCGTCACCGACCTCGCCGCCATCGCCCCGGTCCAGGCGCTCTCGATCTTCGTCACCCAGATCGTCGACGCGTACATCCTCGCCCCCTACCCGCTCGCGCAGGTCGCGTTCTCGGCGCTCGGCCTCGCCTTCCAGGACGCCGGCAAGCGCTGGCACCTCAAGTCGCTGGTCGGCCTGCTCGGCGCGCCGCTCGACTGGCTGCTCGCCGACGGCGTGCTCGGCAGCTCGGGCCGCCTGAACATCGCCCAGCTCGCCAGGGTCCTCGCGGCGATCCCCGCCACGACCGCCGGCAGCGGCGTCGCCGTCGCGCCGCAGGGCCCCGGCATCCGCGTCAGCGGCCTGCCCTTCGCGCTGCAGATCGACGTCACGGCCGACACCGCCGCCCAGCTCGCGACCTTCGCCGTCAGCCTCCACGAGGCCGTCACCCTCGGCGTCGCCACGCTCGACGAGCTCGGCCTCGGCCTCAGCCTGGGGCCGACCTTCCAGCCCGGCCTGCGCGGCGTCGTCACCGTCTCCGGCGCGATCGGTGCCGGCGCGCGCGTGTTCGCCTCGGCCGGCTTCGACCACGGCTTCACCCTCGCCGTCGGCCAGCGCGGCGCGGGCAACCCGGTGCTGCAGCTGCTGCCCTTCGTCGGCTGGAAGTCGCTGATCCAGGAGGCCACGAGCCTGGCGATCCAGACCCTGATCCAGCAGCTCACGGACGCGCTGTTGACGGGCCTCGCCGGCCGGGGCGCCGGCGCCTTCGTCGACAACCTGCGCGCCGCCGGGACCGCCCTCGACGTCGGCGCGCTCGTCACCGCCCTCGCCAAGATCACCGACCCGAACGCGATGATCGCCGGCGCCTTCGCCTGGCTGCAGGCCCGCGTCAGCCCGGCCAACGCCCAGGGCACGCTCAAGGCCGTCGCCCTCGTGTTCCAGGGCCTCGGCCTCCCCGGCGTCGACACCAGCGCCTGGCCGATCACCTTCAAGCCGAGCGCCGCCGTCCCGCTGACCGTGCTGGTCGGCGCCCGGCCGCACGGCGCCGGCCAGCAGCTCGGCCTGTGGGCCCAGCTCGACCTGCCGCTGTCGTCGCTGCTCAAGATCCGGCTCGACCCGACCGGCGTCGGCTTCGACCTCGTCGACCCGAGCGGCCCGATCTTCGGCTTCGGCCTCGCGCTGTCCGTCCCGATCTTCGCCCAGCCCGGCGCCGGCAGCGTGCAGACCGGCCCGGAGCTCGACCTCGTCCTCGACGACGGCGGCCGGCTCACCCTCACCCTCGACCCGCAAGGCGGCGGCTCGAAGCTCGCGCGCCAGCTCTACCCCGTGTTCTTCGGGCCGCCCGCCCCGCCCGACCTCGCCGCCGCGCTCGAGTCGTGGCTGCTGCAGGTGCTCGTCCAGGTCGTCCCGCAGTACGTCTCGATCGTCGTCCTCAACACCGACACCGTGAAGAGCTGGCTGAACACGAAGCTCGGCGGCGCCGGCCCGAGCGCCGGGGCCGTGCTCGCCGCCAGCCAGCTGCTCGTCGACCTCGGCGGCGGAAAGTTCGCGCTCAACAGCTACGCCGCGCTCTCGAGCATGACCGTCGAGTCGTTCCTCGCCGGCTTCCTGCGCGGCCTGCTGGCGACGCAGTTCCAGGTCCTGACCTTCGCCTCCGGCGGCGGCGTGTGGCTCGAGCCGCGCGGCGGCGCCGGACCGACCGCCTACGGCGTGCGCATCCAGGCGCCCGGGCTGACGCTGCCCGACCTCGACACCGTGGTCATCCAGCTCGGCGCCGCCGACGTCGAGTGGATCGACAAGGCCAGCACCACCCCGATCTCCGCCAGCCCCGGCATCTCCGTGTACGTGCCGGTCTCGGCCGACAAGCCCGACTTCACGGCGCTGCAGCTGAACCTCGTCAACATCGGCGTCGACATCAAGGGCGCGCAGCAGGGCCCGCTCGTCGACCTCGCCCGCTTCCGCCTCGGCGCGATCGCTCCGCGCGCCCTCCTGACCCTCGACTTCGCCGGCGGCCCCGCCGTCAAGTTCGGCGGCGCCGCCTCGCTCGACGACATCGGCATCTCGCTCGCGCCGACCGTCGCGACCGGCTCCGACAACGCCGTCGCCCAGAACCTGCTCGGCGCCGACTCGACCAAGGCGGAGGCTCCCGACCCCGGCGCCCAGGCGACCAACCCCGGCTTCGCGGTCACCGCGGCCTACATCGACCAGCTCTACGTCAACCTGCGCTCGCCCTCCGGCCAGGGCGACCAGGTGTGGATCCCCGTGCAGCGCAGCTTCGGCCCGCTGCAGGTCGCGCAGATCGGCATCGGCTGGATCAGCGACCCGACCAACCCGACCCCGCTGCACCTCCTGTTCGACGGCGGCGTCGAGCTCGCGGGCCTCTCCGTCGACCTCAAGGGCCTCTCCGTCGGCATCCCGGTGCGCGACCCGACCGACTACAGCAAGTACAGCCTCGGCCTCGACGGCCTCGACGTCAGCTTCGAGGGCGGCAGCGTCACCATCGCCGGCGCCCTGCTCAAGAACGACCCGCCCGGCGGCACCCTCACCTACGACGGCGGCGCGGTCATCCAGGTCAGCAAGTTCTCGATCGCCGCGCTCGGCTCCTACGGCACCGTCGACGGCAGCCCCTCGCTGTTCATCTTCGCCGCGCTCAGCGCCCCGCTCGGCGGCCCGGCGGCGTTCTTCGTCACCGGCTTCTGCGGCGGCTTCGGCTACAACCGCGGCCTCATACTCCCGGAGCCGGGCGCCGTCGCCGAGTTCCCGCTCGTGATCGCCGCCCGCGACCCGGCCAAGTTCTTCAGCGACGGCCTCGGTCCGAACGCCGCGCTCGGCAAGCTCTCGTCGATCGTGTTCCCCCAGGTCGGCTCGTACTGGCTCGCCGCCGGCATCAAGTTCACGTCCTTC
>Ga0075163_10011253_pt1 | contig 11665 bp, 9 predicted proteins | sample JI1023141ADNA_FD_71478 | JGI IMG/M metagenome (GOLD analysis project Ga0075163, IMG submission 71478) | Wastewater effluent complex algal communities from Wisconsin, to seasonally profile nutrient transformation and Carbon sequestration -... | ecosystem: Engineered > WWTP > Effluent > Algae... | reverse complement strand
CAAGCGATCTGTTTGTCCATAAGATCCCCTCATACACGAATGCCTGCACTCTGTCAATCGAGGAAAATCAGACTTGGATGGAGTTAAGCTGTTTTTCCATTTTCTCAATTGCTGTGGTTAAGAAAACACAGCGACCTTTCAAAACTTCTGGGGTCAGATGAGCGAAGTTCTGGGCAGTGCTTATTGTCGCTTGAGAGATTAGGCGGATTTGAGCAGAAATCTGCTGTAGGGGTATTGCTACGTCAAATGAATCTGCGGATCGAACTTGTGCATCGAGTTCTTTAAGCTCACCGATTTTTTCAACTAATTGGGATATTCTGAGTTTTGACTCGTATAGTTGAAGCACGTTTGGATCATCGAAAGAAACTGTGGATCGAGAAGCTTCGGCACTGTTGAAGTCATAAAGCGCTTCGTGGGCTATTTGTAAAATGCGCTCTAGTTCATTGTTGTGATTTGCGACTTTGTTGGTGAATTCATCTAATTCAGCGGGGATGGTCTCAATTGTGACGCTCTTTGGCTTGCGTCTATTGCGGTTGTCTATTAATGGAGTATGGATCGGAGAGTCGTTTGAAGGAATCGCTATGCCGACGGGAATTTCTACACCATAAGGAAGCTCTCTTGCCGCTTTAACGGGGGCTATAGGTCTTCTTCTCTTTCTTTTAGGGGGGGCGATAGCGGGTTTAATTGGGGCTTCGGCTTTTATTTGTTGAAGACGGCTTTTAGGAGGCAGAGACTCGAGGGCGATTCTTCTTTTTTCGCGATGCTGTGCAATATAAAGGGCGATAGCGGCCACTGCTGAGGCGACACCGATTCCGATGAACAATCCCATAGGCAAAGTGCCGAAGGTGGCGATGCTTGCGGCTACGATCCCAGCAACAGCAAGGACCGCCATTGCTACGTAGATCACTTTTAGTTTTGTGGAAATGTGTGGTTGCGATTTAATGTCATCTAGGAAGAATTTTGCATCGATCACGGTCCATAAACTATTTATGGCAAAATTTACATAGACTGCAGCGGGGCCAATGATTGGAGTTAGCGCAAGGATGATCACTTTAGTGATGTCGGTTAGTATGGCTGTGACTAAAATGGCAATCACCCACATCCGGTTGGAGGAGAACTTTTTCTTGACCCCCTCAAGATCCACCTCTTTACCATCTGCCAATTTTTTCGCTAAGTCTGCATCGCCAAGAGCTCGTCCTAAACGGTCGATCTTCCCTTTGCGCATCAAGAATAATTCTTCGATATGTGTTTCGGTTAAGCCTGTAATTTCCGGCTTAGCACTCCAATCATGCCGATTGATCTGGTCTAATACGTGAGGATTCTTGACGCCGCAACGTTTGAGATCATTGGCGCTAAAATCGATGAATTCTTTGCGGATTTGCTCTGGGTCTAGCTCTGTTTTTTCTAATTTACGAACATCGTAAACGCGTAAAGCGAAGGCGGCTGTTAAAGAGGCTGAGGCTACAGTAGAAAACGCACCTGATACGGCGTTTAGTGCCGCGGATGTCGCGACCTTAGATACTTTTAAGACGTTAGAAGCCAATGAGGTCACCGCAGCGACTGAGCGAGAGGAGAATCGAGCTAGCTGCATCCCTGCATAGAGTTTGCCGTTTGTGTCCTTTTTCTTGGATGCCTCTACGAAGCTTTGTCCATTCAGGTAAAGTCCTAAGGCAGAAGTGGCCGCAGTTAAGGTTATGTCGATTGAACTACCTACAGTGGAAGGGGCTACGCTTGTGGCAAAACCATTTAAGTCTTGAGCAATGAAACCGGCGTTGGCTGTCTTAGAAGCAAAATCAGGGCCACTAGAAGAAGCTTGAGGCTGTCCTTTGATCACTGGGTCCATATACTATACCTTTCGTTCGCTTGAACATCTATTATAACATAAATTTTAATATAATATCCACATATTAATAATTCCTTGATTGCGAAGCGTTGAAGGAATTCCAGGTAAAAAGCCTTGAGTAAAAAAAGCCCCTTGCAATCTCTCACAAGGGGCGCTTTCGCATTCAGCTCAGATCCAAACTAGATTTATTCTTGTGATAAAATTCTATCTGCTCTAGAACGCTTAAATCGATCTGCCCAAGCCTCATCATTCATTTCAAGTAGATCCTTTTGCTCCTTATTCAAACTAAGTAATTCAGACTGCATGACTAATTTATTCTCGTTAAACTCCTGCTCAATCTTAGCTCGCCGTTGTAGTATTAATTCTTTGATGTCTGTTAAAAGCGACTGACATGAAGTTGAAGATGATTGATTTTGGGCGGCGACCGCATCGAGATCGGCAATAAGTTCTTGGTAGTTTTTTTGCGACTCAAGAAGATTCGTTTGCATTTGGGCGATATCGATTTCTGTTTTATCCAAGGTTTGATCTTTAAACTGTTTAATCTGGTTTTGGATAACTCGTTGTTTATGTTTGCTGCGATCGATTTGACGGACAGAAACAGCTTTTAGTTTATTTGCAGCACTTGTTAGAAGCGCGTTTGAAAACACTGTCAACTGTGCTTTTGCGTATTCTTCTTCCATTGTAAATTTTTTTATTTCGAGCTCAGCTTCATTCATGGCCTCTTTAGCAATTTGCAATTCCGTTTCTAGATGTCCTGAAGAGCGATCAGATGCCTTCAGAATAGTTAGGGTAGTCCAATGGTTTACGAGAGTCTTCAAATCTTCGATCTTTTCTTGTTTTCTTTGCTTTAGCTTCGTTAGATGTTGTTGAAAGAAATCAATACATTCCTCGTTGCTATTTAGAGAGGGCAAATGTTTTAGATTTTGATTTTCAATGACCTCGGGCTTCATATTTGAGGCATTCAATTTTTCAATCAATAAATTTGTTGCAAAAGATTCTTTTGAGGCGCTTATTTTTTGAAAGATTGTCATTGCTACGGCAACAATAACTGCTAATGGGCGCCAAATCAAGCTGGATACAACTCGTGCAGCCATGACTGGGAGAGAGGCTACGAATGCAGCGATTTTTGTGACAGAATAGGCTTCTGTGTCGCGTAGCTTGTTGGCAAGAGTTGTAGACACATTGGTTTTTAGAATATCTGTGTCTACAATCCACTTCCAATTTGTCTTAAAAGATGCTGGCGATGCAGAATCTACAGTTTGTGTGTAATTCTTTTCAATCGCACTAGCCCAAGGACTAAAGAGGGTTGGTTTTCGGGCTTCAAGTTGCTTAATAGCGTTGTCGAAACCATCATCGCTGTTCGAATTCCACAAAATACCCAACTCTGCAATTGTCTGAAATAAATTATCTTCGGCAGCTGACAGGTTCAATTGCACCTTATCCTCAACCTCAATTTCCTCAGACTCGCTGACCGGAAGTAAAGTCTGTTCAGTGGGTAGGGGTTCGCTCTGAGTCGATGTGGTAGCAGTCGATAGTTCCTTTAAGGTTCTAACACCTTGGATTAAAAGATCAAATTTCTGAGTGATTTCTGCATTTTCTGCAGCGGTCTTTTGTAGTTTGCGGAAAAATTCTTGTACTTTGCTTTTCGTTTCCGATTCTGCAACAGGAGTCGCTAATTCTGTGCGTATAGCTTCTATATGAGCTTGACACTGTTTTTGGTTCTCCCCTTGCAAAGAAACTCGCATGCCGAGATCACCTGTCCCTTTTCCTTCTGGATTCTTTTTTTCTGTATATGAGACTTTAAATTTATTTTTAGCGGTAAGTTTATCGTTTAGAGTATTAAATGGTTGAAATTCTTTTTCTTCAGTCAACCAAATCCCTTGAAAACTCTCAAAATCATGGCCACATGTTTTCTCGAGCGCATTCAAAAAAACAAAATCGGAATCAACAAATTTGTATTTGTTTTCAAGTTTAGGAGCTGTTGGATTGCGAGAAAAGACTGAAAAAATTCTAGAAAACATTCCTGATTGAGTGTCTGGAGCTACTAAAGGTGCTAAGACTTCTTTTCGACAATCAGGTGACGATGATGGGTTAGAACTATTTCCGGTTATTGCTGACATAACATTCTCCTTTCCCGTAGGAATTCTTTGATAAGTAAATCTATTATATAATATATTTTATTTATTTCGCAACTATTTCGTTTGCAAAATCTTTAAGGTGTTGAAGCTTAATGGAGGGGGAATTTGTTTGTAAAAATTTTTATAATATGGTAAAATAGAGGGGTGCCTCAATTGAGAGATCCCTTGGAGGGGACTCTTCAAAGGGAGGTGATGTAGGGATTAAATAGGAGGATGCTGTATGACACAGAGAGAGATGGAGCAAAAGATCGCTAAGCTGCAATCGATGCTTGATCAGTATGAGACCGAGATGAGCTACCTACATCGTATATTATTAGACTGCGGCTTCAGTAAAGGAATTGTCACCTTGAAGGCAACCGTCGAAAGCATGATCCATGGCGGCCAGCGAGAGGCTATAGACGAGTTCGATTTTTAAGCTTTTTCAAGAAGATTTTTTCATTACGGAGCGCTTCACGTAGCTGCTTTGTCCGCTTCTTCAGCCCATCTTTTTGGGCGTCGTTCATTTGTTTCCAAGATTTGCCGAGGCTCTCCCGAAACGCGCTTTGAAAGGAGCGGATGAGACGGACGGTCGCTAAAATGCCAGAGGCTGCAGCCGCTTGAGCTCGAATCTGATTCAGGGCTGGGCTCGCAATTGCAGGTACTGTAAACATAGGGGCTCCAAAGTCTTTCTTGCGGCTATTGTACCAAAACCGCCTCTTTTACATCTAATGTTTTTTATTAATTTTTTGCTTGTCAGATGCTTCAAATAACTTGGAAACTGCGTTGCCATAGACAATTTTCCTGTAGGTGGTGTATACTGCCTCTAATAATTCCTAGAGGGAGCGACAAAAAGTGGCACATGCGAAGTTAGTGGTTTTGGATCGAGGCAAAGAGATCGAACTCGGCAAGGTAGAGACGGGCGACTGCATCAAGAGCTGTTGCGAGGAGGCGGGGGTCCCGTTTGCTTGCGAAGAGGGGATTTGCGGCACTTGCATCATCGAGGTGATGGAGGGCGACGATAACCTTTCCGACTACAACCAGGAGGAAGAGGACTTTTTAGGTCAAAAACCGCAAAGCCGTAAGGCAGGCCAAGGGGTAGAGAGACTCGCATGCCAATGTAAGGTCCGCTCCCCAGGTGAAGTAAAGTTTAGATTTTAAAAAAAGAGTGTAACCTTATGATTACCAAAGAGATGACCATCGAAGAGATCCTGAATGGATTTCCAGAGAAAAGCCAAAAACTCGCACAGGCGATCACGGATGCAGGACTGCATTGTGTAGGTTGCCATTCAAGCGGTTACGAAACACTTGAGGCGGGGATGCTTTCCCATGGGTATGAAATGACGCAAATCGAGGCTTTGCTTGGCGAATTAAATACCATTTTGGCTCAAGAATTGGACCCGAACGGGATCAATATGACCAAAAGGGCGGCTGAAGCGTTCCAAGAGATCGCCAAAGGGGAGGGGCTCGACAACGCAGCACTGCGCTTTGATTGTGTCCCGGGCGGATGCAGCGGATTCCAGTACATTCTAGATTTCTCAGAAAAAGCAGATCCTGAGCATGATACGATTTTTGTTTCGCATGGTCTTGAGATTCACGTGGATAACCACAAGTTGAAAATCCTTTTAGGTTGTGAAATCGACTATCAATCAGGTCTCAACGGGGCAGGATTTAAGATTTCTAACCCGAATGCCAAAAGCTCTTGTGGTTGCGGCAAGTCTCAATCCTACTAAAACTGCCTCTAGAATATCTAAGGTGTCTCGCTATTGCGGGATACCTTAGATATTCTGCCTTTCAACCTTAGATAGTTGCGTACACTTTTGATTTTTAATCAAAAATATATTATAATATTCATCTATGGAAGCTGCACGCATAGTTTTAATTCAAAGCCCAAGACCTCAAGAGTGGTTGAATCCTAAAAACCTTTCAGATTCTGGAAGCAAGGCCAGTAAGTGGGTGAGCATGCTTACCTCCACAAGTCAGCTTTTTAAAAAAGGGATTAAGGTCGGGGGGGTGACCCCGCATGCCTATGAGCGGGTCGACCTCACTTATGCCGCCGCTCATACAACGATTTCTTGCCTGGGGATCGTTTCACAATGGGCGGGACATCAAGTAGTAGAGAGCACAAGAATTAACAAAAAGATTGTCGGAGATAAAAGTGGGCAGCAGCTTGCCGCGATAGGGAAGCCTCGTGCCGCTCTCCGTATGTGTCAGTCGATGGTGACAACGACTGGTGCGATCGGAGCTTATACAGGGCTCAATCCGTTGGTTGGAAGGGTCTTGCAGGCGTCAGGCTCTCTTTTTTCTTCTGTCGGGCTGGTTCTTTCGATCGGTGTGACCTATATGCGCTATAAGTATCTCAATGAGATGTTGCGAATCTTGAAAAAAGAGGGTGGATTCGAAGAGCTGCGAAGCAAAATGACTAAGCTGACCCAGGAAGAGAAAGAAGCCGTGGATGCTTTTCAGAGTAAGAAGATGCAAGGACCGACCAATGAGCAGCTGAGCGGGTTTTGGAAAAGAGGTATTGTGCCCCCTGCTATTTTAGGTGAGCCTGGGGTCACTCTTGAAAAGCTCGAAAAAGTTGAATTGTTCATGATCGGGAAACGGGAACACTATGGTCGATTCATTGGCGCGAACAACGTCGCTAAAATTTTGGATGGCGATTACAAGGATGTTGGAAAGTCTATCGACAAGATCATTCAATCAAATAAAACCACATTAAAAATAATCGCTTTGTTAACTATTATCTCTATTGGTGTGATTATAACAGCAAATGTGCTGACTGCAGGGGTTTCTGAGTTAGTGATTCCTGTGATCAATCTAGCCTTGAGCTTTGGTTGGTTGATTATGGATTTTACTTTTTTTGTGAAAGATTATCGTGCGGGAAAATACACGAAAGATCAAATGGTAGCTTATTGTATTGCGCAATTAGCCGTCATGGCTTTAGCGATCGGCTCAACGATCATCACTCCATTTAGCTCGTTAATCATCCAAGCATCTCTCGTAGGCGTTATTTTTTGTGCCATTGGATATAACATCGTCCGAACGATCCAACAAGCCAAAAAAGCAGCTTCTCTTCCTAAATTGGAGGCGAAATCAGATCGCTTCGCAAACAAAAAAAAGATCAGACATCTGCCAACCTCGCCGAAACCATTTAGGCAGAAAAAGCTTCCCAACGCTTATAAAGCTCTTCAAGCTCTTTCTTAAGGGCGAGATGCTCTTTGCAAAGCTTTTCTAACTGATCAGCGGAAGCGATCGCAAGTCGCTCTTCTACCTTTAAAATCTTCTCTTCAAGCTTTTCGATCTGGGTCTCGATTTCGCGTGTGGATCGTTTTTTCTCTTTGGGGGTAGAGGCTCCGTTTGCGCGGCTGGCCTCTTTGCGCGTAATTGCAAGCTTTTGTTGCCACTGTCCAAAGTCGCTGAACAGATAGCCTGTTTCACTTGGAACTCCAAGGCCAATATACTCGGTTGCCAACGAGTTCAAAAAGTAGCGGTCATGAGAGATGATGATGACGGCCCCTTCAAAATCCATGAGCGACTTGGTGAGTAGGTCGATCATCTCCATGTCGAGATCGTTCGTCGGTTCATCTAAAAGCAAAACATCGGCCGGCTTGAGCATGAGCCGAGCCAAGATCGTTCGTGCCCGCTCCCCACCGGAGAGTTGAGCGATGTCCATCCCCAGTCGATCGCTAGGAAACCGAAATTTCTTTGCCCACGAGACGATGTGCATGGGTTTGTCATTGTAGATCACTGTGTCGGAAAGCTGGCCTGAAAGTGCCTCGTGAAGTGTCATCCCTGATTTTGGAAGCCCCTCCTTCATTTGATCAAAATAGACAACCCGAAGATCCTCTTTCCATTTCACTGTCCCTTTGTCTGGAGCGAGTTCTTTCAGAAGAATTTTCAGCAAGGTGCTTTTCCCTGAGCCATTCATCCCTAAAAGGCCAATCCGGTCTTTCCTCATGATCTCAATGTTGAAGTCTTCGAAAAGCTGTTTGTCCCCATAGGCTTTAAAGACATGTTTGAGGACGATGAGTTTTTTAGACCCAGAGTCGCTTTGGCTAAACTGGGCCAAGGTTCCTTGATCCTGATTCCGCTCTTTATACCCACGCACCTCGTCCTTCAAGTTTGAGACGTCGCGGATACGAGTCGCCGACTTGGCTGTCCGCGCCGGGGCGGTACGCCCAAGCCACTCGAGCTGCTTTTTCAGCTCTTGCTCTAGTGAATGGTGCTTTTTTGATTGGGTGAGTTCGTAAGCCTCTTTCTCTTTGAGGTAGGTGGAGTAGGGCCCCTCCACAAAAAAGTGTCCTCTTGGGTAACGATGGTTGATCTCCAGTGTTGCGTTAGTAACCCGATCGAGGAACACTCGGTCATGGCTTACGATCAACATCGGGGTGGAAATCGAGTTGAGGAGCTCCTCGAGCCAGAGGATCCCTTCTAGGTCCAAATGGTTTGTCGGCTCATCAAGCAAAAGTAGCGAAGGCTCTTTATCGAGCGCTTTGGCGATTAAAAATTTCCGTTTTTGCCCTCCGGAGAGCTTTTTTGGGTCGATTTCGTCGGGAAATCCAAAAAGGCTGCGCCGGTAAGCGCTGAGCTCGAGATCGAGGATCTCAGCCTGTTGCGCTGCGTAAGCGACGTGGAGCCCTTTACGGAAGATCACCTTGCCGCTATCGGCCTCCTCTTCCCCTTGAATGATCCGTAGCAGCGTACTCTTCCCCGATCCGTTTGGCCCCACGATTCCGATTTTCTGATGGTCGTAAACGCTAAAGCTCAGATCCTCAAAGAGATGCTTGGAACCATAGGATTTTAAAAGATTCTGGATACTTAAGAGAATTTGCATAGCGAGAGTATAGATAAAACGGGACTTCTTTAGAAGGACCTCTACGATATTTGTTAGGTTAAAAAAAATAATTTCTCATTTTTCATAAATTTAGTATTATTGAGACCTCTAGGGGAGACTTATGGTAAATTCACTCAAATCAGCAGATTTTTTAAAAATAGTTTTTTAATTTTGCCTCGAAAAATCCGAAAACAGCAGCTATTGTAGCGATTGCCACAGCCATCCTCTCCTCAATAGTGTTGTGTGTGAAATTTTTAGGAAGGTCAAAGACTATTTCAGCTGCTCCCGCTCAGCCCCCAATCATTGGGCGTTTAACATCTCAAGAACAAGAATTGAATGTGCCAATCCATTACCCAAAGAATGCGTTGAAGCAACATTTTTCAAAACCAGCCCCAAAGCCGGTTATGATCGATAACGGATCCTTTGCCTATTGTATCGTTGGAGTCGGAAGCCCTACCAACTCCAATGTTCTTCACTTAGCGATAATGGACCCTCACATAAAACAGGGGGCAAGGATGATTAAGGGAAGCGATGCACAACATGTTGGTGTATATACTATAACTCTTGATAATGAGGGAAGTCAAACACATGTAAATAACTTCAAAATAAAAGAATTGTTTCCTGCTGCATCTGAAGAAGCTATTCAATTTTTACACCCTTATTGCAATCTCGAAAGTTTACAACGATTGAGCTTCAATAATGTTGGAACCGACGGGCCAAAAAATGATTGGATGGTGCTCTTTCCGGCAAGTTCTTGTTAGAAAGACCAGCTTAGCCATAGGTTAACCTGATTTGTCACCCCTTGTTTGTTGAATTCCCCTTGGTAAAAAGTGGAAAATGAGGGGAGCTTTTCGTTGTAAGGCTCAATGAGGATCATCGCTTGCGCCACACCCACATTTTGCCCTGGCAAAAAGGGCTCTACGATAAATGAGCTTGGAGCTCCTACGATATAAGCTGTATTGTTTGTAGCTCCATATTGTTGCACGTTAGCGTAAGATCCCTTCTCCTGAAACGTCACAGCGAAATCTTTGAATCCGATTTTTTCGTAAAGACGCAAGCCAAATTCAGAGCGCAGTATAGAGGTGTGTCTGGAAGGTTTCCCCATGTTAAATGGGCTAGCTCCCGTTTCGTTATAACCATTTTGCCAAGTGTTTGCCCAATCTACCATGGCAAATGGGTTCACATTGTAAGACCGCTGGTTTTTCTCTTTATTGTTAAATCTTAAGGAGTATCCTAACTCTAGATGAGGATCGATATTCCAACCGGTAGAGTTGGAGGTTGCTTTAAAGCTGAATCCTGTCATCTGGATGTTTCGAATTTGATGAATTTGGAACATTCCAGCTAGAAAAGAGGCGTCTACATAGAATTGATTGTTATCCCATGAGCCATAAACAAAAAGACCTTCCTGATTCATATTGCTGAATCCTGCGCTTCCGTTTTGACCTAGGTGGGTGTACATGTAAGTCGCGCCTGCTCCCAAACGGATCTGATCAGTGACCATTTGGTCAACACCTGCCACAAAGCCAGCTGTTGAGCTATTGAATGCGGGGATCTGCTGTTGTGCTCTTTGGTAAGAAAGAGCCCCTAAACCTTGTAGCCAGGCAGTTCTTCGCCCCGCTTTATTCGTTAAACCGCCCCTTTTCTGCGTGTTTGGATCTAAGGAAACAACGAATTGATCACCGTTCAACTTACCGATTGGTGCGCCACCTCCTAATCCAGAACCCATTTGTTGATTCCGTAGATATGAAGCGAATGTCGTGCTTGAAACGGAAGCTTGATTACTCGCTGATGTGTAGGATGTGACCTGATTTCTCGACGGAGCAATCGAATCTAACGCTTGGTTAATAGAGCCGTCCATTATGGAAGGGATTAAATAGATAGCAGCTTCGGGGGCGGTCGCCATTATATAGCTTGCTAAAGCTGCATTGCTAGAGGTGATTCCTGACGGCAAAGGTGGTATTGGCCCAGGTTTGGGTCCAGGTGGCGGTAAAGTTCCAAAGAAATTCGCGACACTTGAGAAATTTATAGAAGAGGAGTTCTGAGGAATGGTAAATTCTGTAACATTTCCGTTAATTAAGAGAAAAGCAGCAGCTCTTTGAGCGCTCACTCCATCATTGAGGTGCGTACCGATCACTGCATTTCCAAAAGAATCGATGGAAATATGGGTCCCTTCGTAATTTCCGGCTGGAAATCCTGCAACTGGTTGAGGGTTTAATCCTGGAATCGAAATTTTTTGGAGAAAGCTGCTTTGATTTCCCGGGGCTGAGATATACCCTTCAGTGCCATTTACAGCGATACTGTCGATCTGAAAGCTATTGAGTGTCGCAGTGGAGGAGATTGTTGCTGTGGTTCCACTGATTTCATAAATATAACTTATGATGTTGTTGAGATCTGATTGCGCCATGATTAGATCGCCAGATTCCAATAAAACAGCCTCGTAAAATTGAGGGTAATTTATAGGAGAGATGGTCACTACAGTCGCATTGCCACCTCCTGCTGGAACAAAAGCAACTCCTGTAGAGCCTAGAGTGACTTCTTCCTCAGGAAGAGATATAAGCGCTATAAATCCTGCATCGTTGATAAGGGCGGTATGAGCTTTAAATCCAGCCAGATCAATTGCTATGAGAGGGCTGCCATTTTGATCAAATATATAGGCTGCGGCTTCTTTTGTATTTGCTATCGATGAGGCTATGAGTGGAACGTCGACTCCATTTTCCGCGAGTAATATAGTGTTGAGTGAGAAACTAGAGGTGTACGGAGTATTTGATCCCCCTGCAGGCAAAGGGACTACGTATACATCGGTACCATTTGGAGCAGAAGCTGAGATAGCTGCGAAGCTTCCATTCGTTCCGTACACAACTTCAGAAAAAG
>Ga0075163_10011252_pt1 | contig 11665 bp, 2 predicted proteins | sample JI1023141ADNA_FD_71478 | JGI IMG/M metagenome (GOLD analysis project Ga0075163, IMG submission 71478) | Wastewater effluent complex algal communities from Wisconsin, to seasonally profile nutrient transformation and Carbon sequestration -... | ecosystem: Engineered > WWTP > Effluent > Algae... | reverse complement strand
TGCTACCAGTGCTAACCCAACTGCTAAAACACCAAGCATCGCCCAAAACCTATCTACTTTTAGGGCAAATGCAAACAAGTATTGCTTAGGCGATACAAGTATCGCTGCTACCAGTGCTAATCTATCTGTAAAAATGGGTATCATCACCCAAAACCCTACTAACACCAACGTAAAATCATCTCCATAATCAATAATTAACAATCAATAATCAATAATTACCATGTCCTTTTTTGAAAAACACAAAGACAGCTTAGAAAAAGCTATCCACGCCACCAAAGAGCGTACTTTTTACGCCCACCACCCCGAACACCCCGGTGCATACAAAGCCGAATCTGCCGAAAAAGGTAAAGCCGACTTTGAAAACCAGTTGGGCAACACCTTTACGCAACTACTACAAACCGGAAACACCGCTACCGCTGGCGACGAGGTATCGCCTTATACCGGCAACGCCTTAGCCATTAGCTACCCTACTACCCCCGCCAGCACCTTAATTGCCAACGCCAAAGCAGCCCAAGAACAATGGCGAAAAACTACCCCCAACGAGCGTGCAGGCATTCTCATCGAAACCTTAGAAAGGGTTAAAGACCGTTATTTCGAGATTGCCTACGCCACCATGCACACCACAGGGCAATCGTTTGTTATGTCGTTTCAGGCATCGGGCCCTCACGCCGCCGACCGTGCTATGGAAACCATTGCTATGGCTTATGCCGAGCTTACACGTTATCCTGCCAAAAAAACGTGGGTTAAACCAATGGGGAAATTTGCCATTACACTCGACAAAAACTTTACTCCCGTGCCAAAAGGCATTGGTTTAGTTATCGGCTGCTCTACCTTCCCTACCTGGAACACCGTACCGGGCTTGTATGCCGACCTTATGACTGGCAATAGCGTTATCGTTAAGCCCCACCCTTTGTCTGTGTTGCCAATAGCCGTGTTTGTTGCCGAAATACAAAAGGTACTGACCGAAGCGGGCTACGATGCCAACACCGTGCAACTTGCCGTTGATAGCAGCAACCACTTAATAACCAAAGAATTAGCCGAAAGCCCCGCCGTAAAACTAATCGATTACACAGGCGGTAATGCCTTTGGCGATTATATCGAGGCATTGCCCAACAAAACCACCTTTACCGAAAAAGCAGGCGTAAATTCGGTTATCATCGACTCTGTTCGCGACCTACGCGAGGTAATGCGCAATTTAGCTTTCTCTGTTTCGCTCTATTCGGGGCAAATGTGTACTGCTCCGCAAAACTTCTTTATCCCCGAAACAGGTATTAAAACCACCGACAACGAGATAATCGACTACGATACGGCTGTTGAGTTGCTCAAAAACGAAGTATCGGCTTTGGTATTAAACCCTAAAATGGGTGCAGGCACATTAGGGGCTATCCAAAACCCCGTTACGCTTAAACGCGCCCAAGATGCCATTAACTTAGGTGCATCGGTGGTGTTAGCACCCCTCGATGTAAAAGATGCCGTCTTCCCCGATTCGCGCATTATTACCCCCACCATTTTAGCCGTCGATGCCACCCAAACCGATATTTACCAACAAGAGTTGTTTGGTCCTATTGTGGTAGTGGTAAAAACCCGCGACACCCAACACTCCGTAGCTCTTGCCCGCCAAATGGCAGAACAACATGGCGCTATCACCTGCGCCGCCTACACCACCAACCCCGACACCAAAGCCTACATCACCGACCAAATGAACCAAGCCTTTGCACCCGTGTCGTTTAACCTTACAGGCTTTATTTGGGTTAATCAACATGCCGCTTTCTCCGATTTTCATGTAACGGGCGGTAATCCAGCAGGCAACGCTTCTTTCACCGACCCCGCTTATGTTAATAAACGCTTTGTTTGGGTAGGTAACAGAGCCATTTTGTAACATACCCTTGGGCGATACCCCCATTCAAGTACCGCTAAACTATTGCCTTAGCTATCAAAAACAAGCAATAGCCAAATAATATTGTCTATCTACACCGCAAAAAAGTCCGCGTAAGCAGCAGCTATAACTGTTACTTACGCGGACTTTTTTTGTGCTATTACTATCCCCACCAACAAACTGGTAGCACCGATACTTGTATCGGTATTTAGCCCCCTCATCGTCCCTATTCCTACTAACGATAACACTATTTCCACATTTCCCCTCATTTTATTTGGTTATCACAAAATAACTCATTAACTTTGCCCCATTAGTCTTTATCTTTCCAAAACTTAAAAACGTACTACAATGATGTACACAAAACGCCCTAGCGCAAAGCCCCCCTTTGCCCGTTTTTACCTCCTCGTAATTGGAGCAATACTATGTTTGGCAGCCCCCAACACCGCACACGCCCAAGTACCTACCCCCTTGTTTGGGCAACAAAATGCCCTAACCCAATCTATTAACAGCCCAAGAGCTGTTTACGCCACCGATTTAAACGGCGATGGCTTTGCAGATGTGCTTTCTGCTTCTGCTGGTGATGATAAAATTGCTTGGTATCCAAACGATGGCACAGGCAACTTTGGCACTCAACAAATTATTACTACTAATGCTATTTACGCGCAATCTGTTTATGCCACTGATTTAGACAACGATGGCGATGCCGATGTACTTTCGGCTTCTGTTGATGATAGTAAAATTGCTTGGTACCAAAACGATGGTGCAGGCAACTTTGGTACCCAACAAATTATCACAATTAACGCCTATAGTGCAATCGCTGTTTATGCCACCGATTTAGACAACGATGGCGATGCAGATGTACTTTCTGCCTCTGCTGGTGATAATAAAATTGCTTGGTACCAAAACGATGGTGCAGGCAACTTTGGTACCCAACAAATTATTACTACTGATGCCAATTATGCAACCGCTGTTTATGCCACCGATTTAGATAATGATGGCGATGCCGATGTACTTTCTGCCTCTTTTTACGATAATAAAATTGCTTGGTATCAAAACGATGGTGCAGGCAACTTTGGCGAGCAGCAAACTATTGCTATTAGTGCTAATTATGCAACATCTGTTTATGCCACCGATTTAGATAACGATGGCGATGTAGATGTACTTTCTGCTTCTTGGAATGATGATGAAATTGCTTGGTACCAAAACGATGGTACTGGCAACTTTGGCAGCCAACAAACTATTGCTACCAATGTTATTAGTGCACAATCTGTTTACGCTACCGATTTAGACAACGATGGCGATGCCGATGTACTTTCTGCCTCTGTGGGTGATGATAAAATTGCTTGGTATGCAAACAACGGCACAGGCAATTTTGGCGAACAACAAATTATTACTACCAATGCTATTGAGGCATGGTCTGTTTATGCTACCGATTTAGACAATGATGGCGATGCCGATGTGCTTTCTGCCTCTGGTGGTGATAATAAAATTGCTGCTTATACCAACGATGGTGCCGCTAATTTTAGCGAAGAGCAAATTGTTATACAAGCACTGCTAACTGCACCCCAAGTTGTTTGCACCGCCGATGTAGATAACGATGGCTTTACCGACCTCGTTTCTGCTTCTCTCTATCCCAGTAAATTAGTGTGGTTTAAAAACAAGGGCGATGATACCTTTAACGAGCCAAGCCTTATTACCAACGACATTAGCAATGCCAGCTTAGTTTATACCACCGACATGGACACTGATGGCGATGTAGATATAGTGTACGTCTATCGTGACATTAGTGGCGGAGATGGTGACGACTATATATTTTGGGCAGAAAATGATGGTACAGGTAACTTCATTAACTTTCACAACACCTATTACCTATCCTACTTTATAACCAGCTTTAACATCAGTGATTTGGACAATGATGGTGATGTGGATATTATTGTAATTCCTGCGGACAATATCATTACTTGCCTTTTTAACGATGGTGTAGGTAATTTTAATACATTTCAAGGTTTAGGAGCAACAACACTTGAACTTAGTAATCTTTATACCATTGATTTAGACAATAATGGCTATGAAGACATACTCGTTAAAGTTAACGATGGTGCATCTATTATTTGGTTTAAGAATATCGGAGATACTGCTTACTTTCCTACAGAATCTATATCGACAGGAGCAACTTACTTAAATGATTATGTTGCCGCCGACCTAAACAACGATGGCAACACTGACATACTTTGGACAGGCAATAATACAGTAGCTTGGATACCCAACAATGGCGACAACACTTTTGGCGATTCCCAAATCATATCCAACCAAGCTACTTTTGCCGCAAAAGTATTAGCCGTAGATGTGGATAACGATGGAGACGTAGATGTGCTTTCTGCTTCTACTTTTTATGGTCCAGATTCTTCACCTGGTGCCGATAAAATAGTATGGTTTAGCAACAACGGCAACGGCACTTTTGCCCCCGAAGAAGTAATTACCACCAACGTTAATTATGCAACATCTATTGCCACCGCCGATTTAGACAATGATGGCGACTTAGACCTTGCCTCTGCCTCGTCTAACGACAGCAAAGTAGCATGGTACGAAAACCTCTTGTCTTTCCTTCCTCCACCCGCCGCCACTCCGCCCACCGCCAGTTTTAACACCTACCCCACCACCACCGACACCCTTTACATCTGCCAAGGGCAAACCGTTTACTTCAACAACACATCCCAAAACGCCACCAACTACAACTGGACCTTTGGCGATGGCACACAAAGCAACGACAGCAACCCCGCACACACCTTTAACACACCCGGCACACACGAGGTGCAATTGGTAGCCTACACAAGCAATGCCACCGAAACCACCTGCGGTTTAGCCGTTGACGATGCCTTTGAAGTAACCAACGACGGTCAGTATACCCTTAACTTAATCGAAAACGATTTTCCTTGCGGCAACTTTACCATTCAAGCGGTGGGTTATAATTGCAGCGGCAATACTTGTTTAGGCGGTTATGGCTCAATAACCTTTAATGCCGATGGCACTGCCCTTTTTGGGGCTAACTCCGATTTTTCAGGAAACTATTTTGGAAACATTAGCTACAACCTTATCACCGATTATGGCACATCAACAGCATACCTCTCTTTAAACATACTCGAAGCACCCTGTACGCTTTTTTTAGAAGATGTAAATGCCACTATAATTGCTGGCAATTCGGCACAAACTATGCCATTACCTATTACTATGAGCAATTGCCCACAACTGCCCGAAGATTACTCGGCAGAGGCTATTGCTAATAACGGAACCGCTTACGTTAATGTTGATTGGTTGGGCGAAAACGCTACTTTAGTTTACACCCCCAACCCGGGTTTTATTGGGCAAGATTGCTTTACTTATTCCATTACTTATCAAGGTACTACCTATACCGCCAACATTTGCATTACCGTAACCAACTAATAGCTGTTTGGGCTTGGTTAAAATGCTAGTGCCATTACCCGCATCTTTTACCAAAAACCATAATTAGCTTACCTAACTACCGCCAATAACAAAAAACTTTACACAATCTATTATTTTCCCCTCGTTTTATTTGGTTATTACAAAATAACCCATTAACTTTGCTCCATAAGCCTTTATCATTCAAAAACTTAAAAACGTACTACTATGATGTACACAAAACGCCCCACCGCAAAGCACCCCTTTGCCCGTTTTTACCCCCTCGTAATTGGAGCCCTGCTCTGTTTGGCAGCCCCCAACAGGGCACACGCCCAAGTACCCACTCCTTTGTTTGGGCAACAGAACACCCTAACCCAATCTATTAACACCCCAACCGCCGTTTACGCCACCGATTTAAACGGTGATGGCTTTGCAGATGTACTTTCTGCCTCTGAAAGTGATAATAAAATTGCTTGGTATCAAAACGATGGAATAGGCAACTTTGGCGAGCAGCAAATTATTACAACCAATACCAACGGAGCAAAATCTGTTTACGCCACCGATTTAGACAACGATGGCGATGCTGATGTACTTTCTGCCTCTAGTTGGGATAATAAAATTGCTTGGTACCCAAACGATGGTACGGGCAATTTTGGCACTCAACAAATTATTACTACTAATGCTGCTGGGGCAACCGATGTTTATGCCACCGATGTAGACAATGATGGCGATGCAGATGTACTTTCTGCCTCTGCTGGTGATAATAAAATTGCTTGGTATCAAAACGATGGTACAGGTAACTTTGGCACCCAACAAATTATTACTCCCAATGCTAATTATGCAACCGATATTTATGCCACCGATTTAGACAATGATGGCGATGCAGATATACTTTCTGCCTCTCCTGATGATAATAAAATTGCTTGGTATCAAAACGATGGTACAGGCAATTTTGGCACCCAACAAATTATTACCACCAATGCTAATTATGCAAGCGATGTTTATGCCACGGATTTAGACAACGATGGCGATGCTGATGTACTTTCTGCCTCTGCTTACGATGATAAAATTGCTTGGTATCAAAACGATGGAGCAGGCAACTTTGGTGTACAGCAAATTATTAGTACTAATACTATTGGAGCATATTCTGTTTACGCCACCGATTTAGATGGTGATGGTGATACCGATGTACTTTCTGCTTCGTGGAATGATGATAAAATTGCTTGGTACCCAAACGATGGAACAGGCAACTTTGGCGAACAACAGATTATTACTACTAATGCTAATGCGGCATGGTCTGTTTATGCCACTGATTTAGATAACGATGGCGATGCCGATGTGCTTTCTGCCTCTGTTATTGATAATAAAATTGCTGCTTATACCAACGATGGTGCGGCTAATTTTAGCGAGGAGCAAATTGTTATACAAGCATTGCTAACTTTTCCCGGAGTTGTTTGCACCGCCGATGTAGACAACGATAGTTTTATGGACATTGTTTCTGCTGGTTTCTACCCTAATAAATTAGTGTGGTTTAAAAACAAGGGTGATGATACCTTTAACGAGCCAAGCTTTATTACCGACAATATTTACAGTGCTTCGTTGGTTTATACTGCTGATATGGACAATGATAGCGATGTAGATGTGGTGTATCTTAATTCAATTAACAATGGTGATTATTTTACTGGCAAAATAGTGTGGAAAGAAAACGATGGTACAGGTAATTTTAACACCATGCATATCGTCTACAATACACAAAGTTTTGGACACGATTTTAATATTGCCGATTTAGACAACGATGGCGATATTGATGTTTTTACAGTACCTAATTTTAACACCATTCATTGCCGTTTAAACGATGGTACAGGTAATTTTACAACCTCACAAATAATAGACATTGATACTGGTAATGCAAAAAACCTAAATAGTACCGACTTAGATAATGATGGTTATCAAGATTTACTTTTTGTTACTGATTATGGCTCTGCTATAATATGGTACAAAAATAATGGTGATGGAACTTTTATTCCTCAACCATATATTGATACAGACCTTGACTTTGCAAGTAGTATTTATACCGCCGACCTTAACAACGACGGCAACACCGACATACTTTGGGTAACCACTAATACTGTAACATGGATACCCAATAATGGCGACAACACTTTTGGCAATACTCAAATTATATCTAATCAAGCTACTTTTGCCGCAAAAGTATTAGCCGCTGATGTAGATAATGATGGAGATATAGATGTACTTTCTGCTTCCACCTTTTCTAATGAATTTGGTAGTGGTGGTACTGATAAAATAGTGTGGTTTAGCAACAACGGCAACGGCACTTTTGCCCCCGAAGAAGTAATTACCACCAATGTTAATTATGCAACATCCATAGCTACCGCCGATTTAGACAACGATGGCGACTTAGACCTTGCTTCTGCCTCGTCTAACGACAACAAAGTAGCATGGTACAAAAACCTCTTGTCTTACCTACCTCCGCCCGCCGCCATTCCACCCACCGCCAGTTTTAACACCTACCCCACTACCACCGACACCCTTAGCATCTGCCAAGGGCAAACCGTTTACTTCAACAACACCTCGCAAAACGCCACCAACTACAACTGGACATTTGGCGACGGCACACAAAGCAACGACAGCAATCCCGCACACACCTTTAACACATCTGGCAACTACGAGGTAGAGTTAGTGGCTTATAAAGTGGAAACAGAAAATACAGCTTGTTCTGTAGCTGTTGATGACGAAGTATCAATGTTTATAAACCAAACTAGACTTATCTCTGTACTTGGAAATGATAACTTATGCAACGAAGATTTTTTTGTTAGCATTACTCAAGGTGCAAATGGTAATGTTGTATTAAATAGCGATTTTACTATTTCTTATACCCCCAACAACGATTTTTTTGGCGAAGATTATTTTACCTACACAATAACTAGCAATACCGGAAGTTCTACGGCTATTGTTTATGTAACTGTTGTAAATAATAGTTGTACAGTTTTTTTACAAGATGCAAGCTTTTCTATGAATACCAACGATGAAAACAATTGGTTTACCTTGTTGGGTAATTATACTATCTGGTGTTGGTGGTGGATAGATTTGCCTTGTTTTGCTTTGGGAACAACAAACCCCAATAATGGCACCGCTTCCATAAGTATTGACCCCGCGAATAATACTATAGTTATCAATTATCAACCCAACCCAGGGTTTATCGGCACCGATTGCTTTGACTACTTTGTACAAACTTGTGACTCGGTATATACTGCCCAATTTTGTGTTACTGTATTCGACGACGGCAATGCCAATGGCAAACTAAACCTATCTACCCCTCAAACACCCACAGCTAGTACTCAATTACCTATCCTACCCAACAACAACACCCCCAAACAAGCCAAACGCATACCCAATAAACAAAGCAAATTAACCACTAACACTCCCCTTTCCCAAAGGGGGCAGGGGGATTTAACCGACACCGCCCGCTTAATTGTAGTCGTATTACCCGGCACTGCGCCCAACCTTAGCTGCGTAGGCAGCGTATGCAACGGCGACGAAGTACAATACAGCACCGATGCTAATTGCACCAACTACAACTGGACAATAACAGGTGCCGAAACCGTTACGGGTCAAGGAACACCCAATATTAACGTAATATGGGGCAGTGGTCCTGCCGGCACCATTGAGCTATTAGTAGATAACTGCACCCCCGACGTTTGCCCTTTACCCCTATCTGTACCCATTGGCATTATGCCTAGCACCGCCACCATTACCGGCGACAGCATTATTTGTGCCAACCAAACAGCCATTTATACCCTGCCCTACATCAACGGAGCCGAGTATACCTGGAGTATCAGTCCTGCATCGGCGGGTAACATTACCGCAGGGCAATATACCCCAACTGTAACTATTAACTGGCTTGCCCAAAATGCCACCCTACACGCCACCATAAACCACCATTTAGCCAACTGCTCGGGTACTGCCACCCTTGGCATTAGCCTACGCCCACGCTTAGAGCTTACCCCCGATGTACCCCTTATTTGTGTAGGCAATGCCTTGCAAATTGGCACATCGCCAAACACCGCTTGCAACTGGGAGCTTAGTAGTGGCAACATTATTAGTGGGCAAGGCAGCAGCAGCATCGAGGCTATTTGGCAAGATGCAGGCACCCAAACCATTACAGCCACAGCCATAAACCCCACGCAGGTTTGTCAGCCCACCGAAACCACCACCATCACCACCAAAAGCATAGCCCCCACACCCACCAACATAATAGGTGCAAGCCAAATCTGCCCACAACAAATTTATACCTATACCGCAGTGCCAAGCATTGCAGGCACACAACTAAGCTGGACAGTACAAGGTGGTACGCTTATCAATGGGCAAAACACCAACACCATACAAGTACAATGGTACAATGCCGAGCCTTATTCGTTGGCAGTCTATCGCCAATATACCGCTGCACCCTCTTGTCCCTCCAATGCCTTTAACCTTAGCATAAATGCCCTGCCCACCGATGCCTTTAGCATTACAGGCAGCAACAATGTTTGCGCCGGAACCACAAGCAACTACACTGCCACATCTACCCTAACCAACCCCACCTACGATTGGGTAATTACACCCGCCACAGCAGGCACTATAGTATCGGGACAAGGCACTGCCAACATTAGCGTTATCTGGAGTACCAACCCACAAGCCGCCAATATTACGGCAGCTTATTGTAGCCAAAGCCAAAATTTTGACGTAGTAATTAATGCCCTACCACAAGTAAGCATCACCCAAAACAGTACTTTATGCGTAGGTAGTAGCACCACTTTATCCTTTACGCCCGCATACAATATCCACACCTGGACAAACAGCAGCGGCAGCACCATTAGCAACGATGCTACCGCCATTGTTACCCAATCCGACACCTACACCCTTACTATTGCCGACACAAACGGCTGCACCGCCACCGGCATTATAGCCGTTGATACCTTACCTCGCCCAATTGCTTTAATATACACCGCTGGCAAATCAACGTTTTGCATACAAGAACCCGGACAAAGCAGCACTTTCGAGGCAGCCGTTGGTCAGTATTTTACTTACCAATGGTACAACAATGGCAACCCTATTGCCGGAGCCACCAACCCCACCTATACCCATGTAAGTACTACCGATATTGACACCTACAACTATTATGTAGTAGTAAGCCATGCCCAAACAGGCTGCACTACCCAATCTAACAACTGGTTTATTTACCAACTCGATTGCACCAGTGGCGGCGGTGGCGGTACGGGTCCTGGCTGCCCCGATTGTCCGCCTCCGCCAACTTGTACACTTGTAGCAGGTTCAAGTGCCAATTTTAGCATTGTTGCCGATAACAATAGTTGCAATACCTTTACTTTTATAAACACCAGTACAGGTAGCCCCATAAACAATATCTGGATATTAAACAACAATACCCAATTTAACACCACCGACCTTACTTATACCTACAACCAAATAGGTAAGTACCGCGTTTATTTGCTAACTGGCTTTACCAACCTTACGCCCCAGCCCAACGAGTGTTATTTAGTAGCCGTCGACTCGGTGCGTGTGCCTATAAAAGCCGATTTTAACGCCACCCAAAATACATGTGCTGGCGATACCGTTACTTTTACCGATTACTCCATACACGTAGTATCAACTACCCTAACTAACTGGACATGGGATTTTGGCGACGGAACAACCGCCACCAATATCCAAAACCCAACCCATGTTTATGCCAATAGCGGCGTTTATACTGCCACATTAAGCGTTACCAACGACACCTGCATCTCTACCATTTCGCAAAACGTAGCCGTACAAGGCATACCTATCGTATCGTTTAGTGCCGCAAGTATAGGCTGTGCCACCAATGCTGTTAGTTTTACGCCCAACCAAAGCAATTTAGCTACTTTCGAGTGGGCATTTGGCAACGATGATTCTACTACCTTGTCAAATCCGTCTTACGCCTACCCCACCAACGGAACCTACAACGTAAGCCTAACCGCCACCGACGTATATGGCTGTGCCAATGCCACCTACACCCAAGCCATAGATATTTTACCTGCTCCTGCCATCGAAAACATTACCGCCACCGACACCCTTTTGTGTTTTGGCGAAACAACCACCCTAACAGCTCCCGCAAACGCAACCGCCTATTTGTGGAGCAATGGCAGTACTAGCCCGCAAATAACCGTATCGCAAAGCGGCAACTATAGCGTGCGCGTAACCCTCGACAATGGCTGTTATTACAACACCCCTGCACAAGTTGTTACGGTGTACAATCCGCCGCCAACCCAAATAAGCCTTGCCAACAACACCCTAAGTTATTGTTTGGGCGATACGGCATTACTAAACACCACA
>Ga0075163_10011251_pt1 | contig 11665 bp, 10 predicted proteins | sample JI1023141ADNA_FD_71478 | JGI IMG/M metagenome (GOLD analysis project Ga0075163, IMG submission 71478) | Wastewater effluent complex algal communities from Wisconsin, to seasonally profile nutrient transformation and Carbon sequestration -... | ecosystem: Engineered > WWTP > Effluent > Algae... | reverse complement strand
TGCCGCGATCCCGCAACATGCCCCCAGGTGCCATCTTCGCCACGGCTTTTCAACCCCCGGCGAGTTCGGGATAAGACACATGATCCAACGCAAACAGACCCTGTTCCTCTTGGCCGCCGCTCTACTGTGTGGGGCCTCGTTCCTCTTGCCCGTCGCCACGTACAGCTCGTCGAGCGCGGAGACGGTCTATCACCTGCTCACCACGCGCGTGTACGATCCGGTGAATGCCGTTACGATCGAGGACGCCTCCTTGAAGTATCCCATCTATCTGGTCTACACGGTGCTCGGCCTGGCCCTCTTCGTTGACATCTTTCTCTTCAAGAACCGCAAGCGCCAGCTGCTCATCCTGCGATCGGCCTACATCTTCGCCGGGCTGTTGCTCGTGCTGCAACTGGTCACGCACCAAAGCACCACGGCCTATTTGAGCACAGGCCGACATCTGATCAGCTCTTATGGTCCGGTGATGTTCTTCCCCTTCGGCATCATGCTCTTCATGTACCTGGCCGAGCGTGGGATCAAGAAGGATGAGGAATTGGTGAGGAGTATGGACAGGTTGCGCTGAGGAGTGGGACGACAACAATATTCCGACGTCATCGCGAAACGCCGAAGGTGTAAGCACCGGAGCGCGAAGCGCAACGGTGATCTTCGACGAAGCGATCCAAGTTCCTGAAGATGGATCGCTTCGTCGTCCGTTCGTGCCTCACGGCCGAGCTCGCGATGACGGTCTGGGTGTTGGAGCACAATGAATGGAAGTACACTGAAGGGATTCATCGCACACTGGCCCTCAAACCCAGCTCCACCACCTCCAGGTCCTTCAACTTCGGCCCATCGATGGTGAAACGCAGGATCGTCCGCATGTGATGGAATCCGTGCTTACCGGCGGCACCAGGATTCATGAAGAGCACATTGAGTTTCGGATCGAACTGCACCTGGCAGATGTGTGAGTGCCCGCAGATGAAGACGGTGGGAGGGGAGGCCTTCAACTCGCCGATCACCTGCGGGTTGTAGCGGGGTGGCCGCCCACCGATGTGCGTGATCCACACCTTCACTTCTTCGAGGGTGAAGCGCTGGTGCTCCGGGTGCGTGAGCTGCGTGGCCTTGTCGTCGATGTTGCCGTACACCGCGCGCAGTGGTTTCCAGCTCGCGAGTTCATCGGTCACATGCAGGCCGCCGATGTCGCCCGCATGCCAGATCTCGTCGCAGGCCGCGAAGTGCTCGCGGATGCGCGGGTCCAACCAGCCGTGGGTGTCGGAGAGGAGGCCGATGCGCTTCAAGAGGATCAGAGAATGAGATGATGAGAAAATGGACCTGTGGTCGGGCAGCGAAGATGATGGACGGGGCGTTTACCTTCACATCATGTATGCACGGTTTCTTCTGATAGCATTTATCCTCGATGGTCCATTGTGCCACGGACAGAACGACACCATTTTCCCCAATGTGAACGCTGAGTTCCAGCTCGCATGGCCCTGTATGGAGCCGCCAAACAATCCGTATGTCTTTTATGAGAACCACACGTTCGAAGCTCAGCCCGCCATTTCCATGGATGGACTGGAGTGGGGAACGGTGGACCCGCCCGGTGGCATGGGCTTGATCGCGGTCGATGCATTGCGGGTGTTCTATCATAGCTTGGACGGACAGCACATTCCCGCTGGAACAACGGTAGTGCTATACGACTTCGGTCTGGCGATCGGTGATACGGCTTATTGGGACGAGTACTACGGCTTCGGGCACGCCCTGCTGGTACAGATCGACACGGTGAGCGTGCTGGGACGGGATCGACGGCAGTTCACGTTGAACAACGGCGATCACTGGTTGGAAGGGATCGGCAGCCTCATGGGCTTGTTCCGTCCTTTGTACCAGACTCCTCTCGGCTGCGCTGATCCCACCTTCACCTATTGCGCCAATTACATTGATGACGATGCTGTGCCTTACACGGTGTGTTCTGACATGTTCCTGGGTGCCAGCACTCCGAGCATCGCGGTGGGTTTGATACATCCGAACCCCAGCAATGGCCGCTTCACGGTGACGACCATGAGCGCGAGCGGATCGTATCGGGTCGTTGATACTCGTGGAAGCGAGATACGACGCGGTCTTCTTCAAGGAAATGAAACCGTTGTTGACCTGATTGCGGCGGCACCCGGTCTCTACGTCTTGGACGTGAACGGCCAGCGCACCAAGCTCATCATCGAGTAGGTTGCTCGCGGATGCGCGGGTCCAGCCAACCGTGGGTGTCGAAGAGGAGGCTGATGCGCTTCAACGGGATCAGAAAATGAGATGATCAGAAAATGGACTGTACAGTGAGGCAGCGAAGATGATGTCGGTGTCGTCTACCTTCACACCATGGTCCGCGAGTTCTGCACGGCATTGGGCACATTGGTGCTATCAGGTTTGAGCGCCCAGAATGACACGCTATTTCCCAACGTGAGCGGATCCTGGGACATGACGACGATCCATTGGGATTGGGACGGCCAGGACATGAACTTCGAATACACGCCGCATCATCTGGAGTATTTCGCGGAGATATCGGTGGAAGAGTTCGGGTTCGTGTGGGGAACTGTCTTCGATGAGAGTGGGCCTGTGGGCTTGCTCGCGGTGGACTCAGGACGCGTCTATTACAGAGGGACCTCCTTCTACTACGCGGGTTGGGGTGGGGGCGGCTATGGCGATACGACACTTCGCGTGTTGTATGACTTCAATCTCGAAGTTGGTGATACCGCGTACATGCAGAACCCGTTCTCAGGACCACCTGGCTGGGCGGCAGAGGTGATGAGTATCGATACCGTCTATCTCGGCGGCTTCCCGCGCCAACGCTTCATGTTGACCAATGGCGATGTATGGGTGGAAGGGGTCGGGAGCATGGAGGGCTTGTTACGTCCATTCCTGGAGATCTTCGAGAACGGGTTCACTCTCGATGACTTCTGTGGCCATTACGTGACCGCCGAGCAAGTGCCCTACATCGGTTGTCTGCCGCTGGTGCTGGATGTCCCAGAAGATGCATTCCCGGTGATCAGGCTCTTTCCGAACCCGACGAGTGGCAGCCTTGCAATTGCTGGGGCACGTGCTGGTGCGCAGTTCCGCCTATGGGATGTCCACGGCAGACTCGTCCTTGTTTCTGCCCTGGAGGGGCTTGGCACCGTTTCCCTTTCTGGAATTCACCCCGGCGTCTATGTCGCTGAGATCAGCGGCTTGCATACCAAACTCGTCATCGAGTAAGGTGCTCGCGGATGCGCGGGTCCAGCCAGCCGTGGGTGTCGGAGAGGAGGCCGATGCGGAGCATGGGGCGAAGATGGGTGAAGGTTACATTTGATCATGCTCCGGTCGGTGGTGATGATCCTGGTTCTGTCGCTATGCGTTCTGGGGCATGGTCAGAACGATTCCATTTTTCCGAATGTTGAAGGAAACTGGGTCACTTATCGGACTTGCTGGGATGCGCATGTGCCACCGTACCCACTGGTCACGCATACCTACACGGATTACTTCTTGGACACGAACTTCCGGTATGTGAGTGATGGGCTGAATTGGGACCCGCTCATAGGCGTATGGGACTACATCGGTGCCATCGCTGTAGATGGGCATAGAGTGCTTTACAAGCAGTGGATGGTAGACGTAACGGGCGGCTTCGATCTCGGGGATTCATTGCCTCGCGTGCTGTACGATTTCGATCTGAACGTCGGGGACACCGCCTACGGTGACGATGAAGCCAGCATCCGTGTGGTGGTAGACGTGGACACCATCGACTTCGAAGGTCACATGCGCAAGCGGTTGCACCTTTCGCATGATGAAACTTGGGTCGCGGGCATGGGAAGCAGCTCGGGTCTTTTCAGACCTTTCCAAGAAGAGTTCGAGTGCATTTGGCAGGCCGAGTATTTCTGTGGTTCCTATGCTGACACTTCGGGCTACCAATATGAGATCTGTGCGGAATTCACTTCGGTTCCGGAGATCGGGAGGTCGGTTCGCTCCATGACCATTTCCCCTGTTCCAGCGGATGCACAAGTGCGGATCGAATTGGGGGGGAAGGACCAGGGTCCCCTGCGGATATTCAAGGGCGATGGGGCGTTGGTCCTGGATGTTCAAAAACCTTCGTCCAGTGAGGTCTTGGATATCTCCTCGTGGCCAAGCGGCCCGTATATCGCTTCGACATCTTCGGGGACGAAGCGATTCGTCGTGGCCCACTGAGCATCCCGCGGACCACCTTAATGTACTTCGTCGCTTGCCGCTTCACACCTGTCTACTTTCGCGCCCCGCCACCGCCCCTTGTTCGCATAGGCAGTGAGCATTCGCACGAGTGGAGATCCTTCCCCGCTACTTCCTGGAAATCGCCTTCGATGGCACGCCCTACCGTGGTTGGCAGATACAGCCGAACGCGCCGAGCGTGCAGGCGGAAGTGCAGCGCGCATTGCAGACCGCCCTGCACCAGCACAAGGTGATCGTGATCGGTTGCGGCCGCACCGATACAGGCGTGCATGCATCGAGCTTCTTTCTGCACTTCGAGGGCCCGAGCGACAAGGAACTCAACGACCGTTTCATCCACAGCTTGAACGCCATTCTGCCGGAGAGCATCGCCGTGAAGCGGATCATTACCGTGCCGGATGATGCGCACGCGCGCTTCAGTGCCACGGAGCGCGGCTATGTGTACAAGGTGCATCGCTGGAAGGATCCGTTCTTGCACGAGCGCTCCTATATGTTGAAGCCACCGCTGAACGTGGACGCGATGAACGAAGCTTGCCAGTGCCTGATCGGGAAGCAGGATTTTTCCAGTTTCCAACGCACGGGCAGCGACAACCGTACATCCATTTGCGATGTGCGCCTCGCGCGCTGGGTGGAAACGGAAGTCGGCTACGAATTCCGGATCCACGCAGACCGTTTCCTGCGGAACATGGTGCGCGCCATCGTGGGCATGTGCATTCAGATCGGCCGTGGGTTGCATCCGGCAGCGCACATGAAAGAAGTGCTGGAAGCGCATGACCGGTCAGAGGCGGGTCGCAGCGCTCCGGCGCGCGGGCTCTACCTGGCGTACGTGGCGTATCCGTTCATTCAACAACAAATGTCCATCCCTGCTCCATCGCTGATGGGCTCCTCCCCACCGGGGAGGTTGGGAGGGGTGAACCCATGAGCGAAGCCGCATCCCCCAAAGGCAAGGCCTTCGACCGTCGGCTCTTCGCGCGCGTGATGACCTTCGTGCATCCGTACCGCGGGCTGTTCTGGTCCTGCTTCGCGCTCACCATCCTGCTCGCGGTGATCGGGGTGATCCGGCCGGTGCTTCTGGGCAACATGATCGATGGCCCGGCCGCGCACAACGATCGCCACGGCCTCATCGTGCTGGTGTGGATCGTGATCGGTCTGCTTTTCTTGGAAGGCATCGTGCAATTCGTGCAGGCGTATTGGACAGCGCGTTTGGGCCTGAACGTCACCTTCGACCTGCGGCAGAAACTCTACGACCGCGTCATCGGCTTCAAGTTGCGCTACTTCGACCGCACGCCCATCGGCACATTGGTGACGCGCGTGGTCAGCGACATCGAAACGGTGGAGGACATCTTCTCCCAAGGCCTGCTCATGATCATGGGCGACATCCTGAAGCTGGTGGTGGTGGTGATCGTGATGTTCGCCGTGAACTGGAAGCTGGCGCTCCTGAGCATGACACCGATCCCCGTGCTGCTGTGGGCCACGAACATCTTCAAGAACAGCATCGCGAAGAGCTTCCAGGACGTACGTACGCAGGTGGCGCGGCTGAACGCGTTCACGCAGGAACACATCCAGGGCATGGCCATCGTACAGCTGTTCGGGCGGGAGAAGCAGGAATACGACAAGTTCCGGGGGATCAATGTGGAGCATCGCGAGGCGCACATCCGGGGGGTGCTGGCCTACAGCATCTTCTTTCCGCTGGTGGAGATCCTGAGCGCGATCGCGTTGGCCTTCCTCATCTGGTGGGGCGTGGGCGACGTGCTGGAAGGCATCGCCACCTTCGGCGAACTCATCGCCTACATCCAGTTCATCAACATGCTCTTCCGGCCCATCCGCCAATTGGCGGATCGCTTCAACACCTTGCAGATGGGCATGGTGGGCAGCGACCGCATCTTCAAAGTGCTGGACACGGACTCGGCGATCTCCGATACCGGCACGCTCAGTACGGACGGGATGCGTGGCGACATCGTCTTCGAGAACGTCACCTTCGGCTACGAGGAAGAGAACCCGGTGTTGCACGGCATCAGCTTCACGGCGAAAGCGGGGGAGATGATCGCGCTGGTGGGTGCCACGGGCAGCGGCAAGAGCAGCGTCGTGAACGTGCTCGGACGTTCCTATGAGTACCAAGGCGGCCGCGTGCTGTTGGACGGTCATGACATCCGCGAATACAAGCTCGACGAATTGCGCAAGAGCGTGGGCGTGGTGTTGCAGGACGTCTTCCTCTTCAGCGATACGGTGCTGAACAACATCACACTGAATGACCCGTCCATCACGCGTGAAGAGGTGATCGCGGCGGCGAAGGCCGTAGGCGCGCACGGCTTCATCGAGGCCTTGCCGAACGGGTACGACACGGATGTGCGTGAACGGGGCAGCGTGCTCAGTACCGGGCAGCGGCAATTGCTCGCCTTCATCCGCGCCTACGTGAACAAACCGAAGGTGCTGGTACTGGACGAGGCCACGAGCAGCGTGGACAGCATGAGCGAACAGCTCATCACCGAAGCCACGGAGAAGATCACCAAGGGCCGCACGAGCATCGTGATCGCCCACCGGCTGAGCACCGTGCAGAACGCCGACCGGATCCTGGTGGTGGAGAAAGGCCGCATCATCGAGCAGGGCACGCACCAGGAACTGCTGAGCTTGGAAGGCAACTACAAGCGGCTGTACGACCTGCAGTTCCATTGAGCCCTGCTATGCAACGGCGGGTGTTCGCCGAACGTCCCATGGGCAGCTGACCGCATTCGCGGGAAGTCTACCTTCAGGCCGTTGAACCGATGCGAACGAACTTGCCCACCATGCGTCCATCCCTGCGAACCGCCATCCTCCTCACTGCGGCCTTCTGCAGCATCGCGGCGGAAGCCCAGCAACTGATCCCCACACGGGGCAAGGAGTTCTGGATGGGCTTCATGCGCAATTACGATGGCGCCCAGCGACAGGACCTGTTCATCAGCAGCGATGTGAACACCAGCGGCACCGTGAGCGCCCCGCTGTTCGGGTGGAGCGAGCCCTTCACGGTAACAGCCAACACGGTGACGACGATCGAAGTGCCACTGGGCCTGATGAACAACCAGTCGGACATCGTTGACACCAAGGGCATCCACATCGAAAGTGAGGACACGGTGGCGGTGTACGCGTTGAGCTTCCAGAATGCCACGGCGGATGCCACCGTGATCTACCCGGTGAAGTCCTGCGGCACCGAGTACCGCGTGCAGGCTTATCGGGGCTTTCCGGACATCCCCTCGTACAGTTCCGAGTTCCTGATCGTGGCCACGGCCGATGAGACGGAGATCGAGATCACGGCCACGGCCAATACCGTGGGAGGGCATTTGGCCGGCGAACCGTGGACGATCCAGTTGAACGAAGGGGAATCCTATCAGGTGCAGGCGATCATCGACGCTGGCGATCTCACCGGCAGCTTGGTACGCGCCACCGCGGAGAGCGGGGCGTGCCGACCATTCGCCGTCTATGGAGGAAGTGTTTGTCCCCAAGTGCCCGCCGGTTGCGCGGCGTGCGACCATGTGTACGAGCAGAACCTGCCCACGCCGTTCTGGGGAAGCAGCTACTACAGCGTTCCGTGGGAAGACACCTACGCTTACACCTATCGCCTGTTGGCGCATGAGGACAACACGCAGATCACGGTGGACAATGACCCTCCCATCACGCTCAACGCCGGCGAGGTGGTAGAAGTGAACGGCACGGACGTGCCCCACTGTTTCAGCGGCAGCCAACCGTTCAGCGTAGCGCAGTTCATGCAGGGCAGCGATTGTTCCGGGCAGAGCGATCCGGCGATGCTGCTATTGAACGCGCAGGAGCAGAAGATCAACGACATCACCTTCGCCACGGTGGTGAGCAACGCCATCACCGCGCATTACATCAACGTGGTGGTGGATGCCAGCGACGTGGGCACCGTTGTGCTTGATGGGAATACGGTACCGACGATCCAGTTCACAGCGTTCCCCGCCTGCGCTGACCGCTATTACGCGGCGCTGGACCTTCAACCCGGCAGCCACCGCATCAGCTGCCCCAACGGGCTCACCGGATACGTATACGGCACCGGCCCGAACTATGAGACGTACGCCTACTCGGTCGGGTCTTTCACGCCACTGCCCGCGCTCAATTACGACACGGCGTTCTGCGGCCTGGACTCGACGGACGTGATCACGATCTCCCCGCCGGATCCGGTCTTCAATCCGGTCTGGACCACCCAGAGCAACCCGGACGACACGCTCTCCACCGAGCTGGTGTACACCTTCCAGCCCACGGCGAGCGACGTGTATGTCATCACCGGAACAGAGAACGTGAGCGGGTGCGTGCAGCAGTACTTTTTCAGCGTGGAGCTGGGCGAGCCCCCCGCCACGAACATCATCGCGCCCCCGAGCGTGTGCGCGTACACCGAAGTGCAGCTTGATCTGCAGTTGACACCGAACGGTACGTACCTCTATCAATGGACCCCGGCGGCCGGGCTCGACAATGACAACGCGCAGGACCCCGTGGCCACCCCGGCGCACGACACTTGGTACCATGTGGACGTTACCACCATCACGGGATGCGCGGCCACCGAGGACAGCGTACTGGTGACGGTGACCGACGGCGATGTTTTGAACGTGAACGCTACAAGCGACCCGCAATTGGTCTGCGAGGGGGAGAGCGCGCAGCTCGATGTGGCGGTGCGCCAGATCATCGCTGAAGACGACTTCGACAGCGGCCTCGGCGTGATCTGGGAGGAAGTGCTGGGTGGTGCCACGAACGACATCTGCGGATCGGTGGTAGGGGATGCGTTGCGCTTCAACAGCGCGGGGACCCGCGTGGCGCGTACCGTGCCGCTGGACGTGAGCGCCGGCGGTGCGTTGCGTTTCGCCCTGAAGATCTGCAACGGTACCGCGCCATGCGACGATGTGGATGCGGGCGAGAACATCTACGTCGAGTACACGATCAACGGCAGCAGTTGGGTGATCATGGCCACGTACACGGAAGCGATGTTCCCCGAATTCAACTCCGTTGTGCTGGACATCCCGCTGGTGGCGCAGACGCCCGTCACGCAGTTCCGCTGGCGGCAGCTCCTGAACAGCGGCAATGACCAGGACAACTGGGTGCTGGATGATGTGGCCATCGCGGCGGATGATGCCAGCGGCATCACCTTCGACTGGTCACCGCCGGGCACGCTCACCAACGCGACGATCGCCAACCCGGTGGCCACGCCGACAGGGGCGCAGACCTACACGGTGAACATGGTCGATCAGACAACGGGTTGCGCGTACCAGGACGAGGTGATCGTGAGCGTGGGTCCGCTCTTCACGTTGGAGCTTACGAACGACACGGCGGTCTGTGGGTCCGGCCAGAGCGTGGAACTCAGCGCCGACCCGGTGCAGCCGGGCAGCTACTCATGGGTATGGTCGCCGGATGATGGCTCCCTGATGTCGCTCTTCTCCCAGACCACCATGGCGTTCCCGTTCGGTACCACGGAATACGTGGTGGAGGTCACCAGCCAGTTCGGGTGCGTGGTCTCCGATACGGTCACCGTGCGCGTGGTGGAGAGCATGACCACGGACATCTTCGTTACGCCCAACCCGATCTGCGAAGGCCAAGAGGCGCAACTGCAGGTGCAGGCCTTCCAAGGCAGCGGTAGTTACGGGTACGTATGGTCGCCCGCGGAAACGTTGAACGACGGCATGATCGCCACGCCCATCGCCACGCCGATCGTCACCACGACCTACATGGTCACGGTAACGGACCTGCTCTGTGGCGCGATCCAGATCAGCACGATCGAACTGGAGGTGCTGCCGGCCCCGCCTTTGGACCTTGGCCCGGACCAGGCCATCTGCCCGGACCAGGACCTTACGCTCGACGCCAGTCCTGCGCAGAGCTACCTCTGGAGCACAGCCGCCACCACGGCCGCCATCACGGTGGATGCCCCCGATACGTATTGGGTGGAAGCCACGAACGGCAACTGTGTCTCCTCGGATACGATCGTTCTCACGCTCACACCCGATCCTGGCGAGCTGGGCACCACGGTGTTCGGTTGCCAGGACCGCACGGCTACGCTTTCCATCCCGTACGTGGGTGGAACCTATCTGTGGGGCACCGGCGACACCACCTCTACCATCACCGTAGGTGTGTTGGGGGATTACCCCTTCACGCTGATCGATCAGTACGGGTGCAGCTATTCGGACATCGCCACGCTCATCATCGACCCCTTGCAGGGGGGCATTGATGTCCCGAACGTCATCAGCCCGAACGGGGACGGGAAGAACGATCGTTTCGAACCGCTCAGTGGCGGCAACAACGACGTCGCCGTGGTCATCTACAACCGCTTCGGCAAGGAGGTCTTCAACGCACCGAACATGAACACCCTCTGGCGCGGCGACAACAACGGTGATCCCGTTCCGGACGGTACCTACTTCTACGTGGTGAAGTACAAGGCCGCGTGCGAAGTGGACGTGCGCGAGCAGAAGGGGGCGGTTACGGTGGTGAGGTGAGCGCGATCTTCAGCCATGGGAACCCCCAGAAGCTGCACAAAGGAGGGCCCCGAAAAGCCGGATGGGTCCATGGTGAGTTGACAATGAGTCAAGAGGAGCGGATCCTGGTTGAACGCAAGGCGTCGGTGCTGGTCCTGCTTCCCCTGATACCGGCCCAACTCCTCTGGTTGTTCTTGGATGCACCGTTATGGTATTGGCCGGCAGGTATGCTGGTCGTGCTGGCGATCGTACTCTATTTCGCCATCGCTTCCGAATTGCACGTCGCCCGTGGCGAGTTCGTCTGGAGCTGGATGTGTTGGGGGCGGGGGCGGATCATTTATCGACGCATCCGGCTGACGGAGGTCACGGATATCCGGGTTGAGGAGTCCTACGCTGGACCATACGTACTCCGAATAACGAGGATGGGCCGATGGCCTTCATGGGTCGGGTCATGGGAAAGCCAAAAGGATGCAGAGTCCGCGCGCCAACTACTGACCAAGATGTCTCGTGCGAAAAATTGAACGGGTCCGAGTTCGCGATACGGATGTTCGAGATCGGGGTGGACGGAACAACCGCGTTACCCGATCCGCCCCTTCAAACTCACCGCCGTGTGCCCGATGCCCTTCGCCACCAGTTCCTCCGGCGTCCCCACGAACACCACTTCACCGCCACCATCACCCGCTTCGGGTCCGAGGTCGATGAGGTGATCCGCGTTGAGGATCACTTCGGTATTGTGCTCGATCACCAGCACGCTGTGGCCGTTCGCGATCAGCGCGTTCAGGGCCTTCAGCAATTTGGCGATGTCGTGGAAGTGCAGGCCGGTGGTGGGCTCGTCGAAGATGAAGAGCGTGGGCTTCACGTCCTGCCCCTTGGTGAGGAAGGAGGATAGCTTGATGCGCTGCGCTTCACCGCCGCTGAGCGTGCTGCTGCTCTGGCCGAGCTTCACGTAGCCGAGACCTGTTTCTTGCAGCGGCTGGATCTTCTCCAGGATGTGCTTCACCGCTTTGTGCTTGTCGTGGTTCTCGCGGAAG
>Ga0075163_10011250_pt1 | contig 11666 bp, 8 predicted proteins | sample JI1023141ADNA_FD_71478 | JGI IMG/M metagenome (GOLD analysis project Ga0075163, IMG submission 71478) | Wastewater effluent complex algal communities from Wisconsin, to seasonally profile nutrient transformation and Carbon sequestration -... | ecosystem: Engineered > WWTP > Effluent > Algae... | reverse complement strand
GACGCCGATGCGCCATCCGATCCTGCTCTCCCTCGCGTTCTTGTTGGCGTGCATCGGTGGCGCGTGTGTGACGCCGGCCGCACCCAGGCCTCTCACACCGGACGACGCGCGCGGTCCGGCCTTTGACTTCGCGCCCCAGGTCGCGGACGAGGCGACGTGGAAAGCGCTGGCGTCACGGCCGGGCACCGAGCACATGGCCCGAACCGAGGTGGTGAAGGTGATCCTCGATCGCTCCGACGATCGCATCTACTTCCTCGAGTCGAACCGCTGGCCGATTCACTTCTTCTTCGCCCAGCGCTTCCTCGACAAGCCCGGCCTCAAAGTACAGGAGCAGACCGCGTTCAACATCGCGCAGTACAAACGCGACGACCGCCGCTTCGTGCTCGGAAGCGTCACGCATTTTCTCGACGGCGACCGTTGGGTGTACAACCTCTTCGCTGGCGACACGTTCCCCATCGAGCGCACCGCAGAGGCCTTTCGCAAGGTCCAGGCGAAGGTGTATTTCGGCGCGAAGCTCGCCTATCGGCCGGTCCCGCCCGAGCACGAGAAGAACATCGACAAGGTTCGAGCCCTGGTGCCGGTCCTCACCACCGACGAGCTCTTCGGGAAGCTCGTATACCAGCCGCTCGAGCTCGGAGAGGCGTTCGGGTACTTGCGCGTCGTCCCCAAGGGAAAGGCCTTCGACCCGCACACGCTTCGCCCCTACGACATCGTCGTCCTCGGCGATCAACCGGAGGACATTCCGGTGGTCGCCGGGGTCGTCACCGACAAGCTGCAGGCGCCGCTCGGACACATCAACGTGCTCTGTCACAACCGGAAGACGCCCAATATGGCTCTCCGGGATGCGTCCGAATCGGCCGAGGTGAAAGGTCTCGAGGGGAAGATCGTTCGCCTCTCCGTGAATCCCCAGGGCTACAAGCTCGAAGCGGCCACGCAGCAGCAGGCGGAGGCCTCCTGGGAGAAGAAGCGGCCCAAGAGCGGCTTCACGCCGGAGCGAAACGATCGTGCGGCCGGGCTCCCGGTCCTCGCCGACCTTCATCGGAACGACGTCGCCCTCGTGGGGGCGAAGACCGCGCAGCTCGCCTACACCGCGAGCCTCTTGCCGAAGGGCGCTACGCCGCGGGCGTTCGCGCTCCCGATGTACGACTACGTGCGGTTCATGAAGGAGAACAAGCTCGACGCGAAGCTCTCGAGCCTCCTCGCCGACCCGCGCTTCCAGAAGGACCCCGAGGTGCGTCACAAGGCCCTCGATGCGCTCCGGGACGACATGATGAAGGGAATCCTCTCCCCGGACACCCTCGGCCGCCTGGTCGCGCGCATTCGCGAGCTCCTGCCCAAGGGCAAAGTCCGATTCCGCTCCAGCACCAATGCCGAGGATCTCCCGGGCTTCAACGGCGCCGGCCTCTACCGGTCGACGCGCGTGAATCCCGACGACGAAAAGGACGTGACTCGCGGTCTCCTGGAGGTGTGGTCGAGCACGTGGCTCTGGGCCGCCTTCGAGGAGCGCGAGTACTACCGCATCGACCACAAGACGGTGGGGATGTCGGTGCTGGTGCAAGAGTCCATCGACGACGACACCGCCAACGGCGTCGCCATCACCGCGAACCCCTACAGCCAGGGCAATCCGGGGTTCTTCATCAATGCCCAGCTCTCCGGCGGCAGCGTGACCGGCGCGAAGGGCGACGAGGTCCCCGAGCAGATCCTCTATTACACCTATGACACGGGCAGAGGCTTCGAGCGCCTCTCCCGGAGCTCTCTCGCGAAAGGGCAAGTGCTCATCGACGACCCGACGGTGGAGGAGCTCGCCAAGGACCTGGCCGCCATCCATCTCGGCTTCACCGAGGACTCGTTCGGGGCCTCCGGCAAGGCGGTCGACGTCGAATTCCTCGTTCGCAAGAGCGCGCCGAAGGTCATCATCGTCCAGGCCCGGCCCTACACGATGACCTGGCCGGACGATCGACTCTGGCGCGACGGCGACGGCAAGCCCGTCCAGGTGCCGTGAGCCGAGGTCCGCACTCGAGCCCGCCGAGCTCGCGGACCTATCACCGCGCGGTGCGATCGAGCGCCGTGGCGCTCCTGATGTTCGGATTCGCCGAGGAGATCGCCATGCGCTTCGTCCCGGCGCTGATGCGATCGATGGGGGCGAACGACACGACCATCGGGCTCCTCGGGAGCGTGCGCGATCTCTGCGACGCGGTGCTCGCCTACCCCGGCGGCCGCCTCTCGGACCGGTGGGGCCCGACGCGGACCCTGCGCCTGGTGGGGGTGATCAGCATCGTCGGGTATCTGATGACCGCGGTCGCGCCGAATCCCCTGGTCGTCCTCGGCGCGGCGGTGCTCACCATGGCGTGGCCCTCGATGGGGATCGTGGCCACCTTCGATGTCGTCGCCCGCGGCAAACGCGACGCGATGAAGGCGTTCTCCACCCAGGCCATGCTGCGCCGCGTGCCCATGGTCATCGGGCCACTCCTCGGCGCCGCCCTCGTGACGCGCTACGGCTCCGGCAATGGAACGCGCGCTGCGATGGTCCTCGCCGCGCTGCTCGCCATGGTCGCCGTCGCGGGATTCGTCCGCGCCCTCGGCACCGGACATCGCGGCGCCGCGCCGCCGTTTCGACCCCTCGCCACGTTGAAGGCCATGCCCCGGTCGATGCAGGTGCTCCTCGCCTCGGACATCCTCGTTCGTTTCTGCGAAGGCCTGCCCGACGTCTTCCTGGTGGTCTACGTGATCGAGCAATCCAAGCAACCCGCCTCGGTCTTCGGCGGCCTCATCGCGCTTCGATCCGTCGTCTCGATTGCCAGTTATCTCCCCGGGGTCCGCCTCGCCCTCGCCTTTCGCCGGGAGACGGTCGTTGCACTCGGATTTCTCGCGTATGCAGGATTCCCCCTCGCGATTGCCTATGCCACGAACTTGAAATGGCTCGCCCTCGCGTTCGTGGTGGGCGGATTGCGCGAGATCGGCGAGCCCGCGCGCAAGTCGCTCCTGGTGGAGCAGGCGGGAGACGCCCCGGTGGGCGACGTGCTCGGCACCTACCTGCTCGTGCGCGGCGTGATGGTGGCGTCGGCGGGCCTGGTGGGCGGCGCGCTCTATGCGATGGCGCCGGCGCTCCCCTTCAAGGTCGCCACCGGCGTCGGCCTCGCGGGCGTGCTCTTGTGGGGCGTGCTCGGGTTCCGGCGACGTTGAGGCTCAGCGGCGTGGACGCTCGAGCAACTGCAGCTGCACCGGCGCACGGTGGTAGCTCCGCACCACGCGGGTGAGCACGACCTCGGGTGGTGGAGTGGGCTCGTCCAGGTGGAGCACGTGAACGAAGGGGTCGGCGCCGCCGCGCTGCGACGCCGGCGACGAGGTGGAGGGCGGGGGCTCTGCGCTCAGGGCGTAACCGCTCGCCAGAGCGAGCAGCGCCAGGAGCACGAACGGGATGAGGATCATGTGCCTGCATGCTGCACGCTGCGGGCCACGCGTCCCGTGGTACATCGGCCGGGGAATCGTGGGGCGCTGCGCCCTGGCCTATGGGCGCGCCCGGGGCGCGCGAGTCAGCGAGGCATGGTCCGGCACGCGGAGGCCACGTCGCCGTCGACGAGGACCGTGTCGATACCGCAGGGGCAGTCGTAGACGAGGGTGGCGTCGCACAGCGTCTCCGACAGCTGATCGGCGCTCCGGGTGCACGTCACGGGGCCGAAGGGGACCGACGGGTCGCGGGTGCAGGTGAGCTTGCCGGAGCGGGTCTGGTCGAGCAGCTTGGTCATCCCCGACTCCGGGTCACCGGTGTACCGGCGCTGGCCGACGTACGGATTCGCCGGCGCACAGCCCCAGGTGTTCGGGCGGTTGTCGATGGCCGGCAGGGTCGCCACCAGCACCGCGCGACACGCGGGCGCCACCAGCGGAAGCCCCTTCACCGGGTTCGCCACCGGCGCTTGCAAGACGAGCGCTTCGCCGACCGAGCCCACACCCTGTTCGCTGGTGGGCGCTTCGTCGTCGCGCGTCGCGTCTGCGTCGGCGATCGCGCATCCGTTCAAGGAGGCGAGCGCGAGGGTCGAGAGAAGCAGGGCGACGGGGGAGGCGAAGTAGACAGTGCTCATGGGGCTCCTTGTGGCGGGGTAGGAACGAGCGGCTCGTTGCCGCCGTCTTCCTCCACCGTAAGGCTCCACCGCGGGCCGTGAACCCACGCCCATTTCATGGGGCCGATAGCCCGTGACTATGGCAAGTTATCCAGCGAATACGGGGGCTTGTCGCTCAGACGACGGCGCCGCAGCAGCGCTTGTATTTCTTGCCGGAGCGGCACGGGCAGGGGTCGTTGCGGCCCACGCGATTGGCCGCGACGATCGGCTGCGGTGCGCCGTTGGTCGACGCCGCGAGCACGCCGTCGAGAGCCGCCTGGCGCACCGGCAAGAAGTCGGCGCGGGTCTCGAGGATCATGGGCGTCAGGTCTTCGCGAATGACCGCGAGGGTGTTCTTCACCTTCGAGAGGCGCTTGCGATCGTCGGGCGAGACCAGATCCGGCTGCTCACCCAGATAGGCGAAGGGCGCCACCAGGCTCCAGCGGGCTGGCTCGTCGCGCCACAGAGGATCGAGCGACGCGGTGGCGGCGTAGGCCGCAGCGAACGACTTGCACTCGTCCTCGTCGTCGGGGTCCGGCGCCAGGGTTTGCCCGCTATCGAGGGTCTCGATGACCTCGTTCAGCACCCGAAAGACCAGCCCGAGGAACGCTTGCATCCCTTGCGGATCGAGATCGCCGAAGCCGCTCGGCATGACCAGCTCCATCCACTGGTCCGGCGTGATGCGCCCGGGCGCCACCGCCGCCGCGTGGAGCACGCCCAGTAGGCCCTCGGAGTCGAGCGGCGAGTGGGCCTCGAGGAGCTCCTCGAGGAAGTCGAACTCTTCGTCGGAGAGCGGGGTCTTGAGGATGGATTCGGCCTGCACCGCCGCACCATCCCAGGCCCGGGGCCCATGCGCAACAGGCTTCGCCGTTCAGCGCGACGTGAGGCCGTTGCAATCGGCCACGAAGAGCCGGGTCGACGTGGTGCGCACGTCCCAGGAATTGCCCGCGCAGGTGGACTCCAGGAGCGGCGTTCGGGTCTTGGTGGTGGGGTCCAGGAGCGTGAGCACGGCGCGCCTTGCGGCGTTGACCTCGGTGTAGACGAAGCGATCGCCGTAGAAGCCGTCGCCGCTCACGGAGCTCGGCGAGATGGCGGTGAGGTTCGCCTGGTTGCCGTTGGTGTCGAGGCAGCCGAAGGTGCCCGAGAACTGGGTTGCCCAGCACACCCGGGCGCCGTCGCCGCGCAGGCGCTCGAAGTTCACCTGCGGGAGCTGCTTGGTGGGGGCATCGACGGTGAAGGTGACGATGGTGTCCCACGACTGGCCGGCCGGGCGCGGCCCCTTGGTGCAGCGCACGAACCGTCCGCCGAAGGAGCAGCGCGCACCCAGGCCTTGGTCGGCCCGGATGATGAAACCTGCGGCGGTGCGCACGCCCACCGTGACGCCGTCGAGGACCTTGGTGGACTGGAGACCCGCCGGGGTGATCGCGTGGAGCCACACCGAGCCGCTGGGCTGGCCGATGGTGGCCGGGTACCAATCGAGGAGGTACTGCCCGTCGGCCGAGAGGACGTGCTGGAACATGCCCACGTGCGGCGCCTTCGCGCCGTTGGCGAGGTCGGTGGTGGTCCCGGTGACCGGGTCGAGCAGCGTGAAGTAGATGAACGAGGCGTAGAACTGCGGATCCTGGGTGAAGGAGTCGGGATCGTGGTGGAACACGAGCACCTTGCCGTCGGGGCGGGTGCGCAGCTCGAGACGCGGAGAAATTGCACCGACCGAGTACAGCTCCTTGGGGGCCGCGTCGGGCGAGAGTGCCAGGACCTTGCTGGCGCCCGGATTGGCCGCGATGAGGCGGTTTTGCGCGAAGACGAAGCTGCCGTAGCTTCCCACCGGCGTGGTGGTGGAGGTGCCGCGCTCTGGGGAGAACGCGACCACGTTGTCGCCGCTGCGGTAGGCGAGAATGCGACCGTCGTCGCTCAGCTGGGGCTCGGACGTGGCGCGACCCGGCGCTTGCCGCACGGTGCCGTCGGGGCTGCGCACGAAGACGTCCTTCTCGAGCCAGTTGCTGGTGGCCACCGCGTAGGCCACGGTGCCGTCCTCCGCGAGGTACACGCCGCGCGCGGTGGGGGTCGCGACCACGTCTTTCAGGACGGGCTTCGATGCGTCGAGGTCGACCACCGATACCGCAGCGGGCCCGATGGCTGCGTTGTGCGTGAGCGCGAAGTGACCCGCCTTGCCCGGCAACGCTGCCACGGTCTCGTTCGCCGGATAGGTCGCGAGGATCTTGTCGCCCAGCGTCCGTGATGCGTAGTGCACCTCGGTTCCGGCTGCGGTGCGCGCGACGAAGAGCACGCGCGACTTCGAGGCGCCCAGCATCTCCACCGGCCCGGCGTGCAGCACCTTCGCGGCGGAGAGCTCTGCGCTCTCTGCGCCCTCGTCGTCTTCGTCGGCGGTTTCGGTCGCGCAGGCGGCGGGGAGCGTTGCGAGGAGCACGAGCGAGGTGACGAGGCCGAGGTGTTTGAGCACGTTGTATCTCCGGTGGAGTGTGGTGCGCTGTACGCGAAGTAAGTGGAGATGTACTTACCCACGATCGACCCGCGCGCCGTCGTCCCCGCGCGCCAAACGGCGGAGGCTCGCGCCATGGTCCGTACGGTGCGTGCGGCCGAGCGCAGTGCGCTACCCAGAGCGCAAGCCGCTCAGGCGGCGCCGCAGCACTTCTTGTATTTCTTGCCGGAGCCGCAGGTGCAGGGATCGTTTCGCCCCACTTTGGCCGCGGATTTCACCGGTACCGCCTTCGGGGGTGGCTCGTGGAAGGCGTCCCGAGCATCGAGGATCACGTTCTCGGCGTCCTTGCGGAGATCACCCTTGTAGCCAGCCTTGGCCTCCATGCTGGCGCGCAGGTCGGGCTCCACAAGCTCCGGGCGCCCGGCGAGGAGCGCGAAAGGGGCCACGTAGCTCCAGTTGTCCGCGTCGCCCTTCCACTGTCCGTCGAGCTGGGCGGCGAGCACGAAGCCCGCGGCGAAGGAGGCGAACGCATCGGCGTCCTCCACCTGTGGCAACAGCGTCAGATCGCGTGCGACCAGGTCGTGTACCTGGTTGTGCAGTCGCAAGAGCTGCGGCAGCAGTACCCGCATGTCGTCCGCCGAGTGCACCGCGCCGTCGAACTCGATCAAGCGCAGCCAGTCGCTCGGGGCGAGCAGGGTCGGCGCGACGGCGACCGCGTGGAGAATGCCCAGCACGCCGGAGAGCCCGAGGGGCGTTTGCGCCTCGAGCTGCTCGTCGAGGGCTTCGAGCTCGTCGTCGGTGAGCGGTGCGGTCAGGTCGGGTTCGGTCGACACGCGGCGCACGATGCCGGGAATGCACCGCTGGCGCAACGAGGATCGTGCGCTTCGGTCTTACCAGTAGCTGCCCGAACGCGGGGTCTCGTTGACGAGGACGAGCCGTTCCCGCGGCGCGTTGAGCACGTCCACCAGGAAGAACCGAACCTTGTCGGTGCTCGCCGGATAGGTGACGTCGACGAACGCGCCGGGCGCGATGTCACCGGTGTCGATGGGCGGTGTGCCGGGGCCGTCGATCTTTCGGGTGTTGAGATCGATGGGCAGGAACTCGGCGTACTCGGGCGTGAAGAGCGAGCGAAGGCGTCGGACCTTGCTCGAGTCGTTGTAGATGCGCACCTTGACGGGAGTCGTCACCGCTCCGGGTCGATAGGGGGAGCCGGGATAGTTGCCAATCACCGCGTCGGCGCCGGCCGGGGGCATGCTCAAGGGCCGCTCCCAGTTTCCGTTCGCCTGCTTGAAGCACTGGCTACTCGTGGAGGGAACCGCTTCCGTCGACTTGGCGTCGACCTTCACGGCCAAAGATCCGCAGGTGACGCCGGAGCTGAAGCCGCCGCGGTCCACCACCGTCACCTGGACGACGAGATCGTTCTGGCCATCCTGGAACCACTCACGCTCCACCGGTACGCGGGTGCCGATGGCGATCTTCGAGTCGCGATCGGTGCGATACACCTTGTGGAAGACGCGCCGCTTGGTGGTGAGGTTCTCGATGCGCAGATCCACGTGGTCGAGCCCCATGTTCGAGCTCAGCACCTCCCACGCCACGCCCACGTAGGTGAGCGGTCTCGCCACCATGAGGTCGGTGGTGATGGTGGGTGACGTTCGCGCTGGAAGCTCGATATCGCCCACGGTAGGTGAGATGGTGGGGGCGCGCCGGCGATCACCCAGGGTAGTGACCACCGGGCCGGTGGTGGTGATGCGAATGGTCGGCGCCATGGGATAGTCCTGGATGATGCCGTTACGCCAGATGCGCTCGATGGAGACCTTGGCGGTGATGTTGGGATCTTCCTCGAGATTGCCGGAGGGCGTCTTGAGCGGATCGGCCACGTCGGGCGCGAGCGACGACGCGCCGAGCGAGCCCGCGCTGTAGTCGAAGGTGCCCGCGAGCTCGTCGGCGCTGCCGGCGTACTTGGTCCAGCCCGCCTCGTTGAGCGTGCCCGCGGCGAGCTTGTCGAGGAGATCGTCCACCGCGGCGAGGTAGGCGTCGGCCTTGGCCGAGAGCGGCGCGTCGGGCACCGTGATGAAGTAGGGCAGGGCGTTCATCACCTGCGCGGCTTCGCTCCCCTGCACGATGATGCCCTGCACGATGATGCCCTGGGCCGAGAGGCTCTTGCGCAGGCGATCCACGAGGCCGTTGATGGGGTCTTCCGGCTTGGGGCCGATGGCCAGTACGCCGAGGCGCGTGAAGGTGGTCTTGATGAAGGCGTTCGCCGCTTGCAGCTGGGCGTCACTGGGCGCCGGCGCCGGGCGAATCTGCGAGAACGCGAAGCGATAGAGCGTCGCATCGGGGGGCGTATCCGGATACATGCCGTTGGTCTGCGTCACCTGGCTCGCGCCGAGCGCGGTAGTCAGGGTGCTCGCGGCGCCCACCAGATCGGCCAGCTCCGCCGCGTCGAGGCCCTTCGCTTGCTCGAGCACGTTCAGATACGAGAGCAGCGTCTCCGCCAGCGCCACGCGGCCCCAGGCGTGCTGCACCGCCAGCATCTTCTTCAGCGCGTTCCCCAGGGCGGCCTTGTTGCGCTTGTACTCGTTGATGAGCGCCACCGCGGTCGATGCATCGGGGCAGCCGAACTGCCCGTTGACGCAGGCGCTGGTGTCTGCCGCGCGCTGCACCTCGGCGATGGCGCTCACGATCAAGAGCGGATCCTGGAGCGGGAGCAGGCGATCGTGCGCGGAGAGCTCGCCGTTGCGACCCTGCACGATGATGGCGTCGACCTTGCTCCGTGCGTCGGAGAAGGAGCCGACCTTGGGGTCGAAGGTCGGCTTGATGCCGCCATCGGTACCACCGCCTTCGCCGGGCCCCGCGGCGTCGACCGTCGGTTGCGTGGAGCTGCTCGTGTCGCATGCGACGGCGAGAGCGAGGAATGCAGCGACCGGGAGGGAGAAAATGAGGGGCTTCACCCTACTGAAGCTACCCGGCTCGGTCACCGGTGCATGTCACCAGAACTGCTTCCACAGAAGTGATGACGGGCGCCCCTTCAGGGAGTGGGTTCCACGCCGGCGCGCACCTTCGCGCGCAGCGGAAGGAACGTGTCACGGGCGTCGAGGATGTCCTCGCCCGCGTTGTCGCGCAGGCCCACCATGTAGTCTGGTCGCGCCTCGATCTTTGCACGCACCTCTGGCTGGACCAGCTCCGGGCGATCGGCGAGGAGCGCGAAGGCCTCGGTGAATGCCCAGTAGTCGGGATCGCCAATCCACACCGGGTCGAGCTGGGCGGCGGCGATGTAGCCCTTGGCGAAGGAGGCGAAGCGCTCCACGTCGTCCACCTCCGGGAGCAGCGCCGCATCTTCGTCGAGCATGCCCACCACCTCGTTGTAGAGGCGCACCACGTCGGGGACGACGGCCTGCATGTCCTCGGTGGAGTGCACCGCGGCGTCGAACTCCACCAGGCCGAGCCATTGCTCCAGGGGAATCGTGCTGGGCGCCACCGCCACCGCGTGCATCACCCCCAGGAGCCCGTCCATGCGCAGCGGCGTTTGCGTATCGATGAGCGCCTCGAGCTTGTCGAACTCGTCGTCGGTGAGCGGCGTCAGTATCGTCGGGGGCGGTTCCACCCACGCACCATGCCGGCCCCGCTCCCTTCCTGCAACGCTGAACGTGAAGAATATCGCGCGCTCGGGCCGTTACGGCAGCGTGCCGGCGTCCAGTGCGGCGCAGGTGCCTGACGGCGTGCACATGGTCAGCTGTCCGCTGAGCCGGCAGCACTCCTCGTTGGCCTTGCACGACGCCTTGCTGGTGCACGAGCCGGGCGTCTCGATCTGGCACTGACCTGCGTCGGCCTGGGGTCCCGGACTCTGACATGCGGAGAGCTGCTTGGTCTCCACCGGCGTGAGCTTGGTGGTCTCGCCGCTGGGGCACTGGAACTCGAAGCCGTCGTTCGACATGATCTGCGTGTACGCGCCCTTGCCCGGCACCGTGTACACCTGGCTGAAGCCGCTCTCGGCGCTCTGGGTCATCACCGCGTCGTAGCACTTCGAGCCGTCGGGACCGTACGCGGTGGTGGAGACCTTTCCGTCGACGTTGCCCACCACGATCTTCACGCCGTTGGCGTAGGTGGTCGAGGCCTGGCCATCCTGGGTCACCTTGGTGGTGCACGCGCCCGAGGGAACGCCGCACTGGATGGCCGCGCTGAACTCGGCGGCGCAGCCGCTCAGGGTCGGGCCACCCTTGGAGCAGTCGACGGTCACCGGGGTCTCGTCGCGCCACGGGTCCTCGATGACGGTCACGTCGCCCACGTCCACGCAGTGTCGCGTGTCGAGGGTCGCCGGGTCCACCGACCGCGCGTAGGGCTCGTCTTGATCGTTGGAGGTGACGTTCTTCACGACGCCGCCGCTGAAGCCGTGCACCACCGAGAGGCTCACCTCCGAGGCCTTCTTCACGAAGATCTTGAAGCGGCCGCCCTCGAGGGATTCGGTCGAGGTGTGGCCCGAGTACGAAACACCCGCTGCCTCCACGTCGGCGCCGGCCAGCGGTTTGCCGGTGGCCTTGCCCACCACGCGACCGCTGATGCACCCGGTGGTGTAAGGCTTGTCGACGTTCCAGAGCGAGAAGTGGGGAACCGAGATGGCATATCCATCGCCCGCCGTAGGGGCGACCGCGGCCTCCTGCTTCCATTCGCCGCGGGCCTCGTCGAAGCTCCACACCGGCGCGTCGGTCGCCTTGTTCGCGGCGGCGAGGGCGGGAATATGCAGGTCGACGGATTTGCCTTTGGCAACTTGCAAGCGCTTGCCCCCTTGCTTCACCTGCACGTCGACCATTCCGAAGCTCTCCAGGAGGCCTTCGGCGCCGTTCTGCGTGATGGCGAAGTTCGAGACGCTGCGCGCGGTGGCGGCGTCGTTGGCGGGCACCGGCGTGAGATAGAGCTCCGCCATGCCGGTGACCGGCTTGCCGCTCTCGTCGACGAACGCGTTCGCGGGCGCGGTGAGCTTGACGCCGCCGGCGCCGCTGATGCTGCCACCCGCGGTGGTGTCGAGAGGCACCGGGGCCGCCAGCTCCACCAGCGAGGGGTGGTGCATGGTGAGCTTGCCGTCGAGCACGTCGACCTGCCGCTGCACGTCGAGGAAGCCGGCCTTGGCGTAG
>Ga0075163_10011249_pt1 | contig 11666 bp, 9 predicted proteins | sample JI1023141ADNA_FD_71478 | JGI IMG/M metagenome (GOLD analysis project Ga0075163, IMG submission 71478) | Wastewater effluent complex algal communities from Wisconsin, to seasonally profile nutrient transformation and Carbon sequestration -... | ecosystem: Engineered > WWTP > Effluent > Algae... | reverse complement strand
GCGCCTGCCGCACCTGTGCCTCGGTCGCCAGCAACTGGGCGCGCAGATCATCGGCATCCAGTCGAGCCACCACCGCACCCGCCTCAACCATGTCGCCTTCGCGCGGCCCGAGTTCGCTCAAGCGCCCGGCAAACTTGGTCGCAACATCAACCTCAATCGCCTCCAGACGCCCGTTTCCCGAGGCAAAACCCGCCGGCAAACCCGCTGGACGCTGGTAATAAAGATAAAAAACTATGGCTGCGGTCAACGCCGCAAATAGGGCAAAAATCAATATTTTGCCAAGACGAGAACGGTTCATAAGCCCCCCGATCATTTACTGACCAACTGGTCATTAACTGATCAAATTATAGGCTTCGAGGGTACAAATGTCAGTGGTGAAATGATGATTAGATGCAACTATGTGGGCTTGGACACATAAGACTCAATGGCGTAAATCGAAGCGCTTCTCGCCCTTCACTGCTGAGCCAGATTCGTACAGCCGCCCTCAGTAACTCTTCCTGACCTGCCGGACGCGACTCCCATCCTGGGAAATCAACATCAGCGCGGGAATGTCGGCGCGGAAATTTCGACTGTTGGGCGCACGACCGGCTTTCATCAAAATCCCGTCCGCCATCAGTTCGTTCAGCAGGCGGCTGATTGTCTCCGGCGTAATACCGATGATGCTGCCGAAATCGGTAATCTTCAGACGATGCACCCGATCACTGTCGCCGATGCGCAGTTGCAGCAGCAGTCTCGCCAGACGAACCTTGGCCGGAACTGTGTTGCTGACCAATTCAGACAGCCAGTTATCCGCCTCCCGCAGCGCCTCCTGCGACTTTTCAAAAAGGCGAAGCTGCAGCGCGGGATGGTCGGCAATGAACTGACGAAAATGGGTGATAGGAATCCGGCACAGATGAGCTTCGGTCAGCGCAATCGCCGTGTGTTGCTGATCGTCGGTAAATACCGACTCCAAGGCGACGACATCGCTTTTCTTGAGAAAGCGAACGATGCGCTGGTTGCCACTGGCATCGTAGCGAACCAGCTTGATCAACCCATGGCGAACGCAATAAACCGCCGATGCCTTGTCGGTTTCATTGTAAAGCGTGGCACCTGCCTCAAAAACCAGATCGTCAATAGGCGTGTGAAAAGCAAGGAGATCTTCCAGGCTGACGTCGGCACAAACCATGGTGCTGCGTAAGGAACACGTAAAACAGTTGCTGCGTCCGGCACATTTATGGGTTCTATTTGCGGTGGTCATTGGCTATTCATGGGGGCAGGATTGACGGCGGAATTTGCGAGAGTCGGACGAAAAAAACGTTGACCCTTGTTAAGAAGCTGAATTCAGGAAATAACGTTCTGCCGAATCTGGCAACAAGTCAAGTCGCCCGCTCACGGCGCCGGATCGGACACAAACCCGATCCGCACTAACCCAGCCTTGGCCGCCACCGCCATGACCTTAGCCACCGTTTCGTAATGCACATGGCGGTCAGCCCGGATATGCACCTCCGGTTGCGGCGCCTTGGTCGCCTCGGCGGCAAAGCGTGGCGGCAGATTGTCCAGCATCACCGCTTCACCATTCCAGAACAACTCACCGCTTTCTCGAATACCGAACTCGATGTGTTCCGGCTTGGTGATATTGACGCTGCTCGATGCCTTGGGCAGATCAATCTTCACCGAGTGGGTGAGCAACGGTGCGGTGACGATAAAGATCACCAGCAGTACCAGCATGACATCGACCAGCGGCACCACGTTCATGTCCGCCATCGGCATCTTGCCGCGATAGCGATTGAAGCTTCCCTGCGCCATAACCTAACCCCGCTGCGTGGCGGAAGGCGCGACCAGTTTTCCGTTGCCGCCCTTGACCGTCAGTAGCACGTACAAGTCGTGAGCAAAGGATTCCAGCCGGGACAGCCACATCCGGTTGCGCCGGTTGAAGGCGTTGTAGGCGAGCACGGCAGGAATCGCCACGGCCAGGCCCAGCGCCGTCATGATCAGCGCCTCACCGACCGGGCCGGCGACCTTGTCCAGAGTACCCTGGCCGGAAAGGCCGATCTGCACTAGCGCGTGATAGATACCCCAGACCGTGCCGAACAGCCCGACATAGGGTGCCGCGGAACCGGCGGAAGCCAATACCGTCAGGCCGTATTCCGACTTTGCAGCCTCCAGATCAACCTCGTTGTTCAGCGTGCGGGTCAGATACTCTGCCATGCCACCCGCCACTGCGAGATTGTCCTTGCCGCTGTCGGCCAGCGCCTCCAGCGATTTCTGCACCAGTACCGCAAAGGCGTTATCGGCCGGTTGTGAATGCAGCGTGGCTTCAACATCCGACAATGACGACGCCAGCCAGAAGCGCTTGAGAAACTCCTCTGCCTTGCGCTGGGCCAGCGTATTGGCCAGGGCTCGCGTCACGATCAGATACCAGCTGGCAATCGAGAGCAGCAGGAGCGTTCCGAGGACGGCTTGGCCAACACCATCGGTTTGGGTCAAAAAATGGGCAAAGCCCAGACTATTAACAGCAGTTTGTTCCATGAATCAGTTTCCGTTCAGAATGAAATTGAAGGGCTGCAGGGCGACAGCGCGCACCGGGTGACCATTGCGGGTAGCCGGGGTACAACGCCAGGTACGCACAGCAGCCAGGGCCGCCTCGTCGAGGCGAGGATAACCACTGCTGCGGTCAACCCGCGCCAGAGCCACATTTCCGGATTCGCCCAACTCGACACGCAGAACAACCACACCGGTCTCACCAAGGCGGCGGGACTGAGCCGGATAAGCGGGGGCTGAACGCTCGGGGCAGGCCACAGAAAGCTCGGAGGAAAGCGCCATCGGCCCGGGCGGCAAGGGCATGGGCGGGGCTTGAATGACCGGTTCGGGCGATGATTTTTCCGGGGGCGGAGGGGCAACGTAGTCGGTCGGCACAATCACCCGTGTTTCAGCGATGATCTGCCGGGGCTGGGGTTTTTCGATGGGCTTTGGCTTGGGCGGCGGGAGCTTCGGTTCTTCCTTCTTCTCCGGCGCCGGTGGGGCGATGAAGTTGACGAACAGCGTCATCGCCTCCTGCGGTGAAGGAATCAGGCGGTGTTGCCACAGGCCATAGAGAGCGGCAGCGTGTAGGGCGAGGACAAAAGCCAGCCCGACGAGACGGTCGAGCGGCAAACGCCAGGCCATCTCAGCGCGGCACATGCCGTGCCGCCCCCGATGTCCACAACCGCGAGGAGGCCCCACCGCATCGGCGGGTCAGAACAATGGGGGGCAACGTGCTCGGGCGGTGGTTGAACGATATACGCATCACGAGGCAAATGTCATGTTCTCTGCGAGACCAGCCGGGCGGCTTGCTTGGAGCGGGCGCGTCGCTTTCTCCGCCACCACACTGCGCCAGTTGCAAACAGAACCGTAGGGAGCAGCCCGAGGCCAAGGATGATAACGCGGCCCACGAGACCAAAGCCCTGGCCCGTGTGCAGCAGGAACAACCAGTTCAGGAAGCTATCTCCCGCAGTTGCATTTTGCGGGCCTTGCGAGGCCAACACTAGGCCTGTACGGGCGTCTACGGTCATGAGCGTGGTCCACGAGGCCTTCGTATCGAGATTCACCAGATAGGTGCGGCGACCCTCCGCAGGCAGCCCGACAGATATCGCAACGCTGCCAGGCAACGTATCGCGCGCGATATTGATCGCTTTTGAAGGCCCGATGTCCGCGCCATCATGCTCAGGAAGAGCAATCGGGCCTGCTGCACCGAATGCGGTCGCTGGCGACAGCAATCGAACGGCAGCGTTGATGAATTCGTGCCACGGTGCGTACATGTGAATCCCCGTGAACAAGGACATCAGGAGCAGTACTCCCGCGCACACACCCGTGGTGCGATGCAAGTCGAGGTTCTTGCGCACGAAGCCCGCACCGTGCTTGATGTCGAAGACGCTGCGCCAGCGTCCACCTCTTGGCCACGAGAGATACAGGCCTGACATTACCCCGCACATCAGCACGATGGAGCCGATGCTCAGGATGTGGTTGCCCAACCACAGACCCCGCTGGTTAAGCAGCAGTGAGGTGTGAAACCGCATGACTACGGCCATGAGCGGGCCGGACAAAGGACTCTTCTGTGCCTCCCATAAACGCGGGCCTGTGATCTCTACCGTACAGACGTTGACAAACAGCTGATACCTGTCAGCCCAATCCGCACCGGGCGCAGGCACATCAACCTGCAACGACAACACGGGGCGCTCCGGCTTGCTTAGCATCACCCCGCTGATACGCCCGTTTGGCGGCATACGATCTTCCGCAGCGTCAAGCAACTCTTCCAGTGGGCGATCAGCGCCCGCCGGGCAAATGCTTTGCTCCTTCTGTAACAGGGCTGGATTCAGTATTGCATCGATGGGTTGCCAGAAGACCAGAAAACTGCCTGTCAACCCCACTACCGCTAACATCAAACCCAGCCCCAGCCCGACGTATCGATGCACGCGTAGCCATACTCGGCGCCGAATACCTGTTCGCTGCCGAAGCTGTTGCGCTTCTTCAAGAAGATGCTCGGGCTGCATGCGCAAAGCCTGCGTCCACGTACCTGTTAGAACTCGGCCCGCAGCGACGCCACAACGGTTCTGGGTGAACCCGGGGTGCTCAGCCCCCCGGAGCCGCTGGCAAAATAGTCTTTGTCGAAGAGATTGCCCACGTTCAATTGTGCCGTCATACGCCTTCCGCTCTCATTCCAGCGATAGCGAACCATAGCATCGACCCGTCCATAGCCAGGCATGGTGACGGTGTTATCACGGTTGCTGAATCTGTCGCTGGCGGCAAACACGCCCATGCCGGCAGAAAGCCTGCCGACACCCTGTGTGCCAAGGTCGTAGACCGCCCAGAGGCTGGCAACATCCTTCGGAACACCAACGAGCCGCTTGCCGGTGAATCCAGCCCCGCCCCCATCGTCCCGGTCGCGAGTGACCCTTGCATCCGTGTGGCTGTAGGTCGCAATGACACTAAGGGCAGAAGTAATTTGGCCTGTCACGTCCAGTTCGATACCCTTCGACTCGACTTCACCAGCCAACTCGACGAAGCCTAGCGCCGCAAGCAGCGGATCCGTTGCTGGGGTGGCAACGTTCTTCTTCGTCAAATTGAAGGCGCTGATCGTTGCGCTCAGGCCCTTGTTAGCGCTGTCGAACTTGGCCCCTACTTCGTACTGAGTGGCACGCTCAGGTTGTGGTGTACCAGATACAACACGGCCGGTGTTGGCTGCGCTGAATCCTTGCGTGTAACTCGCATATAGGCTCAGCCCAACAGCAGCCCGGTAGAGTAAGCCATAGCGTGGGCTGAACTCGCTATCCGTTTGGTCAATCCCAAAGTTGTCTTTCTGGTTCGCGCGGTCGTAACGACCACCCAAGAGCAAGCGCCAGCGCTCGCCAATGTTGATTTGATCCTGGAAGTACGCACCCCACCAGTGCTTTTCGCTCGAATACAGATCTCCGGGAGGCGGCAAAAGGCTGGAATCAAAGCCAGGCAGGCCATACACCGGCTTGAAGATATTGATCGATGGTGGCGTGCTCGGGTCGCCACAGCAACTGAAGGTGCCGCTTGACGAGTCAGTCAACTGGTAATAATCAGTGCCGAAGAGCAGGTTGTGTTCCAGCCCTCCTGCAGAGAGTTTTCCTGACAGGTTGACCGTACCAGACTGGTTACTGGTCTTACCGGGAAAGTCGAAGTACCCGCGCTCATACACGCCGGTTGTCTGATTGAAGGGGCCGGCAGGAAATATTTGGCGGTTCGCCAGCCCTTCGTCGCGCAGGTAAGTCAAACGCGCGTCGACGTTCCAATTCTCGTCGATGCGGTGTTTGATGTTGATCGAACCTTGGTAGGTACGGCTACGAAAGTCGTCGTAGGGGTCACCCAGCCAGAAATTGCGCGAGATATCTGCAGGCCGATTGCCAACAGCGGGAATCCCGGTATCCGGGCGCGTTTTCTCATTTTGGTAGATGAAGTCTAGATCCACCACGGTCGCGTCCGAAAGGCGCCAACTGAACGAGGGCGCCACGAATTCCCGATCGAGAAACTTGAAGTCGCGGAACGAGTTGCTGCGCAGCAACTCTGCATTCAGCCTGTAGGTAACGGTGCCATCGGAATTCAAAGTGCCCGTAGCATCAAGCAGGGTACGGTACTCATCATACGAACCGATCTGCTGCTCAATGGAAAACGATCTTTCGGCCTGCGGCCGTTTGGTGACCAAGTTTATCAGGCCGCCGGGTTCGATCCGGCCGTAAAGCATGGCGGCAGGCCCTTTGAGTACCTCGACCCGCTCTACGTTGGCGAGCGATAGACGCCCTCGTAGCTGGGAGCGTACCCCATCGCGGTATCCGATAGTGAAACCTTCTCGGTCAGTTTCAAAGCCACGAATAATGAACTTGTCGGTTGCCAAACCCTGGGCGGGAACGACCCCGCTCACATTGCGCAGGGCATCCTCCAACAAGGTGGCTCGTTGGTCTGCCATGACCTCATTTGGGACAACTTGAACCGAAGCCGGTGTTTCCATCAAAGGGGTATCTGTCTTTGTCGCGGTAGCGGCCCGTCTCACCGCATAACCCTTCTCCGTCTCTCCCCTCACCTCAATTGTCGCCAATTGCGCCACCTTCTCAGCCGGCACCGCCTTGATCGCCACCGCCTTCTCGGCCGTGAACTGATAGCTCAGCCCAGTGCCTGCCAACGCCTTGCCCAGCGCCTCGCGCAAGCTGAATTTGCCTTTAACCCCGGGGCTTTGCACGCCCTTGACGCTATCTTCAGTGAAGAATGGCTGCAATCCGGTTTGCTTGCTCAGGGCATTGAGCACCTGGCTGGCTGATTGTGCCGGGATGTTGAAATCGTAGGTCGCTTCCTGTGCTTGGACAAAAGCGGATGCAACGGCCAGGCAAATAGCTGCCACGGGCTTGTTTAGATACTGCATTCGAACCCCCTCAGGTTTGGTTTTTACGTACTCCTAAGGTGAGACCGGGGGCACTGCCAAGAACCGCCACTTTTTTTGAAAATATTTATTACCGGAGCCGGGCTATCTGGTTGGGTTGTTCTGCGGTTGATTCTTGCTGAGTGCCCAAATTGAATATTGGTAAGGTAGCGAATACCGCCTGAGGGGTTGTGATTTTCGTTGTTTTTTCGGGTTGACCGCATCAATCAGGTTTCAGCGCCGGTCGATCTGCCAGCTTTGCGCGCCGGTCTGGGTCAATTTGACCGGCAAGGCCGTGGCGATGGTTTGCATGGCTTGCGGCAGGTTGTCGGTCGGGAAGATACCGCTGACCTGGGTGTCGAGGATTTTCGGTGCCGTGATGGTGATGCTTGCGTGGTGATAGCGACCGAGTTCTTCAAGTACTTGCTGTAGCGACTGCCCCTGGAAGACCAGTTTGTGTTCGCGCCAGGCTGAGAAGGTGTTGATGTCGATTGCCTGCATCGTCGTGATTTCGGCGGAGGGGGTGTAGCTAACTTGCTGCCCGCGCAGCAAATGCTTGGGCGGCGCATCCGGGCCGCCAACTACCTGGACTTCCCCATCAAGAACAGCAACTGAGACCCAATCGTCAATGTAGCGAACATCGAATTGCGTGCCGATGTCGCGGATTTTTCCTTTGCCGGCATAGACCTCAAACGGACGATGGTCGCCATGGGCTACCGTAAATACTGCCTGACCACTGATCAGCCGGACTTCGCGCCCATGGCGGGAATAGTGAACCTTGGCGGCAGAATTGGTGTTGAGTTCGAGCCGTGAGCCATCGGCGAGATCAACCGATTGGATTTGACCCACGGCGGTTTGATAGGTCTGGTCGTTAAGGTAACTGAGCCAGTCTGCTTGCCAGACGACGCCGGCGGTGATCAAGGCCAGCGCGGCGACCGCATAACGCCGGCGGGCAGGCTGCCGGCGATTTCTGGCGAGGAAGGCGCGCGCTTCAGCGAGTTGCTGATCGGCGACGCTATCGAGCCCCCGCATTTTTTCCCACAAGGCCTCGGCTTTGGCAAAGGTTGTGCGGTGGGCTTCACTGGCATTCAGCCAGATGAGAAAGGCACGTTGATCCTCGGCGCTATGCTCGCCATTATTCCGCCGCGCCAGCCATGCGGCGGCGGTGGTCTGGATTTCTTTCGCGGAGGGAGAATCGGTTAGGGGCAAGGTTGCGCTAGATCAAGATTAGTCGGTCATTGTATAAGACCGATCCAGTCTGGCAAAACCGCCACGACTTAGCAGAAATTTACGCCTGTACTCTTTCGAGGCAATGAGCGAGCGCTTTGGCGATGTAGCGCTCTACCGTTCTTTTAGGGATACCAAGGGCAGTCGCCACTTCACTTTGGGCCATGCCGTCGACCCGGTGCAGCAGGAAAACGTGGCGGTATATTTCGGGCAATTCTGTCAGGGCGGCCAAACAGAGTTGCAGGGTGTTTCTTGCAGTAACTGCTGCCTCAGGGCCGGGCGTCAGCGAATGCTGTGTATCGGGCTCGACATCAGCCTCAATTAACTCTGCACGAGCCTTTATTTTGGAAGCATGATCGTTTGCCGCATTGGCAGTGACCCGATACAGGTAAGCCCTTGGATTTTCAAGGGTGGCTTCGTCAGCATAGTTCATCAAGCGCAGATAGGCATCGTGAACCACATCGCGCGAATCAGTTGCACCAACACGCTGACGAGCGAAGGCATCTAGCTCCGAAGCATGGTTTTCATAGAGGATGCGAACAGCGTCATTGCTCAAGCAGTTATGCCCCGCCAATGCGAGACTTGGCGCGCTTTGCAAAGCTGAATGCAGTTTCTCGCATACCGGCGAACATGTCGTTGAGAAATTGCCTAACTACCGGCGGGGCTTTTTCCGGAGAGCCTGCATTGAATGGCGGCGCCGGATCGTATTCCAGATAAAGCTGGATGGCTTTGGCGTAGTCCGGGCTGCGCAGCAGTGCCGCGATGGTGAGCCCGAAATCGATGCCGGCCGTGACACCGCCACCGGTAATCCGGTTGCGATCAACGACGACGCGTCCCTTGGTCGGAATTGCCCCCAATTCCTTCAGTACGTCACGTGTCGCCCAGTGAGAAGTCGCCTTGTAGCCTTGCAGCAACCCGGCCGCCCCAAGGACTAATGAACCGGTGCAGACGCTGGTAACGAAACGGGCAGTTTTTCCTTTTTCTGCCAGGAAAGCCAGCACCTCTCTGTCTTCCATCATGTTGAAAGTGCCCGGAACGCCGCCGGGAACAAAGAGAACGTCGAGTTTTTCCGGGCAGTCCTGAAAAGTCGTCGTCGGCTTGACCGGAATCAGGACTGGGGTTTCCGGCTTGTCGCCGGCGACTACATCGAGATCCTTCCACAGCAGATGAATCTCGCGGTTCATCAATGCCTCAAAAACCGTGAGCGGCCCGACCAGATCCTGAAGAAACATGCCGGGATAGAGCATTAGGCCAATGGTGAGCTTGGGGCCACTGGTCAGGGCGGCATAGCGTTGCATGGCATCGAGATGGTGCGGGTCATCGCTTTCTGCGGAAGGCAGTGCCTGTGTTTCTTTTCCTTGTGCCGCATCGGCTGATGCCGAAGCCCCGAGCAGGCGCGCCAATCCGAGGGCGGCGGCCCACTGCGCAAAATCACGTCGATTCATCAATACGCTCCAACAATTTGGGCAGCCCAAGCGAACTCGGGCTGCCCATCAAACGACTAGAAGGCGAAATTGGCTGTGGCCGTGATCGTTCTCGGCAATGCGGGAATTACCTGGCCGCCGCCAAAATAGGCGGAAGGAACGTAGTAATTTTTGTCGGTCAGATTGAAGACGTTCAAGCCAAAACGGGTTTTCCAGATGGTGTAGGAAGCTTGCGCATCCCAAACCGTGGTTGCCGGCGTAAAGAAAGTATTGGTCTGGTTGCCCGGCAACTTCGAGTTGTGGGTCAGACCAAGCCCAAGGCCCAAGCCCGCTAGATCGCCAGAGCGGAAGTCATAGCGCGTGGCCAGGCGAGCGGTTTGTTCCGGCACATTGAACAGTTGCTTGCCCACCCATGCGGCGTTGCTGTCTTCCGTGATTTCTGCCTTCTGCGCGGTAAAGGCAGCGATCCAGGCCCACGATGGCGTAGCCTGCCACCTCAGATCGATATCCACCCCTTTGGATTGCTGCTTGCCCGCTTGGATGGAATAACCGGGGTTCGCCGGATCGCCCATGGCGGCGTTCTTTCGCGTCAGGTCAAACCAGGCCGCTGTGGCCGTGATTCCCGCCAAATCCTTTAGGCGGAACCCCACTTCGGTCTGCTTGGACTCTTCCGGCTTGGGTGGTTTTGAAAAGATGGAAAACGCTGGCACCTGCATACCTTCGCCGTAGCCTGCGAATACCGAGAAGTTCGGCGTAATTTCATAGACGGCACCAACCCGTGGGGTTGCTTTGGAATTACTGCTGACGTTATTGATCCCCCAAGACGGGTTGACGTCGGTTATCTCAATTTCGGAATAGCGAATTCCACCCAGAAAGTGCCACCGACCAATGTCGATCTGATCTTGAAGATAGGCTACTTTCGAGGTGTAGCGGTTTTGCCAATCAGGTGTTGCTGGTGATACAGGCTCGGACCAGGCTGGGTAAACCGGGTTGGTCAGATCGACGTTGTCAAAGGAAATGGGGCCAAAACCATTCGAGTAGGCCATGATCCCGTCATCGTGCGTCCTTTCGTAATCGATACCGAGATTCAGCGTATGTTTGGCATCCCCAGTCTGGAATTTTCCGGTCAGGCTTGGAGAGATGGTCGTTGTTGTTGTGTGCGCCCACATCCGCAAGCCACACATGGCATTTACGGTTGGCGTTGCGCTGCCGTAATCCCCGCAGCCCATCATGCTCATCGAGTCGACGAGCCAGGTGCCTCGTTGATCGAGTTTGATATCGTTGTAGGCAGTCAGGAGCGAGAAGCTCCAGGTGTCTGTCAACTTTTGCGACCACTGCAGATTGGCCCCCTGGGATTTGTTGGTGGACTCGGGAAGGCCCTTCGCTCCGATAAAGGTGCTTCTCGGTAGCGTATAGGTCGACGTATTCAGCGTACCGTTCACCGGCAGGGCGCTGTAATCAAGCGTGGCGTTTTCAAGGTAGCGCAACCTGAGCACGACTTTGGTATCGGCGCTGGGTGCCCAGGACAGACTTGGGAACAGGGCGCGGCGCTTCAGGTAAACGCGGTCAGTTTCACTGTCGCTGTCAGACCATTCTCCAGCCACTCTGAAAGCCCACGCCGAATCCAGCGGCTGATTGATATCGAAAGTGGTTCCTTTCTCGCCATAGGAGCCCACTTTGAAGCCAATCTTTCGTACGATTTCCTGAGAGGGTTCTGCCGTCGTAATCGCGACTATCCCCCCGGTCGTAGCATAGCCACCCACGCCTTGACTGCCGAAGAGCGCACCGGACGGCCCTTTGATGACGTCGATTCGCTCGGCGTTGACCAAGCTTTCCTGATTCGTGAAATTGCCCTTCATGGCAACACCATCAACGACGGTTCCCGATGTAAACCCGCGAATCTTGAAAACCACGTTGTTGGCATCGCGCTGGTCTATCGAGTTGACGTTGCTGACATTGCGCAAGGCATCAGAAAGCGTTTTGGAGCCTTGGTCATCAATCATGGCGCGCGGGACGGTGATAATTGACTGGGGAATGTTTTCAACCGGGGTATCGGTGCGAGTGCCTGCGCTAACCGATTTGACGGTGTATCCCGTATCGGCAGTGGCCTTGACTTCAATCGT
>Ga0075163_10011248_pt1 | contig 11667 bp, 8 predicted proteins | sample JI1023141ADNA_FD_71478 | JGI IMG/M metagenome (GOLD analysis project Ga0075163, IMG submission 71478) | Wastewater effluent complex algal communities from Wisconsin, to seasonally profile nutrient transformation and Carbon sequestration -... | ecosystem: Engineered > WWTP > Effluent > Algae... | reverse complement strand
CGCCGACCAGGCCGGCACCGTTGTTACCGAAGACGGCACCATCTATTACCCCTACGTGGGCACCCTGCAGGTGGCCGGCAAAACCACCCGTCAGGTGCGCGACCTCCTCGCCAGCCGGCTCTCCAAGTTTATCGAGAAGGTTCAGCTTGACGTGCGCATGGCGGCCTTCCGCAGCAAGCGCGTCTACGTGGTGGGCGAGGTCGCCAAACCTGGCTTGCTGGAAGTGAACGACATTCCCATGACTGTGCTCGAGGCGGTGAACAGGGCAGGGGGCTTCTCGCCCGAAGCCGACCACAGCCGTGTGTTGCTGACCCGCAAGGGCGCAACCTACCGGGTGGATATCCAGGCCATGTACGAAGCTGGCGCCACCGAGCAAAACGCGCTGCTTGAACCGGGTGACATCCTGAATGTGCTGGACCGCAGCTTCAACAAGATCTTCGTCTTGGGTGAGGTCACCAAACCTGGTTCGTTGGTTATGTCCAAGAAGCGCTCAACCTTGGCTGAAGCTTTGGCTGATGCAGGCTACATAAGCCAAGATAGATCTAATCCAAAGTGGATTTACGTGATGCGTGGTGACTCGGACAAGCCCGAGCTCTTCCACTTAGATGGCAGCTCGCCGGATGCCATGCTGCTGGCGGATCGTTTTCCTTTGCTACCGCGTGACATTATTTATGTCGACGCTGCTGATGTAGTACGTTGGAATCGTGTGATTTCCAATATTCTGCCAACCGCACAAACTCTTAATCAGACGAGTGCTGTACGTTACCCACTTTTTGGTGGGCGACAATAGTGAGCGCTTTTGTAGCGAGAGCAGAACGTAGATAAAGATATGGCGGTAAAAATTTGAGCCATATCGAGAGCTGGGGCTATTCATGAATGCTTATTTCATGTCTGAGCCTCGCTTTACTCATCTTCCTAGCAATTACGCGAGATATACGACATACCCATGGACCAGCACGATCTCCACAAGCCTTCCAATTCCAGGCCGGGACAACAGATGCCACTCTCCGACGATGATGACGATAGTCTAGGTATTGGCGAAATTGTCGCTGTCGTTATGGAGTATCGTTGGCTAATTGCCGCGATGACTGTACTCTTTGTCTTGCTTGGGATCGGGTGGATTGCATTGGCAAAACCCATCTTTAGAGCTGATGGCTTAATTCAAGTAGAAGAAAAGGCTAGCGGTATGTCAGCCCTGAAGGAGCTTCAGCCCCTTTTGGAGGACACCACGACAGTGGCTGCTGAGCTCGAAATCCTAACCTCTCGGATGGTTTTAGGTAGAGTGATTGATAGATTGAGGCTTAATATTGATGTCTCTCCCCAATACTTTCCATTAATCGGCTCTGCCTTCGCCAGAAAATATTCTGGTGAAGGGCTGAGTACTCCGATATTAGGTTTTACTAGTTATGCTTGGGGAGGCGAATCTCTCCAGATTGATGCACTTGATGTTCCCGTCAGCACCTTGGACGTCTCTCTTACCTTCGTCGCAGGGGATCAAGACTCGTTTGAAGTCGTTGATAAAGATGGCAAACTTTTGTTGAAGGGGCACGTTGGAGAGCGTGCGACGGGGGAACACTATTCTATTTTCGTCTCAAGGATGGAGGCTCGGTCAGGGACGCGTTTTGAAATTGTAAAGAATTCATTGGAAACTACAATTTCCAATATTCGCCGGCAGTTTTTCGTACAAGAGCGGGGCAAGAAGTCGGGAATTCTCGAGGTCGGCTTTACGGGAGCTGATAAAGAGAAGAGCGCGCTGGTACTTGATGAAATTTTGAAAACGTATGTGCGTCAAAATGTCGATCGACGATCTGCCGAAGCAGAAAATACTCTCAAATTTCTTGAAACCCAGCTTCCAAATCTTAAGAAAGAGCTTGATGCCGCAGAGAGTGCATACAACGATTACCGCCAGAGGCGCGGTTCACTCGATTTAAGTATAGAAACCCAGAGCGTTTTGCAGTCCCTTGTCGAGGTTGATAATCAAATCGTTGCTCTTAAGCAGGAAAGGGATGAGTTGCGCCAGAGTTTTACGGCCGAACACCCACGTATTCAAGCTACTGACAAGCGCCTTGAAAGGCTTCGCGAGCGCCGTAAGCAATTTGACAGTGACATTGCTCGACTGCCGGATACGCAACAAGAGGTGCTACGCTTGGCTCGTGATGTTGAGGTTTCCACCACGCTCTATACGAATCTCGTAAATACTGCTCAGCAGTTGCGAGTCTCCAAGGCTGGCACAGTAGGTGATGTGCGGATTATTGATCCTGCGCTGGTTTCCAGCCGGCCGGTGGGGCTAAAGGCACCGGTGATTATTTTTATTTCACTTTTTCTCGGGTTTGTAGTTAGTGCGCTCATCATATGGATTCTCCGTTCTCTGCGTGTGGTGGTAGAAGATCCGGAGATTATCGAAACAAAGCTCGGTCTCCCTGTTTACGCCACCGTTCCCCACAGCAGTCAGGAGGACGCTATTTTCAGGAGGGCGCGTCCATCCAAAATTGGCGGCGGTGAATTGTTAGCGGTTACGAGCCCTGAGGACGACGCAATTGAGAGTTTGCGCGGATTAAGGACTACAATTCACTTTGCATTGATGGACGCCGCGCATAACTCGATCCTGATTACAGGATCAAGTCCTGGGCTTGGAAAGAGTTTTATATCCAAGAATCTTGGTGCAGTGGTCGCTCAAGCCGGGAAGCGGGTTGTTCTTGTTGATGCAGATTTGCGTAAGGGACATATCAATAAGGAGTTTGGGCTTAGTCGTGACGTTGGCGTAAGCGAATACGTTGGCGGTATGGTGACCCTAGAGGACGTCTTGAAACCTACTTTGGTGCCAAATCTATGGGTAGTGACAACTGGGCAAATTCCCCCGAATCCATCGGAACTGCTGATGCACAGTCGCTTCGAGGAGCTACTTGATAGCCTCGGTGCGGAGTTTGATACAGTTATCGTTGATGCTCCGCCTATTTTGGCAGTGTCGGATGCCGCCATTATTGGTAGAAGTGTAGGGGCTACATTGATGGTAGCGCGGGCCGGCCGAACGCCTATTAAAGAGTTGGAGCAAGCGGTTCGACGACTCAATCAGGCCGGGGTTCAGGTGAAGGGGTTTGTATTTAATGATTTGAATACAGAAAGACAGAAGTATCGATATGGATATAAAGGCTATGTCTATCGATATACATATAGCAAGACCAGTCATGGTGGTGAGTGAATGAGTTCGTATATAAAGCAGCTGGAGCGCCTTGGCAAGGAACAGCATACTTGGCTAATTACTGGCGTTGCTGGTTTTATTGGCAGTAATCTTCTTGAGACTCTGCTTAAATTGGATCAGCGCGTTGTTGGCCTCGACAACTTTGCAACAGGCCATCAGAGCAATTTGGACGAGGTGCAAGCGATGGTCACCAGTGCACAATGGGAGAACTTTCTGTTCCTCGAAGGGGATATTTGCAGTCTTGACGATTGTCGTAGATCTATGGTTTGGAATGGTGGCCATAGTGGGATGCCGACCGGAGAGGAGATTGTGCCCATCCCTGTGGAGTACGTTCTGCACCAAGCTGCTCTCGGTTCGGTCCCTCGGAGCTTAGTTGACCCTATTGCAACGAATGCATCAAATGTCAATGGCTTCTTGAATATGCTTGTTGCTGCGCGAGATGCGAAGGTGAAACGTTTCGTCTACGCTGCTAGTAGTTCCACTTATGGTGATCACCCCAGCTTGCCTAAGGTTGAGGATGTGATTGGACGCCCATTAAGTCCTTATGCAGTTACAAAGTATGTAAATGAACTGTATGCGCAGGTGTTTGCCCGCAATTACGATTTGCCGACAATAGGGTTGAGATACTTTAACGTCTTTGGTCCCCGCCAAGATCCGAACGGAGCATATGCGGCCGTTATTCCAAAATGGATAGCGAGCATGATCAAGTGCGAGCCTGTTTTCATTAACGGTGACGGGGAGACTAGCCGGGATTTCTGCTTTATCGCTAATGTAGTTCAAGCAAATTTACTTGCATCTACCACGGAAAATTCAGATTCGATCAATCAAGTCTATAACGTAGCAGTTGGTGACAGCACAACGCTCAATGAACTGCATGCTCAGATACGTCGAGAGTTACTTGTTTATTTCCCGAATCTAGAAGAGATGAAGCCCGTATATCGCGATTTTCGCTCCGGCGATGTACGGCACAGCTTGGCAAATATCGAAAAAGCTTCTGACTTGTTAGGCTATGTACCAACCCAGCGCGTAGGCGGTGGGCTTAAGTTGGCAATGGCTTGGTATGTGAATTCCATTGACTAAATGAATCCATTGTTCAGGCTGGTGTCTTTTTTTAGGAAGTAAAATGACTCGACCGTTTATTCATGAACTGGCGGATGCGCAGTCTTCCAGTATCGGCTCTGGAACACGTGTGTGGCAGTTTTCTGTAGTGTTGCCGCAAGCTAGCATTGGAGAAGACTGCAACGTTTGTTCCCATTGCCTTATTGAGAACGATGTTGTTATAGGTGATCGTGTCACTCTAAAGAGCGGCGTCCAATTGTGGGATGGCTTGCGTTTGGGTAACGATGTCTTTGTTGGGCCGAACGTAGCATTCACTAATGACAGGTTCCCTCGTAGCAAGAAAACTCCTACAGAGTTTCTGAAAACATTCGTTGAATCCGGCGCTTCAATTGGCGCGGGAGCGACAATTCTGCCTGGGATTACCATTGGACAAAATGCAATGGTCGCAGCAGGGGCAGTAGTTACCCGATCTGTGCCGCCGAATGCTATCGTCGTCGGTAATCCAGCGAAGATTGTTGGCTATGTTGATGCGGATCGTAGCAAGTTTGCAGTTGCTGAAAGTCTCGGAAGAGAGGTCGGTGCCCATTCCACCAAAGTGTGTGGGGTGAGTCTTCATAGAATGCCTCGGGTTGTTGATATTCGAGGGAGCCTAACTGTTGGGGAGTTTGAGCGAGGAATTCCCTTTCCGGTGCGTCGATATTTCATGGTTTTCGACGTACCAAGCGTAGAAACCCGTGGTGAGCATGCGCATCGAGAATGCCATCAGTTCCTAATTTGCGTCCGTGGGAGCTGTGCTGTAGTTGCTGACGATGGTGTTTCTAGGGAGGAGTTTTTGCTAGACAGGCCTGATGTAGGTATTCACTTGCCGCCTATGACTTGGGGTGTCCAATACAAGTATTCAGCTGATGCTGTCTTGCTTGTATTTGCTTCGCACTACTACGATAGCGCGGATTACATCCGAAATTACGCGGATTTTCTGGGGCTTGTGGGGGCTACGCGATGATTCCTTTTCTTGATTTGAGCGCACCCTATCTAGAGCTTAAGTCCGAGCTTGATGAGGCTATCTTACGTGTCGTGGGGTCTGGTTGGTTTGTCGGTGGGGGTGAGGTCGACCGCTTCGAGGAGAATTACGCTAAATACTGCGGTTCAAATTTCGCAGTAGGTGTGGCTAATGGACTCGATGCCCTTCACTTGGCTTTGCGCGCAATGGACGTGGGGCCTGGTGATGAGGTTATCGTGCCTAGTAACACCTATATTGCTACGTGGCTTGCTGTCAGTCAGTGCGGCGCTAAGCCGGTTCCGGTGGAGCCGGATACGCTTAGTTTTAATATGGATCCATTGTTGATTGAGGCAGCTATCACTGCTAGTACGCGCGTTATTTTGCCCGTTCATCTATATGGGCAACCAGCAAATCTCGAACCAATCTTATCTATCGCACGTAAGTATGGGTTGCGTGTTCTTGAGGATGGAGCACAGGCTCATGGTGCGCGATACCAGGGGCAGCGTCTAGGTGCGCATGGAGACGCCGTTGCATGGAGTTTCTATCCTGGCAAGAATTTAGGGGCTATGGGGGATGGCGGCGCTGTAACGACAAATGACTCAAAAATTGCAGACAAGATTCGCGTACTCAGAAATTACGGTTCACGGGTCAAGTACGTCAATGAAGTGCAGGGATATAACAGCCGTCTAGATCCTCTCCAAGCGGCTATTCTAGATGTGAAGCTCAAATACCTGGATGAGTGGAATGGCCGCCGGTGTGTTATCGCAGAACGTTACCAGAATGGGTTGGATAGGCAACGATTGAGCTTGCCGGTTGTTCCTGATTGGGCTGATCCTGTATGGCATTTGTATGTTGTTCGAACAATTCAGCGGGAGGTTTTACAAAGTAAGCTGAGTGAGTCCGGAATTGGGACGTTAATCCATTATCCTATTCCCCCTCATCTGCAGGCTGCTTATTCTTCTGCGGGGTTCGGGCCCGGCTCTCTACCCTTGGCGGAGGATATGGCTAATAAGGTTTTGAGTTTGCCTATTGGTCCTGCAATGTCATTAAGTCAGGTTGATTTTGTTATTGATAAAATAAATACTATTTTAAGTGCCTAGCCCATGTTTAGGGTCGGCTTTGTTGGCGCCAAAGTCTTTTTTTAAAATCGCGCTGTGAAGTTGAAGTGTGGCTTTAATTTGTGGAGCTATCTTGGGGCCTGCGATATCTTGCTGTTGCAACGATTGGCAGGCTTTTTTTTGCTATCAGGAGGTTGCTTGGTATTTAGGTTGTAGCCTTTTGGGATTGTTTCGGCTTAATGGATAAGGTGCTGTTATTTGAATTGTTGCATAACATCATTGTGTCCGTGCGGGATTGATTGTTTGGGGGTTGTTTTGCTTGCTTGGTTTGTTTTAAGGACTTGGTCTAAAGATTAAATATTCTTAGTCGAAGTTTTTCTGGAGTTAGTGACGTGGATACGTTTTTTTGAGAGATGGCAACTAGATCTATTGCCCTTGTTCGCGGTGGCGTTTCGTTATTCACATTTCTGATCGCAAATTTAATAGCTAGTCGTGATGGATTTGCCTACCTTGGGGAAATTGCGATTGTCTTGGGGTTTGTTACGATCGGATCATCTTTGATGGCCTTGGGGATTCCGGAGCAAATTCAAAAACTCGTTGCAGATATCTCCGTTGGTAATGAAAAGGAAAAGGGGAGGATTGAAGTTCCTCTTTACGGAATGATGTTGGTTGGGGGTGGGTATTATATTTATCTGACGTATTGTACTTCGGGGATTAGCGGAAGTCCTTCCCTGCGATCAGTTTTGATGTTGTTTTGCATCGTGTTTTCTGTTTTGAACGAGTGCGCTGCCAGACTGTTGATGCAGGCAGGAAAATATGTGCCAGGGCAAATTGCAAGTTTAATGCCTGTGGTTGTGTTGTGGTTGGTAGCATTTCTAAATTTTGTATTTAAGGGTGAGATTCAGATTGTATGGATATTTGTTTTCTCATGGGGTATTTTTTCATTTTTCGGATACAAAGTTTTTAGCCGCAGCGAGATATGGGCTGCGCGGTTGGTTCCTGTGTTTTTTCCAGGGGGGGTAGGGCTAAAGTCTGCCTTGGTTAGACTATGTATTTCTGTGTACGACTCGGTCTTGTTGATTGCCTTTAGTGGTGGCGATCCAAAGATAAGTGGCGTTATTTCCTACGTTTTCAGGCTCTTTGGGCCAATCGCAATTTTATCAACTGCTGCAACGGCAATCACTCAAAGTAGGCAGTTTTCGGCGAAATATTCCTATGAAGACGATGTTAGAAAGAAGTGTGTTCGCAGTCTTTTTGTCAATATATTTTTGTCGTTGATGATTTTTTTGGTGTTTTTTGCCATAAAGAAATGGGGTATTAAGATTGAACTGCCAGACGGATTCCCTATGGATCTGTGTGTTTTTGTATTGCTGGTATGTTTGCATAGAGCTCTTTACATCTCATATCAATATACCTCTCAGGTTGCGATTTTGAAATTTAATGTATTTCTCTTGTTGCCATTTTTTCTTGGTTTTGCAGCTATTGCGGTTAATGGTGGGTTGGCTGTTAGCTATTTTTCTGAGGCTGGTTTGGTTGCTTTTGTAACTATTGTTTCTTTGGTTGTTTCTGTTGGGGCTGTTTTATTGATTCCCGGAAAGTTGGCCAATAAATGAGTAAGAAAAAAGTTTCAATTTGTATTTCGTCTCTTGGGTTGGGAGGTGCTGAGGAAATAATCGTAAGGTTAGCAAATAGTGCTGCCCAAAATTGGGAGGTGGACGTGCTGCTGGTTCAACGATGCAATGAAGATGTCGAACGAGTAAACTCGTTGAGTTCAGATGTCAGGCTACGCACTATCTTTCCTCGGACGTCAGGCACTAAGTCGATAGAGTTTAGATTAAAGAATCTGCTGGCGTATCTCTTGTCTCCTCTTCTGGCTATTTATGCATGGTTTTTTTTGGGCGTGAGCCAAGCTCAGGTCGTGCATGTTAATTTGACTCAGTTCTCTTTGATGTCAGTTTTTTGGGCTTTTCTCGCAAAGATATCCTGTCGAAAAGTTTCTTTTGTTCAGACGTTTCATACGAATCTTCATTTGTTGAGAAATTGGCAAAGGATTGTATTTAGAATTTCATGGCAAGTTTGCGAAAAGCTCGTTGTAGAAATTGACGAGGATGAAGTGGGTAGGGTCAGTAAGTTTGTTCATCCATCGAAAATACTATTTATTCCATTCGCTGTTCCAAAAGTTATTGCCTATTCTAGGTGTAGGTATGCGTCTGTTGCGGAACCGCTAGTTTTTGGGTCTCTTGCGCGTGTACGTCTTTTTGAAAAAAAATATGATCTTATTCTTGATGCGTTAAGAATTCTAAAGGAGCGCGGACTTCCCTTTTTATATCTGATTGGAGGGGATGGGCCGGATATGGAGAAGGTACAGAGTTTGGTGGTCTTGTATGGGCTTGAAGATAGGGTTTCCTTGCTAGGGTTTGTGGCGAATCCAAATGATTTTTTTGTTAAAATTGATTGTCTGGTTGTTGCGACGGTCAGCTATGAGACAGGTATTTGTGGCCTACAAGCACTGCAAGCCGGAGTGCCTTTGGTTGGCGTTAACACAATTTCAGATGGGGCTGGAGTCATCACTGGTGCCAGTGTTTCGCCCGATAAAGCAATGGAGCTTGCAAATTCAGCAGAAGATCTGGCTGTTATGCTAGAAGGTTTAATTGTTAATCGTGGGTTGGAGAAATACTATAGTGCTCTTTGCAGAGAAAAGTGCCAGTACTTGGATGATACGAAAATGATGGAGCGTTATCGAGTTGAGGTTTTTGATTGAAAGAAAGATGCTGGGTTCTTTCAGGTCGGTTCAGTTTCACGCTGAGTAAAGTTCGCCATTGAGGCTCTTTTATATTTATGGAGTGGCAGCTCTGCTGATTGGAGGGGGCAAGGACAGATGTGCTTGTCTATTCGTTTTGCCTGCAGCTCCAATTTTAAAAGACCCTTGTGTTTGGAGATGTAACTTGCTTATTTATTGGATCATGTTTGCCGTGCCAGCTTGTGCCGCGATCGGTGCGTCTACGCGTCCGCAGTCTGTTGTGGGTCGATTAAGGTTTTCGTGGTTGTTGATTTTTTTGGGGGTAGTCTTACTTGTTGGCTTGCGACACCAAGTAGGCGGCGACTGGTTCAACTATGAGAACCACTATAAGGATGTCCGGAGTTATAAGTTATCGACGGCTCTTCTCAAAGGGGATCCGGGCTATTACTTGATACTATGGATTTCTGCCAAATTAGATTTGGGGCTTCACGGTGCCAATCTTTTTTTTTCGTTGTTTTTTAGTTTGGGTGTTATATCCTTTTGTCGCTGTCAACCGCGTCCTTGGTTGGCTCTTGCCGTCGCTGTGCCGTATTTGGTTATTGTTATCGGCATGGGCTATACCCGTCAGGGGGTAGCGATCGGGATAGGAATGCTTGGGTTAGTGGCTCTCGCGAATCAGAAGAATTGGCAATTTGTAATGTGGATTGCAATTGCGGCGACTTTTCATAAATCTGCGGTCTTGCTTGTGCCTTTGGCTGTACTTGCGACGCCTCGGGGTCGGGTTTGGACAGGGTTGTGGGTCGGTATTACAGCAGCTGTTTTGTATTGGGTTCTATTGGCCGATAGCGTCGATGCTTTGGTTACAAATTACGTTGATGCGGAATATAAGTCGGAAGGCGCTGCTATTCGGATAGCTATGAACTTACTTCCTGCAGTTCTTGTGCTGTTTTTTCGTAATCGCTTTACATGGCGTTCGCCAGATGAGCGCAATTTATGGTGCTTGATGGCGTTAATTGCGGTAGCGAGTGCTGGTTGGTTGGCCGTTTCATCGGCGTCAACGGCTATTGATCGCGTTGCTCTTTATTTAATTCCATTGCAGATTTTTTTATTTACGCGGTTGCCCGACGTTTTTGGCCGTAGGCGAAATGTGCGAGTTTGGACTGTCGCTGTAGTTGCGTATTATGCGCTAGTGCAGTTTGTTTGGATTTTTTTTGCTGCTCATTCTGAATCGTGGCTGCCGTACCAGTTTTATCCGTTGGTTGTCTTGTCCAACTGAAGGGATGATGATGCGCATTGCTGTTGTTTCTAATACCGCTTGGTATCTTTGTAATTTTCGCCTGAATTTGATGCGGGCATTGCAGTCCGCAGGGTATACGGTTGTTGCTGTTGCTCCGATGGATAACTATGTGAGCCAAATTCAGGCTGCCGGATTTGAGTTTGAACATGTGGCCATTTCTGGAGGTGGTACTAACCCTTTGATTGAGATGCAGTCGGTGATCGGCCTTTGGCGTGTGTTGCGGCGACAACGGATTGATCTTGTGCTGAGTTACACCCCAAAAGGTAATCTATATTCGGCTTTGGCATGCATGGGTTTAGGGATTGCATTTTTGCCAAATGTATCCGGACTAGGCAGAGCTTTTGTTAGAAAATCAGTCATAACTTCGGTCGCTCAGGCTTTATATAAGCTGACCTTTAGTCGCGCAAAACGAGTTTTTTTTCAGAACAATGATGATTTAAGAATATTCGTTGATCGCAAGCTCGTATTGCCTGAACGAGCGGAGCGTATTCCCGGCTCGGGTGTCGACTTAAGTCGCTTTGAATCTGTTTCTTTACCGTCCATAGGTGATCGAGGTCCTGTGTTTGTGTTGGTTGCGCGAATGATGTGGGACAAGGGTGTTGGCGAGTATATAGAGGCGGCACGAACGGTGAAGATGGCATATCCAAATTCTCGTTTTCAATTGTTGGGCTTTGTTGATGTTGCGAACCCCTCTGCAATCTCTGGCGAGAAAATCCAGGAGTGGGTGGATGAAGGCGTCGTTGAGTATCTTGGGCCTACGGATGATGTCCGACCTTGGTTGGCTCAGTCTGATTGTGTTGTGCTGCCGTCCTATCGGGAGGGGGTTCCTAGAACTCTATTGGAGGCAGCAGCAATGGCTCGTCCCGTCATTACGACAGATGCTCCTGGTTGTCGCGATACCCTAATAGACCGGAAAACGGGCTTCTTGTGTCGTCCTGCCGACGCTCCAAGTCTGGCGGACTCAATACAGTTATTTATAAAATTGACGGTAGATGAGCGTATTGCCATGGGGTTGTCTGGCCGTGCATTTGTCGAGAAGTACTTTGATGAAAAATTAGTGCTGCAGCGGTATTTGGAAGTTGTTGGGGATGTTTGCGCAGTGAGTCGCCGACCTTAACGGTGTTTGGGATATTCGTACTGTTTTGAATTTTCTCCTGTGCGCTCTTTTGCATACTTTATTAAGTGAAATACAAGATGATTCTCGTAACCGGCGGCGCCGGCTTTATCGGTGCAAACTTCGTACTCGACTGGCTTCGCGTGAGCGACGAGCCGGTGGTCAATCTGGATGCCCTCACCTACGCGGGCAACCTGCAA
>Ga0075163_10011247_pt1 | contig 11668 bp, 11 predicted proteins | sample JI1023141ADNA_FD_71478 | JGI IMG/M metagenome (GOLD analysis project Ga0075163, IMG submission 71478) | Wastewater effluent complex algal communities from Wisconsin, to seasonally profile nutrient transformation and Carbon sequestration -... | ecosystem: Engineered > WWTP > Effluent > Algae... | reverse complement strand
GCAGATCCGGGTGGAAATTGCGCGTCGCCAAGCCATCGTTGCGGCGTACTGGGCCGATTTTTTCCGTCGCAATCCGATTCAGGAAACGGCCTACACCGATGCCTACGCGAAGCTGACGGCCGCCAACGGCAACCGGCAGTACCGCCTTAGCCATATTGTGGTGGCAGACGACGCGGCAGCGCAGAAAGTCATGAATGAATTGAAAAAGCCGAAGGCCTCATTCGCGGCCGTGGCGAAAAGCGTCTCGGTGGATAAGCAGACCAGCGCAAACGGCGGCGACCTGGGTTGGCGCTGGAAGACCGAAATCGGACCGCTCATCGCCGAGAAGGTGGTTGCCGCCAAACCCGGCGACTTGATCGGGCCAATCAAAGGCCCCAACGGCGCGGTGTTCATTGTCAAACTGGAGGCGAGTCGCGAGCAGCAAATGCCTGCGCTGGAGACCCTGAAACCACAGCTCGAAAAATCCTTCCGCCAGCAAATGGAACGCCAAGAACTGGCGCGCCTTAGCAAACAGCCCGGCTGATCGCTACGCTGGCGAGTGTGATTCGCGCGTCAGCTTATCGACCACCACGCTCGCCACCATATCGCCCTCGACATTCACTGCCGTGCGCACCGTATCCAGAATGCGGTCGATCGGCAGCAGGATGGCGATGGCGGCGGTGGGCAGGCCCACCGATTCGAGCACCAGCACCATGCTCAGCATGCCGACACTCGGTATGCCCGGTGCGCCAATCGCGCCGAGCATGGCGACGAAGAAAATCACCAGCTGATGCATCAGATCCAGCTCGATGCCGGCCAGTCGCGCGACGAACAGCGCGGCGGCGGCTTCGTAGAGCGCGGTTCCGTCCATATTGACCGTCGCGCCCAGCGGCACGACAAAACTGGCGATGTCTTTGCGCACATGCAAATGCTGCTCGGTGCAGCGCAAGGTGACGGGCAGCGTTGCCGCACTTGAGCTGGTGGCAAACGCGGTGATCAGCGCCTCACGCGCGCCCTTGAAAAACCGCCACGGCGACATCCCGGTGATCGCCCAGAGAATGCCGGGCAGCACGACGATGCCATGAAACAGCGTCGAACCGATCACCACCGCAATGAAGTGGCCAACGCTCATCAGCAGCGCCGCGTCTTGCGTCGCCACCAATTGCAACAACAACGCGGCGATGCCGTACGGCGCCAGATGCATGATCCAGCCGACGATCATCAGGCACAGCTCCTGCAATTCCTGAATCAGGCCGCGAATATTGCGATAGCGCTCGCCACCGATCACCAGCGCAATGCCGAGGAACAGCGCGACGATCACCACGCTAAGAATCTCGCCCTGCGCCAGCGCCTTGAACGGGTTTTGAAACAAGCCGCGCATGAACTGCGCAATGTATTCCGGCAGCGGCATCTGGCGCGCCTGAAAGTCCCGCGTCGCATCGGCAAACATCGCCAGGTGCATGCCCTCACCGGGGCGGAAAAAGTTGGCCGCGCCAAAGCCGATCAAAATCGCAATGGCCATGGTGCCAAAGAAAAACGCCAGCGTAGTCACCCACACCTTGTGCATCTGCTGGTGCTGGCGAAGATTGGCCACCCCGGTCACGATCGAAGCAAAGATCAGCGGCACCAACACCAGGCGCAGCAGATCAAGAAACAAATTGCCAACCAGCTTCGCCCCATACAGCGTGCCCCGCTGCACGTCGGATTCGCCAAGGCCAAGCAGCCAAAAGCCCAGCCCAATGCCAATGGCGGCGCCGATCATGATGCGTAGGTTGAGAGAGATTGATTTCATTCAAACGCCCGCGCCGCGAAAGACAGAGGACTGATTATGGGCGACAGACGAGGATTCAGCGTGGGCTATCGAAATGACGGCGTGTCACCAGCACCAACTGACAAGTTCAGCGCATTTCCCCCTCTCCCCCAGCGGGAGAGGGCCGGGGAGAGGGGGAGATCAAGCCTACGAAGGCGAAACTTCCACCGAAACCAACACACAAACATCCACCCAAACCCCCTCCGTCACCTCCGCCATCAACCCCGGACTAATCCGCACCGCGCTGGTCGTGCTGCCCGCCGCCGGAATCAGCTCGTCGAAATCCTGCAAGGACTGATCGAGATAAATCGGCAAGGGCTGCAGCAGGCCAAAAGGGCACACGCCACCGACCGGATGCCCGGTCAATTCGACCACCTCATCCAGCCCCAACATCTTGCCCTTGCCAAAGACGCTCTTGAATTTCTGATGGTCAATCCGCGCATCCCCGCGCGCCACCAACAGCAACACCTGATTGTCCTTCAACCGAAACGCCAATGTCTTCGCAATCCGCCCAGCCTCCACCCCATGCGCCTCCGCCGCCAGCGCCACGGTGGCGGTGCTGACTTCTAGTTCGATGATGGGGATATCTAGATTGCGAGTGGCGAAAAAGTCGCGGACGGATTGGAGGGACATTGTGACCTTGTGGCAAATATCGCGATGGACACACTGATTGAGCCCAGATCGTATACCAACTTGTTATTCAAATTGGCTCACATAGAGATGCTCTCTATGGAAATCATTTTTCCGCACCATTGTCAGAAGTAAACGGGGCACTTGTGGCTCGATCCTCGCGATCACTGTCAGCGTCATTACATATCTTATCCCGCTGCGCGAGCACCAGACCTCGCTCGATGGAACGATGCTCGCCAACACCTCGCATAGCTTCAGACAATGGCGCGAGGCGCGAGGGTCCGCTATGCGCATCGTCGTCAATCATCTTTCGAAGTGAACTCTCCGTCAACGTTGAGAGAAGTTTTAGAACTCTTCGAAAAGCATCACTTCTTTGCTTACTCGGGGTGGCAGTTTCGCCGTGAACTTCAAAGAAATATCTGATGTCGCCTGAAGTGGGCAAAAACTCCTTGCTATCGTACTGTGCCGCCAGTTTCTGGATTAACTGCTTCTGCACGGGAGGTAGGCTTACCTTTTCTGCCATGGCGCTAGCGGTGGGCTTCTCCGACGTCCGACTGCCTCGAGGACTGTTACTACGTTTGCCCACTCGAGTTGGCGCCTGACCCGATTTATGACTCGTTGGCACATTCAACTCATCGAGGCAACTGCGCACGACTTCATTGCCCCACTCTTCAATAAGGGTTCCCATAAGTGCCCGTAACAAACCCAGACGAACAAGACTCTTTTCGCTCATTTATCACAGCCCAATCCGGTCAAAGAACTCATTGGCAAACTTATAAAACATGTCGGCATTCCCAGAATAGCTATTGTCACCCCTCATCAACTTCGGAAATCCCCGAGAGAACGGAATCTCTGTATCGAAGACGTGCCATTCATTCGCTGCAGCTTCTTCATATATTTCTTCAAGCGCACGCGCCTTCTCCGGGCCCCCATTGTTTCCACCATCATAAAAGCCATTGTTTATAACTACGCCGGCCACTTCAATGGTGTGACCTCTATTGCGATTCGAGAAATCAGTTAACGACTCTCTCAAAAGAGGGAATCCAATAGTTGCGAAGAATTCAGGCTTTACGGGAACTAGTACTAAACCGCTAGCATGGTACGCCGCGTGTGTCAGGATCGACTCCGTAGGCGCGCAATCAATAATTATCAAATCTTTATGCTGAAATTCGGCCGACAGAAATCTCGCTAGCACCCTTGGATCCGGTCTAACTGACTGAGTTAAGTTGTCTGAGAAGTCGAATCTTGATGGGATGAGTTGGAGGGATCTGTTTAAGTCACCCCGCAAGGTTTGCGTCACATCCTCGACCGCCAGTCCACTAGTACCGCTCTTCGCCGAACTGGGCGGCTTGTAACCGGCGAAGACCTCCACAATAGAAGGAGTTTTGTTCACTAAAAAGTTGTTGTACTGCGAACGCATCAACGCTTGGCTTAGGTTGGCCTGTGGATCAATGTCGATCGCGAGGACATCTTTTTGGCGGTGAACGTACGCTCGCCTCGCCAGCAATGCAGCTATCGTCGATTTGCCGACACCGCCCTTGAGGTTGATGACACACACAACCAATGGCCCTTCGGGTCTTGCCATGATTCGTCTCCCTATCGTAGACGGCAGTCTTAAATCACTACGTATTCCGAGGACTTACGTTTCATAAATCGAATTCAATAACTAATTGTTTTTAATAACTAATTAAGGATCATGCTCTTACTGTTACGTCCAACCAGAGTAACATTATTTTTAATACCTGAGCTCAATTAACTTTTGCTTCACTCGATACGCATCCGTCGCTTGCGCAATCGCTACGATGTTGACTTCGAGTTCGATGCTGGACATGTCCAATATGCGAGTGGCTTTGGAATTGTGGATGAATTACAGACTTCTTGTGGTTTCATGACAAAAGACTCGCTACGATACTATTGCATTGGTGAAGGTCAACATCCAAACTCTTTTCGCAAATGAGTAGTTTTGATGAGATTTGCCTTTGCCTAATTTCCCAAGCCGGAAGGTTAGTGTTTCAGTAATAGCAGGATTGTCGAAAGGCAATGCGCTAAAGTAGAGAAATGTTGATATTTTGCAAACGATCATGAGGCCAACCAGTCCGCTCCGCTATCCGGGCGGCAAGGGAAGCCTCTCAGCATTTTTGGCTGATCTGCTTGAACTCAATGGGCTGACAGGTTGCGCATACTACGAACCTTATGCTGGCGGCGCTGGTGCCGCCATGAACTTGCTAAGTCAAGGGGCGGTAAGCCGAATTCATATCAATGATGCAGACCCGCGTGTGGCAGCATTTTGGTGGGCCGTACTCAATCACAACGAACGCTTTGTTGATCTGATAAACACGGTACCGCTTGATATCGAAGAATGGCGACGGCAACAACTGATTTGTGCTGAAGCAAATTGTGGAGACACGTTTTCTCTGGGCTTTGCCGCGTTCTACATGAATCGTTGCAATCGTTCTGGCGTCCTCAAAGGAGCGGGTCCAATCGGTGGTTATGCGCAGGATGGGAAATGGCGCCTTGATGTCCGTTTCAATAGGACTGAATTGGCATCAAGGGTGAGAGAGCTCGGGAAACTGCGTGAACGTATTGTGGTCACTGGACTTGATGCAATCGAATTTCTGAAACGGTGTCTCCCTTCTGGCCGAGGGCGCACGAAGGCGTTCGTTTATGCAGACCCACCCTATGTGATCAAGGGTCAGAAACTATATCTCAATGCCTATAGCCCTCCCGATCATGCCGAATTAGCGAAGTACCTTGATCGACAAACTGTCTTGTCGTGGCTAGTATCGTATGACGATGCCCCGTTGATCCGGGCGCTCTATGCCCAACATCAAATTGAACTACTTCCGATCCGCTACTCCTTGCAGAGCAAGCGTGCTGCACAAGAACTGTTAATCGCTCCGCACCGTATTTATTTGCCGAAGGCTACAAAGACCGCGCGCATGTCGCACTTAGCTTATTCATCCGTAGGACTACATCCATGACCGAAGGTAATATTGAATACATTAAGACCGATACGCTGAACTTCGATCATATGAATCCGCGCCTCGCGGAATATGGCATCGGCGACGGGCTAGACGACAGCGAGATCCTCGACATTCTTTGGGATGCGATGGATGTTATGGAACTAGTTCAGTCTATTTCTGCGAGCGGGTTCTTCAAGCATGAAGCACTGATTGTGGCTACAGAAAACGGTCGAGATGTGGTGATCGAAGGCAATCGGCGTTTAGCAGCCGTCAAAGTACTTCGGGACCCCAGAATCGCGGCTGAGAATGGGTGGTCAGTTCCGAAACTGTCGGTAGCGGCTCGCAAGCAACTCGACACGTTACCTGCGATTCGTGCCAGTCGAGAAGAGTCATGGCGCTACCTCGGCTTCAAGCACGTAAATGGGCCGGCGAAGTGGGGTAGTTACGCCAAGGCTGTCTACATTGCCGATGTTCATCGCAAGTACAAAATTCCACTTGCCGATATCGCGAATCAGATTGGTGATCGACATCGCACTGTACAACGACTGTTTCGCGGACTGATGGTGCTAGAGCAAGCTGAGCGTGCAAAGGTGTTTGATCGTGAAGATCGTTACAACCGTCATTTATCTTTTTCTCATCTCTATACAGGCCTCGACTACCCCGGTATTTCTTCCTTCGTTGGGGTCGCAGCGAAAGAGGATGAATCGGTCAATCCTGTCCCAAAAGCAAACGTCAAAGCGCTCGGCGAATTGTGTGTATGGATGTACGGCAGTCGTAAGGAGAAGCTCGAGCCGGTGGTTCGTTCACAGAATCCGGATTTGCGGCAACTGAATGCGGTAGTCGCGAATCGTGAAGCAGTGGAGGCCTTACGAGCAGGTACTCCGCTCGAAAAAGCGTTTGAAATTAGTCGTCCACCTCAAGATATTTTTGAATCCGCGCTCTTGGCCGCTAAGCGGGAGCTAACTACGGCGCGCGCGCATCTCACTGCAGGCTATGACAATTCTGATGCCTTGTTCAAAATTGCCGCTGTCATCGCCGATATGGCTGACGACATCTATCAGGAGCTTGAACGCAAACGAACCGCGCAAAAAAGTCGAAGCAAGAAACGGCGTGTGACGGAGTAGTTTGCATGTTTAAGTTGCCCGCCAAGCCGACTACTGGAGCCGACGTGCATGAACTCGCTGACCTAGCCGAGCTAATGGCATGGGCCAACGGTTCAGTATCTGAACGAGAGATCCTCGCCCTGCTTGGACGCGAAGGCGAAAACGAAAATAACGACGGCTGTGAAGACGATGATGATCGAAATGCCGATGCGTTTGGAGGTGTCGCAAATGAATTTGAGTTTAGGCAAAGAGCCTGTGCCGGTCGCTACCCGTTTTGTCTTGACAGTACCGGAAACGTGTTGCGCTATGACCCGATAGACGAAGTTTCGTCTTGGTTGTATGGCTATCTACTTCTAAGTACTCGATTGAATATGCAAGCCGACCGGACTCACGCGAATATTGACGGCACCGAACTTCTTGAAGAAATTTCCGCGACTGGACTGCGACAATACCTTGGGTCTGAAAGATCTCGGGCGTTGGTTTTTGGTACCGCGATGGGAAGTGCGAATTTTGTAGCGCGCGTCACACTGCTGTGCAATCAACTGGGTGAGGGATTTCGGTACAAGAACAATCACAGGCAGCCCAACTCTGCCAAGGATGACAAGCTGGATGTAGTTGCATGGCTACCTTTCTCAGACGAGAAGAACAGCAAGGTGATCGTATTTGGCCAGTGCAAGACTGGAACCGCTTGGACAGAGCAGTTGTGTCGTCTAAAACCAGATGTTTTTATCAAGAAATGGATCGATATTCCATTCGTTCTTGATCCGTTGCGGGCCTATTTCGTTTCAGAGTCAGCCAGTCACGCCAAGTGGTCAAGCTATGCCCTTGAAGGAGGGCTCTTGTTTGACCGATGTAGATTGATTGACTGCTGCGACGAAATTGAGGTCGCATTGTTAAATCGCATTGTCAAATGGAGCAAAGCGGCGCTGAAGTTTGCTAGGCCAATGCTTTAGGCTCGCTCTATGTTTTTTTGGCAGATGTAGTCCAATCAAGCCACATAGTCATTGTGAGGTTTTTAATCCAGTGCCGATTTGAACTTGCACGACTGAAACTCAATCCGTCGGTTGGTGCTGGCAATACGCTGTCATTGTCGCTTTCAGTCGCGCTAGGATTGCGCCAACCTTCACCAATCCCCGGCAGGCCAATATGCCAAATCAACAATCCCCCATCGCCATCCTCGCCGCCGATGTCCCCTCCCGCACCAAGCCCTCGGTCTATCCCGAGCCGTTTGCCTCGCGCATGGCGGGCCGCGAAAAGCGCGTGCTGGGCGATCTGTTCGGGCTGGCCAACTTTGGCGTGAATCTCACGCGCCTCGCGCCCGATGCGTCGTCGGCGCTGCGCCATGCACATGCGAAGCAGGACGAGTTCATCTACATCCTTGAGGGCCGGCCAACGCTGCACACCGACGAAGGCCGCAGCACGCTGGCGCCGGGCATGTGCGCCGGATTTAAGGCGGGGACGGGCAACGGCCACCGCCTGATCAATGAGACCAGTGAGGTGGTGGTGTATCTGGAAGTGGGCGACCGCTCAACGGGCGACACGGTGGTTTATCCGGACGACGATCTGAAGGCGACGCTGGTCGATGGGCAGTGGGTGTTTTGTCATAAGGATGACACGCCGTATGGGTAAAACTACGGCGGACTACGGGCACGGCCAATCGTGGAGTCGCGCGCTATTCGGTAAGTTGGATTTCAGCCTTGCGGCTGGGATAGGTGTCGGTGGGTTCGGTCAAGCCGAACGATTTTTGAGTTCTTGCAGTTGTGGCAACAAGCTTGGAATGTCGCTTTGGATAATGCTCCACAAGGTGTCATTATCGATTCCCAGATAGCCGTGGATTAGGCGGTTGCGTGTGGCGATGATGAGGCGCCACGGCAGATGGGGATTGGCAACTCTGATTGGATCCGGAATGCGCGTGGCAGCCTCGCCGATCAGTTCGAGGTTACGCACGGTGGCGTCGTAGTTCAGGCCACTGGCAACAAACGCGGCTTGATCGAGTCCGTCGGTGTAGGCGATGACCTTTTCGGCAAATGCAATCATGTCGTCGAGGTAGAAGCGCCATTCGCGCTCTGCGTTGTCAGACATGAACGGCTTCCTTTTCCACAAATGGGCGCAACTCGGGACGCAGGGCTTTCTCGGTGACAAGATCAATCGACTGGCCGAACAAGTCTTCGAGATAGAACTGAACGCCGAAATACCGCGCTGATGTCGCCGGGCCATCGAAGGCGACCAAAACGTCTATGTCACTATTGATTCGCGCCGCGCCACGTGCAGTCGATCCAAACAAGGCAAGCGCGGTTACACCATAGCGGGCAGACAGTTCCGGTTTGCTATGGGCGAGCAACTCAATGGCGCGTGATCGGTTCATTTGTATCTCCGTGCTTCCTTTGTGTTGGGCAGGCATTTAACTCAACGATCTTTTACCGGCGGCTATCCGAATTATCCGCTTTGGCGATATCGCGTTAGCCTTGACTACAGTTCATTTAAGCTGATCTCTCAAAGTTCAATCTCGTTTGATTTCCAATTATGGCGAATTCTCCCCAATTAAAGGGTTGAGTTCTTTTTTGAAGGCCTGTGTTCCTGCTCCAGTCAAAATATTCCGGCTGGGTCTTAGCAAGGCAGTCGCTCAAGTTACGGCGGTCTTGGTTCCACAAAACTCGGCGGGGTGGCGTGCTTCGCTCCGACGTTGCTGGCAAGAAAATGTATTTCTGCAGCAGTCACTATCCGATCGCGACTTGGTCAGATTGCCCGTTCTCTGGTGACAAAGTACATGTCAAGACTCCCTTTGCCCTTGGCATCCACCTTGCCCCGATATTCACAATCGAATTCTTGACTGATCAAGTCGCAGGTGTAGGCGGAAATATTGACGCGACCGATTTCTCCCGAACTTTCCATACGGGAAGCGATATTGACCGTATCGCCCCAAATATCGAAAGCATATTTGCGCTTGCCGACAACGCCCGCCACGACCGGACCGGAATGCACGCCAATCCGAAGTGACCATTTGAAGGCCTTCGCTTGGTTTCTCTCGTTGAGATAATCAATCATCTTCAGCCCGGCCCGCACACAGCGTTGGGCATGATCCGGGCAGGCCTTTGGCAGGCCGGCTGCGGCCATGTAGGCATCACCGATGGTCTTGATTTTCTCTACCCCGCAGGCATCAGTAATGCTGTCGAAGGCTTCAAATATTTCATTGAGCTCTGCGACCATCCGGTCTGCCGGCATCGCCGAGACGGCTTGGGTGAATTGACTAAAGTCGGTAAATAAAATGCTTACGGCGTCATGCCGGACTGAGCGCACAGTGCCAGTGGCGGACAACTCATCGGCAATTTCTTTGGGAAGAATATTGTGTAGTAATTCCTTGGTGCGTGTCTGTTCAGTTTGAAGTTCGGCGGTACGCTGATTGATCTTGCTCTCCAACTCGTGTTCCGAGCGCTGAAGCGCTTCAATCAGTGCGGCTTGCGAATCGAGTAATTCGCGAGCGGTACGTTCGTTCTCGGTATATAGGCGCACCACCACGGGATAAAGCAGGGCACCACAGAGAAGTGACGCCAAACCCGCCATCAACGCGACCATGAAAGAATTGAAATAGATCTGATCCCGTTGCCAGGCCGGCACCACGCGGACGCCTTCAAAGTAGCCTGAAACTGGTCCGGCCTTATCGGTTGCCGATACACGTAAGGGTACGAACACCCTGAGCACCCAATGTTCATCAGCGACCCTGAGACTTTCGTATGAGGAAGTGACATAGTTCGGGGCATCGTGATGCGGCAAGGCGGATTCAATCGCTCCACCAGCAGGGGTCATCCCCTCTGCAAGTTTTTTCCCCTGACTATCGTAGATCTCCGCAATATCAAACAGGCCGCCTGAAATCGCATCGGCAGCCGCTTTGGCATGTTCGACGGAATTCGCCCCATTCAGATTGATTGCATCAAAGTGGCGCAAGAGACGATCGGATTCTTCAATGGCGAGTGACACCACGCTCTCTTCTGCGTTTTCTCGCGCGACAATCCACGCCAAAGGACTGGCGATGACCGCCATCAGAATGCTGATCATTGCAATACGTCCGGCAGTGCGTTTCTGAAACAGATTCATGGTGGTGTCGGCACGGCAAATGGGCAAGGGAATACAGCGAGTCCGGCTGCAAAGACAGCCTGCATCAGAATGAGGCTAGCATTTTCCCCCTTGAAACGCCGACAGTCATGATTTCTGTAGACATTCAATTTGTTGATGGCCGCACTTGGACCGCAAACGCGATTCGTTGGCACTGCCCATGCGGCTTTGAATGCTGACTGAGCGAAGTTTTGTCAAAAACACGAAACGCCTTACGACTTATGCTGTGGCAAGCTACCGGCTGGGATGTAAGGAAAAGCTTGCGCCAAGCGACGAAAGAACAAGGAGACCGGCATGGGCATGAAGGCAGAAGTGAAGGTGCAAGCGCAGGCGACCGGCGCGGCCGTGCCGGGAAGCCAGGCGGAGCGATTTTTGGCGATCCGCCGGATGACGCGCTCGCTGGCGGCGCCGCTATCGAGTGAGGATTGCGCGATTCAATCGATGCCGGATGCCAGCCCGGTGAAGTGGCATCTGGCGCACACCACGTGGTTTTTCGAGACCTTTGTGCTGGCGGCGCATTTGCCCGGCTATCAGGCGTTTGATCCGTCGTTCCGGGTGCTGTTCAATTCCTACTATCACTCGGTGGGCGAGCGCCACCCGCGACCGGAGCGCGGGATGCTGACGCGCCCGGACCTAACGCAAGTGCTGGCGTATCGCGCGCAGGTGGAGCAGGCGATGCTTGATCTGCTCGGCGGCGCGCCATCGTCACCACTGCCGCCCGAGCTGGCAGCGATTGTCGAGCTGGGGCTGCACCACGAGCAGCAGCATCAGGAGCTGATTCTGACCGACGTGAAACATTTGCTCTCGCGCAATCCGCTCAAGCCGGCGTATCAGGACAAATGGCCGCTGACGCCGATTCACGCTAGCACGCGGCGCTGGCTTGGCTTTGCCGAAGGGCTGCACCAGATCGGCCATGCGGGCACAGATTTTTGCTTTGACAATGAGACGCCGCGCCATCGGGTGTGGCTCGATGCGTTTGAGCTGGCTTCGCACCCGGTGACCCACGGTGACTTTATCGAGTTCATTGAAGATGGCGGCTACCGGCGGCCCGAGCTTTGGCTCTCGGCCGGCTG
>Ga0075163_10011246_pt1 | contig 11668 bp, 10 predicted proteins | sample JI1023141ADNA_FD_71478 | JGI IMG/M metagenome (GOLD analysis project Ga0075163, IMG submission 71478) | Wastewater effluent complex algal communities from Wisconsin, to seasonally profile nutrient transformation and Carbon sequestration -... | ecosystem: Engineered > WWTP > Effluent > Algae... | reverse complement strand
ACGAGGGCGGCAGGAATGAGCACCCAAAGCAATGGTTTGCCGGGACGTTGCTTCGAAGATCCCATGGAGAAGCCGCTGCGGCGGGGCTCAAACGGGCCGAAGAGCTGTTTCGCCACGATCCACGCCACGAAGCCAGCGGCGACATTGAGGATGAAGGTTTCCTTCGTGGCATGCTGCAGACCAGTGGCGATGCCGCCGAGCAGCAGCCAGAGCCTTCCACCGCCCTGCGAGTAGCGCCAGAAGCTCACGAGCGCGATCATGACGAGCAGCACGAGCGGCGTCTCCATGATGTAGTAACGCGAGTAATAGACCTGCATCGGCGAGACCGCGGCGAGCAGCATCGCAGCCACCACACCACCGCGACCCAGCGCATCGCTCAGCAGCAGGGTGGCGAGAATGAGCAGCAGGCCGCAGACTGCGGTGACGGTGCGGAGTTGAGCTCCATGCCAGGTATCCGGCGCACCCCAGAAGGCGACTTTGGACCAAAGCAGGGCCGCGTAGTGCAGACCGGGGCCGTGGTAGTCCTTCGGGTCATAGTGGAAATGGCCGGTGGTTTGAAAATCGGCCGTTTTGAAGGCCAGGATGGCCTCGTCGGTATGCATCGGGCGCTCGTCGAGCAGTGGCAGCCGGTAAAACGCCGCCGCCGCCATCGCGATGACTGCGAGGAGCAGGAAGGAGGTCGTGGAAAGGGCAGGGGCCTTGTTCGAATACATGACAGGAGGGCTTTCCTAGCCTAGCAAAACGCGGCGTTCCACCACCAACCGTGTGTCCCGATACCGGCGGAGGTAAAATTCCTCCCGCACGGGCGGCGCGGTATCGCTGCCGCCGTGCTCGATTTCGACCGTCACGGCCTGCGAGGAGGCGCGGAGCTTCAAAAAGCGGAAGCGCGGCATCTCGCGGGCACGGAAAAAGACATGCAGCGGCACATGCGGGTGGGTGGCATTCCACAGCCAGCGGGAAGGCGGGAAGCTCTCCTCCTCCGCCAGTGCCAGAAGGATCTCCCGCACAACGAGCTCGCCATGGCCGCCGGACCAGCGGGCGGCCTCGCGGCGGTTAAAAAGCTGGTGCATCCAGGCCATCACCGGGTTTTTCCGCGCCTGCTCCATCTCCTCGATGAGCTCGCGAGCATGCACGGCCATCAGCCGCTGAAACTCCTCACGCGAGATATGACCTCCATCCAGCAGGCGGAAAAGCTTCTGCGGGCTGGGGACGGGCTCGGAGGATGGCGACATGAAAAACTTACTCAGCTCCGGTGGAGGGTGAACGTCTCGAACCTCTCAAAAACAGCAGTCCCGTGTCATCGGACTCGATTTGCAGACCCGCGTCGAGCAGCGGCAGGACCTCCTCCATGCTGTGCTCGGCGAAAAGCGAGGTCCAATCGAAGCGCACGCGGTAGGCGAGCGGGCCTGGAGCAAACCGCGGGTAGTAGGAAATGATCCACGATGAGCCCCACGGCCAGTTCAGGGCATCCGAGCCCTGGCTGGGCGAGACGCCGGTGATCCACGCACGCTTGCGCGGCGTCTGAATGATGAGCTGTGTGCACTCGCCAGCCTCTGCCGGAGCCTTCAGCTCCATCCATCCACGATGCTTGCCAGGAATCTGCACGATGGCGATGGTCGAGCGCATCTGGCGGTTTTTCCAAAAGACCGTCATGTCGAAGCCGGAGGTGTTGTTTTCGACTTTGATCCACACCGAGCGCAGCGGCGTGTCATCGCGGCTTTCGACATCCACCTGCTCGACAAAGGGCATGCAGAAGCCCATGCGCTTCTTGTCCGGCGAGAGCGGGCGGATCATCGACACGGAGTTGAGTGCTTTCGGAGGTGGCAGGAGAAGCAGGTGCGGTTTTCCCTCCGGCATGCGCTGGATGGCACGCGCACGCTCCTTGTAATTGTTCACGATGATGGCGTGATGGGAGCCTGCACCGGCCATTAGCGCGGCCTGGAAGGCCGTGGAGGCATCGAGATACACGATGGAGTCCTCTTTCTTCTCGGCTGCGAGACGTTCACCCAGCTTCTCGGTGTTCACGAGGATGGGATTGTAGTGCGCATCATTGAAGGCGTAGAAAACAAAGAACCACACGGCGGTGGCCACGGCTCCGAAAACGGCCGCTCCCTGCCAGAAAGGCGAGCGCAGGCCGCTCACCACAAAACGCCCGGCCGCGGCAGCCGCGACGACCGCGAGGATCACCAGCACGCGCGAGAAGGTCTCCGCCGGGAAACCGGTGAGCACATGAAACAGCGAGACGATCAGCAAGGTGGTCGCGGCAAAGGTCGCGGCACGCCAGCGGCTCTGCGTGCGGCTGGCCACGAAGAGCGAGGCCACGGCGAGGATGCCAAAGAGCGGATTCCAGCGCAGGGCGTTCCAAAACATCTTCACCGCATAGCTGAAGTTCTTTTTGACCCCGTCCATGAAGTCGAAATCGAGCCCGATGCCATGGTCCGTGGGGCGTAGTTGCGGCCAGATGGCGTAGTTGATGTAGGGCAGGGACACCGCCACGAGGAAAATCACGCCGAGCGTGGCCACGCGGGTGATGCGGGTTTTCCACGGCAGGGGCTGAAACCACTGCAGCAGGGTGTAAAACAAGCCCGCGCCCACCAGATGCGCCTGCCCGACCGGATGGCAGAGCGTGATGAGAGCCGCGAGGATGGCAATGAAGGGCCATTTCGGCCGGCGCAGCAGCATCGCCCACATCAGCACGGACAGCGAAAGGCAGAGCGTGGACGGGATGAAGGTGGCGATGCCTTGCCGCGGCAGTTCCATCATCGCCAGCAAGCCGAGGCCGATGCCCGCGCCGCGTGGTCCGGCCAGGCGCAGCGACAGCAAAGTGAAGGCCAGCGTCATCACCAGCACGCCGATGGTCTCCACCACCGCGTAGGCAAGGTGCAGCGGAAGTCCGGACTTCAGCGCCGCCACCACGATCACATCATGCACGGGCGCCATGCTGCCCATGATGCGCAGGTTGGGAAAGTACTGCCAGTCACCGCCAGCTTTGACGACTTGCGCGGCATCCTTGGTCTGCTCCATGAGGTCGCGGACGGCCGGGAGGTCGTGGCTGTAACCCTCCATCATGTACTCGCCATGCCAGAGATAGGTCAGCGCATCGGCTCCATTGCGCGGAAAAGGGCCGGTGAGAGCCCCCAGCCACACGAGCCAGAGCCGTGCCACCAGGAACAGCACCGCGCCTGCGGGTAGGAGAACGGCGGGGCGCCTCAGCGCACGAAGGAAGGATGGCATGACGGGATTTATCGGTTGCGTGGCGTTGGCGGCTTTGCCATTTAATCAAAATCGAGTCAAGATGAAGCCCGTCCCCAGCCGCGAGATGATCTATCCACCCACCATGCTGGCGTCCACCAACCACAACCGGACGCTGCCATGAAACCTCTCCATTTTGGACTCATCGGCTTCGGATACTGGGGCCCCAATCTGGCGCGGAATTTTGGTTCCCAGGAAGGCTGCGCTGTCTCATGGATCTGCGATTTGAGCCCCGCACGCCAGAAGCAGGCGGCGCTTTCGTGGCCTGCGGCGAAGGCCACCGGACGGCTGGAGGATGTGCTCGAGGACCCGGGCGTCCAGGCGGTCCTCATCGCCACGCCCGTCTCCACGCACTACGAGATCGCCAAACGTGCGATCGAGGCCGGAAAGCATGTTTTCATCGAAAAACCGATGACGCACACCTCCGAGGAGGCTGCCTCGCTCATCGAACTGGCGGAAAAACATGGTCGCGTGCTCGCCGTGGACCACACCTTCCTCTTCACCGGCGCGGTGCGGAAAATGAAGGAGATGGTGGATTCTGGTGAACTCGGTGAGGTGCTCTATTTTGACTCCGTGCGCATCAACCTGGGGCTCTTCCAGCACGACATCAACGTGCTCTATGACCTCGGCCCGCATGATCTCTCCATCGCCGACCATCTTTTCCCGGCAAAACCCGTGGCCCTGAGGGCAATGGGCGCCATTCACTCAGGCCAGCAGCATGAGAATCTCGTTTACCTGCATCTCGAATACGAGGGCGGCATGGTGGCCCACTTTCACTGGAACTGGCTGGCCCCGGTCAAAATCCGCCACACCCTGCTTTGCGGCACGAAAAAGATGATCGTTTATGACGACATGGCGGCCAGTGAAAAGCTCAAAGTCTATGACAAGGGCATTGTCGTCAGCCAGCTCGACCAGGCGTCCATCACACAGTTCCGCGTGGACTACCGGGTGGGAGACATGGTCGCGCCCAAGCTCGATCAGCGTGAGGCGCTGGCGGTCGAGGCGGCGCATTTCGTGGACTGCGTGCGCAATGGCAAACGTCCCCTCGCCGACGGCCATGCCGGGCGACGCGTCGTGCGCATGCTCGAGGCCGCCCAGGAGTCTCTGAAGAAGGGTGGCGAACGCATTGTCCTCTGATCCCCACATGTCGAATCTGCGCAAAATCGCCCCGGATGTCGTTCTCGGCCAGAATGTGAGGCTGAACGACTTCGTGAACCTGTATGGCTGTGAGATCGGCGACGAGTCGATGATCGGCACGTTCGTCGAAATCCAGCGCGGGGCCAAAATCGGCCGCCGGGTGAAGCTGCAGAGCCACACGTTCGTCTGCACCGGCGTCGAGATTCAGGACGAGGCGATGGTCGGCCACGGCGTCATGTTCATCAATGACCGCTTCCCGCGTGCCACGAACTCGGATGGCACGCTCAAAGGCGGCTCGGACTGGGCTTGTGAAGCCACCGTGGTGGGCAAGCGTGCCTCCATCGGCAGCAACTGCACCATCCTCTGCGGTGTGACCATCGGTGACAACGCCATCGTGGGTGCCGGCAGCGTGGTGACGAAGAACGTGCCCCCGCGGGCCATCGTGGCCGGCAATCCGGCGAAGGTCCTGCGCTACCTCAACGACGACACATGAAGGTTCCCTATTTTGATCTCAAGGCGCAGACACGCGCCATCCGCGCCGATCTCGACCGCGCCATCGCCGCGCAGCTCGATGAGTGCAGCTTCTGCCTTGGTCCCGCCGTGGCCGACTTCGAAAAGAACTTCGCCGCGTATTGCGATGCCGAGCACGCTGTCGGCTTCAACAGCGGCACCTCCGCGTTGCATGTGGCGCTGCGCATTCTCGATGCGAAGCCGGGTGATGAGGTCATCACGACGCCGATGACCTTTGTGGCCACGAGCTGGGCCATCGTTTACACCGGCGCGAAACCGGTCTTCGTCGATGTCGATCCGCTCACCGCAAACCTCGATCCTGCCAAGGTGGAGGCAGCCATCACGCCGCGCACCATTGCTGTGATGCCTGTGCATCTTTACGGGCAGCCCTGCGATCTCGATCCGCTGCTCGATATCTGCCGCAAGCACTCGCTCCCGCTCATCGAGGATGCGGCGCAGGCCCATGGTGCCCGCTACAAAGGCAAAAAGATCGGCACCTTCGGCGCGATGTCCGGCTTCAGTTTCTACCCCGGCAAGAACCTGGGTGCCTGCGGTGAGGCGGGAGCTTTGGTGACGAATTCAGCGCCTTATGCCCGTCGTGCGAAGGCCCTGCGCGAGCATGGCTCCACGCAGCGCTACTACCACGACGAGATCGGTTACAACTACCGTATGGAAGGCATACAGGGCGCCGTGCTCGGTGTGAAGCTGGCCCACCTCGATGCCTGGACGAAGCGCCGTCGTGAGATCGCGCATCGCTACCACGCGAAATTGAAGGGCCTGCCGCTCACGCTGCCGATTGAGCCGGACTACGCGGAGAGCGTTTATCATCTGTATGTGATCCGCCATCCCGAGCGGGACAAGATTCGGGATCATCTCGCGGCCTGCGAGGTCGGCAGTGCGCTGCATTACCCGCTGCCGGTGCATCTCCAGAAGTGCTTTGACTACCTGGGGCACAAAAAAGGTGATTTCCCCGGAGCCGAGGCCATTGCCGACCAGTGCCTCAGCCTGCCCATCTACCCGGAAATGACCGATGAGCAGGTCGATCACGCCGCGGACTCACTGGCCTCCTACTTTTCCTGATGTCCTCCTCAGCCTCTTCCATTCTGGTCACCGGCGGTGCCGGTTTTATTGGCTCCCACCTCGTCGAGCACCTGGTCAACCAGGGCCATGATGTGGTGGTGCTGGACAATTTCGTCAATGGCAGCCGTGCGAATCTGGCCGCAGCGCCGGGATGCCGCATCATCGAGGGGGACATCCTGGACCCCGGTACATGCGCAGCGGCATGCGAGGGGGTGGGCGTGGTTTACCATCTGGCCTGTTTGGGGGTCCGTCACTCGCTGCACAACCCGCTGGAGAACCATCAGGTCAATGCCCTGGGCAGCCTGCACATGCTCCAGGCCGCTTTGAAGGCGCAAGTGAGGCGTTTCGTTTACATGTCCACTTCGGAGGTGTACGGGGCGGCCTTGGAATTCCCGCTCACCGAGCAGTCCACCACCTGGCCTACGACGGTTTACGGCTCATCGAAGCTCGCCGGGGAGCACTATTCGGCCGCCTATCATCTCTGCCACGGCCTGCCGGTCGTGCGTGTGCGCCCCTTCAACAACTACGGCCCCCGCGCTCACTTCGAGGGCGATTCTGGAGAGGTGATCCCGCGGTTCATTCTTCGTGCACTGGCGGGTCAGCCGCCGGTAATTTTTGGCGATGGGTCCCATACGCGTGACTTTCTCTATGTGAAGGACTGCGCGGCGGCCTTGCAGCAGATCGCCGGGTGCGATGCGCTTGTGGGCCAGGTGGTGAACCTGGGCTATGGCGAGGAAATCCGCATCGGCACACTGGCTCAAACCGTCTTGTCCGCCGTGGGCCGCACGGATCTGCATCCGGTGAACGAGGCGGAACGCCCCGGAGACGTGCCGAGGCTGTGGGTGGACCCCTCCCGCTTGCGCCAGCATATCTCCTGGCGTCCCGAGACGGGTCCGGACGCAGGCCTTGCTGCCACTGTTGAGTATTACAAGAAGGTGCTCGCTGAGGATCCATCCTGCCTGGACAAGATACTGACGCGCAACTGGGTGCCTCCAGCCTGAGCCACCCGCATCCACGTCCGTCCTTGAATCGTAGCAATTCAAACGTTTGCGAGCGCCGCCAGAAACGCTGTTCTCCACTTCATCCATGATCCCCCTTGCCAAGCCAGAGATGGGCGATGCTGAAATCGCCCTCGTCGCTGAAACGATCCGTTCCGGCTGGATCACCCAAGGGCCGCGTGTGGCGGCCTTTGAGGAGGCTTTTGCCGCCCATGCGGGCGCGGAGCACGCCATCGCGGTCTCCAACTGCACCGCCGCGCTGCACCTGTCCTTGCTCGCGCTCGACATCGGCCCTGGAAACGAAGTCATCCTGCCGTCACACACTTTCATTGCGACCGCGAATGCGGTGCTGCACGCGGGAGCGACGCCTGTGTTCGTGGACATCCGGGGTGAAACCCTCAACATGGATCCGGCGCTCATCGAGGCGGCCATCACGCCCCGCACACGGGCCATCATGGCGGTGCACCAGGTGGGAAGGCCCGCCGAGATGGAGGAGATAGCCGCCATCGCCCGCAAGCACGGTCTCCAGCTCATCGAGGATGCCGCCTGCGCCGTCGGCAGCGAGTACCATGGGCGGCGGATCGGGGGCAATCATTACTCACCGCTCGTCTGCTTCAGTTTCCATCCCCGCAAAATCCTCAGCACAGGGGACGGCGGCATGATCACCACCCAGAGCGCCGAGCTGGCGCGCAAGCTGCGGCTGCTGCGCCAGCACGGCATGTCCGTCAACGACCTGCAACGGCATCGCTCGAAGACCATTGTTGCCGAGCACTATCCCATTGTGGGCTACAACTACCGCATGACAGACGTGCAGGCCGCCATCGGTCTGGCGCAGCTTGAGCGCCTCGACGCCATCATCGACCGCCGTCGTGCCATTGCCGCGCGCTATGACGCTGCCTTTGCCGGGAAACCAGGGCTGATGCTCTTCAACGAGCCCTCTCATGCCCGTTGGAACCAGCAGACTTATTTCATCCGGCTGCCGCATGCTGATGCAGCGCGGCGGGATGAATTCATGCAACGGCTGCTGGACCACGGCATCGCCTCCCGCCGGGGCATCATGAGCATTCACCGCGAGGAATGCTACCGTGAAAAACACGGGCAGGACTGCCTGCCGGAGAGCGAGCAGGCCAGCGACCAGTGTGTGTGCTTGCCGCTTTACACACAGATTTCCGAGGATGATATAGCTCGCGTGATTGATGCCGTGTGTCAGCACAGCCTTCCCTAAACCCACCCCATTAAAAACACCACAAAACCATCTTTTATGAGCCAACTGCCCACTCAGGACATCGTCGAGGTCAGAAAATTCTGGGATTCCCTCGCATCGGACTCAAAAATCGCCTCCGAGGCTGTCACGCATCGTGATCACCAGCAGCGCCTGCTGGAAATGCATCTCACGCGCAACTACCTGCACCCCTCGGACCGCCTTCTGGACGTGGGGTGTGGCAACGGTTACGCCACGGCAGACTTTGCTCCGCTGGTTTCAGAGGTGCTTGGCGTGGACTACCTGCCATCCATGATCGAGCGGGCGCGCGCAGAGTTTCCCGATCTCAAAAATGTGAAGTGGGACGTGCAGGACGCCACCAGGCTCACCGTGCCCGCCGGCAGCTTCGATGTGGCGATCACCCTGCGCTGCATCATCAATCTGGCCTCCTGGGAGGCGCAGCAGCAGTCCATCCTGGAAATCCACAAGGCGCTTCGTCCCGGCGGCCTCTTCCTGATGGGGGAGGGGACGCGCCAGGGCCGGGCCGGACTGAACCGCGCCCGCCGTGCCTGCGGCCTGCCGGCCATGCCCACCGTGGCCTACAACATCGACTTCGACGAAGATGTGCTCTGGCCTTTCGTGCGCGAGCACTTCGACATCGTCCACATCCATCGTTTTGGCGTTTATGACCTCGTGAGCCGGGTGATTCACCCGCTGCTCGTCAGTCCCGAGGAGCCGCGTTATGACGCCAAGATCAACGAGGTCGGCTGCCTCCTCGCCAAGCACCTCGAAGGCTTTCATGAGGTGGGCCGCGAGTTCCTCGCCGTCCTGAAGAAAAAGTAAAAGTCGGCGGGCCGTGCGCGGCGCGTCAAAGACCCGGCCATGAAATTGCTCTCCTTTGTCATCCCAGCCTACAATGAGACGCGGAACCTTCCCGTCCTCATCGAGCGCATCAGCGCCATCGACTGGGTGGCGCAGGGTTTTGACATTGAGATCATCGTCGTGGACGATCATTCCCGGGATGACACGCCGGCCGTGCTGGAGCGGTTGCGCCAGCAGGACCGCCGCCTGAAATGGCTGCGTTTCTCGCGAAACTTCGGCAGTCATGTGGCCCTGGCCGCAGGCATTGAGCATGCGAAGGGTGATGTCATCTCTCTTCTGGCAGCGGATCTGCAGGATCCGCCGGAGACGGTGCCGTCTCTGCTGGAGCGCTGGAAGGCAGGCGGCCGCATCGTGTGGGCCGCGCGTGACAAAGTGGAGGGCGGCACGTTCTCGAGCCGCCTCTTCGCGCGCCTTTACTACTGGCTCATGCGCCGTTTCGCCCTTCCGCAAATGCCCAAGGAGGGCGCGGACTTCCTGATCATGGACCGTCTGGTGGCGGATTCCCTCAACCAGGCCCGCGAGCGCAACACCTCCATCCTCGCCCTGATCCAGTGGCTGGGCTTTGAGCAGGAGTTTGTGCCTTACACGAAGCAGTCACGTGCCTCCGGCCGCTCCAAGTGGACGCTGTCGAAGAAGATCAAGCTCGTCATCGACTCCATGGTGGGCTTTTCTTATGCGCCGATCCGCCTCATGTCCGGCGCCGGCATCGTCATCGCCTTGCTTGGGCTGCTCTACGCCGCGGCCTTGTTCGTCAAAAACTTCATCTACAAGGCTCCCGTCGAAGGCTGGACCTCGCTCATCTGCGTGGTGCTCGTCACCTCCGGCATCCAGCTCCTCACGCTCGGCGTGCTGGGAGAGTATATCTGGCGTAATTTCGATGAGACGCGCCGCCGCCCGCGCTACATCGTGGAGTCCCGTGTCGGCCTCGACGAATCCCTGAACCGCTCATGACTTCCAACGAAGAACGCCTGGCAGGCGAACATCCCCTCCACCGCCTTCTCGAATGGCCGCTTGTTTACCGGCTTTCCACCCTGCTGCTGGCCCCAGGTGCTGAAATCCGCCTGACCGGCCTCATCCTGCGTTCTGCCAGGGAGATCGGCATCAGCGGCACGGCGCTGGATGTGGGCTGCGGGCCATTATCACGGCTCGCCGCGCTTGGTTTTGAGAGCGTGACCGGCGCAGATGTCTCGCCTGCCTACATCGCAGCCTTGGAGAAAACCGGCGTGCGCGGGGTGGTGAGTTCCGCGGATCAGCTTCCGTTTCCAGACGCCTCTTTCCGCACGGTTTGGAACATCGGGCTCCTGCACCATCTTCCGGACGAAGTGACGCAGGGTGCCATTCGCGAGATGCTGCGCGTGGCAGGACCGCAGGGGCATGTGGTGGTCTTTGACGCGGTGATGCCCCGTTCGGCTCTTTTCAGACCGTTTGCGTGGATCACGCGTAAACTGGATCGCGGACGCTTCATGCGCACCCAGGCGCAACTCGAAGGCCTGATCCGTGCTTGCGGCGGTGAATGGCGCTTTGAGCGCAAAACCTATGCGCTCAACGGCCTCGAATGCCTCGTGGCCACCGGCAGGCTCGCGTAAAGCTCCGCGAGCTGGCGGTCATAGTCCGCCATCTTTGGCTGTGCGGCCCAGGTGGCTGCCTGATGCTTCAGCAAGCGGGAGCGGAAATCCGCATCGGTGAGGCAAAGACGCGTCTTTTCGAGGTAATCGGCATCATCGCCGAGTTTGAAGAGCCCCGGATGATCGGCACCCAGCGTCGCCACATTGCCTTCGATGCCGCTCGCCACCATCGGCACGCCGCAGGCAAGGCCTTGCAGCAGCACCATCGGCTGGCCTTCCCAGGTGGAAGGCAGCAGCAGCACATCGAGTGCCTGCATCCACGGAGCGATGGGCCGCTTGTTGCCCATCAGCCGCAGCACATCGCCCGTTTGAGTGGCGGCGATCTCGCTTTCCAAAGTGGAACGCAACACGCCTTCGCCGAAAATCATGCCCTGGCAGGCTGGCAGCACCTTTTTCATGCCCTGCATGAGGCGGATGGTGGCGGAGTGGTTCTTCTGACCGGACAGCGAGGCCACGCCACCGATGATCAAGCCATCCTCCGGCAGGCCGAGCGAACGACGCAAGGCCGCACGGTCGGGATGCGGCATGAATTGACGCGTGTCCACGGTGTTCGTCATCACATGGGTGATCTCACGCGGCACCCGCAGCGCGGCGATGATGTCTTCACGAGTTTGCTCGGAGAGGGTGATCTGCGCCGCGGTGAACTTGGAAAGCAGGCGCAAGGTGAGCCAACGCCGACGCCGGGCACGGTTGAAGGTCTTGTGATGGTGCATCACCACCGGCAGGCCGGCCAAACGTGCCGCGAGCACGGCGTAAACGTGCGCATTGTAAACGTGCGAGTGCACCACGTCGATGCGCTGCTCCTTGAGCCAGCGTGAGAGCTTCCACACGCCCGTGGGGCTGAAGCGTTTGCGAGGAGCGGCATCGAGCAGCGTCACCGGCGTGCCGGTGGCCGCGGCCTCCTCGCCTGCCACGCCGAGTTCACGCAGGCACACGGGCACGATTTCCAGTCCCGGATGCTCCGTGCGGGCCAGGGACAGCAC
>Ga0075163_10011244_pt1 | contig 11670 bp, 6 predicted proteins | sample JI1023141ADNA_FD_71478 | JGI IMG/M metagenome (GOLD analysis project Ga0075163, IMG submission 71478) | Wastewater effluent complex algal communities from Wisconsin, to seasonally profile nutrient transformation and Carbon sequestration -... | ecosystem: Engineered > WWTP > Effluent > Algae... | reverse complement strand
ACGGGCGCGAGCACGATCACCGTAGCCATCTCCAAGGCCTTGAGATGCAGGCTTTAACCAGCATAAACCCTACCTCACCACCTGCCAATACCCTTTCCTTACGAGCGGGTCGCCGTTCACGAGGCGGGCGGTGAGCACGTAGTAATACACGCCTTCGGGTACTTCCTCCCCGCTGAAGCCGTTGTGGCCGTCCCATTGCACCACAGCGGCGGTGCGGGTGTAGAGCAGCTGGCCCCACCGGTTGAAGATCTCCAGGGTGATGGGTTCGGCGCTGGGGCTGCTGAGGGTGATCTGGTCGTGGTTGCCGTCGCCGTTCGGGGTGAAGTAGTTGGGGATGTCCACTTCGCAATCGCTCTGGGTGATGAGCAAACTGTCCGTATCCGTACAGCCGCCGGCATCCAAGATGGTGACCCAATAGGTGCCCGGCACGCCCACGGTGATGGCCTGCGCGGTGCTGCCGGTGTTCCATTCCCAGGTGAGGGCGGGCCCGGCATCCAGCACGGTGGTTTCTCCGATGCAGAGGGTGATGGGCAGGCCCAGGTCCACGAGCGGGAGGGGCACCACGCTCACCTCCACACTGGTGGCTGGCCCGGGGCAGCCGTCGTTGGTGTAGAACACGGAATACACGCCGTCCAGTTCGGGCGTGGCGTAGCCGTTGGTAACGATGAAGCCGGAGACGGGCCCGGCCGGGGTGCTCCATTGCGGGGCGAATTGCGGGGAGACGATGAGCTGGAGCAGATCGCCGTTGCAGAGGGACACATCGCCGAGGATCTGGGGCAAGGGCGGCAAGGGGGTCACGGGCACGGGCAGGGATACCCCATCGCTGGTACACTGGGCTTCGGTCTGTGTCACGTACAGGGTGGTGGGGCCCGCGATGCCGGGCAGGGTCCACGCCGGTCCGGTGCCGAGCAGTTGGGTGAGGTCGGCATCCGCGTACCAGGTGAGCGTGCCGGAACCGTTGGCGAAAGCCGTGGCCGTATCGCCCGCGCACACGGCGTCAGCGTTCACGTAGAGATCGAGCGTGTAGAAGAAGCCGCCCACGGTGAGCACCCCTGCGGTATCGGAGCACCCGAAGGCATCCGCGCCCACCACGTAAAAGTGCCCGGTGTCCTGCGCGTAAACGAGTTGCCCTTCGAGGCCGCCGGGGAACCAGGTGTAGGCCGCCAGCCCCGGCGTGGCTTCCATCAGCACACTGTCCCCCGGGCAGATCTCGAAGGGGCCGCTGTCCACGATGGCCACTTGCGGATCGGACACGACGACCTGCACGCTGGCGGACCCGTTGATGCAGCCGCTCTGGGAGGCCGTCACCGTCCATAGGCCGGTGGCCTCCGGGGTGGCGGGCGTAAGGCCCACTTGCGGGCCGGAGAACTCGCCGAGCGGCGTGCTCCAGGCCAGGTCCACGCCCGGCCCGGCGTTCAGCAGGAGGGTGCCGCCGACGCACACGGTGGTATCGCCGGTGATCTGCGTGGGCACCACGCCGGGCACCACCACCACGGGCACGGGCACGGGCAGGCCGTTGCACTGGGCATCGGTCTGGGTCACGTAGATCACCGTGGATCCGGCGAAGGGTCCGATGCTGACGGGTGTACCGAAGCCGATCAGTTGCAGGGCATCGGCATCCGCGTACCAGGCGAACACGCCGGACCCGATGGCGCTGGCGGTGGTCATCTCTCCCGCGCACGCGGTATCCACCTGGGCGGCCACGGGCTGGGCGAAATCATGCACTTCCACCACGGCTGAAAAGGCGGTGTCGGTGCAGCCGTATTCATCGAAGCCGATGAGGGCATAGGCGCCCTCCGCGCTGGCGTATACCTGGGGGCCGGTGAGGTTGCCGGGCTGCCAGGCGTAGGCGACCAGTCCCGGCTGGGCCTGCAACAGCACACTGTCCAGCGGGCAGATGTCGAAGGGCCCTTCGTCCACGATGGCCACCACGGGGTCGCTCTGGGTGATGGTGAAGGACAGCGGGCTGGCGATGCCGCATTGGGTAACGGAAACGGAATAGGTGCCGGGCGCGGTGATGGTCTGCGTGGCGGTATTCCCCGTAAGCGGTGGGGCCCATGCGTAGGAACCGCCTGTGGGGGGCTGCACGCTCACCTGCACGCTTCCACCGGCGCACAGCACGGGCTGGGGCAGCACGGCGAGCCAGGGTGTGGTGTAGAGGGACACGGTCTGCAAGGCCGTGGCGTAGAGGCAGCCTTCCACCGTGTTCGCCACGCAGAAATAGGTACCGGCTTCGGCTACCTGCACGCTGGGAGCGGTCTGCGGGAGCGGCCCTCCCGGCCCGAACCAGGCGTAGGTGCCGGCCACGCCGGTAACGTCCAGCAGCACCTGGTCCCCGGGGCAGATCAGGCCGTCCTCCGGCACCATGGTAATGGAGGGCGCGCCCACCGGTGCGATGGAATGCGAATCCGCCGCACCGAGGGTGCAGGCCCCGGTATCCAGCGGGGTGAAGATGACCTGGACCGGCCCGGCCACGTTCAGTGTGAGGGAATCGGTATCCGTGGGGCCGATGATACCGCCGTTCTCCGCCGACCAATCGAAGCTGCCCGGCCCGTTGGCCTGGGCCGTGAGCGTAACGCTCTGCCCGGAGCACAGGAAGATGGAGCCGACGATATCCACCTGGCCCTGCCCCCCCGGGATGCCCACCACGTACAGGCTGTCCTGCCAAGTGCCGTTCGCCCAGTTGGCATTGCAGGGCGCGTCGCTGATGTGGAGGAGCGAGTTGAAGACGTACCAGCCATCGCCCGCGTACGGGGAGCTGAGGCTTTTGGGCTGCGCGGACATGTCGAAGGGGCCCTGGTCCACGATACCACCGTTCACGTTCACCGTATCGCTCAGCAAGAACGACCCTGGCGACGGGACGGGCACGCCATCCAAGGACAGGCCCACGGTGAGCTCGGCGATCACCGGGTTGTTGGTGCAGATGGTGATGGTGTCGTTGCCGTCCGCATCCTGCGGGAAGGTGAAGGCTTGCTCAAAGGCTACCTGGCCCAGCGTATCGCTGCCGATGTAGGCGATCTGCACGGTGGAGGTGCCGATGCATCCCGCCGCGTTCACGGTCTCCAGGTACCACACGCCATCCTCCTCCGGGGTGATCACGGTATCCCCGGGGAAAGTGCCGGAGGGATGGATCCAGGTGAAGGACAGGCCGGGGATGGGCCCTGCGGTAAGGGTGATGAGCTCCGGCTCGCACACGGAGACCGGCGCGGTGACGGTATCCTCGAGGTTGATGCCCTGATCGTCGGTGATGCCGGGTTGCCCCACGGGCGGGCAGAGGCTCACGGTGATGCCGTCCGCACCGCTGAAGCAACCGGGGCCAACCTCGCCCACGGCGGTGTAGGCCCCCGCTGTGGTAACGGGGATGCCCGCCGTGGTGGCCCCTGTGTTCCAGAGGAAGTCGGGCAGCGGCCCGAAATCGAAATCGAACACGGCCGCCAAACCGCCGCTGCCGCAGAAGGAGGCCTCGGAGCCGGGTACCACGCAATCAGGATCCGCCGCCGGCACCACATCGAATACCGGGTGCAGGTCGAATTCGCAGGGCGCGCGCAGGAAGATGTCCAGGGGCCGTCGCTGGCGGATGAAGCCCTTCATCACGAAGCCGTCCACCACGCCGCTGGAACGCAGGCGCGCCGCATCATAGTAGGTGGTATCGTCGCAGGCCTGGTCGGCGCCGTTGGGCCCGATCACCACGAGGGAATCGCCCGGCAGCGCCCGCAGTTTGGTCTCGATGGCGGGAATGATGAGATCATCGGCGAACTCGCCCACGCCGAACAGCGTGTTGGCCGTGCCGAAGACCACGCCGCGCAGGTTCATGGCTTCATGGTCAGCGAGCATCTGCGCGTAGGTGACGGCGAGCCCGTCCGCCAAGTCCAGCACGCAGGCCCAGCCGTTTTCGCCGCCCCAGGAGAGCAGCAGCCCATCGCCGCCGTTGAGCTGGGAGAGTTCCAGCGCTTGGCAGGCGAAGTCGCCGCCCAGCAGCACCTCCCCTCCCCGCACATCGATGCCCGTGGCCCGGATAGCATGGTCGCTGCCCACGGTGCGCTGCGCCGCTACCTGCCCCTGTGCGGTGAAGCCGATAGCGAACGCGCTGTGCGGATAGGCTGAGGCGATGGCCGTGGTGGTATTCCCGAACACCAGGTTGTTGCCGGTCTGCCCACCGCAGAGCCAGAGCGTGCCGTCGGAATGACAGAGGTCCCCGGCCAGGATGCTGCCTCCCCCACCGATGCGGCGGAACCACTGCTCGTTGCCGGCCGGGCTGAAGGCTACCACGAAGGCGGCATCGTTCAGCGTGTTCACATGGGCCTGGTCGAAGGTGATCACATCGCTGAACTGCCCGGCCAGCCAGCTGTTGCCCGCGGCGTCCACCGCCAGCCCCAAGGCCCGGTCCTGGTGGATGGCCGCGCCGTTCTTCACCCACACGGGGTCGCCATCGGCGGTGTAGCGGGCGATGAAGACATCATCGCCCAAGGCGTTCAGCTGCGGATCGAAGGTGCTGGTAACGGAGAGCGTGCCGAACTGCGCGGTTCCGCTGAACTGGCCGGCGATCCAGCAGTTGCCCGCACCGTCCACGGCCACCCGCTCGGCGATGTCCGAATTGCCCGCACTGCCTGCCGCGCGCGCCCAGAGCGCCTGCCCGGCGGCGTTCCATTTGGTGAGGAAGATGTCCTGCGAGGGGCCATTGCTCGTGAGCGCGATGCCGCCCGCAGCGAAGGTGCCGCTGAACTGGCCCGTTACGAAGATGTTGCCCATGGGGTCCACGGCGATGTCCGTAGCGCGGTCAACCCCCGGGCCACCGGCGGTGCTGGTCCAGTACACGGTGCCCGCCGTGTCCATCTTCACCAGGAAGATGTCCGTAACGCCTGCTGAAACCACCGGCCCGTTGAAGGTGTTCATCAGCCCGCTGAAGGTGCCGCAGGCGTAGAGGGTATCCCCCGGCCCGCGTGCGATGGCCGTGAAGCGGTCGTCCGCCGGGCCGCCGAACCCGTAGGCCCACCAAGGCCCCGGCTGCGCGGCGCACAGCATAGGGAACAACAAGGCGATGAGCCACCCGGTGCGCATGGTTCCGAATGTAGGAGTGTGAAGGATGCGGGCGGCGGTGGGGGTATGGAATGACCCGGGTGCGGCCGATCAGCGGGCATCCGGGCCAGAGGCTGTCCGGGATCGGTGCGGTCTCCTTCGTAGTCCGGAATGGTATCGGCGAGCCGCGCTGTGAACAGCGGCGAATGACCGTATATCTCGGCACAACCGGTGTGCTGGCTACAACTTGATGAAGCGCCCTTGGAAGGCCCTGGAGCCCGCGACGGCCGCATAGGTGTACATGCCGGGAGCCAGCGCGCGCGCATCAATGGGAATGGAGGGCCCTTGCACACCGGTGAAGCGCAGCACCTGCCGCCCGGCCGCGTCCGTGATGCGCAGATCGATGGGCGCGACGACCGATGCGTTCAGCACCAGGGTGGCCGCTTCAGCCACGGGGTTCGGGAAGAAGCGTTGCTCGCTGGTGGTGATCTGCTGGAACTGGACGGACTTGACGGAAGTGTATCCATCGAAGCCGAGCTTCACCCGGTAGTACACCGTGCTGAATTCCGGCGGCGCTTGATCCAGCCAGACGTAAGGTACCGATGCACCGGGACTCCCGCAGATGCCTTCAATACGATGGACCGGGATGAAGGCGAGGCCGTCAGTGGAACGCTCGACATCCTGCCCGTTGCAGGTGCTGCCGCCCAGGATGGTCCAGTCGATACGGATAGCACCCGACAGCTCGGTGAGGTCGTAGGCCGCGATGAAGGGGTGCTCCTGGGCCAAGGCCGCTCCAACGAGCGCAAGGGAGAAGGCTGATCCGATCAGGCGGGTGCGGAGAGCTTCCATGTTCACGTGCGCAGACCTGCCACATACGGCCTGCTGACCGGATACAAAGATGCTGCGGGAAGGTCCCGTCGCCGAACCGGGAACGACCACCACTATTGAACACCTGGCATGACCATGCAGGCCAGCACGATGATATGGGTGTCGCCGGAACCGCTTCATGTGTGGATCCGTTCCGCGCCCGTGCATGCCACCGGTGCCGATATGGCGGGGCGATGTGGGCCTCCTCCCGGGTCCCGCCCACAATGGGGCCTGCCGGCGGTTCGGAGGCGCACGCACCGACCGTGGTGCTTCTGAAGGGTCACTGGAATCCATCGGACCGTGACCGGTCCGGATCGAAGATCCATGAGATCCCCAAGGCACCACGCAACCTGTTGGGCCCGGTGCCTGTCCATGCGTGTAAGCCCGAACGTACCGACCGATCGGGCAGAACCGATGCTGAACCAGCCCACCATCCGCCCGCGCGCTTCCTACACGATGGACCACCCCACCACCGCACCAGTACGGATCCTCCGCCAACACTTGACCGACGCGATCGAGCGAGCGTTCATGGAGAGCCGGTTCGCTGTGCCAGCGCGCCCGATGCACGTGTGCGTGCACGGGAGCGGCAAGGTGTACGTGGCCCAGCAGGCATTGCATGTGGCGGACGACGGGTTCAGCCTGTTCGCGTTGGAATGCAACGGGGCACCGGACCGGCCGGCGTTCGGCACAACGGTTCCAGAAACGTGGAGCCGCGCGGAATACGGTGAATGGGTGCGCTCAAGGCCCGACCTTTACGCCACACCGATCATCGACCAGTTGCTGCACAAGGCCGATCGCCAGAACATCCGCATCTTGTTGGTGGACTGAGCGGGCGGTTACTTGGACCCGCTGCGCGAACCGCCCATCCACACGACCCGTGGCCGACACTGAAGCCCATATCTCCCTGCATGGTTCCACCTTGGAGGGGTTGGCTGAAGGGGTCGGGCATGCGCTCGGGCACACGGCTTCCGGCAACGCGGAGCATGCGGCGGACCTGGCACTGATCGGGCGTTGTCTGGAGGGCGAAGAGGCGGCCTGTTCCGAGTTGTACCACAGGTACTACCGGTACGTGATGCCGATCTGCATGCGCTATGCCCGGCGCACCGAAGAGGCGAAAGACATCCTGCAGGACAGTTACACACGGGCCTTCAGCAAATTGCACAGCTACACGGGCAAAGGCCCGTTCATCGGGTGGTTGAAACGGGTGACGCTGAACACGGCGATCAACCACTACCACGCCAACGCTGACGAACGCTCCAACGTGCGCATCGACGACCTGGCGCCTCATTCCCCGGAAATGACGGACCAGCACGGAGACCAGGCGCTCGCGCGGTTGGGGGCGGAAGAATTGCTGGCGTTGGTGCGGGGGCTGCCGCCGGCGTACCGTATGGTGTTCAACCTGCGGGTAGTGGAAGGCTGGAGCCACGAGGAGATCGCGCGCGAACTGGGCATCAGCATCGGCGCATCGAAATCGAACCTCTCGCGGGCGCGGGGCAAATTGATGGAACAGGTGATGGCGCGCGAGGCCCCGATCACCGCAACACGCATGGAGCATGAAGAACGATAAGCGGCTGGACGAGGCTTTCCGCGCTGGGCTGCCTTCTGTGGAGGTGCCGCCACCGCCCGCACAGGACTGGGCGGCCATGGCGCGCTCGGCCAAGCAGGGCGCACGCGCGGCTGCCGTCAGGGACCGCGGCTCCGTGCTGAACACGCACTGGCTGAAGCTGCTGGGCGGTGCCTCCGCGATCCTGGCGGCCTGGTATATGGCCACCGGGTCCCAGCCCACGGAACAGCCCCCTGCGCAAGCGACCGTTACCACTGGAGCAACGACCGCGCAAGCGGAATTCTTGGGCGCCGCACCGGCAGCGCTCATCGAGCTGATCAACGAAGAGGTACGGCAGGGGCCGACCACAACATCGAAGACCAGCCAAGCCGAGGGGCCTGGTGAAAGGGTGCCCGCGAAAGCCGAGACCCGTGGGAACGACCTCCCCCACGCGCCCATGGATGCCACAGCAGAAGGCACGGCCGGAAGCGTTGCGGCCATGGGCATGAACATGCGTACAGGATCTTCCGATGAGGGCACGGAACGAACCTCCGATGATGTGCGGAGCATTTCCGGGAAGGCGGATGAACCAGGGACCATCAGCGGCTCACCTGCACGGACGGAAAGCATTACGAGCACACGCGCGCACGCGACAACGGACGGCGTGGCCATCAGTACCTCCGCAAGCGATGCGGCACCGCGTTCGGATATCGGTTTTATGGACCTGCTGCCTCCACGCGCATCGGCCTTGCCTTACACCCCGAACGGCCCAACGAAAGAGGCCTACACCGTTCCGTCCTTCGCCCATTGGTCCCTTGCGCCGTGGTTCGCGCTGGGCCGGTCCACCTGGACGGATCCGGAAGGGAAGGCCGCCGCCGATGAGCAGCTCGATGCGGGTACTGAAGGGTCGGACGCGATGGGCCTGCGATTGCAGTACGCGGTCGACCGTCGCTTCGCGCTGATCACGGGGATACAGATGGCGCGCAAAGGCGTGCTGCGCGGCACCGTTCGGTCATCCCCAACGGTGAGCACCGACTACCGGTTGAGCGGTGAGTACATCGAAGTACCCCTGTTGTTGAAGTGTACGCTTCCGGTGGGGAACACGGACCTGTACATGCGCGCCGGGGCCGTGCTGCAGTTCAACCGGCACAGCGGATCGGACCGGGTGACGATGAACGATGGAACGATGAAAGAGATGAGCACGCTGGCGTTGGGGCGCGGCTCCATGGGCACCGCCTTGGACGTGGGCATCGGGGCACAGTTCCGCATCGGCCGCTCGATCGGACTGTTCATTGAACCATCCTACCAGCACAGCCTCTCTCCGGTGGTGAAACATCCTTCGTTCGACAAGCTGCCCTTCAATCCACGTATCCACACGTTCAGCCTTGCCGCGGGCCTCTCCTTCCAACTCCCTTGATCGATGACCAGAAACTCCCGGCGCCCAGGTATCGCCATGACCGCTCTCCTGCTGCTCGGCGCTTCGTGCCAGAAGGATGAACTGACCGTGGTGAGCACGGCGGCTCCCGAGCACCTCTGCGCCCGGACAGTGATCGACCTCAACATCGACAGCCTGCTCCAACTCCCCCAACCACCGTTCGGAGGTTCGGACCTGTACTTCACCAAATGCGAATGCGATACCCTCGCCTTCCACCCCGTGAACATTCCGACCAATGCCGAATTCAACGGCTGGTTGATCGACCAGGGAGAGGAGAATGTCTTTCAGGAGCAAATGGACTTGGACACGATCACCGTAGCCTCAGAACTCTGGATGCATTTCGATGATGTCTGGCCTCTTGATGGCTTCCTCAAGATCGTGGTGACCACCGAGCCTTGCAAATGAGGTGAGCCGCCGGCGGCCTCGCGCCCGCACCACCACGATCAGCGGACCGGAACGGAGTGGATGCCGGACGGGTCCCGGTCGTGTGGTGTGGGCGCGTGGTCTTCTGACCTTTCAGAGCAGTGAGCCGCTGACCGATACCTGTTGATCCGTCATCCGCGAACGCGCAGGGGTGACACTTCTTCCGTTCCTGTCAGCGCGGAGTGCCGTGGAGCGAACTTTGATCGAGCGAAGACCATATCCGTATACCTGATGGACCTGAACAAATTCACCGTACGCGCCCAAGCGGCGATCACCCAAGCCCAGACGCTGGCCACCGGCAACGGGCAGCAATCGATCGAGACCGGCCACCTGCTGAAAGGCTTGCTGATCGAGGACGCCGATGTTTCGCCCTTCCTGCTGAAGAAGCTGAACGTGAACATCGCGACGCTCACCGCAGCGCTCGACCGCATCGTGGGCGGCTACCCCAAGGTGCAGGGCGGACAGAGCGGGGTGCTCGGTCGCTCCGCTGGGGATGCGCTCACCAAGGCGCTGGCCAGTACGAAGGAGCTCGGGGACGATTTCGCCAGCGTGGAGCACCTGCTCCTGGGATTGATCGACACCAGCGACAGCACTTCGCAATTGCTGAAAGACAGCGGTGCGACGAAGAAGGACCTGATCGCGGCCATCAAGGAACTGCGCAAGGGCGCGAAGGTGACCAGCCAGAGCCAGGAGGAGACCTACAACGCGCTGAACAAGTACGCCAAGAACCTCAACCAGCTGGCCAAGGACAACAAGCTCGATCCGGTCATCGGCCGCGATGAGGAGATCCGCCGCGTGCTGCAGATCCTCAGCCGACGCACGAAGAACAACCCGATCCTGATCGGTGAGCCCGGCGTGGGCAAGACCGCCATCGCTGAAGGGATCGCGCAACGCATCGTCAGCGGCGACATCCCCGAGGACCTTAAAGGCAAGCAGGTGTTCAGCTTGGACATCGCGTCGCTCATCGCAGGTGCCAAATACAAGGGAGAATTCGAGGAGCGCCTGAAAGCCGTGGTGAAGGAAGTGATCGCCGCAGAGGGCAGTATCATTCTCTTCATCGACGAGATCCACACGTTGGTGGGCGCGGGCGGTGGTGAAGGCGCCATGGACGCCGCCAACATCCTGAAGCCGGCACTCGCTCGCGGCGAACTGCGCAGCATCGGTGCCACCACGCTGAACGAATACCAGAAGTACTTCGAGAAGGACAAAGCCCTGGAGCGCCGATTCCAGAAGGTGATGGTGGATGAACCCTCCCGCGAGGATGCCATCTCCATCCTGCGCGGCCTGAAGGAGAAGTACGAGAGCCACCACAAAGTACTGATCAAGGACGCCGCGATCATCGCCGCCGTGGAACTCAGCACCCGCTACATCGCCGATCGTTTCCTCCCGGACAAGGCCATCGACCTGATCGATGAGGCCGCCAGCAAGCTGCGCATGGAGATCAACTCCAAGCCGGAGGAACTCGACGAGATCGACCGCCGCATCATGCAGCTGGAGATCGAGCGCGAAGCGATCAAACGCGAGAACGACGAACCCAAGCTCGCCGACCTGAACAAGGAGATCGCCGAGCTCAGCGGCCAGCGCGACGGCTTCAAAGCCCGCTGGGAAAGCGAACGCGGGTTGGTGGAGCGCATCAACAGCGCCAAGGACCAGATCGAGGACCTGAAGCACCAGGCCGCGCAATACGAGCGGGAAGGCGACTTCGGCAAGGTGGCCGAGATCCGCTACGGTCGCATCCAGGATACCGAGAAAGAACTGGAGGCCGCCAAGCAGGAACTGCTCACCATGCAGGCCAGCAGCAAGATGATCAAGGAGGAAGTGGACGTGGAAGAGATCGCCGCCGTGGTGAGCCGCTGGACCGGTGTGCCCGTCACGCGCATGCTCGAAGCCGAGCGCATGAAACTCCTGAAGCTCGAAGACGAATTGCACAAGCGGGTGATCGGACAAGAAGAAGCCGTGCATGCGGTAGCCGATGCCGTGCGCCGCAATCGTGCTGGTATGGGCGACGAGAAACGCCCCATCGGTTCCTTCATCTTCTTGGGCACCACGGGTGTCGGAAAGACCGAATTGGCGAAGGCGCTCAGCGAGATCCTCTTCAACGACGAGAACGCCATGACGCGCATCGACATGAGCGAGTACCAGGAGCGCCACAGCGTGTCACGCCTCGTGGGCGCGCCTCCGGGCTACGTGGGCTACGATGAAGGCGGCCAGCTCACCGAGGCCGTGCGCCGCAAACCTTACAGCGTGGTGCTGCTGGACGAGATCGAAAAGGCCCACCCGGACGTATGGAACATCCTGCTACAGGTGCTGGACGATGGCCGCCTCACCGACAACAAGGGCCGGGTGGTGAACTTCAAGAACACCATCGTGATCATGACGAGCAACA
>Ga0075163_10011243_pt1 | contig 11670 bp, 13 predicted proteins | sample JI1023141ADNA_FD_71478 | JGI IMG/M metagenome (GOLD analysis project Ga0075163, IMG submission 71478) | Wastewater effluent complex algal communities from Wisconsin, to seasonally profile nutrient transformation and Carbon sequestration -... | ecosystem: Engineered > WWTP > Effluent > Algae... | reverse complement strand
GCGTCGATCGCCTTGATGCCGGTCTGCATCGGCTCGTGCACCGACTTACGCGGAATAATGCCCGGAGCCTTCACTTCCACGCGGCTCATCTTTGCGTCCTTGATCGGACCCTTGCCATCGATTGGATTACCCAGACCGTCAACCACGCGGCCCAGCAGACCCTTGCCTGTCGGGACCTGAACGATCTCGCCGGTACGGCGAACGATGTCGCCTTCCTTAATCGTGCGGTCGTCGCCGAAAATAACCACGCCGACATTGTCGGTTTCGAGGTTCAGCGCCATTCCCTTGATGCCGCCCGGGAATTCAACCATCTCACCGGCGCGGACCTGATCCAGACCATAAATACGGGCAACGCCGTCACCGACGGAGAGCACCTGACCGATTTCGGCCACGTCTGCCTGCGCGCCAAACTCGGCGATCTGCTTTTTCAGGATCTCGGAAATTTCTGCTGCACGGATTTCCATTTTCTACTTTTCCTTTGTTTAGAAGTCAGTCTTGTCGTCGTTATATTCGTTAAGCTGCACGCGAGCCGGACAGCGTACGCTTCATACGCTCCAGCTTGCGTTTCAGTGAATCGTCAATCATGCGGGACCCGACGGTCACGATCATGCCGCCCAGCAAATCCTTGGCGACCTGAACGTTGAGGGTCACGTTGGAACCCAGCGCCTTGCTCAGTTCTTTCTGCAGGGCATCGGTTTGCGCCGGTGTCAGCGCATAGGCTGTCTGTACACGCGCTTCAATTTCGCCACGCTGACGGGATACTTCGCGACGGAATGCTTCCAGCACAGCATCCACCGCAGCCAGACGGCGGTTCTGTGCGAGCGTACCGAGGAAGTTGATCGTCAATGTCTGGAATTGCGCCTGCTGCGCCAGCGCCATCACGGCACGTTTTTGCTGGTCGCGGTTCATCAGCGGGTTTTTGAGGAGCTTGCGCAGGTCGGCGGATGCTTCGATCATCGCTGCAAATTCGCGGAGATCTTTCTCAACTTTATCAAGGGTTTTGGCCTCAACGGCCATATCGAGGAAAGCTTTCGCGTAGCGGGTTGCTACCAGTCCTGATCCAGTGTTTGCCATGCCTTAGAAAGCCCCGCTTTTAAAGTCACTAATACTATTGAAACGCAGCGTGGATTTAGCATACGAAAAAGCCCGGCGCAAGCGCAGAAAATATAATTATCCGGGACTTTCCCGAGTCCTGAACGGTGCTGCAAAATGCCCCTGCCCGGGTGCCATTGAACCGGGCATGGATTCCTGTTGAACATACCCCCTGCAAGAGGGCACTATTGGCACACGTTGAAGCCCTAACCGCCCGTGGACGTTATGAGATTTGCAGCCATTCTATTTTTTGTCATAATTACAGAGGGCTATATTGTCCTTTCTTCCGAGCTTCTGGCGATCCGGCAGACTACCCCCTTCATCGGGAATGGTACGGATACCGTCTCGATTATCATCGCCGCTGTCCTGATGCCGCTGGCTTTCGGTTATTTTGTCGGCGGTCGCTTTAAGCCCGGGCTGGCCCATGGCCGGTACATGTCGGTGAGGAAGAAACTGACACGGAACGTCCTGATTTCATCGATTTTCCTGCTGCCGGGCCTCTCCTACCTTTTCATACAGATGTTTTTTCTGGGATTGCTGTCTGCGGGCATTGAAAATCGCGTCGCTCTCGTCACGCTGTACTCCCTCTTTTTCCTTGTGACTCCGGTTTTTCTGCTGGGGCAGACCGTTCCTTTGGTCAGCAACTATTTTTCGTCTGAAAAGCTCGCTCAAATTACAGGCAAGATGCTGTTCTGCTCCACTGTGGGATCGTTCTTCGGCGCGATCTTCTCGACCCTGATCCTGATGAATTTTGCCGGCGTGAACAATGCCGTAAACATGATTTTTATCATGCTGGCCGCGATCATTCTGGTAATCACAAAACAGAAAACCTCAGCCCCTGTCCTGTCCGTTCTTTTCGTTGCAGCGTTTGGCCTCTACGTCAACAGCCCGATGATGATGGATAATTTCAAGATCGTTTCCAACAATGCCTATAACACGATCAGCATCACCGAAGACGAAACCGGTCGGCATTTCATGATGAATAACAACGATTCATCGCTGCTGGGACCCAAAGGCGAAAAGCACAAATACGTTGAATTCGTTGAGAAACATTATCTGTCCCCCCTAGCCAAGGACCCGACTTCCGCACCCAAGCGCATTCTGGTTGTGGGCGCCGCCGGGTTCACATTCGGGCTGGAAGACACCAAAAATCAATACGTCTATATCGATATCGACAAAGCGGTGAAAAACGTTGCAGAACGCGACTTTTTGAAGGAAAAACTGACGGCCAATAAAGAGTTTGTCGCTGAAGATGTCCGTTCTTACCTGATGCGCCAGAATGAGAAATTCGACATCATTTTCCTGGACGCCTATCTCGGGGGGCTGACCATTCCAGAATATCTCGTGACCTACGAATTCTTTATGCAGGTCAAACAAGCCCTGAACCCCGGCGGGGTTGTTGCCGGTAACTTCATCATATCTCCCAACTTTTCGGGCGCTTTCAGCCAGAAACTCGATAATACGCTGCGCGCAGCTTTCCCGCATATCACGCGCAATATCGTCGATCCGGATTATAATGGCTGGGATAGCGATGATTCCTACATGGTGAATATCATCTATACATTCACAAATACGCCGGACAGCAATCCGACCGACATTTACACCGATAATAAAAATCCGATTTCTTTCGACAAGCCCGCGCGCAACAGCATTCGCAAAATGCCCGAAGCCGAGGGTCAGGAAGCACAGCCATGAACATCCACCTGACCGGCGATGCATTTATAGATTTACTGCTCCTGACCCTTTTCAAGCTGTTCGCCATCGGGCTGGCTTTTTATGGCGTAGAAAAACTGAGACCGGTTGACCGCCAATCGTCTTTTTTCAACAGCCAGTTCGGCACGGAATTCTGCTTTGCCCTGACCAATAACGCGTTTCTGGCCCCCCTGATGACGACGTTATTCGTCTGGATGTTTTCAGACCTGTTCAAAACGCTGATCCCTTTCCAGTTTTTTAAGGAACAACTGCAATCGCTGCCATTCGCCCTGGAAGTTCTGCTGGCACTGCTTCTGCTGGACGTCACAATCTACTGGCGGCACCGTATCAGTCATATGTGGATGTGGTCATTTCACGCCGTCCACCACAGCGCCCCGCAATTGACATGGCTGACCCGCAACCGGCTCCATCCGGTCGATCTGGGGCTGGCCATCATGTTCAACACATTTGTCCTGCACATTACCGGGTTCAGCACAGAAGGACTGTTCATCGCCGCCATTATGATGGAAGCCGTCGATTACTGGACCCATTCCAATCTGGATGTGGAATTCAAGGGTCCGCTCCGTTATCTGCTGGTCTGCCCCTATTACCATCGCTGGCACCACGCCAACGAACGCGAAGCCTATAACAAGAATTACGTCGTCATGTTTCCGTTTATCGACATTCTGTTCGGGACGTTCCATTTCCCCGCGGGCAGGTTGCCGACGGGTTACGGTCTGTCCACCAAAGAACAATCCACGGTCCCGAACAGTTACGCCGGATTGCTGGCCTTCCCATTCAGCCGTTTATACCGGAAGTTCCGCCGCTAGGGCATGAACAGGTGGAAAGAGAACAGCTGGAACCGTTCCGGCTGGGTCAGGACACCCAGCGCCTTGAACGTCAGCAGGTGCAGCACATAGATTTCCAGCGTATGCCGCCCGATCAGCCGAACAGGCGCAAACAGATATTTCCATACACCTGACGACGACCTTGCGAATGTCGTGGGCCGGAATAGCGGCAGCAACGCCATCACCAGCAAGCACCCCGCTGTCATGACCGCGACCTGTATTTGCGTAAAGTCAAAGAACAGGATCTGGAAGAAAACGAAGGCCGCGAGGGTAAAGCCGAAAAACTTGAATGTCAGCCTTACCCCGTCCTCTATCTCGGCCAGATGGCGCAGCAACCAGCCATACATCGCCAGAATGACCGCCAACGTCCCGTATTCGAAGGCATAGGAAGACGGGACGACCAGAAACAGCATCAGCGTGCTGATCTGCCAGAATGTCCGTTCGTTTAACATGGCGCGCGCCATAACAGCATCCAGCACCAGCCGGACGACGATGATCGACGCCAGAATATTTAACGGAAACAACCCCATGCCGCTGATCCAGCTGGCTGCCGCCAGAACGATCATCCCGCCCCACATCAGCGGTCCCAGATCGCGGCTACGGGCGTAACCAATCAGGAAAAACCAGACCGGCACACAAAAACGGCCAATCGCCCGCCACCATTCATCATCATCGAAAAAATAGTATCCGGTGTGATCGACAATCATCAGAATGACCGCGAATGTCTTCAGCAGGTCATATGACGTCAGGTCCTTGGTCGGGGTTTTGGGCACCATAACCGCAAGGGTATCACATTTCACAAAGACTGAAAGCGGGAGGGAGTCTACAGCATGTCCTGATATTCAGGATGGCGCCGGATCCACGACACGGCATAGGAACAGATCGGCACGACCTTGTATGACTGTTTCCGGGCATGATCCATGACCTCGGCCATCAGCTTTCCGGCTTCACCTGTTCCCCGCAGCGCGGGCGGCGCTTCTACATAATTGATATACAGCGTACCCTCTTCGAGTTTGTAGCTCGCAAACACGACCGCATCCCCGACATGGTTCTCGAAACGGCTTAATTCCCTGTTATCGTTCATGACGCACCTCACTGCTCCCGTTCAGGATAGAGCGGTTCACAAAGATATCAAGCGTCCTTAAGACAGGGGAGCGTCAGGCCGGGCGAGGCCCCAGCGTTCCCGGACGTGCGCCCTGCTTTTCCATCGCTTGCGCCAGCGTGCGCAGGGGGACACGTCCCTCGGGCTGTTCGGCATAGAAACGCTGATGAAAGGCCAGCGCGCCGCCCAGGAATTTTTCCAGCTTGGCCAGCGTATCCGGGTTTCCGTTTTGCGCATCCAGATACGCGCCGATAACGCGTTCCGTGGTATGCCGGAAATTCACAATGTCGCCAACCCAGCTGTGGGCGGCCAATTCCTCGAAATGCTCCAGAACGGCGCGATTCTTGACGCTCGGGCAGGCCTGATCAAGGTTCATTTTCAGGGTTTTCATCAAACGCCCGATCAGGGGTTGGGTAAACGTATCGCCGGAGTGACGCTCGTGGAATTCCCAATCCAGAATGTTTTCCATGATCATCTGAACGGCATTGACGTCACGGGCGTTCGGATCGGCATTGTTACGGGGGTCGAGGGCCTTCTTGTGGAAATCAAGGCTGACATGGCCTTCTTTTCCCGGGTGATCGGGCGTTTCAAACGACACGGCTGTCGACGACCTGGAAACAACGGCCTGCGCCCGGCTGGCACGTTCGGACCGGACCCCGGCCAGAACCCGCGCCATCAGCCCGGATTCTTCCCTTTGCAGGGCGTCTTCCTCGGCCGGCTTGCCGGAAATCAGTTCTTCTTCTGCGCGCTGTTCCTGCGCGATCTCGCGCTTGTAAAAGCGCCCCAGCCCCTCAATATCGCCCTCGCTTAAGGGATCATTGACGCCGTGGTCTTTCAGGGTTTCTTCAGGTTCGGGCTTTTTATGTTTGCCGGACAAGGCATCGCGAAACTGCTGCATCCGCAACTCGTTGCGCATTTTTTCGGTGATATAAGCCATGAAAACCTCCCGTTTCCATAGGTTACAGTTGGTATTTACCAAACAGGCTACGCCCGATGTTACAGAGCGACAAGAAAAAATAGGCCGAAATCGGCCTTGAGGATCAATAGGATAGAATCTTTTGTGCGAAGCAGCATTTGCGAAATAAAATTACGCGCATAGCTTACATGAAGGATTGCGGGTCAATATCAACCTGAATGCGCACGGTCGAGGGAACTTTCACTAGTGCCAGCCATTCGTCGATGGCTTTCTGGATATGCACATTTTTATCCGCCCGCACCAGCAAGCGACGGCGGAAATTTCCGCGCAAACGATAGAACGGTGCGGGTGCCGGACCCAGCGTATTGATGTTTTCGGCCTGCGGCGCGACCTTGCCCAGTTCACGGGCAGCCTCTTCGACCTGATGTTCGTTCTTGCCGGATACGATAATCCCCGCCAGCCGCGATATGGGCGGCATCTGCGCGGCGGCACGCTCGCACATCTCCACTTCCAGAAAGCGGTCACGATCATGATGACTTAACGCCACCATCACCTTGTTCTTCGGCAGCCACGTCTGCAGCCACACATGGCCGGGTTTCTCTTCCCGCCCCGCCCGGCCCGCTACCTGATGCAGCAACTGGAACGTGCGTTCCGCCGCGCGCAGATCGCCGCCCTGCAATCCCAGATCGGCATCCACGACACCAACACATGTCAGGTTCGGAAAATGGTGCCCCTTGGCAATGATCTGTGTGCCGATCACGATATCGACTTCATTGTTACGGATTTTATCGAGGATGACCTTTAACTCGTCATGCGTGGTCGCCGTATCGCTGGCCAGCACGATAGTACGCGCCTGCGGGAAGCTTTCTTTCACTTCTTCCAGAATGCGCTCGACGCCCGGCCCGCAGGCGGCAAAGCTGTCCGTATCGTTACAGGCCGGGCATTCCTTTGGTTCCCGCACGGCATAGCCGCAATGATGGCATTGCAGTTTGCCGTTATTTTTATGTTCGACCAGCCACGCCGTGCAGCGCGGGCATTCCATCCGGTGACCGCAGGTACGGCACAGCGTTAGCGGCGCATAACCACGACGGTTCAGGAACAGCAACGCCTGCTCTCCCGCTGCCACCGTATCGACAACCGCTTTCATCAATACGGGCGATATGAATTTCTGCCGTTCGGGTTTATCCACCTTCATGTCGATGACATGCACATCCGGCAGGCTGGCACCCGCATGACGGTCCGGCAGCTGGATATGGGTGTATTTGCCGGACCAGACGTTCGCCATCGTTTCCAGCGACGGTGTTGCCGATACCAGCACAATCGGGATCTTGCCCAGATGCGCGCGCACGATCGCCATATCGCGGGCGTTGTAGATCACGCCTTCGTCCTGCTTGTATGCCGGGTCATGTTCTTCATCGACGATGATCAGCCCCAGATCCTGATACGGCAGGAACAATGCCGACCGCGCCCCCACGATCACCTTCGTCTGCCCCTCCGCCACGCCGCGCCATGTATTGCGGCGCTGCGCCGGGCCCAGCGAAGAATGCCACAGCGCAGGCGCACAACCGAAACGTGATTTAAACCGCTCAAGGAAGGCATTTGACAGCGCAATCTCGGGCAGCAGCAGCAAGACCTGCTTGCCTGCCTTCAGCGTTTCCGCCACCGCTTCAAAATAGACTTCTGTCTTGCCTGCTCCGGTTACACCATCCAGCAAGGCCGCATGAAACTGACCGTCATCGACAAATTTGCACAACGTGTCAGCCGCCGCAGCCTGCGTCGCCGACAAGGTCGCCCGTCCCCGCTCAATATCCGGATGACGGCACGGCGCGGATGAAAATATATCGACAGGCGTCAGCAATCCCTGCGCCGCCATGGTTTTGATCACGCTGGGTGTACATCCGGCAGCTTCTGCAATTTCAGAGGCACGGCGCGGCGTGCCATCGGCAACAGCATCCAGCACGCGCTTCCTTTGCGGCGATAACCCCTTGAATGTCGTTTCGTTCAATTGCACACCGCGGATATAACCCTGCACCGCTTTCGGTGGCTCCAGCGCACCCGGCACGCTCAGCGCCATTTTCAAAATCGCGCCGCGCGGCGTCATGGTGTATTGCGCGATCCAGTCGATAAACTTGCGTTCCAGTGACGGCATCGGCGGGAATTCATATTTGTATACAGCCGCTTTCAGCTTGCCGGGCTTGACGTCATCCGGCACGTCATCCCAGACCACGCCGGGAACCTCGCGCCCGCCCAGCGGCACGATCACATAATCCCCCGCCTGCGCCGCCACCCCGTCCGGCAAGGCATAGGTATAAGCCTTGTCCACCGGATACGGGACAAGCACCGACGCCTTGCGCGCCGGTGAAGCCGCTGATTCCTGTGTTGATTCAGGCGGATTTTCCTCAAATAGCTGGGATTGGGTCATATCCAGACCTTAACACAGCCACCCTGCCGAGAAAACTTGAAGAAATCGGCAAACCCCTTTAAAAAACCGGGGTGTCTCCACTTCATTTAAAACGGGTACCTGATTATGAAATTTTTTGTCGATACTGGCGATATTAACGACATCCGCGACCTCGCTTCCACAGGTCTGCTGGACGGCGTCACCACCAACCCGTCGCTGATCGCCAAGGCCGGTAAGCCGTTTATCCCGCTGATCGAGGAAATCTGCTCGGTTGTCTCCGGCCCGGTGAGCGCCGAAGTCGCCGCAACCGATTATGAAACCATGCGCGCGGAAGGTCTGAAACTTTCAGAAATCGCGCCGAACATCGCCGTCAAAGTGCCGCTAACCCCGGCAGGCCTGAAAGTCTGCAAGGAACTGTCCGAAAAGGGCACGATGGTCAACGTCACGCTGTGCTTCACACCGATGCAGGCCCTGCTCGCCGCCAAGGCCGGTGCCACGTTCATTTCACCGTTCGTGGGGCGCCTTGACGATATCTCGTTCGATGGCATGCAACTGATCGCCGACATTCTGACCATTTACGATAACTATCCGAATTTCGACACCGAAGTGCTGGTCGCTTCCGTCCGCCACCCGGTCCACCTGCTGGAGGCCGCACGTCTGGGTGCCCATGTGGCAACCTGCCCGCCGGATGTTATTCGCAAGCTTTACAATCATCCGCTGACCGATAAAGGTCTGGCAGCCTTCGTTGAAGACTGGAAAAAAACAGGCCAAAGCATTCTCTAAAAAAAAGAAAAACAGGGAGGGGGAATGATCAGAAATATAAAAGGGAACTTTGAGAGCGCCGCGTTTGAGGTCGAACTGGCCCCGGACCGCCATCTCGATACCATGAAACTGCTGATGGCGATTGGCGGATCGTCCGCCCTTCTGGGCGTTATCGCTCTGGGCTTTGTCGTTGCCGGAGCCGCACCCGTCGCCGCGTTCATGCTGCCCGTGGCACTGGGCCTTACACTCGCCTTTTCTCGCAATCATTACATAGGGTTGCAGCGCCAAAAGATCAAACTGGATGAACGTGGTCTGCACCTGACATACAGCCATCCGGATTATGATCATCCGGACCGCTTCGAAAACATGAATCCGTCCATGACACGCATTGATCGTCACCCGACCCGGCAGACCACCATTATCGGATATATGAGCAAGCGTTATGAACTAGGCTCTTTTTTGGGACCCCAGGAAAAAGAGAAACTTTATAAAGATCTGAGACTTGCACTCAGACGCTGGGATCCCGTTTCAAGACTTGCATAAAACAACAAGAGGGTGATGATCATGCAACAGACTAGACGTTCTTTGGCTGGCGAATTTAAAAGCCATGCCCTGTATCAATTAGATACATTCACAAGCATTCCATCGGACAAAGTGATCAAAGCACTTGAAAAGGAAGGCTGGCGTTTTGTTCCCACTGAACACAACACGCCTGAGTCCCTTGAAGCCATCGGTACGATGGGCATACCGTCGTTTACAGAAATGACCCGCATTCTTTCCGCTGACGGGCAGCCCGTTTTTGCCAAGGGAAACGAACATCTTCGTGCGCGTTATGAAAGCGACAAGCAAAGACTGGCGGCCGACATTCACGGGACAAATATCCGCCCGCTGGGTGCAGAACTTAAAGCCCGTCTGGCCTATTTTCTTTCAACGACAATTTTGCTGGATGAACAGCCCCTCAAGGCCGTCGCCGATGCGCTGGTAGAAAAAGGCTGGAAATTTCAAAGGTCGCTGACCGAGCAAGAGGTGAAGAATATCATCGCCATGTCCGGCGCAGGCCACCCGGCAATCCCGCTCAACGGGCTTCACATTATTTCGCCGGAAGGACAGGATGTTTTTGCATCCAAAGACAAATCCCTGCGCCAGAGATACCGCAACGACGTCAAGGCCGTCGCCGCGCAAGTATATGGGTTAAACCCTACATAACCCATTGATAAAAAATAAGGAAAGACGCCCCCTCTTTTACATTATGGTAAATTTGTAATCAAGGGTGTTTTCCTGTAGTATCTGCGGCAATTCGTAACAAAAACGATGGGTGTGAGACATGTTTCCTGAAGCGCGCAAACTCTTTGCGAAAGCCGCCGCCTACGCGGGCTATTACGCCGATGTCTTCTCAATCATTCCTTCCGACAAGGTCAAAGCCGCCCTTGAACAAGAGGGATGGAAATTCAAGCCCAGCCCTTACGGGGATGCCATCATCGAAGCCGCTGCCTATCCCGGCAGCATCGGGGGAGGTCTTCCCCTTGAGGTTGTCCTGACCGAAGCCCACGTACGCGTCTATCGTTCGGGCGATGAAGAGACAATCAACAGATACGAAGCTGCCAAGAAACGCCTTGCCGCCCAACTGCGCGGCCTTACCCCGTAAGGAGATACGGATATGAACTTCACCGACCTTTGCAATAAATTCAAATACCACGCTGCCGTATTCATGGCAGAAGAACGCCCGCCACAAAAAGTAAGGCAGGCCATGGAAAATCAAGGATGGCGCTTCGGGTCGTCACTGACGCCGGAAGAAGCCTATCAGTTGATCAAGGCCGGCGCCGGAACAGATTCCCCGGTTTCCGCTATCCCGGTCAGCTTCCCACGCGTCTATAGTCCGGAAGGCCGCATGGCCATAGGCCCCAAAGATGAATGCGATCCCGTAGCAGAGCAACGTTACAAACGTGCCGTGCGCGAAACCGCAGCCCGGGTTTATGGTGTTTTGAAGGTTTAATGCTTCTGGCAATCCCGGCAGGTGCCGTGAATTTCGGCTGACCAGTGTTCCGGCTTGAACCCTGCGGCACCGGCCTTGTCATCAATGGTCTTGTCCATCTGGGCAATCTGGATTTCCTGCACATCGCCGCATTCATCGCAGATCAGGAACTGGCCGTTTGCGTGCGCATGATCGCCGCCGCAGGCGACATAGGCGTTCATGCTTTCGATCCGGTGAACAAGCCCCGCCCCTTGCAGGAATTCCAGCGCGCGGTAGACGGTCGGCGGCTTGGGGTTCTTGACCAGCTTACCCAGTTCATCCAGAACTTCATACGCTGTCAGCGGCTGGCCGGCCTCAACCACGATGCCCAAAACCTGCGCACGCGGCTCGGTCAGGCGCAATCCACGCGCCGCGCAATATTCGGCGGCCTGTTCCAGATAAGGGCTGCATTTACCGCACATCATCAAACCCTGGGCTTAAGAAAAACATCAACACCCATATTATATCAAATCCGGGCCCGATCCGATAAATTTCCGTGCGGACGGGTCTGTTCCATATTACAATTTTCACATCTGCGGTGCCTTTCTCCCGATTCCCCCTCAAGAGCATGATTATGTCCGATACCATGACCCATCCCCCGGCCGACACCCCCGTCCCGATGACAGAGCAAGACATTATCAACTGGCTGCGCGACCATCCGGATTTCCTCAAGAAACACCCCGAACTGCTGGACCATATGGCCCCCCCAAAAGAGAATTTTGGCAAAGGCGTCGCCGATTTCCAGCATTACATGGTCAAGCGTCTGAAAGCCGACCGCGACGAAGTTCTGGAATCCGCCCGCGAAATCGTGGAAACCAGCCGTGCCAACATGAACAGCCAGACACG
>Ga0075163_10011242_pt1 | contig 11671 bp, 10 predicted proteins | sample JI1023141ADNA_FD_71478 | JGI IMG/M metagenome (GOLD analysis project Ga0075163, IMG submission 71478) | Wastewater effluent complex algal communities from Wisconsin, to seasonally profile nutrient transformation and Carbon sequestration -... | ecosystem: Engineered > WWTP > Effluent > Algae... | reverse complement strand
GCCATGGTCGCACCGAGAGGGTATTGACCTCGGGCATTGGGGAATAGGTTAACGGTAGACCAGCGGACTCTGACTCCGTTAGTCCTGGTTCGAATCCAGGTTCCCCAGCCAGCCTAACACCCTGAAATCACAAGAGAAGTTGCGGAGGCGCTTCGTTCGCTCCGGCATTTTCTGCCCTTTTTCTGCCCATTTTCTGCCCTCGCGGTTCACGTCCCGTTCTGGTTGAGTTCGTCACGAAGAGTTTGACCCAAGAGTCTCTGTAGCGCGCGATCCGCCGCGACCTCAGCTCGATCATGGCGATCTGGAAGAGCGCCTTCGCCGTTTCGGCGAGCTCATATCATGCGGGAGCCGCGCTGGTATTCCGCCAACGACACCGTTCGAAGGGATGCGACCCCGCGACCCTCTGTACCGAGTCTCGTCGCTTGCGAAGGGATGCCCTGGATTGGGCTGAGAAAGGGGGGCTCGCAACGACGCCGACCCAATGGGAGTCGCGACGACTTCCGTTACAGCCAACCCGTCGGGACCCCGGCCCTCGCCATGTCTCCCATCTTTCCGCGAGCCTCTTGCGCGAATCACTCCTTAAACATATACGACACCGATAGCATGACATCGTTGTCATGGACCGTAGGGGACCGGTGGGATGGCAACGATCTACGACGTTGCAAAGGCCGCGGGGGTCTCGCCGAAGACTGTATCCCGGGTCATGAACGGCGACGCGCCGGTCAATGTCCGCACACGTGAGCTCGTCGAGGCGACAATGGACTCTCTCGGCTATGTCCCCTCGAGCGCCGCGCGCGCGATGCGTTCGCAACGCACCAGACTGGTCGGCCTAGTGACCGGCGCGATCAGCGGGTCGCAGGCGGCCGGGGGCGCGACCGGACTGCCGGACCTGCAGATCGTGCAGGGCATCCAGCGAACGCTGGCCGAAAGTGGCATGACGCTCCTCGTCTCGGACACGAGCGAGCCGGGCGGGGTTCCGCAGCTCGTGCGCACGCTGCGCGAGCATCGTGTCGAGGGGCTGTTTTACGTCGCCAGCCACCACCAGCGGATCGAGCTACCCGACGGGGCGCGGGCCGCCCGAATGGTGCTGGTGAACGGGTTCGATGATGCGGGCACCCCATGCGTGCTGCCCGACGACACGGAGGGCCAGTGGGCGCTGACCGCGGCGTTGATCGCACGGGGGCACCGCCGCATCGGCTTCCTGACGCTCCCGGCTGCGCTTGTGGCGCAGGGGCTGCGGCTCGAGGGCTATGCCCGGGCGCTGGCGGAGGCCGGGATCGCGTACGATCCGGCGCTCGTCGTGGAGACCAGTCACTCCGGCGCGGCACAGGAGCGAGAGGTGCTGCAGGCGGCGATCGAGGGGATGCTGGCGCTCGAGGAGCCGCCGACGGTGCTCTGCTGCGGCAACGACAGGCTGGCGGTGGCGGTCTACGGCATCCTGCGGGCGCGGGAGGTGAAGGTGCCGGAGGGAATGTCGGTCGCCGGGTACGACGACTACCGGGTGATCTCGGAGACGCTCTATCCGCAGCTGACCACGATGGAACTGCCCTATGGCCGCATGGGCGAGGCTGCGGCGCGGCTGATGCTCGGCGAGCTTCGCGGCAAGAAGCCGGCGGCTATCGGCGCGCGAGTCCTCGTCGAGGGCGAGCTGCGCTGGCGAGACTCCGTGACGCCGGGGCCGGCCGCAGTGGCGTAACGAACCGTTCTGCAACGAGAAAGGTGTTGGCGTCGGTATTCGGCATCGCCGAGCTCCAGAGCCAACACCGATAACAGGAGGAAGACCATGCCCATATTGACGCGGATGAGCGCGACCCTACTCGCCTCTGCCTGCCCTTCGAGCGGGACTCGGTAGCTCCCGGCCGGGTCCCGGTTGGGGCCCAGCCTGACGCAACCGCTCCGAGCAGCGAAACGAGCTGACGCCGGCGCGTCATGTCGCAGGCGTCTGGGAGCCGGCATCTCATCGAGATGCCGGAAGGCAAATTATTCTCAGAAAGGAGGGAGGGTAATGGTCGCAAACGTGATGGTTATCGTCGAACGACAGTTCGACTATCCGCGACCCGTGGTATTCCGGGCCTGGACGGTTCCCGAGGAGATGGCCGAATGGCGCGGGAGCCCGGGCTGGCACGTGGAGAAGGAAACGAACAAGGCCGACCTGCGGCTCGGGGGCAGGCACTACCACGTGAAGGTGCGCGACAACGACCCCGACACCCGCGTCGCCGCGGACGGGGTCTTCACCGAGTTCTTCGACCCCGACGTCTTCGTCTCGCGCGAGCGGATCACCGGCGATCCGGGCATCGACCCCGATGTACCGCTCGAGCTCCGGGTCGAGTTCACCAAGATGGGGCGCGACGGCACGCTCGTGCGGATCGTGCAGGGTCCCTACGACTCCGGCGTCGCCGGCTACCACAGCGAGGGTTGGGAGAAGGAGCTCGTGCGCCTTCAGGACTTTCTCGACCGGAAATCAGGAGGTGCACGATGACCACCGCGACCGCAACGGCTGATGGCGACGTCCACACCACCGGCCACGAGCTGACGCACACCACCATCGTTCGGCAGAAGCCGCTGATGGACATGCGGCAGATCCTGCTGATGAACCTCGGGTTCTTCGGCATCCAGTACAGCTTCGGGATGCAGCAGACCGCGATCAACCCGATCTTCCAGTTCATCGGCGCCGACGCCCACAGCCTGCCGATCCTGAACCTCGCCGGCCCGATGACCGGCCTCCTGATCCAGCCGATGATCGGCGCGCTCAGCGACCGCACCTGGAGCCCGCGCTGGGGCCGCAGAAAGCCGTTCTTCCTGATCGGTGCGGTCGGCTGCTCGGTCTGCCTCTTCCTCTTCCCGTTCGTCTCGGCGATCTGGATGGCGGTGCTGCTGCTCTGGCTGCTCGACGCCTCCAACAACACCGCGATGGAGCCATACCGCGCCTTCATCGCCGACAAGCTGCCGCCTTCGCAGCTCGGCAAGGGCTTCCTCGCCCAGAGCTTCTTCACCGGGTTCGGCATCACGCTCGCCAACATCTCGCTCTTCGTCTTCCAGACCATGATCACGGGCGCGACCGAGGCCGGCATCCCCTACTGGGTCGTCGGCTCGTTCATGCTCGGCGCGGTCTGCTCGATCGGCTCGGTGCTGGTTTCGGTGCTGACGACGCCGGAGATTCCGCCGACCGAGGCCGAGCTCAAGGCGCTGCGCGAGCACAAGGGCAGCGCGCTCGGCTTCGTGCGCGAGATCTGGGACGCGATCGTCGAGATGCCGGTCGAACTCCGCAAGCTCGGCCTCGTCTACCTGTTCCAGTGGTACGCGATGATGTGCTACTGGCAGTTCGTGACGCTCTCGATGGCGAAGTCGGTCTGGGGCACCACCGACGCCCATTCCGACGGTTTCCGCGAAGCGGTCGCCTGGACCGGTCTGATCAACGGCTGGTACAACATCGTCACCTTCTCGGTCGCGTTCTCGCTGGTCGCCATCGCGCGGCGCCGGGGGGCGAAGTTCGTGCACATGGCCTGTCTCCTCTGCGCGGCGGCCGGGCTGCTGATCTTCCCGCACCTGACCAACAAGTACGCGCTCTTCGTCCCGATCATCGGCCTCGGCATCGCCTGGGCGTCGATCATGGGCGTGCCCTACATCATGGCGGTGCGGATGATCCCCTCGACCCGTTACGGCGTCTACATGGGCATCATCAACATGATGATCGTGGTCCCGATGCTGATCCACTCGTTCACCTTCGGCTGGGTCTACTCGAACATCCTCGGGGACAACCCGAACAATGCGATCAGCTTCGCCGGCATCGGCCTCGGCGTGGCCGCGCTCGCGATGCTCTGGATCAAGGAGCCGCCGATCGTGCGCGACGTGGACGACGTCGCGGCGATGCCGGTCGGCGGTCACTGAAAGGGACATCTCGATGCCAAGAATGACGGACTACCGCATCATCGTCGTCGGCACCGACGGCTCGGGCCTGGCCGAGCCGACGGTGACCCGGGCGGCCTGGCTCGCCAAACGCGAGGACGCCGACCTGGTGATCGTCTGCGCCTACAGCGGGCTGTCGCGCCGCGACGAGGCAAAGAACGTCGCCACGGCCGGCGGCGACGTGCGGGTCGACGAGGTGCTCGGGCGCGCGGCGGCCAGCGAGGCGATGAACCGCGCCGTGGCGGTCGCGGCGGAGGAGGGCGCCACGGTCGCGGCGGCCCTGCTGCTCGAGGGGGAGCCCGCCGCCGCGCTGATCAAGACCGCGCGGGACCGGAAGGCGGAACTCCTCGTCGTCGGCGCGCGCCACGACCGCTCGCTCACCGAGCGCCTGCTCGGCACCGTCGCCACGGAGGTCACCAAGCGGGCGACGTGCGACGTGCTGATCGTCCGGCCACCCAAGGCGTGAGACTTCCAGCCTGACCGAAGTTCGGGAGCGCGTGCGTTCGAAGGCTCGCGCGCTCCCGAGAAGCCAGCGGGGCCTACCGCCGGGCAACCGAAACCTGCCTCTGAACAGGACGACCCGATGAGCCAGTACATCCATCCGAAAAGTCCGCAGACCTTCACGAACGGCATCCGGCATCCCGATCTCCACTTGTGGGACGCATGGTCCTTCGTCGGCGATGGCGATGTCCTGCACCTCTATTCCCTGGCAGTCCCCAAGGCGAGGCAGGACGGCACGCCGATTACGGGCCCCGAGCGCAACGACACCCCCTTTCACGTGCGCCACTTCTCATCCCATGACCTCGGGGCCTCGTGGACTGACGAAGGCAGCCTCATCGCGCCGCGCATCGGGCAAGGTCTGCCGGACTCGAGGACGATCTGGAGCGGCAGCATCGAGCCGCTGCCGGACGGCAAGAAGCTGCTCGCCTACACCGGACTGTACGCGCTGGATGCCGAGCACTGCTTCGCACAGAACATCATGCTGGCCCTGTCGGACGGATACGAGGTCGAGAGCCGGGAAGACGAGGCTCTGATCTGCCCGATACGGGATTGGAAAGCCATCACCGATGCGGGCTACTACCTGGCTCCACCCGACGACATCGGCCATCGCGGAGGCGAGGGCGGGGGGCCGATATTGGCCTGGCGCGACCCCTTCGTGTTCATCGACGCGGATGACCAGATCCATCTCTTCTGGAGCGCCAAGGCGGGGCCGAGAGTGGGCGCCATGGGGCACGGGCTCGTCCGGCGCGAGGGGCGACGGTTCCGGCTGGAGAAGCTCTACCCGCCGGTGACCATTCCGGACGGCAATGACGTGACGCAGCTCGAGCTTCCCAAGATCTACCACGACGCCAGGCGGGGGACCTACTATCTCATCAGCGCGACCTGCAACCGGATCGACGAGCGGCAGCCGGACGAGGAGCTGAGCAAGACGATCCGACTGCATCTTTCCTCGTCGCTGGACGGACCCTGGCGGCCCTGGAACCCGGAGGGCAGCGCCTTGCCGGGTCTGGAGGGTCTCTTCGGAATGACCGTGCTCGAGGCGGACTTCGACCGAGGGAGCCTGCTCTGCATCGCCCCCTACACCGGTGCCGGGGGGGACGAGCGGGGGCTGACGTTCTCTCCCTGTTACCGCATCGACCTCGATCCGGTGCGGGTCTCGATCCCGTCATACTCGGGAGCCGAATCTGGATAGGCGTTGACGCCAGTGAACGGGGATCGCCGGGATCCCGAGCCAACGACGAACACAGGAGGAAGACCATGACCATGCTGACCCGGGTGAGCGCGATCCTGCTCGCCTCCACCTGCCTCGCTGGCGCAGCCGCGGCGCAGGCCGAGCTCACCTTCTGGCAGCACGGGGCCGGCAACCCGTGGGAGCCGCGGCTCTTCGGCCAGATAGTGGAAGATTTCAACGCCTCCCAGTCGGACTGGAAGGTGACGCTCCAGCAGTTTCCGCAGGCCGCCTACAACGACTCGGTGACTGCGGCGGCGCTCTCGGGAGAACTGCCCGACATTATCGACGTCGACGGGCCGCTGATGCCGAACTGGGCCTGGGCGGGGTACTTGGCGCCGCTCGAGATCACCGAGGAGGAGCTCGAAGGCTTCCTGCCCGGCACGATCGGCCGATGGCAGGATCAGATCTACTCGGTCGGCCTTTGGGACGCGGCCGTGGCGATGATCACCCGCAAGTCGACGCTCGAGAAGTACGGCATCCGCGTCCCGACGCTCGGGGAGCCGTGGACGGGCGAGGAGTTCAACGCGGCGCTCGAGACGATGAAGGAGAGCGGCGACTTCGAGTATCCGCTCGACCTCGGCATGTGGGACAAGGTCGAGTGGTATCCGTACGCCTTCTCGCCCTTCCTGCAGAGCTTCGGCGGCGACATCGTCGACCGCTCGACCTACCAGACCGCCGAGGGCGTGCTGAACGGCGACGCGGCGATCGCGTTCGGCGAGTGGTGGCAGGGCCTCTTCACGGACGGGCTGGTGCCTGGCACCTCGCAGGATCCCGCCGACGGGAACCAGGCGTTCGGATTCCGCGACGGCAAGTACGCGATCGTCTGGTCCGGCAACTGGAACGGGGCCGGCGTGCTGGAGGCCTTCGGGGATGACGCGCTGTTCCTGCCGGCCCCGGACTTCGGGAATGGACCGAAGATCGGCGCGGCTTCTTGGCAGTTCGCCGTTTCGGCCCAGAGCGAGAACCAGCAGGGCGCCAACGCCTTCATCCGCTTCGCGCTCCAGGACAAGTACCAGGCGATGTTCTCGGACGCCTCGGGCCTCGCGCCCGCCACGGCGACCGCAGCGCAGATGACAGAGAATTATAAGGAGGGCGCGCCGATGGCGGTCTTCTACGATCTCAGCGCCGCGCAGGCGTTGGTGCGGCCCGTCACCCCCGGCTACGTGGTGCAGAGCGCCGTGTTCCGGAAGGCAGTCTCCGACATCGCCGACGGAGCCGACGTGGCGACCGCCCTCGACGCGGCGGTCGACGAGATCGACGCCGACATCGAGAACAACCAGGGCTACGGCCACTGAGCCGAGCGTCGCACGCGTGCGACTCCGCCTAAGTTGCTGAAATTACACGAATAGCTTCAGGGCGTTAACCTGGCTTCAACCGATGTTAACGCGCTGATCCGGCCCCCCTTCCTCCCAGGGGGGCCGGACTCGATCCACCCACTCCGGGGAAGAGGCCATGGCCGCAACACCAACCCGACTACTATCTTCGAACCGCGCCGGCTGGGCGATGGCCGCCCCGGCAGTCGGTCTGATCCTGCTCTTCATCATCGTGCCGTTCGCGCTCGCCTTCGGGTTCAGCTTCACCAATCAGCGATTGTTCTCGCCCAATCCGACGCAATGGGTCGGAACCGCGAACTTCCAGCAGCTGCTCGGCGTCAGCACGCTGACCCTCGAGCCCGAGCGCGACGCGAGCGGCGCGGTCGTGCTCGACGACGACGGCCAGCCGAAGTATCCGCGGCTGCGCAGCTACACCCGCAACAACCCGGACTATCCGCACCTGCAGGGCAAGCAGGAGTGGTTCAGCTTCGGCTGGGGCGACAGCCGGGTCTTCGTGCTCGCGAGCGACGTCGTCTTCATGAAGGCGCTCCGGAACACGTTCCTCTTCGTGCTGGTGGTCGCGCCGCTCCAGGGCGGGCTCGCGCTCCTGCTCGCGGTGATGACCAATCAGAAGCTAAAGGGCATCAACTTCTTCCGCACCGTCTACTTCATGCCGGTCGTGGTCTCGATCGTCGTCGTCTCGCTGCTCTGGCGCTTCATCTACGACGGCGACAACGGCCTCCTGAACAACGTGCTCGGCTGGCTGACATTCGGGGCGTTCGAGCCGGTCGACTGGCTCGGCAACCCGTCGACGGCGCTGCCCGCGATCATCGCCATGTCGATCTGGCAGGCGGTGGGCTTCCACATGGTGATCTGGCTCGCCGGCCTCCAGTCGATCTCGCCGACGCTCTACGAGGCCGCGAACATCGAGGGCGCCTCGCGCTGGCAGGCGTTCCGCTACGTGACCTGGCCCGGCCTGCGCAACACCGCCGTGCTGGTCTTGATCGTCATCACCATGCAGGCCTTCGCGCTCTTCGCCCAGATCGACGTGATGACCAAGGGCGGGCCCGTCGACTCGACGCAGACCATGGTGTTCCAGGCCGTCGAGCGCGGCTACCGCAAGCAGGACATCGCCGCCGGCTCGGTGATCTCGGTGGTCCTGTTCCTCATCGTGCTGACGATCTCGCTCGTGCAAGGCTACCTGACCCGGGAGAAGAAGTGATGGCGACGGTCGAAGAAGCGCAAGGGACAGCCACCCTCGAAGCAAGGAGTGTCTCCTGGGACCGGGTCTGGCGCTATGCGCTCCTGATCCTCGGGGCGGTGATCTTCATCTTCCCGCTGCTCTTCATGGTGATGTCCTCGCTCAAGCCGGACGCGCAGCTCCTCGCCGACACCGCGAACCTGCGCGCCTTCCTGCCGGTCGGGGACATCTCGCTCGACAACTACTTCGGAGCGTTCCGCCGGGCGCCGGTCGCGACCTTCATCTTCAACTCGGTGCTCGTCACCGCCGTGACGGTGGTGCTGTCGCTCTTCGTCTGCTCGCTCGCCGCCTTCGCCTTCGTGTTCCTGAAGTGGCGGGGCCGGGACATCGTGCTCGCGGTCATCATCGCGACGCTGATCGTCCCCTTCGAAACGATCGCGATCCCGATGCTGATCGTCGTCAACAACCTGCCGTGGATCTCGAGCGACGGCCTGACCCTCGGATGGCTCAACAGCTACCGCGTGCAGATCGTGCCGTTCATCGCCGACGGCCTGACGATCTTCCTGTTCGCGCAGTTCTTCAAGGACATGCCGCGCGAGCTGATCGAGGCCTGCCGCGTGGAGGGCGCGACCTGGTTCCAGATCTACCGCAAGGTGGTGATGCCGCTCTCGGGACCGGTGCTCGCCACGGGCGCGATCCTGAAGTTCCTGGCCATGTACAACCAGTACCTGTGGCCCCTGATGGTAACGCAGGACGAAGGATACCGCCCGGTGATGGTCGGATTGCAGTACTTCTTCCAGCTCAACCCAGTCTGGGGCGAGATAATGGCGTACCTTTCGGTCATCACCGTGCCGGTGCTCGCCTTCTACCTCTTCCTGCAACGCGCTTTCATCGCCTCGATCGCCTCGACCGGCGTCAAGGGCTAAGGAGACGACTTTGACGATCGCCCTTCCTACCAAGTGGATCTGGGACAGCTGGTACGCGCGCGACGGCGAGCTCTGGCACGCCTTCTTCCTGCAGGCCGACAAGTCGATCGGCGATCCGGAGCTCAGGCACTACAACGTGACGCAGGGCCACGCCACCAGCCGCGACCTGAAGGCCTGGGAGCATCGGGGCGTCACCTTCGCGCCGGCCCCAGGGCCGGCGTGGGACGACTACACCACCTGGACCGGCTCGGTGGTGAAGGGCGACGACCAGCTCTGGCACCTGTTCTACACCGGCGCGAGCCGGGCCGAGGACGGCCTGAAGCAGCGGATCGGGCACGCGACGAGCCCCGACCTGCACGACTGGCAGCGGGTAGGCGACGGGCTCGTGCTCGACATCGACGAGCGTTACGAGGAGCTCGACCCGGGCCACTGGCACGACCGGGCGATGCGCGACCCTTGGGTGATGCGCGACCCGACGGGCGGCTGGATGATGTTCTTCACTGCCCGGGTGCCGGGCGTCGAAGAGCCGAACGCCGGCGGCGCCATCGGCTTCGCCACTTCGCCGGATCTCTACGACTGGACGTTGCAGGCGCCGGTCTATGCCGGCGGGACCTTCGGGCAGATGGAGGTGCCGCAGGTGTTCGAAGCCGGCGGGCGCTGGTACTGCCTGTTCTGCACCGCGGCCAAGCACTACTCGCGCGCCTATGCGGCCGCCTATCCGGGCAGGCCGGTGCAGGGGACCCACTACATGACCGCGCCAGACCCTCGCGGGCCTTGGGAGGTGGCGCCGGGGCCGTTCCTCGACGGCGACCCGGCCGTCGATCGCTACGCGGCGCGGATCGTCGACACCGACGCCGGCCCGGTGCTGCTCGGCTTCCTGCATAACCCCGCCGGCGGGGAGTTCGTCGGCGAGATTGCCGATCCAGTACCTGTGACCATAGACGACGGCCGACTCCGGCTCGGCTGAAGCGCAACGAACACGGAGGAAACGGAAATGGCAGACGTGAAGCTCGTCAACCTGAAGAAGAGCTACGGCAGCGTCGACATCATCAAGGGCGTGAACCTCGACATCAAGCGCGGCGAGTTCGTGGTGTTCGTCGGCCCCTCGGGCTGCGGCAAGTCGACGCTGCTCAGAATGATCTCGGGGCTCGAGGAGATCACCGGGGGCGAGCTCTACATCGACGGCCAGCGCGTCAACGACCAGCAGCCGCGCGAGCGCGGCATCGCGATGGTGTTCCAGAGCTACGCGATCTTCCCGCACATGACGGTGCGCGAGAACATCGGCTTCGGCCTGACCCTCGCCGGCACGCCGAAGGCCGAGAAGGAGAAGGCGGTCGCCGAGGCCGCGCGCATCCTGCAGATGGAGCACCTGCTCGACCGCAAGCCGAGCCAGCTCTCGGGCGGGCAGCGGCAGCGGGTGGCGATCGGGCGGTCGATCGTGCGCAAGCCGAAGGTCTTTCTGTTCGACGAGCCGCTGTCGAACCTCGACGCGGCGCTCAGGGTCGACATGCGCATGGAGATTGGCAAGCTGCACCACGACCTCGACGCCACCATGATCTACGTGACCCACGACCAGGTCGAGGCGATGACGCTCGCCGACAAGATCGTGGTGCTGCGTGCCGGCGAGGTGATGCAGGTCGGCTCGCCGCTTGAGCTCTACCACAACCCGGCCAATCAGTTCGTCGCCGGCTTCCTCGGGTCGCCGAAGATGAACTTCCTCGACGTCGAGGTGAAGGAAGCCGGCAGCGGCCGCGTCACCGTCGCCTCGCCGGCGCTGGAGCCGGTGTCGATCCCGCACGCGGTGGGCCGCTTCGCCACGGGCGGACGGGCGGTGCTCGGGGTGCGCCCACAGTTCCTGCATCCCGGCCAAATCGCCGACGGCGGACACCTGCACGGCAAGGTCGACCTGATCGAGCGGCTCGGCACCGAGACCGTGCTCGCGGTCGACCTCACCGCCGGCGGCAAGATCGTCATCGCCCTCGACGGCGACCGGCCGTTCGATCTCGGCACGGAGGTGCTGCTCGGCTTCGAGCCGGAGCGGGCGCATCTGTTCGAGGCAGCCTGAGCAAACGCGCGGCGCCGCAAGGCAGGTTCACGCGGAGCGACGCTGACGCGCCGCGTCACCCGAAGCGTACTTCGGTTCGCGCGAATGGGCTCAGCGTGCTGTGCTGTCCCGTCTCCCCATCCCGGGCAGCGCCACCACCGATGCCCGCCCCGGGTTCAGCGCGGCGTATACGCCGAGCATCTTCGCGGCGGTCTCGATCTTCCAGCCGATGCGAATGGCAAGATCGGGCACGCTGATTCCCGACCACACCATCTCGGTCACCTTCGTACCGCGCAGGTCGTTGAACCGGAGCTCGGGGCGGATCTCGTACTTGGTCGCGTACTCGCGGACCTCGCGGGAGAGCCGTGCGGAGTCCCATGCGTCCGCGCGCTTCGGCTTCAGGATCAGTCGGCGCGAGATCGGCGCCTTGTCGATGATCGCCTCCGCCGCAGGGGACAGCGGCATGTTGACGATGCGCCGCCGCCGCTTGTTCGGGCGCAGGATGATCGCACGGCTGCCATCCGGCGCTCGCTTGATCTCGCTGCGCTC
>Ga0075163_10011241_pt1 | contig 11671 bp, 8 predicted proteins | sample JI1023141ADNA_FD_71478 | JGI IMG/M metagenome (GOLD analysis project Ga0075163, IMG submission 71478) | Wastewater effluent complex algal communities from Wisconsin, to seasonally profile nutrient transformation and Carbon sequestration -... | ecosystem: Engineered > WWTP > Effluent > Algae... | reverse complement strand
CTGAAAATAGATGTCGCCTTCTGTGGAGCTGGTCAAACCCAAAAGCATTTTCGCTAATGTAGTTTTTCCACTACCCGATTCCCCCACGATCGAAACAACCTCGCCTTCATAGAGGTTGATATCTACATGGTCAACAGCGACTGTTTTCTGGCGGCCAAGCCCAAACACCTTAGTTAGGCCTACTGTGTTCAAGCATAATTTCTTTTCATTTGGCATGTTCGTGAGCCTCCCGGGCATATGCTTCCCTTAATTCTGTTTCCGAAAGGACACAGCGATAGGTACGGCCTCCACTCACCTCTTGAAGAGGGATGGAATGCATGGAACATTCTGGGCGAACAAACTTACAGCGTTCAGCAAAACGGCAGCCGGCTGGGGGATTTTTCAAATTCGGCGGCACCCCTGGAATGGCTGTCAGTTTTACATCCCGTAACCCCTTTTCAGGAACAATGATCGAACCCATCAATCCTTTGGAATATGGGTGGAGCGGGTCAAACACAGCTTCATGTGAAGTGGCTTTTTCCACAATCTGCCCGGCATACATCACCATAATGTCATCGGTGACGTTATAAAGGAGCGGAAGTTCATGTGTGATAAAGATCATTGAACTGATATAGCCAATTTCCATCAACTGACGCAGCATCTTGATGACCATCTTCTGTGAAGTGACATCCAGCGCGGAGGAGGGTTCATCCGCAATCAACACTTTTGGTAAAAGCAACACAGATACCGCGATCACTGTGCGCTGCTTCATACCGCCCGAGAGTTCAACGGGGTATTTTTGCAGCACATCCTCAGGAAGGCCCAATGTCTCAAATAATTTTCTGGCGCGATCATAAATATCTTTCTTCGTGATATATAGATCATGCGCCTGAACAACATCCTCAATAAAATTGATAATCTTTCGGGTGGGGTTGAGCGCATTCATGGCTGCCTGAGGAATGTAGGCAATCTCATTTCCCAAAATCGATTTACGAACATCGTCAGGATTCATTCCGGAAATAGTGCGTCCACCGATGACGATATCACCACTCGTATAGTACAACGGAGGGAAGTAATATCCCATTAGACTGAGCGCGAGTGTTGATTTTCCGCAGCCGGATTCTCCGGCAATACCCAACGATCTTCCTTCATCAACCTTCAAAGAAACATGGTCAACCGCGTAGACATCTTCCCGAAACCGGGTGATATATTTTGTTGTCAGTTCTTTAACCTCTAACATTGCTTTAGGCATCTCAATCTCCTAGTCTCGTAATGCCGGGTTGAACACCTGGTCAAGGCCTGTATTCATTAAATTCATCGAGAACGTAATCAGAGCAATCGTGATAAGCACAGGAAGATAGGCCCACCAGCGTCCCAGGATGTGTGCCTGGTAGATCATTGCCCAGTTCATCATCAGCCCTAGAGTTGGCACATCTGTTGTCTTGGGGCCAAGCCCAAGGATGGATAATCCGGCCTCTGCCAGAATGCCCGAGGATATCTGCAAGATCAGCGCCATAACAACATAAGAAGCAATGTAAGGCAGAATATCTGAAATAATGATATGAACGATTGAATGTCCCGATAGCTTTGATAGATTGACATGGTCACGATTACGCAGGGAAACCACTTGCGATCGCACTGCCTTGGCAGTCCATACCCAGGAGGTAAATCCGATCACCGCAGCAACCGTAATCGGGCCGCGCTGTTCCTGCCCGATGCTGTAAGAGATCAGGATCAACAGCACAAAACTAGGGATGACGATAAAGAGGTTTGTAACGAACATAATGACATCATCAACTGTGCCGCCGATATAACCTCCCAGCAGGCCCAGAGTCAAACCGATCAATGTTGCGATAATCCCAGCCACAAAACCGATCTTCAGAGATGTAGCAGTTGCTGAAACCAGTTCCGTTAGCATGTCTCTGCCGAAATTATCGGTTCCCAACAGTAAGACTCGCTTGTTTGTTACCTCACTGATATTTACATAATCAGACTGCCCAACAGCATCAATTTCCTCAAGGAGGCCTGTTTCCAGACTTTTTTGTGCAACTGTCACCCCCTCAATAGACAAAAGCCCATCAAGAGAAGCATCCAGCCGTTGGTAGTATCGCTGTCTGGCAAAGGTCATCCCCGCAACCTTCTTCTGGGGATCATAGTTATTCACCCATTGTTCGAGGAGTTGTTCAGTATTACTGGTATCAATCTCGTTTTCCGGGATTCCCGCAGCTACAAGCCAATCCTTAATATCAAGGCGTTCCTGATCGCCCAGTTTGCCGGCAATACGCTTTGCAACGGCATCATCGAGATTTAATATATAAGGAGTTGAATCCATGCTGTCATACACATTCACATAGATTCCCGGCGGAAAGAAAGTACCCTGACCAATAATCGCCAATGGTGCGTCTGTGATGACCAATGGGTAAATAATCACGATCAGTAGAATCGTCGCAAAAATAGAAAAGCCAAAAACGAATTTACCAGATTGAAAAATTTGTTGAATTGTATGTTTCATAGCAACATCTCTGCCTAATCCGACTGCGCCGCTTTAATGCGCGGATCGATAAAGCCGTATAAGATTTCAATGAGAAAATTCGCAATCAGCACCATTGCAGTAATGATCAATGTGGCTGCTGAGATCAGCGGATAATCCTGTCCCATAACACCGCTCAAGAGCGTGGTGCCAAGCCCTGGGTAACTAAAAATGATCTCTGCAACCAACGCACCACCGACCATGGTGCCGATCGATAATGCCAAACCCGTGACCTGAGGAAGCATGGCATTTCGAAATACATAGCCTATGATCTTTCGATCTTTGATGCCCATGAAACGGCTATATTTAACATAATCAGCATTTAGCTCATAAATAGCCATGGAGCGCATACCGATTGCCTGACCGCCAATCGTGATCGCAACGATCGACCAAAACGGCAATTGGTAGTGAACGATTACAGACCATAAAAATTTCCAACTCATGTTGGGAATCAAGTCAAACCCATAACCGCCCGAGGTCGGAAACCACTTTAAATTGACCGCAAAAATAACCAGCAATATGACAGCCATGCCAAATGCCGGGAGATTGCTAACAAAGATACTAACGGGCATAAGAACTTTATCAAAGCCACCCTTCAAATAAGCTGCCAATGCGCCGAGAGAGTTCCCGATAATCCATCCAACAATAATCGCCGGAAACTGCAAAGCAATTGTCCACCAGATCGAAGCTTTTATAACTTCTGATACCGGTCTGGGATACTGGCTGAACGAAAAACCAAAATCACCCCGCACTACATTTTTCATATAAATGAAAAATTGCTCAAGCATGGGTTTATTGGTTCCAAATAATTCTGTATATTGCTCATAAATCGCCTGAACCCCGGTTGAATTGCTCATACCCTGGGCGAGCCTAGATACGATAGCCGCTACAGGGTCTCCCGGCATCAGGCGCGGAAGAATAAAATTCAAAATAAATGCAGCAACCAACGTGACAACAAACCAAAGCATTTTGTTGAGGAAATACTTTCGGTATCCTTTCAAGGCTACACCTCCTCATAAATAAAATGGACAGCCATGTTCCGCCCACCCCGGAACATGGCTGTTTTTATAAACTACGTCTTACGGGTTAACCAAAGTCAGGTTGTAAAGACCCGCAACACCCCAACCGTCTGTCATATCAAGCGGTGGAACGGGCGGGTTGGTGCCATCACCTTCATGTGGGAAGCCTGTCCAAACACTTTCGTTCACAGCGTGGAAGGATTGAGGTCGGTACATGAGAGTAAAGGAAGGAACTTCGGTCAAGTACAGATTAACCAATTCCGTGTAGTATTCGTTCAACTTGGCGGGATCGGTTTCACCGGGGATCGCCTGGATCAAAGCATCGGCATCAGGATTTGAGTACTGACCCCAGTTGCCGTTCCAGTTGCTTGGCATACCAATGAACTCAGAGCTCAACAGTTTGCGGATACGGCCCCAAGGCTGTGTGGGGCCAGCGCCATCACTCCACATCATGAAGATGTCATAACCAGCAGGCAATGGAGCATCTGATTTGGTAACAACGGTCTGATAAACGGACCATTCAGGATAGTTGGTGGTGATTTCAATGCCGATTTCTTTGCCAGCAGCAGCCACAACTTCAATTGCCGCCTGCCAGTCAGACCAGCCGTTCGGGCAGGTCGCAACATAGCTGAGTTTCTCGCCATTGAATTCGCGCCAGCCGTCGCCATCGGTATCGACCACACCAGCTTCATCGAGAAGCGCCATGGCGCCTTCGTAATCCTTGCCAGCCCATTGCAGGTCAGCAACAGCAGCCTTGTCATACATGGCTTGTTCACCTGGGGTCGGGTTCATGAGAGAGCGCGGAACCTGAGTGAATGTAGCTGACTGATTGGTCATCGCATTGGAGATGATGGTGTCATAATCAACAGCCATGGCAATCGCCTTGCGGACTGCAACCTGATCCAAACCATTGGAGGTCAGGTTAAAGAAGGCGGTCGGGAGGCTGGCGCCGATGCCGTATGGGGCCTCGGGAAGGTATGTGGAAATGGGCAGGTTTTCGTTCAGCCACAGTTCCTGAATGTTGGAGTTAAACTGCTGGCTAACATCTACTTCACCGGCTTTCAAAGCGGTGAAACCGGCAGCATTATCCTTGAAGATTGTATGGGCAAGGTACTTAGGAGCGGGAAGTGCGCCAAACATGCTGGCATCCTGACCCCAATAATTGTCATCACGAACGAAGACAACTTTTGTATCGTCAGCAAAATATTTGTGATAAGGGCCGGAGTAAACAACATCTTCAGCGGTATCAGCCAACAATGCGGTAGCATCGCCAGCGACGCGCTCTTCCAATGTCTCAGTCCAAGCCTTCTGGATGACATAGTTTGTGCTCAAATAGGCAGAAACGAGCAAAGGATTGACTGCTGCGCCGTCTGCGTTTAATTTGGCCTTGACCACAACGGTCTGGGCATCCACTGCTTCAATATTTTCGATGTACTCAATGTTCGCAGCGCCGGTGGGGGTGCTGTACTTAACATGAGTAGCCCAGGTATAAGCAACATCATCTGCAGTTACCGGGGTGCCATCGCTCCACTTTGCAGCAGCGTTGATCTTGAAGGTGATCTCGGTGCGAGCATCATTCCATACATAATCGCCATCAGCGAGCAGAGGATACTGCTTGCCATCAAGCATGTTGTACGCATATGGAGTTTCGAACATGGTAACGCGGGCGCTATCTTGCTGGGCAATCGCGAGCGCATTATTGTTGCTGTTGGAATAAGGATTCCAACCGACAACTGGGCCCCATTGTTGACCGTTGAAATACAGGGTCTCATTGCGGGGCAGGGAATTCGGGTCAGCAGCAGCGGCTTCAGTAGCAGCTGGGGCTTCGGTGGCGGCAGGGGCTTCAGTAGCTGCTGCTTCAGTGGCAGCAGGGGCTTCAGTAGCCGGAGTTGCGCATGCAGCAAGCAACATGCTCAATGCCACTAAAACTGATAGAACGAAAGAAACACGTTTCATCTTCTTCTTACTCCTTTTGGTTATGGTATATTTCGGAGTTAGAAATCTGCTGACCTGTCACGGAGTGCAGATTTCCACTCAACGGCGTCCGGTATCTTTCCGATATCGGGCGTCCGCTTTTTATGACGCTTGAAAGACTGTTTTATATAGTTTATATATTTGTCTTGCGCCTCCTTGAAATAAAATGTCCTGTGTTTTTGAAAAGGCACTCAAATAACTCGTGACTTTTCCTACTTCTCCCGTGCAGCCAAAACTTCTTTTGGGGAACGAGTTAGTATCCTAAAAAATGGCGGATTTGTCTTCAAATTACAAATCCCTGTTTTTCCGGTAACGTTACCGGAAAAACATAAAAAAAACTCCAGCTCTACCCGCTTTGTAGCTGGGCAGCCTGAAGTAATTTCTGACATGAGTTTCGTACAACCAACTTTGTCGGCATCTTGTGAATCTCAAACTCAAGCGATTCACCGTTGATTAATTTTATAAGCATTTGAACGGCTGCATACCCCATATCAAAGAGGAACTGATCGACCGTGGTAAGCCCCAAATGCTTGGCTTCTGAAATATTATCAAAACCCACAACAGACAAGTCAGCCGGAATATGCAACCCAAGTTCCTCAGCAACTTGATACACCCCAATCGCTGATTGATCATTGGCCGCAAATATCGCAGTCGGCGGACTACTCAAAGTAAGTAATTGACGGGCGCATTTATAAGCGGTCTTTTGGGTAAAGTCACCGGGGGCAATAAGTTCTTCATCCAACTCAATACCGGCATTAGTCAATGCATCTCGGTAACCTTTCAAACGTCGTTGTGCAGTGCCTGCATCTGAACGCCCACTAATAAAGCCAATGCGCCGATGCCCCAAACCAATAAGATATTCCATTACATCCAAAGATCCATGATAGTTCATTCCTTGAACAGCCGGATAATTTGGATTTAATATATGAGGGTCTACTGCAACAATAGGCGCACCAGCAATAAATTCTGACGACCCGGAAGCCACGATGATAACGCCATCAGTAACAGAATTGCTCAAAAGAGAAACATAATTTTGCTCATGTGCCGTTGCGCCATTCTTCTCAATATCCCCCGTCGTATAAGCCAATAAATCAAACTGTGATTCAGCAATCGCCTTATTAACACCCCTCATAATCTCAAAGGAATATAATCCAAAATCTGGCACCACAAGCCCGATCATATTCTTTTTATGCGAACGCATACTGCGCGCCGCAAAATTTGATGTATAGCCCAGCTTATTAATCACATCAAGAACGCGGTCCTGCGTGTCACTGGCAACATCGTCTTTCTCGTTCAGCACGCGAGAAACCGTAGACACCGAAACACCGGCTGCTTTGGCAACATTTTGAATTGTTACTGCACGTTTTTTAGACATTTCAATCCAACCAAGGGGAAATGACTTGTTTTTCCGGCATCATTACCGGTATCGTTATCGGCAATTGACATTATTGCACACTATCAACGCAATGTCAACAAGTTTTAAGGTAAACATGATTTCTCTAATCTTTAGATGTGACAATCATCATTTCCCCCCTCTTTTCTGTGCGATTTTATAAAGTTTCAGCAACCGGCAACCGATTTAACGCTTCGCCCTACCCCTAGCCTGATTCCGTTTTCGAAAGAAATTCCCTTCGGCCAGACAAAATTCATCAACCGGGTTGAAAGTATGTTTCACACACAATTAAGACAAAGTTTGTGCGCTTATCTGGATTAAGACAGCATATTTCCCTATACTCAAGCCACTTTAAAAAACTATTTACAGGAGAATAAAATGCTGCAAACACCCCCCGCCATCAACCACCAGGATATTCGAGACACATTTAATGCCGATAGAAAACAGATGACCCTCATGGTCGCAAGAAAGATGCGTGTGCCCGAGGTCGAGGTTATCCGCTCCCTCGAGGGAGATATTGCCCACGAGTTGGATTCTGCCCGTTGGGAAGAAATCATCCGCGCATTTGAAGGCTTCGGCAATGTGCATGTCATCGTCTCCAACGGAGCCACCACTCTCGAAGCCTTCGGCCAGTTCGGGAAATTCAGCAGCACAGACGGTTTCTTCAACGTACAAAGCAAATCGCTCGACATGCACATCCGCAGTTGGGAGCTGGCTTCCGTATTCGCATTTCGCAAACCCAGCCACACAGATGGACGCGAAGCCCTAAGCTTTCAATTCTACGACCAGCGCGGCGAAAGCGCATTCAAAGTCTTCCTGACTTTCGGCGGAAGCGGCCCAGCCCCTGAACTCGTCCAAAAATACAATGAAATATTGGAAAAGTTCAAAAAAAACTAACAAAGATTGCTCATGGAATTCTAGTAAAATTCTACATAAATCTACATTGACCAGTGCGCCCTAAAAAGTAAAATTTCACTAATAAATAGAAGCGCGGGCGTGCAAAACGCCCTCGCATCATTTAATAGATTTGCCAAAGGTGATTATGTACCTCAAACGCTTTCAGCTTGGCCTTATTCATGTCGCAGTCGCGATGACCCTCGTCCCCATCAACAGCGCGCTCAATCGCGTTATGATCTTCGACCTCGGTATTTCAAAAACTCTCGTCTCGGTTCTCGCCGTTCTTCCCTATTTGATCTCCCCCATTCAAGTTGCCATTGGCTCATTTTCAGACCGCCACCCCATCCTCGGTTTTCGCCGCACCCCATACATTCTCACAGGTCTCATCCTTTGCGTCGTCGGCCTCATCGTCTCTCCGCAGGTAGCCTACCTCATCCACGATAACTTCGCCCTCGGCATCGCTGCCGGCTTGCTATCGTTTGGCGCCTGGGGCATGGGCTACAACCTCTCTGCCGTCAGTTACCTTTCCCTCGCCTCCGAACTTTCAGGTGAAAAGGAACGCGGAAAAACGATTGCCACCATGTTCTTCATGATGGTCATCGGTTTAATTGCGACGGGGATCAGCCTCAGCCGCATGTTGACGGTGTACACACCTGAAACTCTCTCTACTGCATTCAACATCGTCGGCGCCTCAGCCCTGACCTTGGGCCTGCTCGGCCTCATCAAGCTGGAGCCACGCTTTGAGCACTCCGCCTCTACTTCTTCCTCTGAAACATATACTATCAAACAGATGACCAGCGCCATCACCTCCAACCCAGTGGCGAAGCTCTTCTTCATCTATTTGCTTTTATTGCTCGCCGCCATCCTCGGGCAGGATGTGCTGCTGGAACCTTTCGGCGCCCAAGCCTTCGGCATGACCGTTGAGCAGACATCCCGCATCGTATCCATCACCGGCACTTTCACTTTAATTGCCTTCATCATTGCCGCCGCGCTGGAAAAACGTGTTAAAAAGAAATCTGTTGCCCAATCTGGCAACATTGGCGCGCTCGTCGGTTTTCTGCTCATCATCTTAAGCGGATTTATGCGCAGCATAAATGTTTTCTACATCGGCATCATGCTGCTGGGGTTTGGCACAGGCATTTCAACCATTGCAAACCTGTCCCTAATGTTTGATTTGACCGTTGCCGGAAAAGTCGGTTTGTATATCGGCGCGTGGGGGTTCTCGAACGGCATGTCCCGCCTGACGGGATTGCTCCTCGCTGGCGTTGTGGCTGATGCGGCCACACAGATCACAGGTCAGGCAATGAGCGGATATATCGTTGTATTTGCCATCGAAGCGTTGATGCTCTTCATCGCCGCTATCATGCTCACCCGCATTGATGTTCAGTCATTCAAAAATAAAGTGGAAGAACCATCTTTTGTAGACAAAGTTGCCCTGGCTTCGGATTAATATGGCAGACGAATGGCTTTCCCTCAGCGATGCGGCAGAAGTATTAGGCGTTCACCCCAGCACCGTCCGGCTTTGGTCTGATAAAGGCGTGCTGCCTGTGCATAAGACGCAGGGTGGGCATCGCCGCTATAAGCGTAGTGAAATCTCCCTTTGGGCAGAATCAAGCCAAAAGTCCAGAGAGATCGAGCCGGAGATCATGATGCAGGAGGTCATCCGAAATGTCCGTATGCAAATTTCGGAGGGAAGTCTGCAAGCCGAATCCTGGTATCAAAAATTAAATGAGGATGCGCGTGTTCAATATCGCATGAGTGCGCGGTCTTTGTTTCATGGCGTGATGAACTATGCTTCGGCAAGTGATGATGAGGCTGCCTCTGAGGCGTACGCCATCGGATATGAATATGCCTCGCGGGCAAGGCGCTACAACTTAAGTTATGTGGATGCAGCCAAGGCCTTTTTGTTCTTTCGCGATTCGCTGATCGAATCGGTCATCAAAGTGTACGGCGATGCAAAAGTCCCCACGGCACAGGCCTCACGAATGTATTCAAAGATGCATACTTTTACCGATGGAATATTGATCAGTCTTTTGCAAACTTACGAATCCCTTGAGCACGTCAATCGTTAAACGGGCTTCCATATCCAATTAAAGAACAAAGGCGACTGGTGACAGTCGCCTTTGCATATTACTTATTACTTTCTACTAATCGCCAAGTCCTGTATCTGGGAGCGTTGACCATTGCGTGGCATTGTTTGCGGCTTCTTCCTCGGTAAAACGTCCGTGGACGAAACCCGTACCAGCAGGGATGAGCTTGCCGATGATCACGTTTTCCTTCAAGCCGAACAACGGATCAACTGTGGAACCGATGGCTGCGCTTGCCAACACTTTGATGGTGTGCTGGAAGGAGGAGGCGGAGAGGAACGAGTCGGTGCTGAGAGATGCCTTGGTAACGCCGAGCAAAATCTCCTGGAAGCGAGCCGCCTGCTTTGATTCGGCGAGCAACTGTTCGTTGATTCTGCGAATCTCAAGGCGGTCGACTGCGTCACCGGGCAGGTACTTGGTATCGCCTGGGCGTGTGACCTGCACCTTGCTTAACATCTTGCGGATGATGACTTCAAAGTGCTTGTCATGGATGTTCTGGCCCTGTGAACGGTACACCTTCTGAACCTCGGTCATGAGATACATCTGGCAGGCATCGCGTCCCTGAATCTTGAGGATGCGGTGCGGGTTCAAAGAACCTTCTGTCAGCGGCTGACCAGCTTCGACATGCGCGCCGTCTTTGACAAGCAGACGGGATGTGTTCGGAATGTCGTCGATGATCTCTTCGCGCTGTTCGTAGGAAACGATGATCTTGCGATCCTTCTTTTCCACGGCGACTTTTCCGCCATGTTGGGCGGTGATGGTGGCTTTTTCCTTGGTGGCGAGAATATCACCAGCTAGAATTTCACCTTCATCTTTTGCGATGAATTTCCAATCTTCAGGGATGATGTATTCATCATGCACCATTTCAGCATGTTCGATGCGGATTTCGCGCATATCGGCATACTTCTCGGATTGGCGGATGTGAAGCACGCCAGCGATCTCGGCGACAACTGCTTCACCCTTTGGCATTTTGCGCGCTTCAAAAATTTCTTCCACGCGGGGGAGACCTGTGGTGATGTCGGACGCGCCGGTTGAAGCTACACCACCGGTATGGAATGTACGAAGTGTAAGCTGTGTACCAGGCTCACCGATGGATTGGGCTGCTACGATACCTACTGCGGAGCCAAGCTCCACCATTTCACCGCGGCCAAGGTCAATACCGTAGCATTTGGCGCAGATGCCGTGTGTAAGCTGGCAGGTCATTGGAGAGCGCATTTTTACTTCGGTCACACCAGCAGCAGCGATCTTCTTTGCCAGATCATGTGTGATAACTTCATTGTACTCGGCAAGCAGTTCGCCTGTGTTCGGGTCAAGCACGTTTTCTGCAACAAGTCGACTATATATACGGCTGGACATGGGCTGTCCGGCAACATCATCTATTTTGCGAATGTAGACGCCTTCATGCGTACCGCAATCGTGTTCGTTGATGATGATGTCCTGTGCAATATCCACGAGACGGCGGGTTAGATAACCGGCATCCGCAGTACGGAGAGCGGTATCGGCAAGACCTTTACGAGCGCCATGCGTGGAAATGAAGTATTCCTGCGCGGTGAGGCCTTCACGGAAGTTGGAACGGATCGGCATGGGGATGATGCGTCCCGAAGGATCAGCCATCAAACCACGCATACCCGCCAACTGGGAGATCGTGGAGAAACCACCTTTGGTTGCGCCAGAAGTAGCCATGGTGGAAAGATTGCCATCCGGGTCCATGTGACGTCTCACAGCTTCACCCACTTTGTCTGTGGTTTCCTGCCAGATCTGAATTTCGCGTTCGTTCTTTTCCTGCTCGGTG
>Ga0075163_10011240_pt1 | contig 11672 bp, 7 predicted proteins | sample JI1023141ADNA_FD_71478 | JGI IMG/M metagenome (GOLD analysis project Ga0075163, IMG submission 71478) | Wastewater effluent complex algal communities from Wisconsin, to seasonally profile nutrient transformation and Carbon sequestration -... | ecosystem: Engineered > WWTP > Effluent > Algae... | reverse complement strand
GTCTTCCAGAATCCGCGGCACTCCCTCGACCCGCTGGTCACGGTGGGCCGGCAGGTGGAAGAGTCGGTAGCCCTCGCCCAGCCCGATCTGGATCGCGCGGGTCGCCGGGCGCGCGCGGTGGAGTGGCTCGACCGCGTCCAAATGAGCAATCCCGAGCGGGTGCACCGCAGCTATGCCCACGAGTTGTCGGGCGGGATGTGCCAGCGGGCCATGATCGCGGTGGCCCTGGCGCGGGCGCCGCGGCTGCTGGTGGCCGATGAGCCCACCACGGGCCTCGATACCACCGTAAGGGCTGAAATCATTGGTCTTTTTGAAGACCTGCTCGCCGATCGCCAGCGCTCGATGCTCTATATCTCCCATGACATCCAGGAAGTCCTGCGGCTCTCCGACCGCGTGATCGTGATGCGTCACGGCCGTATCGTCGAGTCGGCCACCGCCGACGCGCTGCGCAACGGTGAAGGGGAGCGGCACCCCTACACCGCCTCCCTGCTCGAAGCGGCTCGCCTCGGGGATGCCCCATGAGTGGCCCACTCCTGGAGGCCCACGGCCTCGTCAAGCGCTTTCGCTCGATGAGCCTGCTGCGAGGGCGCGCCGAGACGCGGGCCCTGGATGGCGTCGACATCGTGCTGCACGCCGGGGAAGTGGTGGCGTTGATCGGCGAGTCGGGCAGCGGCAAGACCACCCTGGGCAAGGTGCTGCTGCGGTTGACCACGCTGGACGAGGGCAGCGTACGCTTCGACGGCGAGGACCTCTTCGCCCTCGGTCGCCGAGCGCTGCGGACGCGGCGCCGCGACTTCCAGATGATCTTCCAGAACCAGCGCGCCAACTTGCACCCCAAAATGACCGTCCGCCAGATGATGGACGAGTCGCTGCGCCTGCATCGGCCCGACCTCGACGAAGAGGGCCGCAAGCGGCGCGGTGAAGAGTTGCTGGAGCGCGTGGGCCTGCAAGCGCGCGGCGACCAGCGCCCAGCGAGCCTCTCGGGCGGTGAGCGTCGCCGCGTGGGTCTGGCGCGCATCCTCGCCACCCGACCGCGCCTGATTGTGGCGGACGAGCCCACCAGCGGCCTCGATGCGGCCATCAAGCTCCAGATTATCGATCTGCTGCGCACCCTCAAGGAAGAGCAGCTCACCTACCTGTTGATCAGCCATGATCTGGGCCTGGTGAGGCGCATCGCCGATCGGGTGGTGGTCATGCTCCATGGTCGGATCATCGAGGAGGTGCCGGCAGATCGGCTGGGCGGCACGGACCATCACCCCTATACTGATCGCTTGATGCGGGCCGCCCATCTGCTGGATGATCGGACCCGGGCCGTGCGGGTTGGACCGCCGGAGAATGCGGGCACAGCCGGTTGCGTATACGCCGCCGATTGTCCTCTGGCACGAGAACTTGGCATGCTTGATCGCTGCCGTGCCGGTCGCCCCGAGTTCGTAGTGCGGTCCCCCGGCCACCGCGTGGCCTGCTTCGCGGTGGATGGAAAAACGAAGGAGGATGCATGAGGTCCGTGTTCGCCCTGGCGCCGGTGGCGCTGGTTCTGCTCTGCCTGGGCACCCCGGCTCAGGTACGCGCCGAAGGGCTGGAGGAAGTGCGCGATCAGGGCATCCTCTATTTCAAGAAAGAGATCTTCAAGCAGGCTCAGGAGCAGCTCGACAAGGCCTACCTGATGCGGGGCGGCAAAGCCGACTTCATGACGGTCTATTACCGCGCTCAGGTGCACTACAAGGTGCAGCGCCTGGAGACGGCCTTTGAGATGGTGGCCCTCTCAGCCCAGCTCGCGGAAGGTGACGAAAAGCGCCTCCAGCGGGTCAAGGAGCTCGAGGCCGAGATGAAGGCCCTCTACGGGGGGGTGACCTTCAAAGCGGCCAAGGGCGAGACCAACAAGCGGGGGCGCATTTTCTTTGAGGCCAAGACGGGGATCATCAACAAAGACAAGAAGGAGCGCTTTCTCGCCATCCGGGAGCGCTTTCGGTCCACCGACATCGACCTGCCCGCCACCGTCTACCTGCCGTACGGCGACTACCTGGCCAACAAGGTCCCCTTTGCGGTCTCCCCCGACGACGCCACCACACCCGAGGTGGAAATCTACCTCCAGGTGGTGGTGGAAGCGGGCGGGGACGACGAAGGCATGGGCACCTGGTTCTGGGTGGGCATCGGCGGCGCTGCGGTCGCTGCGGCCGGGGTCACCGCCTTGCTTCTCCTTGGCGACGACGGCGGAAGCACGCCGCCCGACAAGATCGGCTTCACCATCAGAGAACTGACCGGACGCCCATGACCATGCGACTCAGCACCCGCGGCGGTTGGCCGACCTCCCTCGCTCTGTCCTCCCTGGCTCTGGCGGTCCCCGCCGGTGCGGAGGTGAGCACGCCCCGGCAGATCGCCGATCGGCCCTCTGCACACTGTCAGGCGCCCCGCTGGTCGCCCGACGGCAAGCAGCTGGCCTTCGACGTCTACGATCCCACGAAGGACAAGCGCGAGGTCTGGATCGCCTACCTCGATGGCAGCAACAAGGTCGAGCAGGTGACCGTGGGCGGGGCCAAAGCGGCCGAGCTGCTGGGGGCCAAAGAGCCGCCGGTGGTGGAGTTCGCCTGGGCGCCTGACATGAAGCTGCTCAGCAAGCCCTACGTGTTCAGCAGCATCGGGCCCCGCAAGAACTTCGACCTCTTTGCCGACGGCAGCTGGCTGACCACCAACCCCGGCAACGATGGGCAGCCGGACTGGTCCGCTGACGGTCGCTTCATCGCGTTCACCTCGCAGCAGAAGGACTCCGGCGACGTGATGTTGCTGGACGTCGGGGGGGACGAGAAGCCCGCCCGGGTCACCTTCTGGCCCAATATGACGGAGTATTTTCCGCGCTGGGCGCCGCGGGGCAACCAGCTGCTCTTCATCCGCGCCCAGAGCGGCAACCATGGCCAGGACATTGGCGTGGTGACGGATGTGGCTCGCCCCCAGGACACCATGCGCATGGTGACCGACTGGGCGGGTGATGAGATTCGGCCGAGCTGGTCGCCTGACGCGCAGTTCATCGCGTTCTATGCCAACAAAGATCGCAGCCGCGAAGACGATAAGATCTTTGATCTTTGGGTCATCGGGGTGGACGGCACGGGCGCCAAGCAGCTGGCCAAGGACGTTGTGGTGGACGACCACAAGGGTCCCGCCTGGACGCCCGACGGCTCCACCGTGCTCTACGTCCAGCGCGACTTCAAGCGCGACAACCCGGTGCGCTGGATCCGCAAGGACGGCAGCGCCACCGGTGTGCTGGACACTGGCACTCAGCTCAACTCGGACCTCGCCCTCACCGCGCAGGGCCCCACCCTGCGGCTCGCCTTCAAGGCGCTGGGCCAGACCGGGTCGACGAACAAGACCTGGGAACGCCTGTACGTGGTGACTTTCTCCATGGATGACCTCAAGGCGGGCGAATGATGGTGCGCTGGCCGGTGCTCCTTGGGCTGGCGCTGCTGGTCGCAAGCCCGGTGGCGCGCGCGCAGGACGAGGCCCAGCAGAAGGTGGTGGTGCTCGTTTTCGCCCGCAATGGCGCTGATGAGAACGTCGCCGTCCGCATCGAGCGCGATCTGCGGCAGATGTTCGACACCGGCGCCAGCGAGAAGAAGAAGGGCGTCAAGCCTTCCTTCCCAGTGGAGCCGCGCTACGACGTGGGCTTCTTGTCCAAGGCGGACCTGGAGAAGGCCCGCATGCAGTTCAACGACGCCCAGCGCAAGATCGAAGCCAACGATCCCGACGAGGCGCTCGAGTACCTCTTCCGCGCCGAGCGGTTCTACAACAAGGGCATCCCGTTTGTGGCGGATGATGGCCTGCTGCGCGGCATCTTCTACTACTACTACCTGGCCCGTGAGCTGGCCGGCCAGAAGGACAAGGCCCGGGAGTCCTACTGCGCCTACGTGGCCCTGACCCGCAACCTCGCGGGCAGCGCGGGGCCCATCGAGCAGTTTGAGCCCCTCGCGGACAAGTGCGGCGAGACGGGCATTGGTGGCACTGCGGAGCTGCGCGTGCGGGCCGATGTGGATGGCGCCCACGTCTATGTCGACAACCTCGCCGTCGGCGTCCTTGGCCGTAACGTCCCGTATGTCAACCCGTTTTTGCCCGCCGGTCCCCACCTGGTCGAGGTGCGCAAGGCTGGCTATGCCCGCTGGGGCACCCTGGTCACCCTGAACCAGGGCGCCACCGAGGACCTCAAAGCCAAGCTGAAGGAGGCCCGCAACCGGGCTGATGAGTACGATCCGTTGGCCCAGCTCGTGTTCAAGGGCGCGGAGGCGTTCAGCGACGCTTACGTCAACGATCTGCTCTTCCAGTTCACCGAGCGCTTCCGCGTGGTGGAGCTGGTGCTGGGCTACCTGGAGCCGGCGGGTGCGGGCAAAGAAGAGCTGACGCTCTTCACCTTTGCCGACGGCGCCACCGAGTCCCAGAGCTTCAGCTTTGGCGCCGAGCTTGATGGGCACCGGCCCGCTCTGATGCAATACTGGAAGAAGCGCTTCGGCGAGGAGATGGATCCCGCCGAGGCCGTGCCGGCCCCGGATCGCTGGGCGCCCACCTTGTTCAAGGTCGAGTAGGAAGGCAGGCGATGCGCAACGTTTCACTTCGGCGCATGAGAGCGTCCTCAGCGGGCAAACTGCTCGGATGGAGCTGCCTTTTGGCCGCAGCGATCGTCGGCTGCGACGATCAAGCCGGGACCGCGGGGGTGACCCGCATCACGGTGGACGGCGCCGCCTGCCTGGGAGGCGCCGATCAAGCCGCCGCCGGGAGTTGCCGGGCTCAGCTCGATAGCCTCGTATCGACGGGGGCGGTAAACGGCTGCCTCGTGGCCGCCCGAGACGGTGGCGGCAAGACCCAGTACGTGCCGCTTCGGTGGGCCGATGGGCGCCTCAAGGCCACCGAAGATGAACCGGTTGACCTGTCGCCGGGCCAGACCATCGAGGCGGCCCTCTTCCTCTTCGCGGACGGGTTCTCGCCCAGCCGGTGTGCAGCCGGCGGGTTGACGCCCGAGACGAGCTGCCTCGACGAAACAGGCTGTGTGCTCAAGCTCGTCCAGCGCGCCACGGCGCTGGCCGAGGGCGTCACGCTCGACTTCCGCAACAGCCAGGGGGTGTGCGCGGTCCAGACCGGCCTGCTCGGCGAGACGGAGCTCTGCGACGGCCTCGACAACGACTGCGATGGCGTCGCTGATGAGACGTTCCCCACGAAGGGCGCGGCCTGCAGCGCAGGTGCGGGCGCCTGCATGCGGACGGGGGAGCAGGTCTGCAACGAGACCGGGGACGGCTTGCGCTGTACGGCCGAGGCCACCGGCGGGGGCCAGGAGATCTGCGACGGCCTCGACAACGACTGCGATGGCAACATCGACAATGGCTTAACCATTGAGGAATGTTGCGTGCTGGGCATGCCGCCCATCGGCTGCGGGCAGCCCGTCGCCAACAGCGCTTGCCTGGCCGGCACCCGCGTGTGCGAGCCCATTCCGGGCGTGGATGGGCCCAAGGGCACTCTGGGCGCCTGCGTGGATGCCCAGGGGCAGCCCGTGGTGTTGGCCGGCCAGCGCCCGGAGACCTGCGACACCATCGACAACGACTGCGACGGGAAGACCGACGAAGATCTGGTGTTGGCCGATGCCGACCAGACCCAGCCGGGCGATCAGGCGGCGCCCGTGGGCGCGGTGTGCCGCACCCTCGAGGGTGGCTGCGCGGCGGAGGGGGATGTGGCCTGCCGAGATGGTCAGCCAATCTGTGACCACCCACCCATCGTGCGCGGCGATGAAGTGTGCGATCGCGCGGACAACGACTGCGATGGCCAGGTGGACGAGACGTTTGCCGGCCAGGGCCTCAACGACCCCTGCAACGCCGGCGTGGGCGCCTGTCGGGTGGACGGTCGCCGCGTCTGCGCTGCGGATCAGATGTCCGTCGTGTGTGGCGCCCAGGCGGGCCAGCCGGCCGCCGTCGACGCCTGTGGCAACGGGCTGGACGACGACTGTGACGGGCGCACCGACGAGGGGCACCCCAACTTGGGCATGCCCTGCACCGTCGGCGACGGCGCCTGCCGGGTGAACGGCGAGTTCGTTTGCACAGGCGATGGCCAGGGCACCGAGTGCGGGGCCCGCCCGCGCAACCCGTCCAATGAGGCGTGCAACGGCATCGACGACGACTGCGATGGTCAGGTGGACGAAGACTTCGACGTCACCACCGATCCCGACAACTGCGGTCGGTGTGGTCGCGCCTGCGATCTCGACAACGCCGTGCCCGAGTGTCGCGGCGGCAACTGCTTTGTCGACGTTTGCCTCGAGGGCTTTCAGAACGCGGACGACCGGGACGACAATGGGTGCGAGTGCAATCCCAACGAAGCCGACCTGCCCGATCCGACCTTCACCGACTCGAACTGCGACGGGGTGGACGGCGTGGCCCAGCGGGCGCTCTTTGTCTCGGCCGAGGCCGGCAACGACGCGACGGGCACCGGTGAACCCACCGCACCCTTCCGCAGCATCGCTCGTGCGGTGGCTGTGGCGCGCACCCTCGCGGAGCTCAACAACTTCCGCGACATCTACCTGGACGTGGGGCGCTACAGCGTGACGCAGAACAACGCCGACCCTGAGGCGGCGGTGATGGGCATTCTGGTGCCGCCTGGCGTGAGCATCTATGGCGGCTTCCGCTACGACGCCGGCGGGCCTGGCGGCGCCGATGACGTCTGGGGCCGTGGGGCGCGTCAGGACTTTTCTTCAGTGATTACGGGCTCCCAGATTGTTTTGCGGTACGTGGGCACCGCCGCCGGTGGCTTGGGGCGGATCACCCGACTGGACAACCTGGTGGTGGAGACGTCGGCCGGCATGGCCCAGGCCCCGTTGCCGACCGTGGGGGTGGTTGCCGTGGACACCGGTGATCACCTGGTCCTCCGTGACGTGGAGATCATCGCCCACGATGGCGCAGCAGGGCCGGACGGCACGGCGGGCGAAGATGGCCTGGCCACCGCTGGCCCGGGTGCCCCCGGGGTGGATGGCGCCCAGCCTGCTGGCCCCGGTGAAGGCGGCTCGGGCGGCACCAACAATGGGTGCAGCAACGTCATCGGCGGTCGCGGCGGCGCAGGTGGGCGACCCGGCATGGGCGCGCAGTCGGGCTTCATCAGCGTGGATGCCGCCCGCAATGCGCTCTCGGGTCTGGGTGGTGTGCCCGGCATGAACAACGGCCTGGGCCAGGATGGCGGTCCGGGCGAGCACGGCGGCAATGCGGCCGCGGGTGGTGCCGCCGGTCGTGTGGATGGCACGGGCCACTTCTGGATTGCCCGACCCGCCGGCAACGCGGGCACCGGCCAGCCCGGTGGGCCCGGTGGCGGCGGTGCGGGCGGGGCCAACTCGGGCGCCCAGATCGGCGGCGGCGGCGGCGGCGGCGGGGCAGGTGGCTGCGCCGGTTCCGGCGGCCGAGGTGCCGAGGGTGGTGCGGGATCCTTTGCGCTGCAGGTCCTCGGCGGCACCGTGCACCTGCAAGGGGTGACGCTGCATGCCGGCCGCGGCGGCGCTGGTGGCGATGGTGGCCCCGGCGGTGCCGGTGCGCCGGGCGGCTTGCCGGGTCTCCCCGGCCTGGGTGCCGGGGGCGCCGTGAATGGTGGCTTTGGCGGTGAGGGTGGCCCGGGGGGCTGCGGGGGGCATGCCGGCGGCGGCTCAGGCGGGCCCAGCTTTGCTGTGCTGCGCATCAGCCCTTCGCCGGTGGCCGCCGACATCAGCCGCTCGGTGGTGGTCTTCGAGGACTACAACGGTCGAGCGGTGGCCGATCAGGCGGGCGAGATCCGCGCACGTCTCAGCGCAGACGGCCCCGGTGCAGCGGGCGCGGGTGGCGAGCGTGATGGTTGTGGTCGTCCGGCGCAGGGCGGCTTGGACGGCGTGACCGAGCGAGTGGGGTGCTGTGCCAACGGGCGCGGCACCAACAACTGCAACGCCCTGCGGTGCGAGTAGGCATGCAACACGGCATCCCGTTCCCGCTGCGCCTTGCAACGCGCCGCGTCCTCCCGGACGGGGACGTGGGCCCGGGTGCGCCCGAACTTCCGGTTCGAGCCAAGCCAGCTGCCCGATCGCAAAGGATTTTTCCGACCATGGTGCCCACGGTCCGCCGCCTCTCCGGCCGCCTGCTGGGCGGCTTGACGGCCATGATGGTGACCTGGGCTGGCCCCAGCCTGAGCCACGCCGACGACACCCTCCGCCCGCTGACCCAAGCGGATCTCGACTCGGCGGAGGCCATCTTTTTTGAGGCGCTGGGGCACTTCCGCGGGGGTCGCTTCGAGCAGGCGGCCGTGGGCTTCCAGAAGGCCTACACGCTCACGGGCCACCGCGACATGCTCTACAACGTCGCGCGCAGCCGCGAGCAGCTCGGCGACAAGCCTGGCGCAGTGGAGTGGTACAAGGCCTACCTGGCCACGGAGCCGGCGGACGAGACCGCCACGATCCACCGCATCCGCCAGCTCGGCGGGGATCCGACGCTGGCAGCGCGCAAGCCCGACGCGGTCCTGCCCGACTTCACCTCGCCCAAGAACCAGCGCCCGCCTCGAGTGGAAGAGGGCGTCGATCCCTGGCCCTGGGTGGCCGCGGGGGTCGCGGTGGCCGCGGCTGGCGTGGGCACGTGGCTGGGGCTGACTGCCCTGGATGACGCAGCCGCCGCCCGCGAAGAGAAGACCCGCGCCCAGGCGGAAGACCTGCGCGATCAGGCCGAGAGCGGCGCGCTCCTGGCCGATGTGGCCTTTGGGGTGGGCGCGGTGGCCGCCGGTGCGGCGGTCTTCTTGTGGTGGCGGGCCGACCATGCCGAAGCGCCTGCGGGCTCCGTCCAGGTGGGTGCCGACGCCCACAGCGCCTACCTCGGCTGGAGCGCTGCCTTCTGAGCAGCCCCCCTCGGGACGCGCCCGCCGCCCTCAGGCGCGCTCGCCCATCCTCGATGCTGCGAGCGTCGCCGTCGAGGGCGCAACCTTCTCAAGATCCCGTTCGTACTCAGTTTTTTGGGAGCGATGCCTCGTCAAACCCGAGGCAGCTGACCCTTGACGTGGTCCAGGGCCGACCGGAAGTGGACGTTGTCGGGCTCGAAGAAGAGCGCGGTGCGCAGCAGACGCACCGCTTCTTGTCGGGCCGGCGTCAGCCACTCCTGGTGGGTGCGCGCGCTCTCCAGCACCGTGCGCGCCCGCGCCCAGTAAAACTCGCCCTGGCCGGTGTGGCCGCCCTGGATGGTCTCTTTGCGCCGCGCTTCGTCCTGGGCCTCCTCCGCCAGGCGGATCTGAATGCCGCCGTCGGGGCGCTCCAGGCCCGCATCGTAGGCGCGCCGTCGCGGCGGGTTCTTGAGCACCGAGTAGGCCTCGTTCATCCGCCGATAGATGCGGTTGACCTGCTGGAGCATCTTGCGCTCCATGCCGTGAAAGAGGTCGGGGTGGAATCGGCGGGTCAGGTAGTGGAAGCGCTGTTGCAGCACCTCGGGATCAACCGTGCGCGGCACCCCCAGCAGGGCGTAGTAGTCGGCGTGTTCCAGGGCGATCGCCAGCGCGCTGATCTCCTTGGGGGTGGCCATGGGGATCTCTTCGGGCGCGGCGGCCGGCGCTTGGGTCAGCGCAACCGTCGCCACGGGGGGCGGACTCGAGGTCGCCACCGGCAAGCGCTCCTCCAGCGACGACTCCACCACCGCCTTGGTGGGCGGCGGATGCCACGCCAACGTGATGCGCAGCCCCTCGACGTAGCCTTCCAACCAGACCGCATCTTCGGGGCGTGCCTGGAGCTCCACCCGCAGCCGCCACGCGCCATCGGGCCGTTGGCTCACCCGGCTGACGCGGCCTTGGTACAGCAGTCGGTCGGGTGCCCCTGGGGGGCTGACCACCACGAGGAAGGGCGTGCCCGGCACCACCGACTGGGTGTGGCGTAGGCCAACAACCCCATGGGACAGCTGTTTGTCGAAGAATTCCAGGAACTTGACGGGATCCTCAAAGCGCATGCGCGAGGGCACTGGACCGCCGTCAGGACGCACTTCGGTGAGCAGATCGTCAACCACAGGGGGCAGCGTACCGGTGGCCTCCCCGCGCTGGCAAGCTGAGGTGAGCGACCCCATGCCCGCAGCCCGCACGCGGTCGCACCGGCGCCTGCTGGCGCTGGATCCACTGCTGGCCGCGCTCATCCGGCCCCAGCTTCGCCGGGTGGCCACGGCGACGGCCTGGGCCGCGGTGTTGGCGGCCGCCTCGGCGGCCTACGGCGCGCTGGTGGGCCCGCTGCTGCGGGCACTCTTTGGCGGCGAGCGCCTGGTCTGGCCCGCGGCGCTGGCGGCCCACCTCCCGCCACCCCCCGATGTGGAGACGCTGCGCGTGGCCCTGCCGGTGTTGCTGGTGGCCGCAGCGGCGGTCAAGGGTTTGGCGGGCTGGCGGCACGCCACCTCGGCCACGCTCCTGGGCCAGGCCATCGTCCGCGACCTGCGCGGCCGCCTGCACGATCGCCTGCTGGCGCTGCCCCCCGATCAGGTTGCGGCGCTCGGCGCTGCGGATCTTCAAAGCCGCATCACCCAGGACGTCCGCTCGGTGGAAGCGATGGCGGTGGAGGGCCTGGCGGCTCGGGTGCGCGATGGGGCTCAGGTGGTGGCGCTCCTGGGCTTGTGTGTGGTCATCGAGTGGCGCATGGCGCTGTTGGTGCTGGCCACCTACCCGATCTTCCTGGTGCCGGCCGCCCGCCTGGGCCGCGCCCTGCGCCGTGCGGCGGGCCGCATCCACGCGGATCGTGGCCGCCTCGCGGTGGTGCTCGACGACCAGATGCGCCGTCTGCCCCTGCTGCAAATGAGTGGGGAGCGGGTCGGGGCCTCCCAGGCCTTTGCCGAGGCGGCCGACACCCTCGCCACTGCCGAAGTGCGGGCCACCACGTTACGGGCCTTGAGCAGTCCGCTGAACGAGGTGGTGGGCGCGCTGGTGTTGGCGGCCACCCTGGTGCATGCCGGCCAGCGCATCGAAGCGGGCACCCTCGCGGCCGAGCACGTGCTGAGCTTTTTCGTAGCCGTTCTGCTGCTTTACCAGCCCGTGAAGGGCCTCGTGCGCAGCCAGGCGCTCATCGAGCCCGGCCGCGCCGCGCTCGCTCGCGCGCAAGCACTGCTCGACCTGCCGGCGCACATCCCGAGCGGCCCCGGTCGGGCGCCACCCACCGCCCCGCCGACGTTGCGCCTGCGCGGCATCTCCGCGGACCGGGGCGGTCAACCCGTCTTGCATGCGGTGGACGCCGATCTACCTGGGGGCCGCCTGACGGCCCTGGTGGGCCCCAATGGCGCGGGCAAGACCACCCTGGCTTGGCTGCTCGCACGGCTGGTGGAGCCCACGGCGGGCACGGTGGATGTGGACGGCGTGCCGCTTCCCGCCCTCGACGCGGACGCCTGGCGGCAACGTGTGGGATGGGTGACCCAGGCGCCCCTCCTGGGCCGCGGAACCCTGCGCGGGCACCTGGGCCCCGCGGGCGCCCAGCTGGATGCCGAGGCGCTGGCCACGCTGGCCACCCGGGCGGGCCTCGACACCGTGCTGGCGCGCCTGCCCATGGGCTGGGACACCGAGTTGGGTGATGGGGGCGCCGGGCTCTCTGGGGGGGAGCAGCAGCGCCTCGCGCTGGCGCGGGCGTTGGTCCGCTCGCCCGTCCTCCTGGTGCTCGACGAGCCCACCGCCCACCTCGATGCTGCCGCCGCCCAGGGCCTCCG
>Ga0075163_10011239_pt1 | contig 11672 bp, 15 predicted proteins | sample JI1023141ADNA_FD_71478 | JGI IMG/M metagenome (GOLD analysis project Ga0075163, IMG submission 71478) | Wastewater effluent complex algal communities from Wisconsin, to seasonally profile nutrient transformation and Carbon sequestration -... | ecosystem: Engineered > WWTP > Effluent > Algae... | reverse complement strand
CAAAAGCGACGCAACACTACTGCGTTATTGTAGTCGGGTCTAGTGGTCTTTGTTGCATCCCTTTCTTTAGGACTGACTAGAAAGCTGGACAGATGGGACACGACTTCTGTTCTGGGATCACTTAATTGATGATTACCGCTTATTATATTGCCCGTAAACGTCCCCGTATCTCCATTTTATTAATGGTTATATTTAGGTTTATGGGAAGTTTGGTGAGCCTCTTGTTTGTCGCGCTTATTTGTTGTGGCCTGCTTCAGACGAATCCCTTGTACCTTTAATACTGTATAAGGAAGCGCCGCATGTCTGCCTCTTACTATTTACTAGACTAGTAAGCCGCTTCATGGGTATGCCTGTTGAACCTCACAACTTTCTGCTCCACTCTCAAGCCCCTCTCCAAGCTATCATTGATTGTAAGCTTAAACTGCTCGCCAATGAGACACAAAAGTGAAACCTCTATCACTAATTTGAGGGTTATTACTTTATATTTTTTACTCTTTTACAAACTTTTGCTCTTTCAACAAATTAACCTTAACTGATTGCTAACGCTCACTTTAATGTTCTTTTAATCACATGGTAACTAAACCTATATCCTTGTTGGGTTCCATTCTCCTTCCCATTCAAAATATTAGGTTTACTACTAACTGTTTACTTTAGATTGGAGTCTAACTTATGCCTAATGACACTTCTCTTAGAGAAAATGATGATTTCCTCATTAAGCTTGTTCCTGATACTGCTAATCACTGTAAAGACCTTCTTAATGATGTAATTGACTCTTTTTTCTATAAACCTGACCTTCACTCCATTATCAATGCTGCTCTTATCACTGGCTCTTTCTCTGCTCCTGATGTTGCAGAGAATATTCGTGCTTCTTTTGTTACCCAAATCAACAATTCTTCTAAACCTTTTTTAGCTTGTCTTTCTAGCCAAGCTCTTAATGTTTGCAAAGATTTTCAAAAATCTCTTCGTCCTATGTTCCGTTACAAGCCTGATATCCATATGGTCGCTAATGCTCTTCTTGTTACTGGCTCATATGACTATGACCTTTTAACCTCTCACATTCGTGAGGCTTTTTCTAACCCTAATCCTGTTGATGCTTCTACTAATGAAGTTTCAGCTTAACTATTTCTTTTTATTACTATTTGTTCTTTGAATTAACCCTTTTACTCTTTTCAACTTTCTTCTAGAAAAAGGAAGCGCTCAGTAAGGGCAACAATCGAGATTGCTTGGGTAGAGCTAGCCCTTTCCTTATGGATAAACCTTTATGGATGCTCAAACGTCGAGTTTTTCCCATAGCCTAGCGGACTTGTCCGGCTTCATTCCTAAGAAAAATGAAGTGCTAAGTTATCATTTACCTATTAGAAGGCAATCTTCAACTATATGAGAGACTTAAACTATCAATTAAAGGGTATCTGTAATCGTAACAAGGATGGCTCTTATGCCACCCAAGCTGCTCGTCTGCGTAATTTAGACTTGATGGCTAATCAACTCCATGACCTTGGTTTCCGTCACCTTTTAGCTACTGGCTTGAAGCCTAAGCATGTGGTGGCTTTGGTCGAGCATTGGAAAAAAGAGAATATTTCTATTGGTACTGTTAAAAATAGAATGGCTCATTTGCGTTGGTGGGCAGAAAAGATTGGTAAACACGATATGATACCTGAAAAGAATTCTGCCTATAACATTGATAAACGTAACTATGTTACCAACATCAGCAAAGCTAAAGAACTTTCCATTGACGCTTTAGACAAAATTACAGATGTTAACGTAAAGGTGTCTCTACAATTACAAGCTGCTTTTGGGCTAAGGCGTGAAGAGTGTCTTAAATTCGTTCCCTCTTTTGCAGATAAGGGCGATAGAATCGTTCTTAAAGGGTCATGGTGCAAAGGTGGTCAACAGAGAGAGATACCCATCCAGAATGACCTGCAAAGGCGTATTCTGGAGCTATCTCATAAGGTAGCGGGTCGAGGTTCTATGATACCTCCTAAACTTTCTTATATTCAGCAAGTACACCGTTATAGTGAGCAATGCCAAAAAGCAGGATTATCTAAAATGCATGGATTGCGTCATTCTTATGCTCAAACTAGATATGAAGAGCTAACAGGATGGAAAGCTCCTGCTGCTGGTGGCCTAACTAGCAAAGAACTTACTGATGAACAGAAAGCTTTAGATAAACAAGCTCGTCTAATAATAAGTGAAGAGCTAGGACACCATAGAGAATCGATAACTGCTGTTTATTTAGGGAGATAATTGTCTATGGCGAACAATCAAACTAATAACAATGAATATGACGACCAAGCCAATTTGATTAGGGATATACTGGCAACAATCATTAAAATGGATAAGGTTGATACTGCTTTTGGTTCTCGCTTTGACGAACTGATGAAGTTTCAAACTATCTTAAAAACCTTTGAAAAGAAATTATCAGACCTAATAAAAATAAACGAGACAAAATTAGAGAAGGCAACAGAAAGGCTAGCTAATTCTAAGCAAGATATAACTGCTCTAAACAAAGAAATACTAGATCTCAAAGCCAAATCTCAAAGTCATAGGGACTACATTACAACTGGGTTGAATAACACAGAAGTGGATATAGGGAAAATCAAGAACGAGCAAAAGGGGTTAAATTCAAGCTTCAGTACTTTGACCAAAAATTTTGACGAGCTAAAAGAAAAGGTAAATAAAAAGAATAAGATAGGCAAGGTAGTAATATGGTCATATAGAGGTGCGGTAGCGGTAATGGCGGCAATGTTCCTCTATTACTACTCAACACTTAACACTCAAATCGATTCTCTCAATAAGAAAATGGATACCCTATCTCAACAAGTTCTTGAGACTAAAGCCCCAGAACTACAAACAAATCCAGACAAAAACTCTCCTGCCGATAATAAATCTAAGCCTAATAAAAAATAAAAACTGGTAATATTATTATGTATTAATTACCAATATAATTTATTATAACCTATTGATTTTGATAGAATTAAGCAAGATCAATACTGCTGGATTCTGAGGTCGTTTCCCCCTTCGTAGAAGGGGGACGGAAGGGGGTTTCCTCTGTCGCTGCTGGTTGGTAAGGTAGCCCGAAAAAGCGTTAAGCAAAAAATTTTCCCGTAATGTTTTTTATGAAGGGAAAAATTTTTGTAGCTTTTGAGGGAATTGACGGGATGATTAAAATTCGTAGACACGAAGAAAGACAGTAGTAAACTTGTTTTACTGCTGTCTTTCTTCGGTCAAGAATTTGATCAATCATCCTGTCAATGTCTACTGTGTTTGTTTTATTGGACGAGCTAGTGTGTTAGTTGCTTCTTTTGGTGGTTATATGTGATCGATGTTTTTAGTTCGACTTGCGTCTGATAGGATGCTGTTGAAGCTTCTGTTCCTTTCTTTTTTACTTTCTCCACAAAGTTTTCCACAGGCAAATTTACCAAATTACTGATCTGTTTCTTAGATACTTTATTACTTAATTACTTGAGGGGGTCACAAGCTTTTTAGATCTCTAGGGTTACAAGCTTTTGGGCTGCTCAGTTCACGATGAAGGCTGCTCAGTTCACGATGAAGGCTGCTCAGTTCACGATGAAGGCTGCTCAGTTCACGATGACAGGCTGCTCAGTTCACGATGACAGGCTGCTCAGTTCACGATGCCCTGTGGAAAACTTTTCTGTTTTCAACAACTTATTTTTTTTAAATGACGATTTTGATCAACAAAAAATTAATATGTATTTTTACTGAAAGGAAATAGATAGGTTAAATATTAGTCGTATTTTTATCTAGTATTAATACAGTTCCTTTACTCAGAAGTTTTTGAGAAGTAGGCTGCAAAGTTAAAAAATCTGGTTGGTAATTTATTCTTCCTTCTTGTAGTGCTAAAGTAAAATGAGTGCCTGCTCCTTGTAGCTTCTCTCTAGAAACAGCTTTATTAACTTGAGCTATCCATCTTTTTAGAGATGTTTTTTTGTTTTTAAAAGGTTGGTCTTCTTTCATACCAAGTTGCATAAACAGTTCTGTTATAGGAATAGATTTGATTTTGCCTTTAAAAGCATAAACACATGACCATTGATATAAATCTAACGCTCCTGGACTGTCCTTTAGCTCTCTTATTACATCAGGATGTAGCCATACATAATTTTCTTTAGCGAGGTGCGCCCAAAGGCTTAAGTGTAAAGTTATTACGTTAATAGCATCATTGTTAGAAGATCTTTTCTTTGGCCTAATAATTAAAGCGCTATCAAAGTAGCTGCATTTAAGCTCATACTTTTTATCATTGACAGTCCACCACACTCTAATGTTTGCCTCTTGCAGCCGATCACACCTTTCTTGAACATCATCATAAGCTCTACCACCCGCATTTATTTTAAAATAGTCTAAAAATTCCTTAACATAAAATCCTATTACACTAGGTTCTCCTGCTTTTAAAGCTTGGCTAATGACCCAAATTAGAATTAGTCTATCTCGTCCAAAAGGAATTCCACTCCGTAAACTACCTATTATTTCTACCCCGAACTTATCATTCCCTCTCTTCCAGCTAAGTGAATCTACTAGTTTCGCCTTTTCCTCTGTAGTTAATTCCTCTGTTGGTGTTACTGGTAGTCCATCATAATGAAGACTTTTTAGTCTAAGCATCTTTTTATAAATATCTAATGGGATTGGGTTTTCTTGCGGCATAGACCACAAAGCAAAATTAAGATCATTGAAAAGGTAATCGTTTGCTTGGGTTGGAGGTGTAAAATTAACATTTTTTGCTTTTAATTCAATTTTTGTTCTAGCTTCATGCTGAAGAAAAGAAGCAACATAAGTCAACTGTGTTGAGGGTTCGGCCTTATGTAATTTTGCGCTAATAATAATTTCATCAAATCGCTTTTTGGTTAATTCCTTCGCTTTAATCTTGTAATAATTAATATCTCTTGTATCTCTCACAAACCTACTCCAAAACTCTTATTTTTCTATATTATACACCATATATACTTAAAGAATAATACATCTAATAACTTACGATAACGTAGTTTATCTATACCTATTTTTTGCAAGTAGAAAGGTTTTTACTTGTTAATTATACAGTTAACTTAGTGTTATTTTGTCGATTCTCCATCTTATCCAAAGAAAATAGTAATCGTTTTGGTAGTGTTAACCCTATGATTTTGATTATTTGAATAAGTTTAGATAAGTTCATAGAAGCAAAGTTTGTTGCTTCATAACGTTGGATTTGTTGCTCTTTCAGTCCCAACTTTATAGCTAAATCTTTTTGTGTTAGTCCTGCTGCAATTCTAGCTTTGATTAGTAAAACGGGTAAATCTTCTAGTGATTTTATTTCTAGTTGTGTTTTCCCATTTTTAAGATCTTGGTATTCCTTTATTTGTTGATCCAGTTCTATCAATTGGCTTCTCAAAGCGTCTTCTTGTGCTTTTTGTAATAAGGGATGGATTTGTGGTTGTTTATTTTCAGGTGCAAGAATTTCATTGAGGGCTTGAGCAAATTTATCTCTCTGGCTTTTTGTAATGTGAAATTGGCGTTCATTTTTTATCATAAATCTAGCGTCTCCAATGAAATAGCAATGATGCCTTTTCTTCTTCCAGTGTTTTTATCTGTCTGAAAGAATTCTAAAAAGGTTGGTTGGTTATTTCCAATAAAAATGTGAGCAGGAAATAGTTCTCCAAGATATTTGTTTTTTTGAGCAGCGCGGCCTTGAGAAAAATCAAGTAACACTGGATCAAGTAGGGTTGGGTCAACATCAATGAGATTCCAGCAAGCGTCAAAATCTTGTGGGTAATCTTTTTTTGTGACAAAGCTACCATCAATAAAGGCTGTTTTGCAACCAGCTTGTTTTAGAGCAGTTAAGGCATTGTATAAACCTTCTAACAGCCTTCTTCTATGGTTGTTGATACCAAACCTGAATACTATTTCAGGCCATTCAGCCCAATGTATACCTGGTGGCAAATTTCCATCTGTATTAAATGAAGGTATCATAACACAACAATATTATTGTGTTATTTTAATATCAAGTTAAATTGGCCTAATTGAAGCGAAGATGTGATAAAGCACGGCAATCAAAAACAATGTAAGTAAAGTAAACATACATTTTCTTTCTCTTTGTAAATATAACGAATGGCTGTTTGGTTGTTGTTCAAGGATAAACGGGCGTTTATTTATGAACATTTTCCTACTAATCTATATTGGGTTCACTTTTGGTAAGCTTTTCTAGCTTAATTTTGTCCTGTGTTTGACAATTATCCACTGCTAATAAATGTGTAAATTTTTTGCTTCGGTCACTAATATACTTTTCTACTGCTTTACGTCCGTTCTCAATAAGAACGCCCAGTGTAAGTTCGTCTGTACTAGATTTCGCCATAAGTAATAACCCTTTCAAGTATATAGATTTCGTTTTAAGGACTCTTTTATTTATGTTTTCTAGGACTGACGATTATAGTAAATCATTTAGGGAAATTTTGTTAAACCTTAACGAAACATTAATGGTTTATTCTTGTGAAAATATTGTAGTTATGTTCTTAGTTACCAATTTTTCTCGAAAACGTAACTTTCTTCTCAAATGCTTTGTTAGCTCTGTCAGTAGTTTTCAGTTTAATGCTAAGTAATAACCCCAGTCGCAATAAATATCAATAAATAGTATAATATAAGCTTTTGGCTAACCATAAATATAATTAGTTAAAATAACTGACGAATGAATAGCAACAATAATACTTTATGCAAACAATTCTAGTGGTAGATAACGACGATATGATGCGCACCCTTATGCTTGATATATTAGGAGAAAAATATAAGGTTATCCTAGCCCCGGATGGAGAAATAGGATTAGGGTTATTTGAGAAAAACGAGACAGAAATTAGGCTTGTAATAACAGATTTGATTATGCCTGTCATGAATGGCTTTGAAATGAGTAAAGCTATTCGCGCTTTATCATTAAATGTAAAAATTATAGTTTACTCTTCGTCTATTAGTCTCGAAGAGTGCCAAATACTTTTTGGACTTGCTGGTGTTAGGGTTAGTAAGTTTTTATCAAAGCCAACAAGGGTTCAAGAAATAAAAAAGTTAGTAGGAAAATTGCTACAAGAATAACCTCAATGTAAATGGTAAAAAATCAGCATAAAACAAGCACAAGATTACTTTTTGACATATACTAAAAAACTAAATTTGAATTCTGGTGAGACAAAAAATGGCTAAAAATAATTCCAACAAAAACCAACAAACCAACACTGAAGAAGCGACAACACCAAAACAACCTTCCCCTAGAAGGAAAACCAAAAGAGGTGTGTTAACCCCAAAACAACAAGAAGTTCTAAAACTACTAACTGAAGGAATGACCAACGCTGAAATAGCTCAACAACTAAAACTTAGCACTAAAACAATTGATGCACACAGAGCTGCTATTATGGTCAGATTACAAATTCATAACTTAGCTGGTTTAGTTAAATACGCTCTTCGTGCCGGATTAACTTCTCTGGGCTAGATGACAGGAAAATTTTATTAAAAATGTCAGAATCGCACTTTTTATATAAAGATAAGTATAAATATATCAACGGTTTTCAGTTAATTTTTCATATAGAAAAAAGGATCATTTAAATTTCTACCTCCTTGTTCCAAAGTACATTTTATGTTTATGCCCGTATTTATAAAAACTTATGTTTCGATAGCCATTAGGTATTCTTCTTTAGTTAGCCCGGCAGTCCAAGCAATAGCGCCGATGGGATCAAGAGTTTGCTCGTTTCGTGGGTCTACTCTAAGTAATGTTTCCTTCAAAGTACTCCAACACACAACTTTTACAAATCTTGCAGGTAGCCTATCGTCCCCTAAATCGGTTTCGATGACTTCATAAACTTTTAATTGACCATTAATGTTTACTGTTTCTCTACTAATAACTGTACTTTTTGACTCTTTAAGTAGTTCAGCATAACCAAATAGTTTGATTGCTATAGCTTTTTGCTCAGTATTGGCTATGCGGAGTACTTCTTGCGCCGTGATAGTTTTGCTTGTTAAAGCTGTCCATAGTTCTTTAGGGAAATATACACCATTGATAAAGTGAAGCCCGTAACCATCAGCCCATTTAACTGCTGCTTGGTCTAGCGAGTGGGGTCTTTTTCGCTCATCTCTAAGCAGTTTGGGTAAGGTTGATACTATACAAAGTCCTTTTAAGTGTATAAAACCATAAATACCCGTACCTACTGCCTTAACAACATTAGTTAATTTATTTAGCTCCTCACGGTTTATTGCTCCTAAGCGAGCAAAAAATTCATAAAGTATAATGGATTTGTAGGTATCCATTTCTAAATAAGAAAAGGTGCTATGAGGTGAACGTTTTTCTTGAGCCTTTTTTTGCCTCCAGGCTTGCTCCAAGGCTTGTTTTTCTACTGGTTTGTGGAATTCAATAATTATTTGTTCTTCCATTTGCTTTCTGACTTGAGCAAGAACCTGCTTTTTAACCTCTTCTCCAGCTTGAATAAAGCCCAACCACTCTTCTTCATTGACTTGACGGTGAATTGGACGCAAAACTTGATCATGAGCATAAACACCACATTCATCCACAACGCGTTCTATAAAATACCCTCTAACTTCCAAAAAGAATTGTTCCCAAAATTGTTCCTCAAATCGACACCAGAATGATCGTTCACACCATTCCAATAGCTGCTCGTTACTTTGTTCCAATAGCACTATTTGACCATTTTCATCGAATGTCCACTGGGTACTCTGTTCTAAAAAAAACTCGTCGCCTTCACCATGTAAACCTTGATCACTAGGTTCTAAAGATAGCTCATCGCTTTGCTCCCAAAATTGTTCATCGCTTTGCTCCCAATCTGGCTCATCGTTTTCTTCCCAAGGTTGCCAGTATTCCAGCCCAGCTTCTCTAGGGAATGTTTCCTCGTTTATTTTGCAAATATCTTCATAGATCTCTTCGTCGCTTAGTTTCAAGAAATGTTTTTTGATTTGAGCCACTTGAGCTAGAAACTTTTTCCAGGCGGGATCTGAAGCTTGCTCCAAAAAAGGTTGTTCTACTTGAGCCACAGCTTGCTCCCAAATTTGCTTCTTAAACTGCTCATCAGCTTGCTCCCAAACTTGCTCCCAGATTCTATATGAATAGAAGATGATATCTGTAGTCAGCTCCAAAATCTCGTTGCTGCCTTCAACCGCAACACGGTTACTTGTTTGATTGCTAACCCGTTGCCTAACACTGCACTCAAAAGTGTTAAAAGTGTTTAGCAAAAAGTTGAGAGCCAAATGTCCAGCAAATGGACTATCAACAACTATAGTGATGGGCTTTTTTAGTCCAAACAAGCCGTAGATATAGTCTATACCTACTCTAATGGCTTCAATGCTTGATTCTTCTGGCTGAACAAAATTATTAAGCCAGTCTTGTGTTACTATGCTGCCTATCAAATCTATCTGTTCTTTTGTTAATTTTAGCTTGTCCATATTAGTCCATTACGGAACGTTGATACTGAACAGGATCATATTCACGTTGAATAATTACTTTATAGTCGCCAGGAGGCAAATTAATGTGATAGTGTTCTTCGTGCTTAACCATTGCGTTTTGATCTGTAATTCGCAAATAGAGTTGGCCTTTTATCTCAGCAACACCTATTAAACCTTTTTCCGTTACAATTTGGTGGCTGTGACCTGTTACCTCGCCATAAGCAAGTACTTTGCTCGACACTTGCTTAAAGTTATAGTCAGTTTTTTCAACAGCAAATATATAGACATCACCTTGACGGTATTTCAATAATCGTTCCTTTTTTTTCATATTTTTCTCTTCAGACTAATAAATTAGACTTTCTGACACCTTTTGTAGTGGGCTTTATGCTTAAACTTTTATAATGTGGCTAACAGCCTTATTTAGTTCAAGTTAGTTTTAAACTAGTCTTTTCTGGGATATGCAAAAATACTCAACCCTAAGTTGCAGCGGACTTGGGTTGTTGCGGAGCGACAACCCAAGTCCGCTGCAACGTTTGTTACGCGCCAAATACAAAAAAACAGATGAACTATAACTTTTCCATTTTTTTCATCAAAATTCTCTTTCGATCATAGGGCAAGAGCATTACAGCTTTACAATATGGGCGATCGGGTGTGTACAACAACCAATTATTTTGCTTATTTACATCTTTACATAAGCAAATAATGCTAATTAGAATTCCTGATATTTCATCAATCGAACAAGAGTCAAAGGCTTGTAGTTTCGACAATTTATTCACAATCTCAGGAATTTGATTATTTGAAATCGCTATTATTGCATTTAAGAATTCATCATTCATCGCTAATAACGTGAAATTATCTTCTTCATTATTGAAAATAAGGTCAGGAGCATAATTAACCTTTAATATTTTAGCTAGCACAAATAATTCAAAATTATTTATTCCCAAAAAAAAAGACCAGTGTATAATCCTTTATCGAATCCTTTTTCTCTTTTTTCGTGGAATTCACCTGTACTATCATAAAATATTTTTTCAACTTTATCTTTACTATCTAAATCATCTTTGCTACATACAAAAAATGTTGTAAAACTCATGTCACCACCTTTTATAATTTCATTAAACTTCTATATTCTAACCTTTATTGACATTGTTCATTATTTTGGCTCTCAACACTCAAACGCACAACATGTAGCTAACCCACTTTTCGTCCCTTGCAAAAAATCACTCAGAGGTATGAATGGATATTTTACAGCATTTTTCTCAAGGTTATTAACTTCTCAATCTATCCTCATAGAACCTACCTATCAGCCTATTACTATGATAATCTTCTACTATTTGTGCAGCTACTTTTTTACCGAAATCATCGTCGGGAGGTTCTTGCTCAAAATATTCAACATCCATTTGCCCTTGTTCTAGGTGTAACGACAACAGGCTCGCAGCATAAAGGCGTAAGTTAGAATTTTTATCTTTAAAAATAGCTATAAGATTATCTATACATTTAGCAACATCTGTGACTCCTTCATAGGTCATAAAAAGCCCTAACTCCATTGCTTTTTCGTAGGCCAATTTATTACAAACTACGTACAGCCCACACTGATCTCCTGGGTTGATGCAACCCAATGTAAAATTAGGATTACTTGACTCTATCGCTTTGGTGAGCAGATTATTAAATTCTTCGCTAATATAATCACCTTCTTGTATCCATTTACTGCTATATTTCTTACCTTTGATGGTAATAGTAACTTGGATTTCTGGCTCATAACCCTCACTCCATTCTTCTACTACAGATTGAGGAGTAAATATTCCAAAAGAGTTTTCTGCCAAACCGTTGATCAATTCTTCATATATTCCTTCATCCTCAACACACTCCGCATCAAAAGATAATCCCGGAATAGAGAGATCTGGCCGGTTTCCGTTATCTCTATCTTTTTTTAAGGCTTCCAAAGTTTTTGTACGTGCTTCTACAGGAAGACTTTCAAACCAACCTATACTATCTAGCTTCTGAAAAAATTCTTCTGCCCGTTTGTCACTATTTATCATAGTTTACCCTCTTATTGTTGTAGTTAGCAAAACAGGTTGTTTTAACAATATCACTATTTCGTTTATATTTCCGCATACTACACCAGCTTTTAATTATTTTCAAAGAAACCAAGCAAAAAAAAGAGAACCAAATATGGGTACAGCCAAACCAGCCTATCCGACAATGAACATCCAACAAAAACTTAATAAAAATCACAACCTTTTCTTAGCAGATACAAGTTTATG
>Ga0075163_10011238_pt1 | contig 11672 bp, 4 predicted proteins | sample JI1023141ADNA_FD_71478 | JGI IMG/M metagenome (GOLD analysis project Ga0075163, IMG submission 71478) | Wastewater effluent complex algal communities from Wisconsin, to seasonally profile nutrient transformation and Carbon sequestration -... | ecosystem: Engineered > WWTP > Effluent > Algae... | reverse complement strand
AGTATTGGTGAACAAGGCAAACCCATGATTAAGGCCATGGATAGTTTGTCTCATATTATGTTTAAAGTCACAAATTTTGTGATGAGCTTTGCCCCTATTGGTGTGTTTGGAGCTATCACTGCCGTTGTTATACAACAAGGTTTAGATGTTTTGAGTGGCTACGCCTATTTAATGGCTTGCTTTTTTGGAGGTTTATTATTTTTTGTGTTTGGAATTTTGTTTACTATCTGTACGGTCTTAAGAATTAATTTCTTTTCTCTTCTATCGTATGTGAAAGAGCCAATTTTACTAGCATTTAGTACGGCCAGTTCTGAAAGTGCGATGCCAAAAACAATTGAGCAATTGGAAAAATTCGGAATTAGTAATCGTATTGTATCATTTGTTTTACCTCTTGGTTATTCCTTTAATTTAGATGGCTCCATTATGTACATGACCTTTGCTACCGTATTTATTGCTCAAGCCTATGGCATCGATATGACGATGGGAGATCAAATTCAAATGATGCTAATTTTATTAATTACTAGTAAGGGAATGGCTGGCGTACCAAGAGCATCACTGGTAGTTATTGCAGGGATGTTAAGTATGTTTCATATCCCAGGCGAAGGTTTATTATTACTATTAGCCGTTGACCAAATATTAGACATGGGTCGTTCGGCTACAAATGTTGTGGGTAACGCCGTAGCAAGTGCCGTAGTAGCTAAATGGGAGGGCGAAAAATTAACTCCAAGAACTAAAATATAAAAATTTAAACGATGCTTTTTTATTGGTTAAATTTGATTGGCATTTTTTTCTTTACTATTTCTGGCTCATTAGCGGCTCGAGATAAAAAACACTATCACGATTATTTTGGCGTTTTTTTTACAGGTTTTATTACAGCTATTGGTGGCGGAACTTTAAGAGATATGATGTTAGGAGCTTATCCTATTTCATGGCTTAGCGATGCAAACATTTTGATTTCGATAATTATTGCATTTGCATTTACACTCATTTTCAAAAAATACATTGTAAAATTACGCCGTACTTTATTTTTATTTGATACCGTTGGGGTTGGTATTTATACCATTTTAGGCGTTCAAAAAAGTTTAGAGTTAGGTGTCAATCCATTTGCGGCAGTTATTTTAGGTTTAATATCAGCAGTATTTGGAGGTGTTATTAGAGATACTTTATTAAACGAAATCCCCTTAATTTTTGCCAAAGAAATATATGCCACTGCTTGTATTGCAGGAGCTGTTTTATATACAAGTATGTTATATTTTAATATAGAAGCAAATATAGCTGCTCCCATTTGCATGATTCTAATTATCAGCATTAGGGTTATAGCTGTGAAATATAAATTAGCTTTACCCAAATTTGATTCAGGAAACGAAACAATAGATTAATATGGACACTCAAGAAATTGGATATATCAGTAAAACACATGGTTTAAAAGGACACGTGATTTTACGATTAAATGAATTAGTAAACATCGATGAAAATATAAAATCCATATTTTTAGATTTAAATGGGTCGCAAGTTCCTTATTTTGTAGAAGAGTGTAGGCCTAATAACGCAGGCTACATTATAAAACTAGAAACGATTGATGTAGTTGACACGTCCAAAAAATTAATAGGAAAAAAGGCCTTTGCGTTATCAGACTTTATTTTAGAAGAAGATGAGTCGTTGAAAGAATTTATTGGTTATGCCATTATTGATTCGAAACTAGGAAACATAGGAAACATTGCTGATGTGGATGAAAAAACGGATAATCCTATTATTAAAGTTATTCATCCATCAGGCGTTGAGATTATATTACCATTTAACGATGACTTTATTGTTGAAATTGATGATGATTTAAAAACAATTGAGTTTAATGCGCCAGAAGGATTAATTGAAATGTACTTGCAATAATTATTTTTCCTTGCCAAAAGCTGCTGTTTGTGAACTCAAAACGACCTTTCACAAATATAATTTAGGAAAAAATCAAAAAATGATTATTTTTGGTTGACTATATCATTCAACTAGAATTCAATCAAACATGAAAAAAAACATTTTACTCATATTTTTAATAACCAGTTTTCTAAATATTAGTGCTCAAACTCCAACTATCAATTATGATTATTGGCAAACAGTAAACACATATTCCGTTAGTAACTCTGTTACACAAGAATTCAATAAATCAGTGATGATTGGCGAAAACCTCATTATGATTGTTGATACATTCACGGGGACCAATCCATATAATAACAAAGGATTATTTGCTTATAATACGGTAACCCGTAATACTAGTACATTGTCTTATCCTGTTCAAGGCGGCGACAGAGGCATTCAATGTGCAACAGCCTACAAAACCAGTACACCAGGTTTAACTTATGGTATTTTTGGTTGTTATTCAGGAAGCGATGTCGGTTTTACTTATCCGGTATTTTACACTTACAACGGCTTAACAAGCACTTTCACTTCTGATTCAATTACATTTGGTAGCTCTTCAGATTATGAAGGTGGTATACATAATATTGCCATGTTTAGTCCCACTACAAATCATGATACTATTCGTTTTTTTGTAAAAATGGCTTCTGGAACACAGGTTTTTAAAAAGCACATTAATCAATCATCTATTGTTCCAACCTACGCTCAAATTGGAATTGAGTATGTTAAAGCTAGTATGGTGTACAATAATAAACTATATGTTGCTGGTGACTCTACTATTACTGATTACGCGTTATTAAAAGAAAGTATTGACGGGAACAACTTTACTCAACCTAATAACATCAACAATTTATCGTTCCCTTACACATCTCGTGTTGCATTACTTGATACGTTGGATGGGAAACTAATTATTGGATTAAATTTAAATGGAGGCTCGTTAGGGTACGAATTTTATTCATACGACGGTACAACTTTACAGTTGCTATTTTCAGATGCACTTGGAACCATTACTAGTTATCAAAATTTCAAAAAAAGATTATGGTTCTCAACCAACGTCTACGATAATGGTAATACCGCTAATTACGCATACCTTCACAGTATTTCAAATGGGGTGTCTATTCCATCCTCTCAAGCATTTGGTGGCGATGTCATTGATGGTTACTACATGAATTTATCAGCTACCAAAGACAGTTTATATTTTGTGGGGAACAAAGGAACTTTTCAAATGTCAAAAACATTCAATAATGGAGCTAACTTGGCTTTAAAACAACAGTATTTACTAGATAGATACTTAGAGGTTCATAAACTAATGCCCCCAGTTTCTTCTTTTAACTATAATAACAATCAAATTTGTTTAAACGCAAACGAAACATTTACCAGCACCAGTCAAAATACAGATTCATTACATTGGTTATATGATGGTGCATTTTATGCTACTAGTCCTGGAGCAACTGCCTGGATGAATATTAACTTTTCTACAACGGGAAGTCACAGTGTTGGATTGGTTGCCTTTGGAGGAACGTTGACTGATACCACTTTTTTATCTGTGAATGTATATTCTGTTTCAATTGCTATTTCTGGTAATACTTTAGTATGTTTAGGAAACTCTTTTAACTATACCTCAACTACCACAGGAGCAGTTGGTACTCCTACTGTAGGTTGGAGAGACTATATTACGGCTCCCATAGTCAATATTAACACGGGTGCAACATTTTCATATTCTCCAACACTTGGAGCCACTGCCTTTCAATTTTTTGCTGTTGTAACAGATATTCATGGCTGCACCGCCACAAGTAATACAGTTAATGCGCAATGCAATCCACTTTATCAAATTGATGGGCAAGCATTAACTGGTATAACTCCAACTATTACACCAGTTAGTGGAGAGGTTACTTTATATAAATACGAACCATTTCTAGGTAAGTTTGATTCTATTTCAACTACTCCAACAGGAGTTGTGGGTGATTTTAATTTTGCTACAATGCCCGAAGGCGATTACATCTTAAAAGCTGTTCCAAGCGCTACAATATTACAAACATCTTATCATGGTACAAACGCTATTAGTTGGAAAAACGCGACTCCGTTTAGTCACACCTGCTTAAACCAATCCACTAAAAACATTGATGTAAGACCTTTAGAAAATATTGGAACAGGCCCTGGAGTGTTAACTGGCTCAGTTTATCAAGGAAACGGATTTGGAAATCGAATGGCAAATGAAGAACAAAAACCAATGGCGCCAGGAACTCCAATTGGAGGAATTATAGTAAAAGGCGGTAAAAATCCAGGTGGTCAGATGTTTGTGCAAACAGTTACAGCGGCAGATGGAACTTATACGTTATCAGGTGTGCCTGTAAATACAGGTGATACTTACTTCATATTAGTAGATATTCCGGGCCTAGATACCAGTGGGACATACCGTAGAATTCTTACATCTGGAACTTCAACTATTACCGGTTTAGATTTCATGGTAGATTCTATATACATATACCCAATTGGAATGGCAACCTCTATAGCGAAGGACAATAGTGTTTTCAATCAAGAAATCAAACTATTTCCAAATCCATCAAAAGAAATTACATATGTTGAGTTTGAATTAATAAAATCTGCTAATACAGAAATTGAGCTATTTGACATCGTTGGACAAAAAATTAAAACAATTATTCCTTATTCGAAACAAGAAAAAAACAAACACAAACATTCTATTGATTTGAGTGATTTAAGTTCGGGTATTTATTTTGTAAAAGTTAAAATCAACAACTCCGAAAATGTTATTAAATTGATTATAACTAATTGATTTTTTAACATTTAATCCAAAGCCAACTAATGTATTAGTTGGCTTTTTTTATTTATATTTGGCTATATCATTCAACTATTTTTTATGAAAAAAATTTTATTTAAAGTTGCAGTAGCAATTGGCATAATTTCGTCAATCAATACAAGTTATGCTCAATGCGGTACAGCAATAGTGGGCACATCAAACTATGTTCAATATTCCACATTATCAGATATGGCAATAGCGCCAGATAATAAAATTTATACTTTTGCTTATAATTCAAGCGCAATGCAATTTCAGTTACATGCTGCTTATGCAGCTAGTAGTTGGTCGTTAGTAGCTACTTTAAGTGGTTCAACATCAGTAAAGCCCGATATTGCAGTTAGTAAAACGGGTAAGGTTTCTGTTTTTTTAAGAGATAATCTTGATGGATCAAGAGGAAAAGTATATACATTATCAGGAAGTACTTTTACAGCAATAGGAACAGCGATTTCAACAAGTTCTGTTTCAAATTTATCACTAGCCTTTAATTTAGCTGGTAACGAATGTATTGCTTACACTGATATTTCAAACTCTAATAAATCAACTGTAAAACAATGGAATGGTACTTCATCTTGGGATAACGTTGGCGCAGGAACGGTTTCAACGGGTGGAGGTTTTTTTAATTCGCTACTTGTTGATAAAAACGATAAATATGTACTAGCATTTCAAGATGCCAACTCGGGTAACAAAACAAACGTTTGCAGATACAATGCAGGTGTTTGGACAAGCCTAGGCATGATAGGTAGCACTGCAAATAACTGCAAATTAAAAGAAGCTACAAATGGGGATTATTACTTAGGATTTACAGAAACGGCTAATAATGCGCAAATTCATAAATATAATGGTAGTGTTTGGTCTCAAGTTGGAGCCACAATTAGTAGTATATCATCAACCGCTAATAATTTTGATTTAGAACTTGATGCAGTAGACTCACCCTATTTATTAGCAGTTACAACTTCAACTCCTGATATTGTTTTTTACAGATATTCTTTTTCGTCATGGTCGATGGTAACATCATTTTCAAATACCAGCAGTAACGTTTTAGCTTTATCAATTGATAATAAAGGATTACCATTTATGTTTCATGTAGATGTACCATCTAATGCTGGATTAAATGTGAAACAACTGGTAAGTATGGTTAATTTAACCACCCAACCTACTTCAACAACAGTGTGTGTTGGTCAATCACCTACATTTTTAGTTTCAACAATGGGAGGTTCACCATTTTTTCAATGGCAACAAGCACAATTTGGAGAATTTTCAAATATACCTGGAGCAACAAGCTCTAGTTATTCAACTCCTCCTGCTAACCCTGGAATGAATCAATATAAATACAGATGCGTTGTTAATTCTGGTTGCAGTAATATTATTTCAAATTCAGGAACATTAACTGTTACATCTTTAAATATAAATACAACATCAACTAATCCTACATGTTCGGGCGGTACCAATGGCGTTATTAGTTCCACTGTTACTGGCGGAACTGGTCCATACAACTATAACTGGACTCCAGTTGGAGGCACTACATCAACAGCTAGTTTTTTAACTGCTGGTAGCTATACATTAAATGTTGTAGATGCTAATACCTGCGCAACCTCAACAGTAGTTAATTTAACGTCTCCTCCATCAATCAGTAGTACTTTTTCAGGAAACATGACGATTTGTAATGGTAGTAATACAAGTTTAACAATAACAGCAACTGGAGGCACGGGGGCATTAACCTATAGTTGGAGCCCTGGTGCAAGTTTAAGTACAACCACTGGTTCAGTAGTTACAGCTAATCCTTCATCAGCAGAAACATATAATGTTCAGGTAACAGATGCATTGGGCTGTGTAGATACACCTACTGTTTATGTAACTGTACTTTCAACTCCAACATTAACAGCTAGTGCTACTATATCAACATTATGTCAAGGTAGTGGAACTACTATTTCCGCTTCAGGTGCTGATACTTATACATGGATGCCAGGAAGTTTAGTTGGTGCCTCACATTTAGTTACTCCTTCTGTTGGGATAACAACTTATACAGTTGTGGGTACTAATACAGTTACAGGTTGTTCATCTTCAGCTACAGTAGCTATTACGGTAAACCCTTTACCAACCGTTAGTGCTGGACCATCAAGAACTTTAACTTGCGTGAACACTTCTACAACACTTGCAGGGTCAACAACTGGTGGTATTACTTTTAACTGGACTGGCCCAGGAATTGTTTCGGGCGGAACAACATTAAGCCCTACGGTAAATTTACCAGGATTATATTCTTTAATTGCTACTTCTGCTCAGGGTTGCACTTCAATATCTTCAAACGTAACTGTCACACAAAATACAACAACCCCGACGGTGTCAGCAAATACTACTACTAGTTCAATTTGTATTGGAGCTACAACAACCATATCAGCAACAGGAGTTGGCGTTAACACTTACATTTGGAATCCGGGGAATTTATCTGGAGCTACACAAATTTTATCTCCAACATCCACAACAGTTTATACTGTAACGGGTACAAATACATTATCAGGATGTTCAGCAACATCTACCGTTGCAATTACAGTAAACACTTTACCAACAATAACTGCCGGCCCAACAAAATCTTTAACTTGTGCTAGTTCTTTTACAACAGTAACTTGTTCTAGTGTTGGTGGAACATCATATAACTGGAATGGTCCAGGTATTATTTCTGGTTATACAACAACAAACTGTAATGTTGGTTCCCCAGGAACATATACCGTATTTGCAATTTCTCCATTTGGATGTAATTCTACTAATACAACGGTACTTGTTGTTTCTAATACGACCCCTCCATCAGTTAGTGCAAGTGCAACTGGCACATTATCATGTTCCACTTCTACGGTTGCATTAAATGGTGGACCTGCAAGTGGCGTTACCTATCAATGGAGTGGACCTGGATTTAGCGGAGGCACTACTTCTCAAAATGCAATTGCAAATGCTGTTGGTTCATTTACCTTAAAAGTTACTAGCTCAGTTAATAGTTGCACAAACTCAGCCACAACAGTTGTTTCTCAAAATATAACACCTCCATCAGCATCAGCGTCAAACGCTAGTACGTTAACTTGTGTAACAACTACCGCTAGTTTAATAGGCTCTGGCGGTGGAACTTATATGTGGTCAGGACCAGGAATTTTATCTGGTTCAACAACAACATCGCCTATAGTAAATTTACCAGGCTGTTACAATTTAACAGTAACAGCAGCTAATGGATGTACCGCAACTGCAAGTTCATGTATTACTCAAAACACAACTTCTCCTACTTCTAATGCAGGACTAGATCAAAGTTTAACATGTGCGTCTACAACTGTTACATTAAATGGTACGTCTGTACCTTCAAGCTGTACGCCAGTTTGGACAGGTGGCGTTGCTTCAGGCTCTAACTCATTTAATGCTACTGCATCTTCCGCTGGCGACTATACATTAACTGTTACCAATCCAGCGAATGGATGTTCATCAACGGATGTAGTTCAAGTCACAGTCAATGCCTCAATCCCAACAATTACAATTAGCTTAAGTAACACGTTAACGTGTGCAAATACAACTGCAACTACATCTGCAACTACATCTGCAGCATTGCCTTCCTATTTATGGTCGGGACCAAGTGTCGTTTCAGGAGGTACTACAGCAAATGCAATTGTTGATCAACCAGGCAACTATACTATTACCGTAACTGATATTCCAACAGGCTGTTCTGCAACATCTAACGTTAATGTCACTCAAGATATTACTTTGCCAAGTGTTGCAGTTATTTCAAGCCCTTCTATAATATGCTCAGGTAATAGTTCAACATTAACTGCAAATGGTGCTTTAACTTATACTTGGAGCACAACTCAAAACACAACTAGCATTTCTGTATCACCAGGTACAACAAGTTCATACACTGTTTCAGGAACTGGTGCAAACGGGTGTATAAATTCTGCCATTGAAACAATTACGGTTAACACAACTCCTATTTTGTCAGTTACAGGAAATACAAACATTTGTAAAGGTTCTACTTCAACATTAACAGCAAATGGCGCAATATCTTACACTTGGAATTCAGGTGCAAATACCACAACCATTAGTGTTACTCCAACTATTACAACTACATACACCTTAACTGGTGATAATGGAAATGGTTGTTTTAGTTTATTACCTGTTACGGTTTCAATTATTCCTAACAAAGCTATTACAGGGATTATAACAAGTACAGCTGGTGCCACTGGAGGCGATATAATTATTTATAAATATACAGCTAATCTTAGTCAGTGGGATTCATTAACCATTACACCAATTGGAGGAACATACACATTTAACAATATTGATAGTGGCTTATATGTTTTAAGAGCTATGCCAACAGCTACCAATATTCAAGTAACCTATGCGCCTAATTCTATCAGCTGGCAAGGTGCTGGTGTTATAAATCATGGCTGTACAATTAACACTTCACAAAATATAAATTTAATTGGGCTGACACCAATTGCACTTGGAACTGGTGTTATTACAGGAACAATTACACAAGCAAGCGGCTTTGGGGCAAGAATGAGTAACGAATCAAAACCGATGATTCCTGGAACTCCCATTGGTGGTATAATTGTAAAGGGTGGTAAAAATCCAGGAGGTCAAATGTTTGTGCAAACAACAACCGATGGCAATGGTGTATATACACTGACAGATTTACCGCTAACAGGTACAGATGATTACTTTATATTTGTTGATATTCCAGGCCTTGATACCAATTTAACCTATCATTATGCACTAACTGCGAGTAATAATCAAATTGATGGATTAAATTTTACAGTAGATTCAATTTATATTAATCCGGTAGTTAACTATGTTACAGGTATTTCAAATGATCAAAGTGTTTTAGAAAACAAAATTACATTATTCCCAAATCCTGCCAATGACAAATTTACCTTAGAATATGAATTAACTCAATCGGCAAACGTACAAATTGAATTATACGATATGATTGGCCATAAAGTAAAAACCGTTACACCAAATTCTTTTGAAGAAAAAAACAAATATTCTCATTCTGTAAATATAGAATGGCTAAGTGTTGGCGTTTATTTTGTTAAATTAAAGGTTAACCATTCAGAAACTACTATTAAGTTAATAATAAACTAATACACATAATTTATCTCATCAAAAAGGATTAGTTGCTCAGGTAATTAATCCTTTTTTGCTTACATCAAACAACTAATTAATCGACTAAAAAGATTAGATTATCGAACTTTTTTATCTGATAAATCATAAATAAGTATATCAATAAAATCGTTTTTTTTACATACTTTTGAAAGTCTTTTACAAAATAACTACATAATATAATTTAGCATGAAAATTAGTAAAACATTAACTCATTTTTTATTTAGAAAAAAAGGATGGCAATATACTTTAATAGTATTGCTAATATTTGCATTTACTATTGGTAAAGCGCAAACAGTTACGGTTGGAACTGGTACATTAACTGATACGCATTGTCCAATATATAGTTATTATGGATATAATTATTCTCAAACTATATATTTAGCAAGTGAACTAACAAGTGCGGGTGCTACTGGTCCTTCATTTATTTCGTCAATTAGTTATTACTATAATACGCCATCTACTCCCGAAACCACATGGGATCACTGGGATATTTATATGAAAAACTCTTCGAAGTCATTGTTTTCGACAACTAATGATTGGGATAACGGCTTGGCACAAGTATTTTCAGGCACAATAAACATACCTGCAACAGGAGGTCAATGGATAACAATTAATTTAGATACTCCATTTTTTTGGGATGGTACTAGCAATTTAGTGATTGGTGTTAATGAAAATTCTCCTGGTTATTCTGGCTCTCCTGGAGCTGAATTTCAAGTAACGACTTTGGGTTCGTCAACTGATTACAGAACTTTACTATATTATGAAGATCCAAATAATCCTAATCCATTAGCACCTCCTACGGCAAATTACTCTATTAATTCATTTGCCAATACAAAGTTTGATTTAACTCCGGCAGCAATTTGCGTTGGCACTCCTAACAATGGTTTTGCCATTTCATCCAACACATTAGTTTGCGCCAATACTTCATTTAATTTAGGCTTAACAAACGGTACACTTGCTTCTGGCTTAACATACCAATGGCAATCTTCTCCAGATGGCAGTAGTTGGACCAATTTAGGTTCCATTCAATCTGCAGTAAATTATTCAATTGCAAATATCGCGGATACGACCTATTACAGGTGTATTACAACATGTACAGCCTCTGCGTTATCCGCAACGTCAACACCTATTGTCGTGAATTTAAATCCATTATTTAACTGTTATTGCATGCCGAGTTACTCTTGGGATTGTAGTGGAGACAAATTTTGGGACTTTTCTTTAGCAAATATTACAAACCAATCTAACAACTGCGATGTTGGTGGTTTTTCAGATTGGACTACTGTTGGCTTCACGGATGTTAATTTAAATGCTGGTGGTATTTACACTCTATCTGTAAATACCAGTAATAGTGGTAACGGGGGCAATTCTGCAATGGGCGCTTGGATTGATTACGATCAAAATGGTGTTTTTGATACAAACGAATTTACTAATTTAGGTTTTGGTCCTGCTGGCTCATATTCTAACACGTTAACTGTTCCTATTACTGCCGCCACAGGTTCGGTGAGAATGCGCCTAAAATTAGATGCTAGTAGCGCAAATGCAACTACCGTCATTTCTGCTTGCGACAATAATAATTTTAGCAATTATGGTCAAATATTAGATTATAAAGTAAATATTACTGCTGCGCCTGCTTGTTCGGGAGCTCCTAACGCTGGTAATGCAACCTCAACAGAAACAGCCATTTGTCAAAATCAATCATTCACATTAGATTTAACGAATAACAGCGTTGCTAGCAGTATTTCTTATCAATGGCAATCCTCAACAGACAATGTTATTTGGTCAAATTTAGGGGTAGTTCAAAATACAATTCCTTATT
>Ga0075163_10011237_pt1 | contig 11673 bp, 10 predicted proteins | sample JI1023141ADNA_FD_71478 | JGI IMG/M metagenome (GOLD analysis project Ga0075163, IMG submission 71478) | Wastewater effluent complex algal communities from Wisconsin, to seasonally profile nutrient transformation and Carbon sequestration -... | ecosystem: Engineered > WWTP > Effluent > Algae... | reverse complement strand
CATGCTGGATCGATTGTCCCTTTAGGCACAAACTTGTCTACATTGATAAGGTTGGATCATTTGATGGTAATGAGCACACGTTTTTCGGAACACATGTCCACTTTGGGTGTGAATCATTCGTCAAATCTGGAAATATGCCCGTTGACGAGGTAGCACAGCTCATCTCTGATACATGGACAGAGAGATCATTCTCTGATAAGGACACTTGGATCGCGCAAGCAACAGCGATTGTTTCTGAAGTTCCCGAATGGATGAACACGACGTATGATGGATGGGAACCAATCGGCGCAGAGATTCCACTTTTTGAACCACTAGATCATCTTGGTCACACAGATGTGTCGTGGAAGGGATATATCGATGCTGCGATCAAACACAAGAATTCACGTGGTATAGAGCTTACACGTATCATCGATTGGAAGACCACAGTGTGGGGATGGCGTAAGGATAAACTTCGTGATTTCAAGACGAACGCTCAAGCTGCAAGCTACAAGATCTTCTGGGCACGTAAGTTCGATGTGCCGATGACGTCGATTCGTACTAACTTCGTTCTCCTCAAGAGACAAGCAAAGCAGGGTGAACGTTGTCAATCTGTCGAAGTGTCTGTCGGACCAGATACCGCGTCAAAGGTTGAGAAGACAATCGACAAGATGGTTCGCGCTGTCAAGGCTGGTCATCACCAAAAGAATAAACTTTCGTGTCGTTACTGTGAGTTTAATGCCACACAGCATTGTGAAGGCGTAGGAAATAACCTACGTTGAGACAATGACTGCAGCCATATATGGCTGTCACATACAATTGAATACATGTCGTTCGATATACATGTGATGACACAAAAGTATAATCTAAAAAGACATGCAGAAGCGAAAGATATTGATGTTAGCTGATGATCCACGGAAGACATCAGGCGTAGGTTGTCAAGCAAGACATTTGATCGAAGGTCTCATCAAGAAGAATCGGTGGACATTCAATGTCTTGGGTGGTGCGATAAGACACGACTCATATGAGATTGACAAGGTCAGTCCTGATTTTATCGTGAAACCAGTCGACGGATTCGGAAATCCTGATTTGCTTAGAAAGCATCTGATGTTTGAGAAACCAGATGCGATATTCTTGTTTACTGATCCCAGATTCTTTACTTGGGTGTGGGAAATGGAGGAGGAGATTCATCAGATTTGTCCAATCGTATATTGGCACGTGTGGGACAATGATCCATGGCCGAAGTATAACCATGTCTTTTATGATTCAACCGATCTTGTCAATTGTCATTCGCACTTAACATATGAGCTTGTCAAGGAACACTTTCCAGAGAAGACGAATTTCATACCACATGCCGTCCCGCATGACATGTTCTTTCCGATCCCAAGAGAGGAGTCTCTCAAGCATCGTGACCAATTGATTGGTAAGGAAAGAAATGATCATTTCGTTTGTCTTTGGGTCAACAGGAATGCTAGACGAAAGATGCCTGGCAATGTGTTACTAGCATGGAAACAGTTTCTTGATCTCTTGCAGGAAAAGCATGGTCATAAAAAGGCTACGCTGGTTATGCATACAGAACCACACGATCCTGAAGGACAGAATCTTCCAGTGATCGCCGACCACTTTGGTATAAAAGATAGCGTGATCTATTCTTCAGGTAGGGTTTCGTTCGACAATATGAACGTTCTCTACAATATGTCAGACTTCTGTCTTACGTTGTCTGCACACGAGGGATTTGGATTGAGCACGCTCGAGGCGATGCAGTGTGGTAAGCCGATAATCGCAGTGAAGACAGGAGGCCTTACAAGACAGGTCGTCGATCACAGGGATGGATCGGAGAATGGTATTGCACTTACTCCTGAGGTGCGCGATCTCGTCGGTGGACAGCTGGTACCGTACATATACGAAGATCATGTTTCAACTGTGACTGCCGCAAATGCAATACTGAAGATGTATGAGATGGGTCATGACGGTCGAGCTGCACTTGGTGCAAAAGCACATGCCTATACAACATCAGAGTTTGATCTACAGAAGACAATTGATGACTGGGATCGAACGATGTTTGATGTGACTGATATGTGGAAGAATAATAGATCGTCGATCTACGAACCATGGAAGGTGACGACGCTATGAAGAAAGTAATATTTAAGGCACCGGTTCTGACACAGTCTGGATATGGTGTACACGCACGTCAGGTTGCTCGATACTTGATTGAGAAGGCAGAATCAAAACAGATTGATCTATACTTTGAACCTGTTCGTTGGGGCGATACTTCGTGGACGTTGGATGGTTCGATGTTCGACGGTCTAGTGAAGAAGGTCATGAAGTACACACGACCTATCGTTGATCAAAACAACGAGCGTATGAAGTTTGACGTGTCAATACAGTTGATCCTTCCGAATGAGTGGACACCGTCAGATGCGAAGTTTAATGTGGGAATCACAGCCGGCGTGGAAACTGACAAGTGCAATCCTGCATGGATAGACAACTGCAATGCGATGGATCTTATCATAGTACCATCAACATTCACAGAATCAACATTCAGAGCGACAGGTGACGTCAAGACGCCACTTCACGTTGTTCCAGAATCGTATACTCCAGCATTAACAGTTCCGAATTCGACCCCTGTTGATTTCGGATTTAGCACATCATTTAATTTCCTGATTGTCAGTCAGTTGACTGCTAATCACTCAGGTCTTGATCGTAAGAACATATTTGCTGCATTAAAGGCCGTGTGTGAGACGTTCAAGAATGATGAAGAAGTGGGACTCGTCATCAAGACGAATTCCGGCCGCGGATCTAAGATTGATAGACTGACGACGATAGACAAGTTTAGACAGATGCTTTCTGCTGTCAGGAAGGATGCATTTCCGAAGATCCACTTAGTTCATGGAGAACTAAGTGATTCACACATGGCCGACCTTTATCGTGATCCTTCAATAAAGGCATTTGTATCACCAACACGGGGTGAAGGGTATGGTTTACCGATACTTGAAGCAGCGGTTGCAGGTGTACCAGTGATCGCAACAGATTGGTCTGGTCATCTTGACTTCATGAATAAGGGAAAGTTCATCAAAATTGGATATGAATTGCAACTGATACCAGATCAGAAGATAGACAAGAATATATGGATGAGGGGTTCTCGCTGGGCATGTCCTAATGAGAATCACTTGAAAACTGCGCTGAAGAAGTTCAGACAGTCAAGTGACATTCCGAAAGAATGGGCAATGAAACTTAGTGAGACTCTCAAGGAAGAATACAGTTTCGAACGTATAAGAGACATGTACGACGCTGTGTTAAGCGAACACATTTGATTATGGGCTGGATAATTGCAACAATTCTGCTGTCGTTGTTGTGTATCGTCATCGCTACGGGATCGATATACATCATCGTGAACATGTACAACAAACAACACGAGTTTGAAGAGGAACTTGAGACACGAGTTGACACTTCACTTAGATTGCTTGATTCATGTTTTATGGAGATCGCACTAGTTGCAAATAAACCTGTGTTCTTCGATAGTCCAGAGGTTCGTTCTGTCGTAAGTGCGATACAACGTTGTAGAGATGCGGTCGTCAATGTCATTGAAATTTTTACAGACGTAGAAATAGAAGATAAGACTAATGAAGTAACACCTGGAACTGCCGAGTATGTTTCGAAGGAAGATCCACACAATCCGAAATCTGCACGTGAACTCGATGCAGAGACTAGAGAAGAACTGATGAAGCAAGCAAGAGACGGCCAACGTGAAGTATTGAACATATCTTCGCGAAACAATCAAAATGTCCAGACGTCTGTGGATCCGCGTGCACATGTTGCATTGACAAGACATGCGAACAAGATCAACAGAAAGACATCGGGTACGTGATGGTCAATAATGAAGATAACGTGAAGAAAACTCGTCGTCGCCGTGGCATGCGCGCGCCGGATATACGACGTTACTACTTTGGTCCAGAAGAACAACGTGCAATTGAATTATTTCAAGGATCGTCAGACATAAACGAGAGAACACGACTGTATATTGATTCGATTTTGCCTGCATTTGATAAGCTAGTCGAAAATCTTATATGCATCTACAAGTTCACTGGATTATACGACTCACATGAGGATCTTAAGAATGACTGTATCACGTTTCTGTACGAAACACTGAATAAATTTGATACTGCACGTGGGACTAAGGCTTTCTCATACTTCAATGTCGTTGCAAAAAATTGGTTGATCGTACGTTCAAAGAAGCGTCAAGTTTCTCTGAAGAGAATGATAAGTCTAGACTCTGTTGATATAACTGGTAAGACAGGCTCGTCGATTGCTCACTCTAAGGGTGGTAAGAACGCGATGCAGGTTGAATTAGATGAACAGTTTATTGTAGATGGTCATGATGAAGACATTATCGCAAGTGAACGAATAGATCAACTGATGAAGGTGTTCGCGATCATTCGTGATCGTCTCACGAACGAGAACGAACTGAAGTGCATAGATTCAGTTATTACGCTCTTTGAGAAACGCGACAGCCTACCATTACTGAACAAGCGCGCCGTCTTTACCTACATCAGAGAGATGAGTGACCTGACACCTAAGCAACTCACAATGGCAATTTCAGTCATAAAGAAGCATTTCAATTCTCTTAAACCTGATGCAGATCTAGGAATCCTCTAAGTCTGATAGTTACAATTATGAGTTCAAATCAAGATGAAGATGATGATGATGAGTCAATCCAAAACATCATCAGTACAAAGAAGTTGTTTGGTTTACAGACGAAGTTCAAAGATTTCGACGAGATTCTTCTAAATTCATCAGATGTTGATGATCGTACGAAGTCTTTGTGGCTTGAGATATATGCGAATGCTACGCATGATCGTGAGCGCGCCGCAGCATTGATAACTGATCTAATTCCGCTTCTAAGTAAGAATGACGCAAATGCACATGCTATTCACGGTCAAACAGTCGTCAAGTATCTCGAAAAGATGAGTAAAGCAAATGATCAGCTATTAAAGATAGTTGAACAATTGCAGTTACTGATTAAAAAGTCTGATGAGATTAACTACGATGAACTTCTTAACACGATAGACAAGAAGCAATGACCGCCAACGGTACTGGTTATAGAGTTGATAGAAAGTACACCGGTGGTCCTCAAGAGCAGGTAAATGCGAATGAGGAGCACAATAGACGTGTATCAACTCAACTTCCAATACTTAGACGAGCCGTTGTTGTAGATGTCGTCTATGATCCTGTCGTTCAGCTGACAGATGAGAAGAAAGCAACATTAGTTGAAGAGGTCACAAATCCCGAATTTGTTCCCAGGATACGTAGGAACTGCATAATTGCACGCGTCATTACTGGTGAAGCAGATCGCCAGAATAATAGGCCTGCGATCTTCTTTCCGATGTTGGATCCATACATTGGTCTACCTGTAAAACCTGGTGAACATGTCTTTATTATGTATGAAGATCCTGCGATAGGTGCTGACATGGGGTACTGGTTATGCAGGATACCAGAGCCTATTGACGTTGACGATGTCAACTATACACATGGTGACCGTCGTTATGCAGATAGCGATCTCAATCGTGACACGATTGATGAATTGACACCTCCTGCGGTACCTGTATTACCTGGATTTCCAAATGGTGGTCCTGATGATGACAGTTTGACGATAGGCGATCCTGATGAATACGAGCATATAGTTGAGACTGCACAGGCAAGTGCACAATTTCAGCCAGAACCTGTACCTAGGTGGACTGCACGACCTGGTGATACGACGCTCCAGGGATCTAACAATACACTCATATCGTTGATGACAGATCGAACATCTGCTGCAACTAATCTGGAAGAAGTCGGTGAAGGCCTCGGTGCTATACTGATGGTTGCTGGTCGTGGTCAAGATGCACGCACAGCGCCTAACGTGGTTGAGAATACACGTGGTAATAGTGAAGTCGACAAAACGCCCGGTATGAGGTCACTAAGTGATGTTGTGACTGAGGGTGATCCGGATTTCACAAATGACAGCTCGATAGTCTATGTTGCAATGAAATCTGATGTTGATAATGAAGAACACTTCAACATCAACATCCCAAACGGCGGAGAAGCATCTGGTACAGAGTCACCTTCAATCGTCTTAAAGACAACACAGTTGCGCCTCATAGGACGTGAAGATGTCAAGATACAAGCGGGTGAGAATGGTGTTGGTGCAGCAATCGTTCTCAAGGCGAATGGTGACATTGTCTTGATACCCGGGCCCGGTGGCATAATAAAGCTCGGCGGAGATGATGCAGATCACGCAGTACTTGGTAATACCGGTGTCAATGGCGGCGGTACTGTTGTTGGGCTACCAATTATCACGACAATGGGTGGTGTTGCGGGTACACCATCATCAGATCCACATGGCAATTTCGGCACTAAGGTACTTATTAAGGCAACATAATGCCGATACTAACGACAGTGGGCCTCCTGCAGGGCGGTCAGATAACACCTGCAGCAAGACAGAAGTTCGTCGACGGCACGAATTTGTTGTTGCTTAATGGTCCTGGTGATATGCTATTTGGATCATTACCCCCAGCGGTGGTATTCCCTGGCAATCCATTTCTTTCTAACAGTTTTAATATCACACCGATAGCGACACATCAATCAACATTTCCGGTTTGGCATAAGGTCTTCATCGACACGATGTATCAAGCGACCGCAAATGCGTTGAATGTGAATGGTGCCACACCGCTCGCACCGATACTCGACTTCACTGTTCCATTCAAGTCGTTCGGATTTCCAATGAAGTCGCTGTCGATACCACAGTTTGCGCTCGGGATGGCACTACCAGATCCAACCTTTCAAGCACAACTTCAGTATTTCTTTGATGTTGATATTGGTGATATCACGCCCGACTTACTAGTTCAATTGCTTGCATCAGTACCGTTGCCGATCCCGCCGATTCCGCCGATCCCACCCATTCCGCCTGTTCCTCTTGATTTTGCGTTTGAAGTTCCATATGGGTTGAGCTTGCCAGATATTCCGCCTCTGATCATCCCACCGATTCCGCCGATCGAGTTTAACATTACGCTTCCTCTTCCCGTCATAGGATTTGTGCTCTGTGCGGTTATAAAGGCGATCCCGATTATATTTGCAACGCTGTTAGCAAAGGCATTGGCAGGTGATCTCATAAAGGCACTGACAAAGGGTCCTGTTGGTCTAGTTGCATTTGTTGCTGTTGTTGTTATCGATGCGATACTCTCATGTCTTGGTATTGAGCTTAAGAATGTACTTACGTTCTTAGCGGGATTTTTGGTCTACATTGAAAAACTAGTGTTGATGTTAGTTGTTGTCTTGATCGGATGCGTGTTCGGTGAAGGCATGTTGATAAAGGTTGTAGCTTCGGCAATTGGTTTAGTTTGATCGTGTATATTCACAGATGATGTGGCTCTATATTTAGAGCTAGTATCATGGCTGCGATATCATTTAAAAGTGTCGGTGAAACGACAGAAGATCGTGTCCGCCGGCGCGCGATCGAAGATGCAGAACGTCTACCTCTTGGTATTATGACACCAGTACGCGCTGGAGATGAAACAGACGGCATCTTCAAGATGCATCATAGCATTTCCGATCTCATACACGACAATTTTAAGAATTTGTTAATTACTAACCATGGTGATCGCGTGATCATGTACGACTACGGTGCAAATTTGCAACCGTTGACATTTGAGATCACCAATAGCGAAAATTTTAACATTGAAGCGATGCGTCGCATCAAGACTGCTGTAGAACGTTACATGCCATTCATCGTGCTCGATGACTTTGAGACGAATGTTGGTACACGTGGACAGCAATCAACCGGTCGTGTCGACATATCGATAACTTACGATGTTCCTAGAGCGAACATAGCGAAGAAGAAGATCACAGTCACATTCTTTGTTGGGGGATAACAATGACTAACTCACAAAACGACGTTAAATTCAATCGCCCTCGACGTTTCCTAGTAAAAGATTTCCAGGGATTTCGTGCAGCACTTACACAGTATGCACGTTCGTTCTTTGCGCCAGAGAAGATAAGTGACTTTTCCGAGAATGGTCTTGCCGGCATGTTCATTGAGTTGTCGTCGTATGTCGGCGACAACATGTCGTTCTACTTGGATCACCAGTTTGCAGAGCTTGACATCGATGCAGCGGTTGAGACGTCTAACATTGAACGTCATCTTCGTTCTGCCGGCGTGCCAATAAAGGGTGCATCACCCGCTGTTGCAGTATTGACATTTGCTGTGAAGGTTGATGCCACTGTTGTGGGATCTGTATATGTTCCGCTTAACACTGAATTGCCTGTGATTCTTGCCGGCACGATAATTGAGTCGAATAGCGGAATTAGATTTGAACTTCAGAATGACATAGATTTCTCAGCGCGCACATCATCAGGTGATCTTAAAGCAAATGTTGTTGTATCAGACACTGCAACTGACGGCACACCGACGAAGTTCATATTGACACTTGATGGTCTTGCTGTGTCAGGATTTCGCACGTCAGAGACTTTCTCATTTGGTGCACAATTCAAACCATTTCGAACGATTACATTAGCGAACGAGAACGTAACTGAAATCATAACAGTCAGTGATTCGAGTGGAAATGAATACTATGAAGTTGAGTCACTGGCACAAGACACAGTCTTCAAGCGAGTCGCAAATGTGTCACGAGACAATGAAGATGTACCGGATAATCTAGAAGTCATAGCGGCACCATTCAGGTTCACATCATCAGTGAGCTTGAATAATCGTACGACGACACTAAGATTCGGCGCTGGCGAAGCAACGTCGTACGATATTGACAATGTTCCAGATCCTAGTCAGTTGGCACTGCCATTGTTTGGAAAGAAGACGTTTTCTAGGTTCACCATCGATCCTAACAGCATGTTGAACACGCGTACATTAGGTGTTGCACCTATAAACACGACAGTTACAGTTGACTACCGTTTCGGCGGAGGACTATCACACAATGTCGAACCTAACACATTGAGAAATGTTGTATCATTGTTAGTGAGATTCCCTGGTAATCCAGATGCTGCACAGGCATCAAGGGTTCGTGCTTCGATCGCAGCGACGAATCGTGCGCGAGCATCCGGAGGTGATAACCCTCTTACAGTGCAGGAACTTCGCTCGAGAATACCTGCATTTCGTAATGCACAGTCACGTGTCGTGTCTGCGCCTGATCTTCTTGCACGTATCTACACTCTGCCAGCGAACTTTGGTCGCGTGTTTCGTGCCGGCGTACGTGCAAATCCAAACAATCCTCTTGCAACACAGTTACATATCATAAGTAGAGATGCGACAGGCAAGTTAGTGCCTGCACCTGATACGCTCAAGTTGAACCTAAAATCATACCTGAATCCGTTCAGAATGATATCAGATGCGATCGATGTGTTAGATGCACCGGTCGTGAACATAGGTGTTGAGTATCAAGTCGTCGTTGCGCCGAATGCAAATAGACAACTTGTCGTGCAAACGATCAATCAACGACTTGCCAAATTTCTTGACACACGCGAGCGCCAGATTGATCAACCGATATCACTCAGTGATCTAAGGAACTTAATATTCAACAATTCTGGTGTCATTGCTGTCGTTGGCGTCAAAGTGAGAAATTTCGTTGGTGTCATGGATGGAAAACGATACAGTGATGTACAACACAACATCCCTGGAAATACGTTGAAAGAACACGTCTTTCCGCCTCCAGGTGGTATCTTTGAAGTGAAATTCTTTGATCTCGATATAGTTGGGAGCGTTGTCTGATGTATAGGATATTGGGAGCTAGCAAAGATTCGTACATCACGAACAAGATCATCAACAATTCGTATCGTGCAGTTGACGCAAATGTTGGTTACGCAGGCACGTTGGATTTGTTCAAATTGTTCGATGAGAGCACGATATCAGGGTCAGATCAACCGATCGAGCTGTCACGTCTTCTTGTGAAGTTTAATCTTAATCCGATTCGTGCACTCACAGGAAGTATTGTTGATATATCAGACTCTTCATTCAACGCGAAGATAGTTCTTAAGGATGTTGTCGGAGGCCAACCCACACCGTCAAATTTCACTGTTATAGTTCATCCTGTCTCAAAGAGCTGGGATGAAGGTGTTGGTCGTGACATTGGCAAGTTTCTCGATATTGATGTGACGAATTGGGTGACCGCTTCTGTCTCGTCTGGCTTTGTGCCGTGGAGTGCTGCAGGTGCATCAAGTGAAGGATCACTTGGGTCAACCGATATTGACATCATCGGCAGCGGCAATCTTGGTGATGGAGACGGATTCAGATCTCTCTATAAGACACAGGTGTTCGAATCTGGAAAGGAAGATCTAGAGATTGATGTTACAGATATAGTATCCGCAACATTGGCAGGTCAGATACCAGATCAGGGATATAGGATAGCATTTTCTGGATCATTTGAGATCAGCTCAAGTTCTTTGTTTGTAAAGCGGTTCGCAACAAGACACTCGAGTAATCCAGGATTACGTCCACAGTTGGTCGTGAAGTTCAACGATAGTATAACTGATAATCATACGAACTTCGTCTTTGACACGACTGGATCGTTGTTTCTATTCAACAGTGTGAGAGGTACTCCAAAGAATATCGTTTCTGGTGCTGCTGCAACACAACTTACAGGTGCCAGTGCATTTACATTGAAGTTGATCAGTGGAGGTATAGCACCAACATTGTCACAGTCATTCACGATGTCGGTCGGTGTTAATCAGTTTGCATACGGCAGCAATTTTGTCACCGGCGCATACCAAGCTACATTTGCGATATCTTCGTTTGTATCAGCATTACGTCCGACTATCGATCTTGTTGGTTCTGCAACGTTTCATACGATTTGGGGATCAAATGACGGAACAGTACCGTTCATGACAGGTACTCTCGTTGTGAAGGCACCAGATCGTGCTGGATCATTCTCACATGACAGACAATTGATTGTCACAATGCCCAATCTAAGACAGACATATAAACGAGCGTCTGTGCCACGCATACGTGTTAATGTGTTTGATATTGCACCTGAGAATGCTGTAGAATTTTCTAAATTGCCAAGAGAACGTTCAAGTCTGATGTTTGAAACATACTGGAGATTACTAGACGTGTACTCTGGTGACGTGATAATTCCATTCGACACAGATAACAGTTCAACGAAATTATCTATCGATACAAACGGCATGTACTTTGACTTCTATCCAGAAGATCTTCACCTCGGTCGTGTATTTGGATTCGAATTCATGATCAGAGATGGAAATGAAGAACTGATCATAGACAAAAACCTACCGACATTTAGAATTGAACAGTGAACCAATGGCAAACGACAATGACATTGCTTTGAAGTTTAATCGGCCGGGCATCTTTAGGTCTGCGTTCGTTAGACATTCGCTAGATCAAGGCGCGCCGCTCATTCGTCAAAGCATAAGCAGCTTTAATGACACAAATGTGTTAAGCACTGCGTCATTCAGATATGATCCTCCAGGTGTTGGTCTTAAGTCAACGCAACAGCTGAATGTTGATTACTCAAATTTTGCTTCACACACATTCTTTAATTCAGCTGAAGTGAATGTGAATGTCGCGTTCGAGAACATCTTCAACAAGTATCCTTTCGATGGCACAAGGAGAGAAGTAGAAGCATTCAAAGATAGTTTGACTGGATTTGAGTCTTGGATATTCGATCAATTTCCAAAGAACATCGGATACTTGAATTT